>Ga0209220_1000672_pt1 | contig 10636 bp, 12 predicted proteins | sample BlaSpr_A8_OM3_M3_FD_187984 | JGI IMG/M metagenome (GOLD analysis project Ga0209220, IMG submission 187984) | Forest soil microbial communities from Thunder Bay, Ontario, Canada - Black Spruce, Ontario site 2_A8_OM3_M3 (SPAdes) (version 2) | ecosystem: Environmental > Terrestrial > Soil > Boreal... | reverse complement strand
TGGCCGGGGCGGTTGAGCTCGTGCTCCACAATCCGCCCTCAGCGGCCGCCGTTAGTCCCGGGCAGTTCTTCCAGCTGGCGGTAAGCGCACCACACACCATCCTGCGCCGCCCATACAGCGCCGCCTGGTCTGATCCTGCAAGCGGGCGGATCGGATTCATCTTCAACGTCGTCGGTGCCGGCAGCGCCTGGCTGTCCGCTCGGCATGAGGGCCACGAACTGGACTTGCTGGGCCCACTTGGTCGCGGCTTCGAGCTGGACGGTGAGCGGCCCGCGGTCTGCATCGCCGGCGGCCTCGGCGTCGCGGTGTTCCCGGGAGTCGTCCAGGCACTCTTAGCGCGTGGCCGGAATGTCACCATGCTGCAGGGCGCGCGGACGGCGGCACAACTTCTGCCTGCAGACCGGTTCGCTGGTGCCGACGTTCGAATGGCCACGGACGATGGGAGTGAAGGCCACCGCGGGCGCGTGGTGGATCTGCTCTCCCATCTCCCTCCCCCCTTGTGGGGGAGGGTTGGGGTGGGGGGTATCGACGTTGTCGCCTGCGGGCCGACGCCCATGCTGCAAGCCTTGATCGGCGCAGCACGGCGCCGGGAGATTCCACTCTCGTCGATCCAGGTGGCACTCGAGACACCGATGGGCTGCGGCGTCGGAACCTGCCTCGGCTGCGCCGCGCCCCAACCGGAGGGCGGTTATCTCTTGACCTGTCAGGACGGGCCGTGCGTGCGTGCGGACCGTGTCGATTGGGAGCGGATGACGGATGAGTTCCATGGCTGAGCCCCTCGGCCTCACCGTCGACCTGGGGCGAGGGCTTCGCCTGCGGAGCCCGGTGCTGGTCGCGTCGGGGACGTTCGGCTACGGCTTCGATGCGCCGCAAGTGGATCGTTCCGTTCTGGGCGCGATCGTCACCAAGGGGACGACGCTGCGACCCCGCGAGGGCACTGCCCCGAACCGCATTGCGGAGACACCGTCGGGAATGCTGAATGCCATCGGATTGCAGAATCCTGGTGTCGATCATGTGGCGCGCGTCTATGCACCTGTTTGGGCATCGTGGAATGTGCCCGTCATCGTTAACGTCGCGGGCGACTCCGTCGATGAGTATGTTGCGGTGGCTCGCGGACTCGACGGCGTCCTCGGAATCGCCGGGCTCGAGCTGAACATCTCCTGTCCCAACGTCGCCAACGGTCTGCAGTTCGGGGTCGACGCTGAGCTCGCCGCCGAGCTGACTCACGCGGTACGAGCCGTGACGCGCCTCCCGCTGCTGGTCAAGCTGACGCCGAACGTGACCGACATCGTCGCGGTCGCCCGCGCGGTCGAGGACGCGGGCGCCGATGCGCTATCGGCTATCAATACGTACGTCGGGATGGCGATCGACGTTCGCCGCCGACGCCCCGTGCTGTCGCGGGGTAGCGGCGGCTTGAGCGGACCCGCGATAAAGCCGTTGGCGCTGCATGCCGTCTGGCAGGTTGCCGCGGCCGTGCGGATCCCCGTCATTGGCATGGGCGGGATCTCGACGGCCGGCGATGCGCTGGAGTTCCTGCTCGCCGGAGCGGCCGCGGTGCAACTGGGAACGGTCAATTACGTCCGGCCTGAGGCTGCCCGCGAGGTCCACGATGGCATCGCTGGATATCTGCACGAGCATGGGTTCCAGGCTTTGCGCGCGTTGCCGATCCGGTCCTCCAGTGTGCTGGCGCATGCCTGAGCGCAACGATGGACAGCACGACGCCTATCGGGCCTTCGAGGCAGCTGGTGCCTTCCTGCGGGGACACTTTGTCTACACCAGCGGACGCCATGGCGCCGATTACCTGGAGAAGTTCCGAATCCTGGAGGATCCAAAGGCCACCACCAAGCTTGGCGGCATGATCGCGCGGCAATTCAGGCCGATGCGGCCCGAGATGGTGGCGGGCCCGACAACTGGCGGCATCATCCTCGCCTACGAGGTCGCGCGGCAGCTGGGCGTCAACGCTGTCTACGTCGAGCGCGGCGAAGCCGGCGGGCGCGTCTTACGGCGTGGCTTCGAAATCGCACCCGGTACCAGGGTCCTGGTGGTCGACGATGTCGTCACGACGGGCGGATCGCTGGCTGAGACGCATGCCTGCATTTCAAACGCCGGCGGCATCGTCATCGGGATTGGTGTGCTTGCCGATCGAACCGCGGGTCGGGCAGCGACCGGCGTTCCCTTCGTTGCTTGCCTGACGGTCGATTTCCCGTCTTATTCGCCCGACGCGTGCCCGCAATGCGCGGCCGGCATTCCCGTGGCCTCACCGCGCGGCAGCGGCAAGAAGGTGCCGGCCTAGTTCGCTTACTGCAACCAGGAGGGCGCGGCGGCTGGTGTGCGGTGCAGCTGCTCTCGCATCTCCCGCCGCTGGTTACGGCGTCCTGCAGCGGGCTCTGCGGTCCGCATCGGTGTCGTCGTAGCCGGGCGGGCGACAGCCTGTGCGGGCTCGTCGATGTCGGCGCCCCGCGCGGCACGCAGGACATGACGGAGGCGAACCGTCCAGGACACCTTGCCGAAGTCCCATTGGCTCAGGCTGGGCTCGCTGTCGGGCTGATGGACGATCTTGGCGGTGAGGCTCTGCTCGTGGTCGAGGTCGGCCAATTGGAGCGCGGCCGCCGATGCGCTCATCGGCGCGATGAGGGCGACCGCCGAGGCTCCAGAATCGCGGACGATACGCATGATCGCCTGGGTCGGTACCAGGTTATCCAGCACCGCCTCAGGGTCGAGTAACAGTTGGACCGCCGCTTCCGGCGCCGACCGCGCCAGCGCAAGATGGTCCAGCTCCCACGTCGACTCCTTGCCGCTCGGACCGATCACGAAGACGGTCGTCGCAAAGAGGTCGGCGGGTTGGAGCGCCTTTATGCGCTCGCGAATGATGCGATCGGCGAACTCTTGGAGCCGATCGAGTTGGGAGCGCTGCGTAAGGCAGCCACTATCGTCAATGTGTTGCATGTTGTGCCTGCCTTCTGAACCTAGGACACTGCGGCCACGCAGCGTTGAGAGAAATTCTACCAGCGTCGAGTCGCGCTGCAAAGAACTTTTTTTGCGCCTGAGCTAAACGACGTCGAAGCAGCGACCGAAGGCTCATGAAACGGTTCATGCCCCCAATTGGTTATGCACAACTTAGGCATAGGTACTTTTCGTACCAATTTCTTAGGCCTTTGCGTTGTGCGGGCGACGATGAACATCACGAAGGCCGCAGCCATCACGGGCGGAATTGCGTTGGGCGCATTGGCCGGCGCCGCCTTTCAATTCCACGCCGTCAGCGCCGCTGTGCCCGCTGGCGGCCGCTCGCCGGTTGCCGCTTCGGCACCGGTCGCAAGCCCGACCGCCAGCCCCTCCTGCCCGCCAATGACGCTCGCCATCGCCTTTACCAGCAACGTGACCGACACGTCGGCCCTCCATCTGCACCTTCCGTGGGGACGCCCAGGCGATCCCGAGGGACGCATGATCGAGGACTACGGCTCCTACAACGGCGTCTCGATCCGCGAGCAGCTACCGGTGCACGACGTGACCACGGGAACCCTGCACGAGCTCTTCGGCCACAACGCGATCGACATTGTGCTCGACAGCGGAACCCCGCTCTTCGCCGTGACGTCGGGCACCGCCTACCGACTGACCAACTGGACTATCCCTGGCGGGCCTCAGGGCTACGCCGTCGTGGTCGTCTCTGATGTGCTCAAGGATGATCAAGGCGACGCGGTCGCGTTCCTGTACGGACATGTCCGCGAGTTCGACGTCCCGAACGGGCAGCATGTTGCAGCAGGCGCTCTGATCGCGAAGAGCGGCGGCGACCCGGATGATCCAGGCGCCGGTTTCAGCGACATGGCCAACGTACATTTCGAGGTGATCGAGTCCCAGCATCCGCCGCTGGCGCATGCGGGCACCGTGAACCCGCATCAATTCCTCGAGAACCTCTACGCCTACGCTGCCTCGTGCCCGATGCCTTGATCGACCCTCGCACGCGTGTGCGATGATGGGCCCGGCCAGGTGGCTTGAGATGCGGTTTCAACGAATCGACCAGCAAGCGGCGAAAGGGCTATCCGTCCGAGACCAAGGTCCGGCGCGGCCAGCGGATCGTGCACGCACACAAGGAACTTAGCGAGAAGCTGGGGCGCAACGATCTGTGCCCCTGTGGGTCAGGTAAGCGGTTCAAGCGCTGCTGCCTGCGCCTGGACAAATTTTGAGCGCGACTACTACTTTTAGGGACTGATCCCCCAACCGCTATCCGGTTGTCTGCTCAGTTCCCGATCAAAAGCGCCAGCGGGTCGCACCGTACGGCTTTTCGGACGCAACCCCGAATGCTACGAGCGGCGTCACCGCGTAAAGGTGCCAGGGTGGAGGCCCGGCGCTTGGCGCGCTGAATTCGGCCGTGAGTGCACCGTCAGATGCGCGGGCGGGCCAGCCCTGGGCCACATACCGTTGAGCTAGTCGCTCAAGCGTTGCCTGGTCGGTCACCTTCGCCGCGCGGCCCTCGACGACCAGGTCGAGGCCAGGGACCGCCATGGAGAGCGCGCAGCTCGGATTCGCGGCCAGGTTGCGGCTCTTGCGGGTACCGGGGCCGCTTGTGAAGTAGAAGGTGCCGTCAACCCAAAGCGCGCCCACGCCGACCAGGTGCGGGCGCCCATCGGGACGGACAGTGCTCAGCCATGTCGTCCGGCGGGGCTTGCGGCTGCGGGGCTGCCTCGAGTAGTTCCAGTGCGCGCGACCAGGGGATCGGCGGGTCTCCGTAGATGTCGAGATTCTTGGTTTCCATATCGATAACCTAGACCGACTGGCCGCGCGAAAGTCATCGGCCCGGGAAGTGTGCTTGCGCAGCGGCCAGGCCAGAAAATAGTTAGGGCGTGCGGTTTGTATTTGCAGTAGGGGCGGAGAGGATCGAACTCTCGACACCCCGCTTAAAAGCTAGACGGGCTTGAGCGCTGTAGCTCCGAGTTTGGGAGGACAAGCTAAAGCGGCGACGTTAGGGTGTCCTGTCGCGCGAGACTTAGAAAGGTGTCTGGCAATTGGGCTACCTAACGCCGACGAGAGCCATTGACAGTAGATATCTACTTATGTAGAGTTTGGGAGTGCCTCGCCCCACGAACGTCTCACCCCAGACCATTAAGGTGCTACTGCGGCTGCTTACGCGGCGGAACGTATGGCAGTACGGATACGCGTTGGCGCGCGACACAAGGCTCTCCTCGGGCACGCTGTATCCGATCTTGATCCGCCTCGCGAAACAAGGTTGGCTCGAGACCAAATGGACTGAACCAGTCCGGCCGGGCGTGCCGCCGCGGCACAGCTACCGCCTTACGAGCGCTGGGGCGCGGGCGGCGGCCGAGCGGATCGACTCGCGTCCGCAGGCGCGGGCTAAGGTGCGCGCCCGCACGGTTACGACATGAGCAGAGGAACGGCGATGCTCGGGAAGGTCGCGCGCTCTCTGATCGCGTGGGTAGAGCGGTACGCGGATCCCGCCGATCGCGAGTGGATCGGAGCCATGCGCGCGGAGCTCGACGTGATCGACGGCGGTCTGGCGCAGCTCCGTTGGGCTGCCGGCGCTGTTCTTGTCCTCTGGCGTCCGTACCGAGTCGAACTTCTCCGGTTCATACTCTGCATAGCGGCGGTGGTCGCCGCAAATTACTGGTATCCGAAGTTCGCGACAGGGCGGCCCGTTGAGCTGTTCTTCCGCGCGCAGCAGTTCTACCTCCCGGTGGTTGGGATTCTTGCGGCGCACGCAACGCGCCGCGTCCTCGCGGGGATGTTAATCGGCATCGGTGTGTCACTCCTTGGGTTCGGTGTCCTCCAGACGCTGGGCTTCGGTAGCCCCGACGCCGCGACGCTCCTCGCGAACCCAGGTTCGAGCATCTACGTGCAGCTCCTGTTCTTCACGATCGTCGGGGCTGCATTCGGGACCGCTGGCGCCGCTACAGTTAGGTTCCCGAAAATCTCAGAACCGCGCCCGACACCGTGACGGACCGGCCAAGTTTGTGTGCGGTTGTCGAATAGGGGCGGAGAGGATCGAACTCTCGACACCCTGCTTAAAAGCTAGGCGGGCTTGTGCGCTGTAGCTGCGAGTTGGGGAGGCCAAGCGAAACGGGCGCAGTTATGGTGTGTGAAGCCGAGCACCTTCGCCTTGCACCACGAGACGCTGGGCAGTAGCCACGCCAATCGAGGACTCAGGCTATTTAGGCCCTATTCTTGGCTGAGCTGCCGCTATGGACATATACGGGGAAGCCGAGGCGTTGATAGCGGACCTCGAAGCTGCTAATGAGCCGGCCGATGCCGAGGCAATCCGCCAATCGATGCTTTCTGGGTCCGTCGGGACTGAAATCCTGCTGAACCTCAGGTTCGAACTTCAGCAAATTCGCAAGCGAGATTTCGTCGCGCGTCTCCAACTCGAAGATCGAATCCGGAACCTGATCGCTGAAATCGAACGAGCGATCCAACGCGCTGGCCCGTTCATTTTCCGAGACTGAGAAAGAAGCGGCGACTGCACGCGACAACCAGCGATGTAGGGGCGGAGAGGATCGAACTCTCGACACCCTGCTTAAAAGGTAAGCGGACTCGAGCGCTGTGGCTCCGAGTTTGGGAGGCCAAGCGAAACGCACACAGTTATGGTGTGTCAAATTTGAGGGCCACGGGCTTGCGGTCCTAACCACAGGACGCCATCGCTAACTGGAAGCGGTGATTGAGAGCAGAATAAGGCGCATGGGGGCGAGGGCCTTACGCGGGCAGGCATCATTCCCCTCCGCCCAGAACAACCTGCCGCGCTATCTGACCAGCTTCGTCGGGCGGCGCACCGAACTCCTGGGGCTCAAGTCCGTGCTCGCGCGCTCCCGGATGGTGACCCTAACGGGGCCGGGCGGAGTTGGCAAGAGCCGCCTCGCGGCTGAGCTGGCCCGGGCATGTCTCAATCGCTGGCCGCAAGGGATCTGGTGGGTGGAATTGGCGCCGGTCAGTGATCCGCGCCAGGTGGCCAGTACCGCGGTTGCGGTCCTCGAACTCCCCGGCCAACGGCCGGCTGAGGATCGGCTGATTGCATGGCTCGCCGACGGGCGAGCGCTTTTGGTGCTGGATAGTTGCGAGCACCTCGCTGCGGCGTGTGCCGACTTCTGCACCGCGCTCCTCGAGGGTTGCCCGGAAGCCACGATCCTGGCGACCAGTCGAGAGTCAATGGGTGTGGCGGGTGAGGCTCGGTGGCCGCTCTCGTCGCTGACGGCTGGCGAGGCTAGTGCGCTGTTCGAGGCGCGGGCTCGACTAACCCTTCCCGACTTCGAGGTCGACGCTTCCAATCGCGAGCCGATCGCCGAAATCTGCGAGCACCTCGACCGCCTGCCGCTCGCCATCGAACTGGCAGCAGCCCGCATCAACATGATGCCTGAGCGGGACATCCTGAGCCAGCTCAGCCAGCGCTTCCGCCTGCTTACCGGAGGAAGCCGGTCTGACCCGGAGCGGCTGCAATCGATGAATGCTGCGATCGATTGGAGTTATCGCTTGTTGACCGAAGACGAGGCCATGCTCTTCCGCCGGTTGTCCGTTTTCCGAGGCGGCTTTACGCTGGAGAGCGCGGAGGCGGTCTGCTCGGACGGAGTGACTAAAAGCGTGCTCGACCTCCTTACGAGCTTGGTCCAGAAATCGATGGTCGTGGCGGAGCGGACCAATGGGTCGGGCGGCCGTTACCGACTTCTTGAATCACAGATCGCTTACGGCGAGGACCGCCTGCGGGAGGCAGGGGAGCTTGAATTGATTCGCCAGCGCCACTATGCTTACTTCAGGGACTGCTTCGCTACCAGGACGCCCTTTAACCGGGCCCGGCCAAAAGCCGATGCTCCAACGGGTATCACGGAGGCGCAGTGGATTGCACGCGAGTCAGGCAACCTGATGGCCTCAATCGCGTGGGTCCGGAACAGCCCGGACGATTCGGCGCTCAGTCTCGCCGCGGACCTTGCGGGAAGCTGGTACGGAGACTTGACGCCCATAAGGAGCCTGCTTGAAGAGCTGTTAGCCCGTCCTTCCATGAAGGGGCCCGCTCGCGTGCAGGGTCTCTACTTTGCATCGAATTTGGCTAACAACCAGGGCGACTACGAAGCCGCCGCGGGCTTGGCTGAAGGCTGCCTGGCACTGGCACGCGATCTGGGAGACAACGAAATGATGGCTCGCGCCATGCACGAGGCAAGCGCCGCTCTTATGGGACGCGGGGAACTCGCTGCAGCAGCCGCCAGGCGCGAGGAGGCGATCCTCCTCCTACAGAATTCAAGCAACCATGGCCTGGTTGGCATGGCGAGGCAGGCGATCGCTGAGGTTGCGTTCCAGAGGGGCGATTGCATTACAGCGCGGGGAATTCTCGTCGAGTGCGTCAGCGCTGCCAGGGCGAGGAGCGACGGCAGGAGAACGGCAGCCCATCTGCACATGCTCGCGTGGGCGCAGCGCTGCTGTAATGAGGTCGAGGCGGCCGCCGCCAGCTGGAAGGAATCTGTGTCCACGTTTGGCCTCCTCAAACACCAAGTTGGCATTGTGCTCGGCCTTGATGGCCTGTCATGCGTGGCCGAGGGCCGCGGCGACGACAGGCGCGCGCGTCGGCTGGCGGCGGCGGCCACTCGGATGGCGGACGAGATGTCGTTCCGAGACTACCCGTGGTATTGGGGCCAGATCGAAGCTTCCCGTCGCCGGTCTCAAAGCAGGCTTGGGCCGCGCAAAAGTGCAGATGCCTGGACGCAAGGCTGGAGTATGAGCCTGGACCAGGCGATCGAGTACGCCCTGGGTGAAGGGGAGCCCGAAACCGTAATCGATGCTAGCCCGTTGAGCCGCCGGGAGAGCGAGGTTGCGAAGCTGGTCGCCGCCGGTATGAGCAACCGCCGGATCGGAGAGCGCCTCTACCTATCCGAGCGCACCGTCGAAGGGCATGTCGAGCGGATCAGGAACAAGCTGGCGGTTCGGTCTCGGACTGGGGTCGCCACCTGGGCGGTCGAGCACGGGCTCATGGTCGACCCCCACGGCTGAACTGGGCGTCGCCTCAAAGAGAGGAGCCCACGATGGGCTTCCCTCCGAGCGGCGGTAGCCGAGCTATCTGGAAGTTGCGGCCGAGCAGACTCGTCGCCGGTCCCTACAACGACGACGTTGTCGCTGTTCAGCGTGGTATATGGCGGAGGCAGCGCCTCGAGATAGACGATCCTCGAGCCAACCTTGATCTAACGCCGATTCGAAGACGCCCGCAGCGCCGCCTGCACTGACACTAGCCTATTGGTCGCCCCAGCGCTCGCCAGCCTCCTGCGTCGGACTGAGGTACTACGGCACCGCGATTTCGGGTGTTTCTACGCTAGAGCTTTCAAGACCCTAGGCACATGCTTACTGCGCCCTCGGCCCCGAGGGAACACAAACTGGAGGGTTGCTCCAAGAAGGAGACGGATATGCGACGCATTGCAGGCTTAGCTCTCGCTCTCTTACTGATTCTGGGCGCCGCTGTACCAGCCGCTGCTCGTCAAAACTCGAAGCATGACCATCACAACTCGACGCTGTTTGCCACCGGCCAGATGGGCACGGCGCTGTTGGCGATCGACGTGGAGAGGGGAACGACTAAGGTTATCGGACCCACAGGCCAGCCGGGCTCTATCGCGTTGGCGATCACCCGAAATGGGAAAGCCGCATACAGCATCGCCAGCGCGGTGACCGGCTTCCCGCCGGGGATAGATGGCGCCAATGCACAACTAGCCAGAATAGACCTGGCAACGGGCGCGGCGACTCTTGTGGGAAGCCCCATGGGAGGCAACTTAAACGTCATGGGGATGACGTTTGCGCCTGACGGGGTTCTCTACGGGGCCGGAGACTTTGACCCCCAATCGCCGACGTTCAATTCTCTGTACACGATCGATGTGCAAACCGGCTTAGCGACTCGGATCGGATCTCTCGGGGCGGGTGTGAACGAAACGGACTACATCATGAGCTTCGCCTGGGACTCTCACGGGAACTTGTATGGCGCGAGCATGATGGCCCTTTATAGGATTAACCGAAGCAGCACAACGAACATGGCGACAAAAGTGGTTGACTTCGTCGGGTCTTCGCTGGTGATGGGCATTGCAATCGATGAAGATGGCAGCTTCTACGCTGCTGACTTCGTTGATCCTCCGACACTATCGACAATCTACAGAGTCAATGTTGAGACGGGCTTCCTGATACCACTCTTCAACACTGGCATCGCATTTGTGCACAACATAGCCTTGAACCCGAACGCGAGCGGCAGTCACCACGATAAGGATGACTAACGAAGAGCTGGGCGATGTGCGGGCAGAATCTGGAAGGTCCGGACGTTACGTCTGCGGCGTCTGGACCTCCCTCTCCGCGAGCGAGTGGTAGGCCTACGGTTGCCTGGCGAGAGGTTAGTCGCTTTAAGGCTCCGTTGAAACGACCTGACGACCTGTTACAAGGCTGGCTGAGCCGAACGAACCAGAGTTACCTTGACTCTCGGGCACCTCCCCTCCGTTGAAACTTGGCTAAACGGCCGCAGTTTCGGTGTCGGTTAGCGCTGTAGCCAGGCAGGAAAACAGTTCGAGTGTGCGGTTTGTATTTGGAGTAGGGGCGGAGAGGATCGAACTCTCGACACCCTGCTTAAAAGGCAGGTGCTCTACCACTGAGCTACACCCCCGCCGACGATTATAGGTAGGGG
>Ga0209220_1000670_pt1 | contig 10664 bp, 8 predicted proteins | sample BlaSpr_A8_OM3_M3_FD_187984 | JGI IMG/M metagenome (GOLD analysis project Ga0209220, IMG submission 187984) | Forest soil microbial communities from Thunder Bay, Ontario, Canada - Black Spruce, Ontario site 2_A8_OM3_M3 (SPAdes) (version 2) | ecosystem: Environmental > Terrestrial > Soil > Boreal... | reverse complement strand
AGGACTACGCGACGTTGGTGACCTTCGACCGCATCCATTCGGGACCCCTCGACATCGCGGCGACTCAGGGGGTGGTCGGGCTGGCAGCCCTGGGGTGGGTGCTGGTGGTGCTCGCGATCGGCGCCTGGCGCCACTGCTTCGCGGGGAACGTAACCGGCCTGGCGGGCGCGCTGGCCGGCTACACCGTCTGGGTGGCCTTCAACTTCGACTGGGCCCCCGCCACCGGAATGTTCTGGCTGCTGGCCGGAACCCTATGGAGCAGCGCGATGGCCCCGACTTCCTCCGCGACTCCATCCCCCCGGGGTTTTCCCTCTCCCCGCAGGGGAGCAATCAATAGGCGCGGTCAGCGCGTCCTGAACGGGCTATGCCCGCAGGGCCAGGGTGAGGGCGTCGGAACGGTCCGAACACTAGGCGCCCTAGTGTTGGTCTTGGCGGCCATCCCCCTGGCCGCCCTCCCCCTCCTCGCCGACGGCTGGTACCTCCACGGCCGCGCCGACCTCGCCATCGCCGCCGACCCCCTCCAGGCCCAGTACCACTGGGCGCTCGGGGAAGGCTTCTTCGCCCGGGGCGATACCGGCCTGGGCCTGGCCGAGCTCAGGCGAGCGGCCGACCTGGGCGAGACCGAGCCGGGCATGTACGTCGAGCTGGGCGACCACGAAGAGCAGCTGGGCGAGAAGGTCCAGGCGCGCGCCGACTACCGGAGGGCGCTCCAGATCGACCCGTACTACAGCCCAGCCGCCGACCGCCTGAGGGCGCTGGGCCCCTAGTTACTCGTCCTCGGCTTCGGGGTACTCGTCGTGTCGGGCCGGCCGTGCGCCGGCCAAGGTCGCCGGCGGCGCCGACAGCTGCTTCAGGCTGAGAGAGATCCTCCGCCGCGCGGTGTCGATGCCGATCACCTTCACCTGGACGGTCTCGCCCACCTTCAGCACGTCCTCGGTCCGCTCGACGTGGTCCCACGAAAGCTCCGAAATGTGGAGCAGGCCCTCGATGCCCGGCATGATCTGCAGGAAGGCGCCGTACTTCTTGGTCTTGGTCACCTGGCCCTCGACGATCGAGCCCACGGGCATCGACTGGACGAGGCGCTCCCAGGGGTCCTGCTGCAGCTGCCGCAGCGAAAGCGAGATACGTGTCTGCTCGGGATCGAGCTTGATCACCTTGACCGTCACCTCTTCGCCCAGCTGAAGCACGTCGGTGACCTTGGAGACGCGGTCCCACGACAGCTCGGAGATGTGAATCAATCCGTCCGCACCGCCAATGTCGACGAATGCGCCGTAGCTGGTGATCCCCGAGACGGTCCCCTTGACGGTGGTCCCGGTCGCGAGGCGGCTGAACAGCTCCTCACGTTTGCGCGCGCGGTCCTCGTCCTCGGCGGCCTTCTGGCTCACGATGAGCCGGTTCCGCTTGCGGTTGACCTCGAGGATCTTGACCGGGATGCGCTTCCCGACCAGCGACTCCAGGTTGCCGGCGTAGGCCCGCGCGACCTGGCTCGACGGCAGGAAGCCGCGGAGACCGAGGATGTTGACGATCAGGCCGCCCTTGTTCTGCTCCCGTACGTCGGCGTCGATGACGGTGCCGTCGTTCTGCTTGTCGGCGGCGACGAGCCAGGTCGTCTCCGCGCGCGCCCGGCGAAGGCTGAGGACGACGTTGCCCTCCTCATTCTCGGGCTGCAGGACGTAGACCTTGATCTGGTCGCCGGGCTCGAGGCCGGGGGAGTCATAGTCTCCGCGCAGGCCGAGCTCCTTGCTCGAGATGACACCTTCGGCCTTGGCGCCGATGTCGACCAGCACCTCATCCGGGTCGACTCGAACGACGATCCCATCCACGATGTCCCCGTGGTTGGGGGTCTTGAAGGCCTCCTGGTCGTAGTGGAGGTAGTCCTCCATCGTCATCGCCGCCGATTCCTGGTCGGTCCCCTCCTTCTGCTCGGTCAGGACGGCACCGGATTCAGCTGCCACGATACGAACCCCCTAAAAGTTATTGGTGTGGTGTTGGTCGTCAAACCGGCCTCCGCCAAAACGAACGTCAATTTTAACTCACTCCTAAGAAATTGCCTGGAAACGGAGTCCGGAGATCGTGGTTGTCGATGAGCCTGGTCTTTCTTGTGGTGCCCACCCAGGCCGCCACGACCGCCAGGGTGCCCGGCTTCTCAAAAGTAGCCGCGTCGACCACCTCCGCATAGTCGACCCGCAGCAGGGGGTCCTCACCCATCCGGGCCCTCATCACCTTGCTCAACCTCTCGGGATCACGCTCGCCGGCAGAGTACGCCTCTGTGGCCAGGCGGAGGGCTGCGCTGAGGCTGGTCGCGGCCGCCCGCTCGGCAGGTTTGAGATAAACGTTGCGCGAGCTCAGGGCGAGTCCGTCCGCCTCCCGAACGATCGGGGCGACCCTGATCTCGACACCGAGGTCCAGGTCTCCGGCCAGGCGCTTGACCACGGCCACCTGCTGGGCGTCCTTCTGCCCGAAGTAGGCACGGTCGGGCGCGACGGCGGCGAACAGCTTCGTGACGACCGTGGCGACGCCCTCGAAGTGCCCAGGCCTGGATCGGCCCTCGAGGGGCTCCGAGACGCCGCCGACCTGCACCCGGGTGGTGGCACCCGGCGGGTACATCGCCTCGGTCGACGGCTCGTAGATGGCATCCACCTCGGCGGCGGCGAGCATCGCGGCGTCCCGCTCGTGATCGCGTGGGTAGCGAGTGAAATCCTCGCCCGGGCCGAACTGAATCGGGTTGACGAAGATGCTCACGACCACGAGGTCGTTCTCCCGACGCGCAAGCTCGACCAGGCTCAGGTGGCCCGCATGGAGCGCGCCCATCGTCGGCACAAGCCCGATCGAGCTGCCCCCGGCACGCCACCGGCGCGAGGCGTCGAGCATCGCGCCGGGGCTATCGATTACGACGAGCCCGTCTGAGGCGGGGACGGGGAAAGGCGTCGGCGGATCTTCGGCGCCCATGCGGCCCATCTCCGGGTTCAGCGCCTGCGCTGCTCGCTTACGCATCGACTTGATGCGTTCGCTGCGCTGCTCGGCGCTTCACGCGGATCTGGGCCACCTGGATCACCGAATCTCTCGCCGAGGCTTTCCCCGCCCCGCCTCACGCCCCGTACCTGACCTCGTCCTTTTCCTTCGTCGCGGGAGCCGATCCGTTGGCCGAGTACTCGTGCTCGGGGGCGGGGAACTTGCCGGTGCGGACGTCCTCGGAGTAGGCCGCGGCGGCCCGCGAGATCTCCTCCGCCAGGTTGGCGTATCGCTTGACGAACTTCGGCGCCTTGCCGGTGGTGAGCCCGAGCATGTCGTGGAACACGAGCACCTGGGCGTCGGTGGAGGGACCTGCGCCGATTCCGATCGTCGGGATGCGGAGGGCCCGCGTGACGCGTGCCGCGAGCTCGCTAGGCACGCCCTCGAGGACGATGCTGAACGCGCCCGAATCTTCCAGAGCCTTGGCGTCGGCGAGGATGCGCGCCGCCTGAGCGTCGGTCTTGCCCTGAACCTTGAAACCGCCCATCGTGTGCACGGACTGCGGCGTGAGCCCAAGGTGTCCCATCACGGGAATGCCGATCTCGGTCAGCCGTCGCGTGATCTCGATGACCGGACCGCCGCCTTCCAGCTTGACCGCGTGCATGCCCGCCTCCTGCATGAAGCGGCCCGCGTTCGCGATCGCCTCCTCGGTCGACACCTGGTAGGACATGAACGGCATGTCGCCGACGAGGAGCGCCTGGCGCGCGCCCCGCGACACCGCCTTGGCATGGAGCAGCATGTCGTCCATCGTCACGGGCAGGGTGGTCGGGTGGCCGAGCATCACCATGCCGAGGCTGTCGCCCACGAGAAGGATCGGGATGCCCGCCTCGTCGAGGATCTTCGCGCTGAGGAAGTCGTAGGCCGTGAGCACGGCGAAGCGCCGGTGCTCGTCTTTGAACCGCTGGACGTCCAGAACCGTCGTCATGAACGACCTCTCCTTCGGGTCGCTGCCACATTTCGGGTCAGCGCCCTCCTGGTCTGCTCGGCCGCCGCGGGCTCCAGGCCCGCCTCCTTGGCGACCTCGAGTGCGACCAAACCGAGCATACGGTATAAATCCCCCTGCTCACCCAGGGCTTCCATGTGCCGGCGCACCGTCTCCAGGTCGCCCCGCCGGATCGGGCCCGTCAACGCCTTCGTGACGCCGGCGCCGCGCACGTTCGCCACCACGCCTTCGACGAGCGGGAGGAGCGCCTGCTCGGCCTCGTCGCGGGACCAGCCCGCCTTCCCGAGAATCTTCACCGCCTCCGCGATCACGGCAACTACGTAGTTGGAAGCGAACACGGCCGCGGCGTGATAGAGCACGCGTTCCTCATCAGCGACGTGACGCGGCCGAGCCCCGATGTCGCGGGCGAGCTGGGCAAGCCGCCGCTCGAGACCGGTCGTGCTCGCGTCGACCGCCACCGTGATTCCTTGAAAGGCCTCGGGTGGGCGCGGCGCCGGGAACGACTGCAGGGGATGGAACGACCCGACCGCGTGGCCGCCAAGCACGGCCAGGACATCGAGGCCGAGCGAGCCGCTGACGTGGACGAAGCTCGTGTCGGACGGCATCGCCGTATGGGACATCTCCTTCGCCAGCGCAGCGACCGCGCTGTCGGGCACCGCGATGAACACGATGCCGTCCTCGACCTGTGGCAGTGTCTCTCGCGACGGCACCATCTGGGCGTCGTGCCGGGCGGCGTTGAAGGCCCGGACCAGGCTTCGGCCGAGGTTGCCCCGGCCGGCGACTACTAAATGCTCAGGCGTTGAGTTACGAAGCGGACGAGCTCGCGGCCGCGGGCTGACGCGGCTCTTCGCCGCGGATGATCTCGTCGAGCTCCTTGCCGTCGATAGTCTCCACGAGCTTGAGCCTCTCCACCACTGCGTCCATCTTCGAGCGCGAAGTGGAAAGGATGCCCTTGGCGGTCTGGTAGCCGTGGTCGACGATGTTGCGGACCTCCTCGTCGATGATCGCCGCCACCTCTTCGGAGTAGGTGCGCTGCTCGCCGAGGTCGCGGCCCAGGAACACCAGCTCCTCGCGGTGGCCCATCTGGACGGCGCCCAGCTTGTCCGACATGCCCCACTGCGTCACCATGCGCCGTGCGATCTGCGTCGCCTTCTGGATGTCGTTCTCGGCGCCCGAGGTGATGTCGTGGAAGACGAGCTCTTCGGCGACGCGGCCGCCCATGATTCCCGCGATCTGGTCCATGAGCTCATCGCGCGAGACCAGGTACTTGTCTTCCTCGGGCAGGCTCAGCGTCCAGCCCAGCGCCATGCCGCGGGAGATGATCGAGATCTTGTGCACGGGGTCGGCGTGTGGCAGCGCCTTCATGACCAGCGCGTGGCCTGTCTCGTGATACGCGATGATCTCCTTCTCCTTGTCGGAGATGCGCCGGCTCTTGCGCTCAGGCCCGGCGATCACACGCGCGATGGCCTCCTCGAGCTCGTCCATTCCGATGACCTTCTTGTTCGCGCGCGCCGCGAGGATGGCGGCCTCGTTGATCAGGTTCGCGAGGTCCGCACCGCTGAAGCCAGGCGTCTGGCGGGCGAGCACGTCCAGGTCGACCGTCGAGTCGAGCGGCTTGTTGCGCGCGTGGACGTCGAGGATCGAGCGGCGGCCCTTGATGTCCGGCCGGTCGAGCGTGACGTGGCGGTCGAAACGGCCGGGCCGCAGCAGCGCGGGGTCGAGCACGTCGGGGCGGTTCGTGGCCGCGATGACGATTACGTGCGTGTTGGTGTCGAAGCCGTCCATCTCGACCAGCAGCTGGTTGAGGGTCTGCTCGCGCTCGTCGTGGCCGCCGCCCAGGCCGGCGCCACGCTGGCGTCCGACGGCGTCGATCTCATCGACGAACACGATGCACGGCGAGTTCTTCTTCGCCTGGTCGAACAGGTCGCGGACGCGGCTGGCGCCGACGCCGACGAACATCTCGACGAACTCTGAGCCGGAGATCGAGAAGAAGGGCACGCCTGCCTCGCCGGCGACGGCCTTGCTGAGCAGCGTCTTGCCGGTTCCGGGAGGACCGACGAGTAGCACGCCCTTGGGAATGCGCGCACCCAGGGCGACGAACTTCTCAGGATATTTGAGGAACTCGACGATCTCGCTGAGCTCCTGTTTAGCCTCGTCCACCCCTGCCACGTCGGCGAAGGTGATGGCCGGCTTATCGCCGGCGATCAAGCGGGCACGGGAGCGGCCAAAGGAGATCGCCTGGTTGTTGCCGCTCTGGGTCTGCCGCAGGACCCACCACATGAAGGCGCCGATCAAGATGACCAGGATGATGTTGGGCAGCAGCACGCTGAGCAGGTAGCTGCCGCTGTTGTTCTTGTCGAACTTGACGTTGACGTGGTCGGTCTGCATCTGGGTCAGCAGCTGCGTGCAACCACTGCTGCAGTCCGGAACCTGGACGTTGTGCTTATGTCCGCCGGCTTCGGTGGCCACCGCGTCCGTGCCGTTGATCTCCAGGTCCGTGACCTGGCTCTCGTCAGCCCTGCTGATCAGCTGCGAGTAGGTCCAGTCGCCCGCGTTCTGGTTGCTCTGGATCGACTGCCACGTGAAGTAGAAAACGGCGACCAGGATCACGACGAGGGCGAAATAGAACAGGGCGGAGCGGGGGAAGCGGCTCAAATAAGCTCTCCTGGAGGACTTTCCGGCGGTTCTAGCCTAGCAACTTTCCTGCCGGATGCAGTCGGCATTGGGATCACGGCGACATGCTGCGACGTCTCGCCTTGCGCCGCGGCGAGGTCGGCTTCTACCGCGAGCCCGGGGACCCACGCGAGCCTTTCGCCCGCGAAGACCAGCGGCCACGAGTCGCGGTCCTCGCGCGGCACGCGTGCGTCGACGAAGATGTCCTGCAGCTTGCGCGTGCCGCGGCCTCCGGCCGGCCGCATGCGAAGGCCGGGCCGCCTGTAGCCGACGCGGAGCGTGATTCCTCCGCGCAGATGCGCGGCCTGCCGGTCGTCGCAGCCGGCGCACGGCCGCACCTCGAGCCGCGGGCTCGGCCCGCCCAAACTCTGAGCCGGGGTGATCTGCACGAGGTCCCCCACAATACGGAAACGCAGGCCGCCAGGAAGATCGACGCCGCGTCCGCCGCGCCCCGGCCCGGTCAGATTGAGCATCGAGTCGAGATGGTTGCGGCTGAGGCCCGGCTCGGGCCCGCCCGCCCTCGCGTACATCAGCCTCAGGGTTTCCACCGCGGTCGCAGCCTGCATGCTCCACATCTCTTTACGGCCGAACGTTTCACGGGCGAGCGCCGCCGCCGCCAACTCGGTCACCGCCTCGTGCAGGCGTGCCGCCTGCGTCGCCGCGGCGTGGAAGCGTGCGGTGATGCCCGGCCGGTCGCGCTCGAGCGCGGGAAGGATGTGCTGTCGCACGCGCACGCGCGCGAACCTCGTGTCCTGGTTGGCGGGATCTTGATGAGCCGCGACGCCGCAGCTCGCGAGAAACGAGTGCACCTCGGACCTCCAAACGCCAAGCCACGGCCGGACGTAATGGCCCCTTCGCGCGGGCATGCCGCGGAAGCCCGCGAGGCCGCATCCCCGCAGCAGGTGGAGGACGACACCCTCGACGAGGTCATCGGCCGTGTGCGCGACCGCGACGACATCCGCCCCCGCCATGAAGCGGGCGCGGTCGAGAAAGTCATAGCGGAGCTTGCGAGCCGCGGCCTGGAGCGACCCGTTTGGCACCGCGACCGCGCGCCGCTCGCTGATCAGCGGCACGCCGATCCGCGAGCAAAGCGATGCCACCTGCTGCGCAACCAGCTCGGAGCCGTCGCGCAGCGCGTGGTCGAAATGCGCCGCGGTGACGCGGTACCCGGACTCGGGCAGCGCGAGGAGAAGAGCGGTCGAGTCGGGACCACCGGAGAACGCGACCAGCACGTGGTCGGTCGAAGAGATTTGCTTGAGTGGTGGCGGGGCCATGGTGGTGCCGGGTGGACTCGAACCACCGACAACGCGATTATGAGTCGCGCGCTCTACCACCTGAGCTACGGCACCGCCGGCCTTAATTTAGGGGTCCCCGCGAAATCACGCCGAAGGCTCTGATTTCGTGGGGATTACGAATGCTAGCGAGCGGCTTGTGCTCGTGCCTTCAGCTTGCGCTTCTTCTTCCGGTGCTTGTCGATCGCGACCCGCTTTCTCTTGTTCATGACCTTCCGAAGACACGTGTGGCCGGGGGGCTGGGGATCAGAAGTTGCGGAGGTTGGATTCGAACCAACGACCTTCGGGTTATGAGCCCGACGAGCTGCCGCTGCTCCACTCCGCGATGAAAGTATACGCACGCAGCTCTTCCCTCTCCCCTTCAGGGGAGAGGGCCAGGGTGAGGGGCAAGGGGAGAAGTCAGTGCGCCTTGGGTGACGGCGAACCCGTCGGCTTGGCCGAGGGCGAGGGTGACGGCGAAGGCGAAGGGCTCGGCGGAGTCGTCACCAGGTACAGCTTCTCGTTGGGCTTGGCGTACCCGCTCAGCCGCGCCACCTCCTCGTCCGCCGTGCCCGACTGCAGCGCCTGCACATCCTTGGTGTAGCCGGCGTTCTGCGCCGCGATCTCGGCGTTCTGCCGGCGAACGTCGGCGGCCTGCTGGCTCAGCTTGTGGCTCAGATAGGCCTCCTGTGCAAACGCGATGCCGGCCCAGACGAGCACCACCGTGATGCCGATCAGGATCAAGACACCCCGCAGGCCGAAGGACCTGGCGCGGAGCGTGCCCGCTGCAACCGTGGCTTTGCTGTATCTCATGCTGCGTCGTTTGCTGGAACCGGCGGACGAAGGGAGCCGACTATATCAAATGGTCAGCGAGATTCTTCCCAACGCCGCAGCTTCTCTTCTTCGCCCAGATCGCTGAGGCTCTTTCCCTCCCCGCGCACCGCGGCCTCCGTCGCGGCAAAGCGCTTGCGGAACCTCTGCCCCGCCACCCGCAGCGCGTCCTCCGGGTTGATCTTCATCGACCGCGCCAGCGACACCATGGCGAACAGCAGGTCGCCCATCTCGTCGAACGCCTGGTCGGGATCGGGTGCTTCGGCAAGCTCGCGCGCCTCCTCCGCCACAGATTCGGCGGCGGCCAGGGGCGATGCGAAGTCAAACCCCACCCGCGCCGCGCGCTTCTGCAGCCCGAGCGTCCACGCCAGCGCGGGCAGCGAAGAGGGCACACGGTCGACGACCGATTCGTTGTTGCCCGCCTTGCGCGACTCGTGCATCTTCTGGTGCTCCCAGTTGCGCAGGACCTCGTCCGCATTCGCCACAGAGACGTCGCCGAACACGTGAGGGTGTCGCTTCACCATCTTGGCCGCGACCGCCTCGGAAACCGTCGCGGCGTCGAACCGCCCCTCCTCGGACGCGATCTCCGCGTGCATCGCGACCTGGAGCAGCAGGTCTCCAAGCTCTTCCATCATCTTCGCGTCGTCGCCGGAGTCGATCGCCTCCAGCAGCTCGTACGTCTCCTCGAGCAAGTACGGCCGCAGCGATTCATGCGTCTGCTCGCGGTCCCACGGACAACCCCCCGGCGCGCGCAGACGGTGCACGACTTCGAAGATCGCCGCGATCCCGTCCGAGTACGGCCTGTCGTCTGTCATGTGCGCCTGATTCTATGAAGGCGCGCCAACCGCCGCGCCCCGCGCCGACGAATAGAGGCGACCCATCTCGTCCAGGAGCATCAGCAGGTCCGCCTGCCAGCCCTCGCCCTTGCGCCGCATCTTGATCCGATTCGGGTGCACAGAGATGTAGCCGGCCATCCGATGCGACAGCTCCTCGACGTCGAGGAACCGCTCGGGGTCGACGCGGATGACGATGTCGTGGCCCTCGGCCACCACCCCACGCAGACCCATGCGCTGCCCACGTAGCTTGACCCGCAGCGAATAGGCGAGGTTGTCGAGCTGAGCAGGCCCAGTGCCGTACCGGTCCCGCAGCGACCGCAGCACGGAGTCCAGCTCCTCCTCGTCCTCGGCGTTTGCAAGCTGGCGGTAGGCGCCGAGCCGGAGCTTCTCGTCGCGGATGTACGACCGCGGGATGAAGTGGTCGAGCGGCAGGTCGAGGTTCATCTCCGCGGTCGAGAGCACGTCGCCGATCACCGTGTCTTCCGAACCCGAGCGCAGCTTGTTGACCGCGCTCTGCAGCATCTGCAGGTACATCTCGAATCCCACCGCGGCGATCGCGCCGTGCTGCTCGGTGCCGAGAAGGTTGCCGGCGCCCCGAATCTCGAGGTCGCGCAGCGCGATCTTGAAGCCCTGCCCCAGCTCATGGAGGCCGGAGATGACGTCGAGCCGCTTGTCCGCCTGCTCGGTCAGCGACCGGCGCGGGTCGTAGAGAAAGTACGCGTACGCGCGCCTGCCCGAGCGGCCGACCCGGCCGCGCAGCTGGTACAGCTGCGCCAGCCCGAAGCGGTCGGACCGCTCGACCAGGATCGTGTTCACGTTCGGGATGTCGAGCCCCGACTCGATGATCGTCGTGCAGACAAGCACGTCGAACTTGCCCGACTCGAAGTCGACCATCACCTTCGCGAGCTCGTCCTCGGACATCTGGCCATGGCCGACCGCGACGCGCGCTTTGGGGATCAGGTCCCGCACGTGGTCGGCCGCCTTCTGGATCGTGCGCACCCGGTTGTGCACGAAGTAGACCTGCCCGCCGCGCTGCAGCTCGCGTCCGACGGCCTCCGCGATGAGCTCGTCGTCTTCCGCCGTGACGTAGGTCTTGAT
>Ga0209220_1000669_pt1 | contig 10664 bp, 9 predicted proteins | sample BlaSpr_A8_OM3_M3_FD_187984 | JGI IMG/M metagenome (GOLD analysis project Ga0209220, IMG submission 187984) | Forest soil microbial communities from Thunder Bay, Ontario, Canada - Black Spruce, Ontario site 2_A8_OM3_M3 (SPAdes) (version 2) | ecosystem: Environmental > Terrestrial > Soil > Boreal... | reverse complement strand
GAGACGCAGGCGAACGACGTGTCAGCGTTCATTCCGACCAACGTCATCTCGATCACCGACGGCCAGATCTACCTGCAGTCCGACCTCTTCAACGCGGGCCAGCGGCCCGCTCTCAACGTCGGCATCAGCGTCTCCCGAGTCGGTGGAGACGCGCAGACCAAGGCGATGCGCCAGGTGAGCGGCCAGCTGCGTCTGGACCTTGCGCAGTATCGCGAGCTGGCGGCATTCGCGCAGTTCGCCTCCGACCTCGACACCGCAACCCGAAACCAGCTTGAGCGTGGCGCGCGGCTGACTGAGCTGCTGAAGCAGGACAAGTACCAGCCGGTGCCGCTGGCCGAGCAGGTGGCGGTGCTCTACGCCGGCACGCAGGGGTATCTGGACAAGGTCCCGGTTGCGCGCGTGAGGGAGTGGGAGGCCGGCTTCGTCCGTTTCCTCAAGAGCGAACAGCCGGATCTGCTGGCGGCGATCGAGAAGCAGAAAGCGCTCGACGACGCCCTGTTCGAGCGTCTAAAGGCCGCGATCTCGACCTTCAACGACCAGTTCGGGGTCGAGGCAGACAAAGCTGAGGCGCCGAAGCCGGACGACAAATCGGCACCGAAGGCCCAAGCGCCCACCGCCGTCGCGGAACCGAAAGCGCAAGCGCCCGCAAAAGTAGAGAAGGCTCAGGCGCCAGCGAAAGCCGAGACTACCGAGGCGCCGAAGCCACAGGCAGCCCCTCCCCCTTCAGGGGGAGGGCAGGGTGGGGGTGGACCCAAGCCGGCAACACCGCCCGCTGCTAAGGCAGAACCGAAAGCGCAAGCGCCCGCAAAGGCAGAACCGCAAACGCAAGCACCCGCAAAGGCAGAGGTCGAGCCGGGCGAAGAACGGCCGTCCCAGCTCAACCAGATCCGAGCCGCGCTCGCCGACCCGCCCCGGGAACCAAAAGCCAAGCCTGCGCCCAAGAAGCCGAAGGACAAGTAGTTGCCGGCATTCAGGGACATCGTCCGGCGGATCGACTCGATCCGGAACACGCAGAAGATCACCAAGGCGATGCAGGTGGTCGCGGCGACGCGGCTGCGGCGCGCACAGGCAGCTGTGCAGGCGACGCGTCCCTATTCCGAGAAGATGCTCGAGGTGCTGCAGACGGTTGGCGAGCGCGCCACGGAGTACAAGCACCCCTTCCTGGTCCGGCGCGAAGGCAAGCGCGCGGTGATGATCCTCGTGACGACGGACAAGGGATTGTGCGGCGCGATCAACGTGAACAACATCCGCGCCGCCACGCGCTACATGAACGAGCATTATCCCGAAGGCCAGCGCTACGTCACTATCGGACGCAAGGGCCGTGATTTCCTGCTCCGCTACCGGCGGGATGTAGTCGCAGAGATAAGCGGGATCTCGGATCGCCCGACTGTGGTCGAGGTGCTGCCCGCGATCAGCGTCGCGCTCGAGGAGTACGTGAGGGGCAACACCGACGCGGTGCTGCTCTGCTACTCGAAGTGGATCTCCACCATGAAGCAGGAGCCGACAGTCACCGTGCTCATCCCGGCTGAGATTCCACAGCGCGAAGCTGAGGGCAAGGGCCCCAGGGCCGACTACATCTACGAACCGGACCCCGAGTCGGTGCTCGACGGCCTGCTGCCCCGTTACGTCGAGACACAGGTCTTCCAGGCGGTGCTGGAGAACAAAGCGAGCGAGTACTCGGCCAAGATGATCGCGATGCAGAACGCGACCAACGCCGCCGGAGACCTCATCGACGCACTCACGCTGTACGCGAACAAGGTCCGCCAGGCCGGCATCACCACGGAGCTGATGGAGATCGTAAGCGGCGCCGAAGCGATGCGGGCGTCGAGCTGAGGCAAGAAATCCAAATGGAGAAAGAGATGCCGAAGACGAAACAGGCACCAAAGGGCGAGAAGAAAGACACCAAGGACGGCCACGTCAGCCAGGTCATCGGGGCCGTGGTCGACGTTGAGTTCCCGCCTGGGGAACAGCCGGAGCTGTTCGAGGCGCTCGAGGTCAAGACGCAGGACGGCCGCATCGTCGTCCTGGAGGTAGAAGGCGCGATCGGCGACAACACGGTCAGGACCATCGCGATGGATGCGACAGACGGCTTCCGCCGCGGCGACCCGGTGCACGCGACCGGCAGCCCGATCTCGGTCCCCGTCGGCGTGGAGACGTTGGGCCGCATGTTCAACGTGATCGGCGCCCCTATAGATGACGAACCTACACCCGAAGGTGTCACGCGGTGGCCCATCCACCGACCGGCGCCGCCCGTATCGGAGCAGCAGGCCAAAGTCGAGATCCTCGAGACCGGGATCAAGGTCATCGACCTCATCTGCACCTTCGCGAAGGGCTCGAAGATCGGTCTGTTCGGCGGTGCCGGGACGGGCAAGACCGTGATCGTGCAGGAGCTGATCCGCAACATCGCGTATCAGCACAAGGGGCGGTCTGTGTTCGCCGGCGTGGGCGAGCGCACGCGCGAAGGCAACGACATGTATCACGAGATGCAGGATGCCGGCGTCTTGCCGCAGACAGCGCTCGTCTTCGGCCAGATGAACGAGCCGCCCGGCGCTCGCGCGCGAGTCGGCCTGACGGGGCTGACCATGGCGGAGTACTTCCGTGACGCGGAAGGCGCGGACACGCTGCTCTTCATCGACAACATCTTTCGCTACCTGCTGGCCGGATCGGAGGTGTCGGCGCTGCTGGGGCGCATGCCTTCAGCCGTCGGATACCAGCCCACGCTGGCCACCGAGATGGGCGAGCTGCAGGAGCGCATCACGTCCACCAGCAAGGGCTCCATCACGTCGGTCCAGGCTGTGTATGTCCCCGCGGACGACTACACCGATCCCGCGATTCAAACCGTGTTCGCCCACCTCGGCGCGACGGTGCGTCTCGAGCGGGCACTGGTCGAGATCGGCATCTACCCGGCCATCGATCCCCTCGGCTCTTCCAGCCGGTTCGTCGAGCCCTCGATCGTCGGACAGGACCACTACGACACCGCGCTGGGCGTGAAGAAGACAATGCAGCGCTACAAGGACCTGCAGGACATCATCGCGATCCTGGGCATGGAGGAGCTGTCGGAGGACGACAAGCAGGCAGTGTCGCGGGCGCGCAAGATCCAGCGCTTCCTTTCCCAGCCGTTCAACGTTGCGCAGAGGTTCACCGGACGCGAGGGCAAGTCGGTTCCGATCAGCGAGACGGTGCGCGGTTTCAAGGAGATCCTCGAGGGCAAGCACGACGATCTGCCGGAGCAGGCTTTCTACATGGTCGGCACGATCGACGAGGCGCGCGCACAGGGCGAAGAAATGAAGAAGCGTCAAACGTAGTGTTCAGCCCCGAAAGTTCATTGCATCTTCATCGGCCCAGTCGGCCGGGCGCCATCCTACCCCACAAAATCTGCGATTTCGCGGGGGTCCCGGGCGGCGCTGTAGCCGGCGTCGTCTCCTGCGCGCGCTCGGTCACGCATCTACGCGATGCGCTCCCTCGCGTGCTCGTCGTCTCCTTGGCTCCGGCCGCCGGGGCCGCGAATATGCGGCGGACCTTCGGGTCTGAACACTCCTGATGAAATACCCGCTGCGCGTGGTGAGCGTCGAGCGAAGCCTGTTCGAAGGCGACGTGGAGTTCATCATCGCCAACGGTGCGGACGGAGAGCTTGGCGTGCTTGCGCGCCACGCCCCCCTCATGACGATCCTCAAACCCGGGCCGTTGAGGATTCAAGAGGTGTTCGGAGGACCGGAGCAGGTGCTCTTCGTCGGAGGAGGCTTCCTCGAAGTGCTGCCGGACCGCGTCACCGTGCTTGCGGACGTGGCCGAGCACGCCGACGAGATCTCGGTCGAGAGGGCCGAGGAGGCGCGCCGCCGGGCTCAGGAAAAGCTGGCCGGAACGCTCACCACGGCCGAAGAGACCGAGTTCCAGAACGCCCTGGCGATGGCGGAAGCGCGCCTGCGCCTGGCGCGCATGCGCCGCTGAGACCTGATTAATGGCCGGCCAAAAGCAGCACGCGCTTCGGATCACCGGCGGAGCGCAGCTAGCCGGCAACATCTGCATCAGCGGCTCGAAGAACGCGGCCCTACCCGAGATGGCGGCCGCGCTGCTCACCGAAGAGACGATCACGCTGAAGAACGTGCCCAAGGTGTCCGACGCGGCCGTCATGGGCGAGATCCTCATTCGGCTGGGCGGCTCGAGCCAGGGCGCCGGCACCGTGACCCTGAACATGGCGGACGCCAAGGCCAGCGTCGTGCCCGACGACCTCGGCCGGCGGATGCGCGCCACCATCGTGCTGTTGGGCGCGCTGCTCGGGCGGTTCCGCCGGGCACACGTGCCGCGTCCGGGCGGCGATGACATCGGGGCGCGCCGCGTCGAGCAGCACTTGCGCGGACTGGCTCAGATGGGCGCCCGCATCACCGAGACCGAGACCGAGATCATCGCCCAGGCTGAGCGGCTCCACGGCGAGCGCATCGTCTTCGACCTGCCCACCGTGACCGGGACCGAGAACATCCTGCTCGCCGCGGTGCTCGCGCAGGGACGGACGGAGATCTTCAACGCCGCGCGTGAGCCGCACGTGCAGGACCTCTGCCGGCTGCTGGTGAAGATGGGCGCGAAGATCGAAGGCATCGGTACCGAGCGCGTCGTCGTCGATGGCGTGACTCGTCTCACCGGCGCCGAGCACACGGTGATCGCCGACTACCTGGAGGCGGGGACCTACGCCCTTGCGGTGGCCGCCACTGGTGGCGAGCTCCGCCTGGAGTGCAGCCGGCCCGAGGATCTGAACATGGTCCTGCTCAAGCTCGAGCAGGCAGGCGCGCATGTTGAGGTGGGCGACGGATGGTTCCGGGTTGGGCGCCAGCCGCGGACAAAACTGAAGCCGAACGACATGTCGACGTGGACCTTTCCAGGGTTTCCCACCGACCTGCAGGCGCAGTACATGGCGTTGATGACCCAGGCCGACGGTGAGACGGTCATCTCGGAGTATGTGCACGAGAACCGCTTCCAGCACGTGACTCAGCTCGCCAAGATGGGCGCGGGCATCACCGTCGAAGGACGGATCCATGCCGTGGTTCACGGCCCGGCCAGGCTGCGAGGCACCGAGGTGGCGATCCCCGACATCCGCTCCGGCGCCGCTCTCGTGATCGCTGCCATGTGCGCCGAAGGCACGAGCGTGCTGCGCAACTCGTGGCACGTCGAGCGCGGCTACGAGGACATGGCGGGCAAGCTCGCATCCGTCGGCGCTCGCATCGAGTCGGTCGAAGTCGACCAGGAGTCCGGCGCGTTCGGCCACACTTACGAATAAGTGTTGAGTGCTCTCTAAGAAGATCGGGATCGACCTCGGTACGTCGACCGTCCTGATCTACGTCAAGGGGGAGGGGATCGTGATCAACGAACCCTCGCTGGTGGCCGTGAATCGCGATGGCACGCGGATCCTTGCGGTCGGGAAGGAGGCGTTCGAGATGGTCGGCCGCGCACCGGACACCATCCAGCTCGTCCGGCCGATGCGCGAGGGGGTCATCGCCGATTTCGTGGTGACCGAAGGCATGCTGCACCACTTCATCGGCAAGGTCCAGGGGCGTCAGCGGATCTTCAAGCCGGAGATCATGATCTGCGTCCCATCCGGCGTCACGTCGGTCGAGCGCCGGGCGGTCACGGAGGCCGCGATCTCAGCGGGCGCCCGGCAGGCGTGGTTGATCGACGAGCCGCTAGCCGCCGCCATCGGGGCGGGCCTGCCCATCTCCGAACCCAGGGGGAACGCGATCTGCGACGTGGGTGGAGGCACCACGGAAATCGCCGTGATCTCGCTCTCGGGCATGGTCGTGGCCCACTCGATTCGCGTGGGCGGGAACCGCATCGACGACGCGATCACCACCTACATGAAGCGCAAGCACAACCTCTTGATCGGGGAGCGAACGGCGGAGGAGGTCAAGATCGCGATCGGCTCGGCCGTGATGATGAAGGAGCCTCTGGTCACCGAGGTGCGCGGCCGCGACCTGGTCTCCGGCCTGCCGAAGAACATCGAGATCACCTCCAATGAGGTGACGGAGGCCATCCAGGAACCGCTCCGCCTGATCGTCGGAGCGGTGCGAGACGTGCTGGAGGAAACACCGCCCGAGCTGGCCGCCGACATTTTCGACCGCGGCATCGTCCTGTCTGGTGGAGGCGCGCTGCTGCGCGGGCTCGACCGCTACCTCGCGATGCACACCGGCATCCCTGCGGTCGTGGCGGACGACCCGCAGACCTCCGTGGTGAGGGGCACCGGCCTGGCGCTGGAGAACTTCGAGGTCCTCAAACGAAACCAGTCCTATCTCAGGTAGTGCCAGTTCCACCTCCCCATCCGGCCTGCCGCTTCGCGGGAGGCCACCTTCCCCACCAGTGGGGAAGGGACGGACTCATCCCCACGTGGGGAAGGGACGGAAGGGACGGAAGGGACGGACTCATGCCCAGGTGGGGAAGGGACGGACTCATCCGTTGACTGGATTGCAGGTGGTGGTGGATGGGGTCGGGCTGGAGCGCCCGCGCGCCGGTATCGGCGTCTACACGACGCAGATCCTCCACGCGATGTCGGTCGACCGGCCCGACTGCCGTCTCACCGTCTTCGGTCCGCCGGGCGCCTTCGTTCACGTGCCCAACAGCAGGTACCGGCCGCTTCCACGCACGCGCCTCATCGGCCGCCACCTGCAGTGGCCGGCGCGCATCAGACAGCTGAAACCCGATGCGTACTTCGGACCGGCGGGCGTGCTTCCCCTGGGCGACGTCGGCTGCCCTTCGGTGATCACCATTCACGACCTGGCGATCTACCGCAACGCCGGGTGGTTTCCGGCGCGCCAGCCGCTCAGTACCCGTTACGTCGTGCCGAGGTCGGTCCTGCGAGCCGATGTGGTGGTCGCTGTCTCGGAGAACACTGCCGAAGACATCGTTGACATCTTTGGCATCCCGCGCTCACGGGTCGAGGTCGTCCGGCACGGCGTGGCCGCCAGCTTCGCGCCCATGGGCGCCGAGGACCTGGCGGTCGCTCGAGAGAGGCTCAAGCTCCCCGAGCGATTCATCCTCTTCGTCGGCACCATCGAGCCGCGCAAGAACCTGGAAACGCTGCTGGAGGCCTGGGCTATGATGCGTGACCGGCCGGACCTGGTCGTGGTCGGCGCCTGGGGCTGGCGCTACGAGTCGATTCGAGAGCGGATGAGCCGGATGGGGCCTGGGCTGCGTCACATCGAAGGGCTCGATCCGAGCGACCTGCCGGCGGTTTACAACCTGGCGCGCGCCCTCGCCCACCCCGCGTGGTACGAAGGGTTCGGCCTTCCTCCGTTGGAAGCGATGGCATGCGGCACTCCTGTTCTCGTTTCGGATCGAGCCAGCCTGCCGGAGGTGGTGGATGGGGCCGGCATGGTGGTGAAGGCGGACGACCCGAACGCGTGGCGCGCTGCGCTCGAACGGGTGATCGGCGACACCGACCTGGCGGCCGACCTCCGGCACCGGGGCATCCTGCGGGCAGCTGAGTTCAGCTGGTCACGGGCGGCGCGCCAGACGTGGGCGGCGATCGACCGAGCGATCAAAACCCGGTCTAGCTGAGAAGTTCCCGGACCACCTCAGCCACGCCGGCTGCGGTGCGGTCCCACGTGAACTTCTTGGCTCTCGCCCGCGCGGCCTTCGCCAGCGAGGTCCGGAGCGTCTCGTCGTTGAGTGCGATCTTCAACACGCTGGCCAGCTGTTCCGAGTCAGCGGAGTCGTGGAAGTAGAGGGCGGCATCGCCGCCGACCTCGGGCAGGGAAGAGGCCTTGGCCGCCACCACCACCTTGCCGCGGGCCATCGCCTCCAGGACGGGAAGGCCGAATCCCTCGTAAAGACTTGGCACGACGACTGCGCTCGCCCGCTTGTAGAGCAGCTCGAGCGTCGGTTGATCGACCCGACCGAGGACCCTGGCTCTGGGCGAGGCGCGAAGGCTGGCTGCGAGCGCGGGGTCCTTTTCGGGGCCGGCGACCGCGAGGGTCACACCGTCCAGCCGCTCCACTGCGGCCAGGGCCGCGGCCTGGTTCTTGCGCTTCTCGATTCGGCCAACCTGCAGGACAAAGCTGCCGTTGAGGCCGAGCTCGGCAAGGCGCGACGCCGGAGCGGCCGCCGCGACCGGCGGCGTCGCGCCAAGCGGCACCACCCGCACCCGCTCAGGCCGCACGCCGTAGGCAGAGACGAGGTCCGCCTTGGTGGACTCGGAGACGGTGATCAGGAGAGGGCATCGCATGACCGCCCACCGCGTGGTGAGCTGCAAGTAGGCTCGCTCGGCGGCGGCGTAAGCGTCGGGATGGCGCTCGAAAGCCAGGTCGTGCACTACGGTGAGCGCCTTTCCAGGCCACGCAAACGGTATCGCGTGGGCGGGGACGAACAGCAGGTCCGGACGCTCGGCCGCGAGGGCGAGCGGGAGGCGCACCTGCGTCCACAGCCTGCGGAACGGGATCACCATCACGTCCATGCCGAGGCCGGCACGGGGCCGCGACGCGAAGAACCGCCAGCGCAGCTCGGGCGCGGCGGCCTCCAGCCGGGAGCCAACCTCTCGCGTGTAGACCTCGGTGCCGGTCACCACCGCTCGAGTCGCCGGGTTGACGTCGACGGCGACGGCTTTCACTTTAGGTGGCTCACAGCTGAACGACCTTAAGCTATCGAGTGATGCAAACCATCGTTCGCGCGGCGGCTGTCGTGCTGACGGTGGCGGCGACCGGCTACCTGCTCCAGGCCGGCGCCCCGGCCGCCCCGCCGGCGGTTTCGTCCACCGCGGCAGCCCACCGGATCGCGGTCCTCATTCCCGACCTGACGCCTCCGTCCTCCAACCACGAATATTTCCTCTCGCGCCTCCAGGTCGTGCCTGTTGGGCGGCGAAACATCACTTTTCCGATCCTCATGTATCACTACATCCGCACGCCGCCATCGACGCGGACCGACTTGCTCGGATACAACCTCTCGATCTCGCCCGCTGACTTCGCCACGCAGATGGACTGGCTCTCGCGCAATGGATTCCACCCCGTGGACTTCAATGACGTGCGGGCCTACTTCGCGGGAACGCGACCGCTGCCCACCAAGCCCATCGTCATCACATTTGACGACGGATATGCCGACCTTTATACGGCGGCTTTCCCGATTCTGTCTGCGCACGATTTCAAAGCGGTTGCGTACATCGTCAGCGGCTTCATAGGGCAGCCGCGCTACGCCACAGCCGACCAGATCGTGCAGATGGATCACAACGGGATCGAGATCGCGTCGCACACTGTTAACCACGCTGACCTGGCGAAATCGTCAGCGGGCAACGTATGGCGAGAGCTCGTCGAATCGAAGCGCTCGCTTGAGCAGCTCTTGGGCCACCAGGTCCTCGACTTCGCCTACCCGTCGGGAAAGTTCAACGCGCATGTGGTGTCGGCAGTCAGACAGGCCGGGTATGACACGGCTGTGACGACTCTGACTTCCGTCGACCACAGCCCGGCGGACCGCTTTACATGGACGCGCGTCCGCGTCGGTGGTGGCGAGTCGCTGGCCGACTTCGTGCACAACCTCGGCACACCGATGCCGGCCACCACCATCACGGTCGCTGACATCGAACCGGCCGGTGCTGACCTGCCTTCACTCGTGAGGCCGACACACCTGCTTCTCAGATAGATGCAGGCGCGGGTCCTGGGGGTGAGGGTCGACTGCCTCGACATGGAAGTTGCCCTGGAGCGAATCGAGCACCTTGTGGAGGGCGGCGGCCATCACCTGGTCGCCACGCTCAATCCGGAGTTCGTGATGCGCGCCCAGGATGATCGCGAGTTTGCGCGGGTGCTCGAGTCGGCCGACCTGTGCCTGCCCGACGGCACGGGTGTCGTCTGGGCAGCGCGGCGGCAAGGCTGCTCGATCAGCGAGCCGGTGCCGGGGGTCGATCTCATCCCGCCGCTGGCCGTCATGTGCGCCCGACGCGGTTTCCGGCTGTTTCTGCTCGGGGCGGAGCCGGGTGTGGCCGCGGACCTTGCCTCGCGGCTCCGAGATGAGCATCCCGGCCTCCAGGTGGATTCGCATCCGGGCTCTGCGGACCCTTCTTCCGACGCGGAGACGTTGACGCTGATTCGTGCGCACCAGACGCAGGTCCTGCTCGTCGCCTTCGGCGCCCCTAAGCAGGAGCTGTGGATCGATCGCCTGATGGACCAGCTCGATGTTGCGGTCGCGATTGGCGTTGGCGGCGCATTCGACTATCTCACCGGCCGCGTGCCGCGCGCTCCGGTCTGGGTGAGAAAGGCCGGCTTCGAGTGGCTGCACCGGCTCGTCCGACAGCCGTGGCGAGCTCGACGCATGGTCGTGCTGCCGGCCTTCGCGTTCAAGGTTCTCAGCGCGGGCAAGTAGGATGGCGAATCGTGCTCAGCATCGTCATCCCCTGCTACAACGAGGAGGAGCGGCTGCCTCGCACCATCGAGCAGATCGAGCGCTACCTCGACGGCAGGGATGTGAGCTACGAGCTGATCCTGGTCGACGATGGGAGCTCCGATGGTACCCGTATGGTCATGGATGCCGCGGCCGAGCGCAATCAATCCGTCCGGCTGGAGTCGCTGCCCAGCAACCGGGGCAAGGGTCGCGCCCTGGCGGAGGGGGTCGCGGTGGCAAAGGGCTCGGAGATCCTGGTCACCGATGCCGACCTTTCGACTCCGATCGAGGAGCTGTCCAAGCTCCAGGCTGAGCTGGAG
>Ga0209220_1000667_pt1 | contig 10684 bp, 7 predicted proteins | sample BlaSpr_A8_OM3_M3_FD_187984 | JGI IMG/M metagenome (GOLD analysis project Ga0209220, IMG submission 187984) | Forest soil microbial communities from Thunder Bay, Ontario, Canada - Black Spruce, Ontario site 2_A8_OM3_M3 (SPAdes) (version 2) | ecosystem: Environmental > Terrestrial > Soil > Boreal... | reverse complement strand
GGCCCGATCCTGGCCTTGCCGCTGTTGCAGAATGCGGCGGACCATCGCGGCCTCACTGTCGAGCGCGCTCTGCACGCTGGCCGACAGGTCGGCGGCGACCAGCAGCGATTGCTTGCTCGGCGTCGTTTGCACCTGCAAGCCCGCCAGCGAGGCCGTCAGCAGCAACACGATCAGCGTGCGCAGCCCAAGCGATAGCCGTGCGCGCCTCGGCGGCAAGGGCGGAGGGAAGAGGCGCCAGATGACGACGATGATCGCCAGCGCCAGGACGCCCGCCCCCAGGAAGAGGGGGCGGGTTACTTCAAAGCCCACGGTGGAAGGCCAGCCATTCGGCCGTGACGACCGCCAGTGCTGCCAGCGCGATCCAGGGCCAGATCTCGAGCTGACCCTTGTGGGTGGCCTGGACCGCGACCGCCCGCGTCGGCGGCAGCGTCAGCCGATCGGGCGGCTTGAGCTGCGAGATCGAATCGGAGAACAGGTTGACGCTGAACCAGGAGCGCTGCACCTGGCCGGCGATCACCTGCTCGACCGTGTACAGGCCAGTCGGATCCGTTTCGGCGAAGCTGCCGATGGCACCGGTCGCCAGCGAGCGGCGGGTGCCGTCGGGGCGGATCACGGTCACGGACGTCGCGCCGGGCTCGGGCACGATGGTGACGGGTTCGGACGGATGGAAGCTGTGGCTTGGCACGCTCGGGGGCAGCATCCACTCGCTGAGGTTTTGGGTAAGGATTGGGAACGCGATCCGAAGCGGCAGGTCGGACTCGTGCAGGTCGAAACCGATCAGCACCTGCCGGAACGGCTCGTCGCGAACCAGCACCAGCGGCGTCTGCAGGCTGATGATCAGCGGCCTGCCGAATGTCGACGCACGCAGGTCCTCGCTGCGCGCCACGTGCACGTCCTGGAGATCGACGTTGGCCAGCAGCGGGTCGCCGGCGTCGACCGCACGGACGCGCCCGATACCGACCGCTGCTCCGCCGGCCAGCGCCGACCCCGCCGGCGGGTCGACCATCCAGAACGGTCCGTCGGGCAGAATGGGTGGCGCAAACCGGTCGAAGACCGTCATCGCGTACGCCGAGCTCGCGTGATACGCGGTGGGGGCGACGACATCGATTTGAAAGTCCGTTCGCAGCCGCAGGGCCTGCTCGAGGAAGACGTTGCCCGTCGTCACCAGCAGCACCTTGAAGGCGCGCGGCGTGCGCGCGACGGCGGTAGCGGTGTCATCGACCGCGAAGATGTCGCCGGCGGCGAGGCGAGCGGTCACCGAGGTCGCGTCTGAGGGAACCGGCAGCACGAGGTCCTGCCCCTGGCCGGCCGGCAGGGTCAGTGGCCGGACATCGAGCAGGTGACCGTCGGCGCGCCATTCCAGGCTGACCGACCGAACCTGCTGGCCAAAATTTTGCAGGTGCAGGTAGGCCGCGCGCGTCTGCGCACTGGTCCGCACCGTCAACGACGTCAGTCCGACGTTCTCCCCCGAAACGCCGACGCGGTGATATTCGACCGGAAACGGCAGACCAGCGGAAAATGATGAGCGAAGCGGTTGCACGATACCGTCGGAGAACAAATACGCGCGCGCATCGTCGCCGGCTCGAACCAGGCCGGCCGCCAGCGCCAGTGCGCTCGACAGATCGGCCGCGCCATTGCTCGCCTCGATGCCATTCACGGCGCGATGCAACGCGTCGCGGTCGCCGGTCACGGACGCGATGATTCTCGAGGTAGGGCCGACGGCGATGACGGTCATCCGGTCCGACGGCCCGAGCTGATCGATCACGGCGTTGACCTGGCGCTTCGCCTCAGCCAGGCGAGTCGGTGTCACGTCCGTCGCCTGCATCGAGGCCGAGGCGTCGAGCAGCACGATGCTGTGTCGGGCGAGGGAGGCCCCCGCCGGCAACACCGGCTGAACCGCGGCGGCGACCAGCGCGGCGGCCGCCAGCAATTGCAGAAATAACAGCCAGCTGGGGCGCAGGCGCTGCCAGGGGACGTTCGCCTGGCGGTCACGGATCTGGCTCGGCCATAGATGCAGCGCCGGCACCACGCGGGTGGGTCGGCGGATTTTCAAGAAGTAAAGCGCAATGATGACCGGCAGCGTCAACGCCAGGACGGCGGCGAGCGGGGCGAGGACGGTCATGTCACGCGCGCCTTTCCACACCGGGGCGCGCTGTTGACACGCGCGCCTTTCCACGTCGGGGCGCGCTCATGCCAGCAGCCCAATCCGCCGCAGGGTGACCTGAACCATCTCGTCGATGGGCTCCGACGTGGAAAGCCGAGCGAAACGCAAACCGCGGCGATGCGCGGCGCGCTCGATCTCATCGGTCCGTTGGCCCAGCAACTTGAGGTAACTGCCCTGGGTGAGCGGTGTCGCCGTGAACTCTCGCTCGACCCCGGTCTCGGCATCCCGCAGCCGCGCGTCCCCGGACCAGTCCAGCGTGAGCTCCTGGGGAGCCAGTAGCTGAAGCACGGCGCCTTCCTGGTGCGCCCGCTGCAGCGCCGTCAACGCGGGATCCAGCGGCGATTCGCCGAGCCCGTCGGTGATCAGGACCGTCATGCCCGGTCGCTGGCGCCCGATCGGCCAGACCAATTTCTCGTAGTTCGTCACGCCGCCGGCGGGAAAAGATTGCAAGCGGGAGAACAGCGTCGCCGCCGCACGCCGGCCCCGCGAGGGCGCGCCGCCCGAGGTCTCACCTTCGGCGAAGACGGTCAAGCGGACGCGGTCGAGCGCCGCGAGGGCGACATAGGCGATGGCGCCGGCCAGCTGTCGCGCGGTCTCCGCCTTGTTGGGCTTGCCCCAGTCCATCGACCCGCTCAGGTCGACGAAGAGGCTCAGCGGCAGTTCCTCTTCCGCGACGAAGAGTCGCAACATGAAGCGATCGAGACGCGCGTAGGCGTTCCAATCGATCAGACGGAAGTCATCGCCGGGGGTGTAATTCCGATAGTCCGCGAATTCGACGGATTGCCCCCTGCGCTTTGAGCGGCGCTCGCCACCCATCTGGCCGCTGACGGCGCGCCGCACCTGGAGCGCGAGCGCCTCGAGGCGTCGGAGCAAGGCGGGCTCCAGCAGAGGGGCCATTCGGGCTACTCCCGGCCGGGTTCCTTGGGCGTCTGCTCCAGGATGTCACTGATGATCTTGTCGGCCGCGATCCCGTCGGCCTCGGCCTCGAACTGCAGGAAGATCCGGTGTCGCAGCGCCGGCGCCGCCACGGCATTCAGATCGTCAAAGGCCACGTTGTAGCGGCCTTCCAGGAGCGCGCGGACTTTGCTCGCGAGGATCAGCGTCTGCATGCCGCGAGGGCTGGCGCCCCATCGGACGTAGCGGCGCACGCCGTCGAGCTGGGTGCGGTCGGGATGGGTGGCGGTGATCAGCCGCGCGGCGTAGGCGAGCACGTGCTCGGCGATCGGAACCTCGCGGGCGACGCGCTGGGCAGTAAGGACCGCCGGCGCGTCCGCCACCGCCTTGAGCTGTGGCGTCGACTCGCCCGTCGTGCGTCGCGCGATCTCAAGGAGGTCTTTCTCACTCGGGAAGGGAACGAGGACTTTGAAAAAGAATCGATCCAGCTGTGCCTCGGGCAATGGGTAGGTCCCTTCGAGCTCGATCGGGTTCTGGGTGGCGAGCACGAAGAATGGCGTGGGCAGTGGTCGTGTCTGGGTCCCAACCGTCACGGTGTGTTCCTGCATCGCCTCGAGTAAGGCGCTCTGCGTCTTGGGCGTGGCGCGGTTGATCTCGTCGGCGAGCACGAGGTTGGCAAAAATAGGCCCTGCCTGGTAATGAAACTCGCGGCGGCCGGCCTCGTCGCCGATGACGTTCGTGCCGACGATGTCGGCGGGCATCAGGTCGGGCGTGAACTGGATGCGCGAAAAGCTCATGGTGAGCGCCTGTCCCAGCGAACGGACCAGCACCGTCTTGCCCAGCCCGGGGACGCCTTCGAGCAGGACATGCCCGCCGGCGATGAGCGCGATCACGGTGTCGCGGAGGAGCTCTTTCTGCCCGACGATCAGACGGGCGAGCTCGGCTTCGAGCGATTGTGCCAGCTCGGTCACGCGGGTTGAGTCGACGCGCGGTTCTTCGGCGATCATGATCCTCCCTGACGCTTCAAGTTATTTCGGACCGGGTCCAGTCTGCTCCCCGAGTTGGGAGAAGTACTGGCGGACGAGGTCGCGCTCGCTCCCCGGAATCAGGCTCTGGTTGGTAGCGTCCAGCGCCGCCTGCTGGTAAGCCTGGATCACCTGGCTGTAAGGGCTGAGCGGCACGTCCTGACCGGGTCCGAGCGGGGTGGGATCGTTCTGCGACTGGCCGGGCACGGGCTGGCCAGGCACATAGACCCGCTCGGTGCTCTTCGCGCCCGAGCCGCTCCCCGTCCCTGAACCGTTCGAGCCTGTGCCCCCCGTTCCGCCCGACCCGCCCGACCCCGTGCCGGCGCCGGTCCCGCTGCCACTACCACTCCCATTGCCGGTTCCAGAGCCACTCCCGCTGCCATTTCCGTTGCCGCTGCCGCTGGCTCCAGGACCTGGCGACGTGCCGGTGCCGGAACCGGGCGACGAGCCCGCGCCTGGGGACCCGCTTGCTCCCGCACTGGGCTGGCCACCCTGGCCCTTCGCGTCACGGTCCGCCTGGGTGGCGAGCTCCTGGCGGGCGGCCTCCAGTCCGTTGATCGCCGACGCGACCGCCTGGTCGGTATTCTGCTGCTGCTGCAGCGAGTCCAGCTGGCTGGCCACATCGCTCAGGGCTTGGGCCGCGGAGTTGGGATCGCCGTTCTGCAGCGAGGACGATGCCTTGCTCAACGAATCGCGCATGGTGCTGTTCTGCGCCTGCTGCGCGGCTTTCGCCAGCGCCTTGGCCAGCTCCTGGCGGTCTTTCGGCGACATGTTCTGGAGCTGCGCGGCCAGGTCGCGCACCGACTGCGCTCCCTTCGCGGGGCTGGAGCTGATCGCCTGCGCGGCGCTGCGGCCCGCGGCGGTACCACTCAGCGCGTTGGCGAGATTCTGCGCGCTGCTGCTCAGCGCAGGCGTGCCGGGATCGGTCAGACGCTGGAGTTGCTGCTCCGCCGGCGTGATCGACTCGAGCGCCTTGCGCGGACTATCGGCCTGGCCGATCTTCGCCTGGGCATCCTGCAGAATTTTCTGGACCTGGGGATCGACCGGCGTCGGCTTGGCGCTGTCCGCGATCTTCTTCTGGGCGTCCTGGACGGCTTTCGCCGCACGCGCCTGGCTGGTGCGGTCCGCCTGCCGCTGGGCGAGCACCTGGTCCATCGGGTTGGGCAGCAGGGCGAGCGCCAGAGCAAAAATGGCCAGCACCGCGACCAGTGAGGCCTCGCCGCGGTTGACCCGTACCGGGAAGGCGGCCGATAGCCGGGTTCGGCCGGCGTGCTGCAGCGCATCGCGCCGCTGCACGTCGTCGAGCGCGCCGGACTCGGTCCGCCGCTCCCATGCGGTCGACAGCCGTTCCTTCAAGCCGAGCCGGATGTCCGCGAGCCGCATCAAGATCGCCGCGCTCGGCCGCCGGAGCAGCCAGGCGATGGCCGCAACGGCCAGCGCCACCGGAATGCCGACGACGGCGACGGTTGCCCGCCGCTCCAATGGCGTGAGCCTTGCGATCAGTAAGACCAGGGTCACCCATGCGACCGCGCCCACCAGGCCATGCACCGCGTAGCGCGCCGCCCGGGCGCGCGCGGCCGCTCGCCGGAGCTCGCGGATGATCGCGTCGAGGGAGCTCATGCCACCACTCGAGCACGGCGTCGCCAGGGGAGACGCCGGATCGGTGGCAGCAAGACGGCGCTCACGATCAGTGCAACCAGTGAGATCACGAGCTGCATGGTGATGGTTGCCTGCCAGTATTGCCAGCCGCTGAAGAGCCCGCTGGGGATCGTGGTTCCGCTCGGTTGGACCGGGTTATAGAAGCCGATCCCCTTGCCGGGTGCCACCAAACCGGAGCAGGACTGCACCCCGTTAGGCCCTGAGCTACAGCTCATCCCTCCGCCCTGGGCGATGGCAAAAGTATTCCCGTACCGGATGCCATACCCGTTGATCGGCCCGTTGGTGCCGATCACGACGAGGGGCAGGATCGGGCTGAGGAAGGTGACGGCGGGCGGCGCGGGGGCCTTGGTGGCGTTGGGGTTGATTTCGGTGGGGAAGAGCAGCCCGAAGAGCAGGCTGCCCGCGAGCAACACGAACGCGGCGCCGTACGCGGAGACCGTTGCCGGAAGCGTCCGCTTGAACGCGGTCGAGCAGGCGAGGCCGATGATGCCGAGCGTGAGGGCGGCGACCGCCGTAACCAGGAAAGCCTTCAGCACCTGGTCGAGTTCGATCCCACCAAAGAGGAAAACGAGACTGAAAATCGGCACCGAAAGGAGCAAAAGCAACATCACGAAGGACATCGAGGCCAGCAGCTTGCCCCAGAGAATGGAAAATGCGGGCAACTTCGTCACGAACAGCAGGTCGATCGTCTGCCGCTCGCGCTCGCTGCTGACGGCGCCGGCGGTGAGCGCCGGCGTGATGAACGCCAGCAGCACCATCTGGAAGAGCACCAGCCAGAGGAACAGGGCCTGGCCGTAGTTGGCGGCCAGCCCGCCGTTGAAGGAGTTGCGCGCCGCCGAAGCCGTTGAGGAAAAGATCGCCCAGCCGAGGCCGCCAAGCAGCAGGATATAGATCGTCATGGCGAGTGGCGACCGCCAGGTGCGCATCCTGGATCGATACTCCTTGGCGACGATCGGGTTCCAGAGCGCGACGGCGATGCGGTTCATCAGACGTCCTCCGATGTAGCTTTCATGAACGCGTCTTCGAGGCCGCCCTCGAGCTGACTGAAGGCCGAGACCTTGATGCCGGCCGCGGTCAGGGCCTGCAGGATGCCGGCGGCGGCGGCATCGTCGCCATCGTACTGGGCTTCGATCGCGCCGTTGACCATCGCGACCTCTTGGATCGTGGGCAGGGCCTTGAGCACGGCGGCTGCTTCTTCCTTCTGTCCGAGGACGGAGATTCGTAGCCGCCGGCCGCTGGTCAGTTGCCGGATGACGTCCTGCACCGGTCCGGTCGCCCGCATCCGTCCCTGGTCGATGATGCCGATCATGGTGCAGAGCTCGGTGAGCTCGGGCAGGATGTGGCTCGAGATCACGATCGTTTTGCCCATGGTTTGGAGCTCCTTCAAGATCTCGCGCATCTCGACGCGGGCGCGCGGGTCGAGGCCCGACGCCGGTTCGTCCAGGAGCAGCACGGCCGGATCGTGGACCAGCGCCCGGGCGAGGCACAGTCGCTGCTTCAAGCCCCGCGATAGGGTGTCGACCGCCTGGTCACGACGGTCAGACAGTCCAACCAGCTCGAGCAGGTCGTCGGCCACCTTCTTGCGGCGCGCCTTGGGCTGCCGGTAGCATGCGGCATAAAAATCCAGATACTCGGACGCCGTCAGCTGGTCGTACACACCGAAGAAATCCGGCATGTAGCCAAGCCGCTCGTGCACCTTGTCGGGGTGTTCGATGACGTCAGCGCCGTCGACCAACGCCCGGCCGGACGTCGGTTCGAGGAGCGCCGCCAGGATCCGCAGCGTCGTCGTCTTGCCGGCGCCGTTCGGTCCGACGAACCCGAAGATCTCGCCTTTGGGCACCTCGAAGGAGACGTGATCGAGCGCGGTGCGATTCCCGTACGTCTTGGTCAGCCCGTCGACGGTGATCATTGGACTGTCCCCGACAGCGCGATGCTGCCCGCCAGGAAACCGCCGTTCGTCGTGCTCAGCCGCAGCCGGATGAGGCCGGTGGACGGCTCAACCGCACTGTCCGGAAGAGCGGTGGTCCCGTTGTCCTGGTACGCAACGGTCGTCCAACTGGCGTTCGACCAGTCCCAGACCTCCCCCGTGACCCCCGTTCCGGCTTGTGTCGTGTTACCCGGTGCCCCGAACTTCGGGCCGTATGGATTCTGCGCGCTGACCGACAGCCCGGTCAGGTGGGTGCCGGTGGCGAGCGTCGGGGCAAACTCGTAGGTGACCGCTCCGTTCTGCATCACCAGCATGCCCGGCGGGCCTTGACTCTGGGTATCGCCCACGACATCCACGATGCGGCCGCTGACGAGGCCAGCCGGCAACGGTCCCGTACCAATCTGGTCCACCGGCAGCGACAGGACGACCGCGGTCAGCGAGGTCGACCGGGGATGGGTGCCGTTCACCTTGAGATCCTGCAACGACTCGTGGGTCCAGGCGATCAGCAGTGGTGCAGCGGTCCCGGAGCCGATGCCCTTGAAGCCTGCCCCGGTTGGCAGCAGGGAGAGGATCTGGCTCTTGGCAAAGTTGTCGCGCTCGGCCGGGCTCACAGTCGGCCCGCCGGGGCCGTAATACTGCCCGGTTTGGTTGTAGATCCGCATATAAAGAGGTTGTCCCAGCGACGTTGCCGCTTTGGGCGTGAGGCTGACCGCCGCCGACGCGCCCGGCTTGAGCGCGCCAATGGTCTGATAGCTATCGCCCGCGATCAGCACGCCGTCCGTGAACGTGAGATTCGTGTGATTCTCGATCGTCCCCGTGAGCTGGCCGTTGACGAGGGCCACGTGGGCGGTCAGCTTGGGCGCCGTGGTGACGCCTTCCGTGGCGAAGCCGCCGAGTGCGAAGGCCGTCATTCCGGCGAGCGTCACCTCGTTGCTGGCGACGTTGATCCGGACGCTCCCTGCATAGGCGTACCCGTTGTTGGTCGCGATCGGGCTGATGAGCAGCCGCTCGCCGCCCGCCGTCGCCTGGTAGTCGCCCCGGCTGGGCGGGATGACGCCGGTATAGGTCTCCTGGTACGCATGATCGGACCCCGGCTGTACGTGAACGATCGCGATCTGGTTGGTCTGGACGGATCGACCCTTGGTAAAGAGGCCGGCGCCGTATGAACCGCCCGCGGCGAGCAGGGCGATCAGCGGGACGGTCACCCAGGCAAGGGCGCGGCGTCGGATCGCGCCTAACACGAGATAGTTCACCGGTCCTACCAGCAGCACGTAGATCAATACCAGCGCGCCGGTGAGTTGCAGCGACGGTAAATCGAGGCCGGGCAGGTTGCCCAACACCGGCGTCAGCGCGCTGCTCTTGGAGGCGATCGACGGCTGGGAGCCGAAACCCATCTGGGTTGGCCCCATGACCGCGTAGGGAACGTTCTGCGCCGAGCCTCCCTGTGCGAAGAAAGCGCGCGACATGAGCTGGCGGAGGATCGTCCGGCTGGCGCCCGCGACCGCGACCGGCTGCTGGTTCCAATCGAACGTCGACATCGTGACCACCCCGGCGCCGTAGGGGCGCTCCAGGATCAGCGGCCGACCGGCGTCGCTTAACCAGGCGAGCCCGTTGGTGACGGTACCGGTCGCCACGTCGACCGCAGCCCCGCCGATGGCCGCCGAATCGATCACCGTGGTGCCGGTGATCTGCATGGGCAGGATCGCGGGCGGCAGGCCGGCGAGCGTCTTCCGCCAGGCGGCACCGGTGCCGACGAGCAGGTCGCCGCCCGTCGCCACATAGTCGGCGATGGCGGCGCGCTGGCCTGACGTCAGACCATCGGTCGCGAAGTCGTCGATCGCCAGGATGTCGAAGGCCCGCAGCGCAATCGCCGAATCCGCGATGTCGTCGGCACGAAGATGGACGACGCGGGCCGCAATGCCGCCCGGATGCACGGCGGCGAAGTCGTCGAGCGCGGCACTCTGATCCGATAGGACGCCGATCAGCGCCGAGGTCGTGGCGCCGCCGGCCGAGTCCTGAGAAACGACGACCCGGCCCTGCTGCGTGATGCGGGCAGTGATGGTTGCCCCGGTGGTGTTCTCGACCAGGTAGAGGCGGACGCGCTTGCTGGCGCCGCTCGCCAGGCTGATCGGCTCCTGGTAGATGGTGAAGCCGCTAACGCCGGGTTGGGCATTCAGCGCTTCCTGGACCTCGAGCATGCCGTCGACGCCGGCGCCGGTGTTCCGGGCGTCGATCGTGACCGGCATCCAGGCTCCCGCCTTGACCACGTCCTGGTAGCCGGCGTGCACGGTCAGCGTTATCGGGTTGCTGGCCGCGTGAGCCGGGACGGCAGCGATCGGAAGGGCAAGCGCGGCCAGCATGGCTGCGAGGCCAATACGCGCGGGCAGACGCCGTCCCCGGAGACGCATCTCGCTCAATAAGACGCCCGGGGGACCGAAAAGTTCCGTTCGGGCATCATGCGGCGCCGAAATGGACCGAGAGTGGCGGGCCCGAGCCCTAGAAGCGAACTGCCGGAGGAGGGACTCGAACCCACACGGACTTACGCCCAGGCGCTTTTGAGGCGCCCTCGTCTACCATTCCGACACTCCGGCTGAGAAACCCTGCGAGTATATCCGACGTTCCCGGATGGAACTTATTAGCAATGTTTGCGTCTAAAGGCAGGAATCGCTAATGGACGATCGCGACCTGGTGGGCCGGGCCCGCCGGGGCGATCCGGAGGCGTTTACCCAATTGATGATGCAATATCAGGTACCGGTCTACAACATGGCGCTGCGGATGGTCGGCCGGCCGGACGACGCCGCCGACATCGCGCAGGAGGCGTTTACGCGCGCCTGGGTAAAGATCCGGACGCTGCGCGACGCGCCCTTCAAGTCGTGGCTCTTCCAGATTGCGGCGAATCTCTGCTACGACCATTTCCGGCGCGGCCGGCGGTACGGCGAGATGCCCGACGAGGAAACCAACAAAGTCGTCGGCCTGGGCATCGCAACCCCGGATCCGCAGGAGCGTGCCGAGGCG
>Ga0209220_1000666_pt1 | contig 10692 bp, 22 predicted proteins | sample BlaSpr_A8_OM3_M3_FD_187984 | JGI IMG/M metagenome (GOLD analysis project Ga0209220, IMG submission 187984) | Forest soil microbial communities from Thunder Bay, Ontario, Canada - Black Spruce, Ontario site 2_A8_OM3_M3 (SPAdes) (version 2) | ecosystem: Environmental > Terrestrial > Soil > Boreal... | reverse complement strand
GGGCTGCGGGGGATGCGTGGGCTGCGTGGGCTGCGGGGGCTGCGTCTCTCCTCGACAAGATCGCCGCCAAGGTCAAAGAGATCAAGACCGCGAATCCACAGGCCAGCGTGTACGACCCGATCTACTCGCTGGTCTACACCGAAATGCGGCCGCGGTATGACGAACTGGTCAAGGACCTCAAGGTCGAAATGCAGCGCTCAGCGTTCGACCTCCTCGAACGGATGCTCACCGTTGGAGAGGTCGCCTGATGACCTCCGCACTGAAGGAGAAGCTCGAGCAGGCCAAGGAAGCGACGACGCTCGCGATCAAGCCGTCGGTGCTCTCGATCTTCCAGGACGAGGGCCTCAAGCGCCAACTCGCAGTCGGCATCCCTGAGGGCTCGGGCCTGACGGTCAGCCGCCTGTTGCTCGTCGCGTTCAACGAGATCCGCCGCAACCCCGAGCTCGGCGACTGCACGCGTGACTCATTCGTCGGTGCTCTCCTGCAGGCCGCACGCCTCGGTCTGGAGATCGGCGGTCCGCTTGGCCACTTCCACCTCGTGCCCTTCAAGAACACGCGCCTCGGCGGCGTCAAGGAGGTCACGCCGATCCTCGGCTACAAGGGCATGATCGTGCTGGCCAGGCGCTCACGAGAGCTCTCGACGATCGGTGCTCGGCCGTGGTTCGCCAACGACATCTTCGAGTTCAGCTACGGGCTTGAGGACAGCCTCGTGCATCGACCGAAGATGGACGGCGCTCGCGGCGACATCGTCGGCTTCTACGGCGTCGCCAGGTTCGTCAACGGAGGCGTGCAGCCACTGGTGATGTCGAAACCGGAGGTCGATGCTTACCGGAAGCGGTCCAGGGCAGCGCAGAGCGATTACTCCCCGTGGACAACCGACTACGAAGCGATGGGTGCGAAAACCATCATCCGCCGGATGTCGCCCTTCTTGCCGCTGACCGTCGAAGCGGCAACGGCGATTGCAGAGGACGAGGAGCGCGAGGAAGGCCGCACGCCCGAGATGGCAAATCTCGACCTCTCCGATTTCGGAGTCGCGGACGGAGCAGGAGAGGCCGGAGCTGGCAAGCCGAAAGGGAAGCCAGCGTCAACGCCGGCCTCTCCTGCCTCAAACGTTGCCGAAAAACCGGAACCGCCAGAACGTGATAGCGGCATTACCCAATTAAGCGGCGCTTCGGTCGGCGCGGAGGGGGCTGGCTCAGCCAAGGGGAACGTTGCTGAAGGCCCGGCCCCTTCCGCTACCCCCGTCGTCTGTGGAATCTGCGGTGCTGTCGAGGATCCCGAAGGCCACATGACGCACGACGAGGACAAGCATGCGGAGGTCGCCAAGCAGAAGCGCGACGCGAAAAAGCAGCAGGCTGAAGGACTCTTCGATAAGCCCGGGGGCGCATCGTGAAGCTCACCCCGCGCCAGGCGGTCGCATTCGCCCATCCCTGCTATCGCGCTTACGAAACGATCTCGCCGCGATTCCGAGCTGTGCATGGCGTCACCTCTGACGTAGTGCTGAGCAGCATCGTGACGGTGAATCGTTGAGCGACAGCCTTTCGCGGGCTGCCCGTGTGGCATGTCTCAGTCGCTCTTCAATCGGCGGTAGGCGCCGTGCCCTCCGAGATGTTGTCGCGCCAAGCCCGCCGGAAGCTCAAGCGCTTGGCTCGCGGGCTCCTGCGAGGCGTAGGGACAACCGAGGAGCGCGTCGAGATGGGTGAGGTGGCACTACATCTGCGGAGGCCTCTCACGTCTGAGGAGATCGCGGGCTTGCCGAAGGCCTGGCTTGATTCACCCGCGGTGGATGTGGCGTGACTGGGTACATGAAGCTCGACGTCTGGGTGACCATCGGACGCCCGGGAGAGAGCATCTTCCTGGAGACGAGATCCGTCACTGTCGACGTGCCCACGGACGGCAAGGACGACATGCGCGCCGTCGTGTTCGAGCTCCCGCTGGGCGCGCGCCTCGACGGCCGCGGCCCGATTCGCGTAATGCTTGAGCCGCGTCACGAGCCCAAGGCTGAACCTCCCGTCGTCGATCCAGACGAGCTCCCCTTCTGATGAAGTGGTTCGTGGTCGTCGCGGTCGTCGTGGCGCTGGTTGCCGCCGTATGGCGAGTTCGGCGCCGGCCACTGCTGACCATCCATGGCGACGGCCGAGAGGAAGTCGCCGCCCGCGCGCGTCCTTCTATCCATCGCTCGATCGGGAGCAGGATCCATGCCCGCTAAGCTCGAGCGCCCGGAGCGCGTCTACCCTAGCCTGAAGGACTTCTACGCCGCGGACGAGCGGCGCATCGGTTCGGGCGAAGTCGACTTCGGCGTCATGTGGGGCGAGAAGTGGCCCCACTACCGCGTCTCATGGATCGAAGCGACCGGCGAGGTCTACGCGTTCGAGCACGGGCCTTCGGCCCACGTGGTAGTGCTCGGCTACGCAGCCACGCGCAATCACGTCGACGAGGCGCTTGAGGGCTGGTACGACCACTGCCACGGCGGCGTCGCCTGGGTTGAGTACCAGCTGCAGAGGCTAAACGAGGAGCACCCGAGCTCGCTCCCGAGGTGGGTGCGTGGCTGAGTCGATCACAATCGCCGACTCCTACGAGTTCCATCGCCTGCGCTGCCTCGCAGCAGCCGAGGTGTGGGAGCGCGCGGCCGAAACCGCACGCGCGGCCGGGAACTTTCTGACCTCTCGCGCTTGCACCGAATACGCGGTTCGGATGCGCTACTTGGCCGAGCCGGACGAGGCTGTGCGCAGCCTGTTCAACGCGGCCGAGAGACTTGTCGCTGAGGAGCGCCAAAAGCGCGCTGAGGTGCCCCGTGACTAGAAGGACCGGTTACTTCTCCTGCCGCGTCACGGTTTCCAACCTCAGCCATTTGATCTGCTTCCAAAAACACGAGCGGTTGGTGACGGCCGTGAGGCATGCACGGCGGCTCGCGCGCGCCTACAAAGACCGACCTGATGTGTCGGTTGAGGTAGTTGAGGCCGTTGGCGGCGTTGGAGTCGCCAAGCCATGAATGCTGCCATGAAGCGCGCTCGCACATCGGGAGAGCTGGCTCGCCGCGCTGGTAGGCCGCTCTCTGCCAATCCCTACCGCAAGTCCTCGTCGACCCGTACGCCTCGCCGCGGTTCGTGGTCCGAAGCGTTCGCCCGCCAGTGGGCGCTGGGATGGAAAGAGGTCGATGAACGAAGCGAAGGAGGTGAGCAACCCGACCTGGCCGCCGCCACGTCCAGTACCCGTGCCCGCCAAGGCATCGCTGCATCCACGTAAACGAGAAAGGGAGATTCACCAACCATGGGAGCTGCTCACACGATCCCTCCTGCGCGCAAGGCGACAGAGGCCGAGCTCGTGTCCGACATCGCCGAGACGGTCGACCTGCACAGCTACAAGGTGATCCAGCACAAGATCACCGTCGACCACGAGAAAGAAGAGACGCGCCTCGTGGTCACGATGCTCAAGGGCAACCCGGATCAGGGGAAGCTCAAGCTCGAGAAGGGCGGCCAGGACGTCCCGGGTGACGGAGAGGATTGAGTTCCGCCGGCGGCCCGGGGATCCGTCCCCGGGCGTGCCGGTCCTGCCAGGTCGAGGTCTACGACCTCCTGTACCTCAGGACGGGCAAAACCGCGCCGATCGAAGTGCGGCCTTCGGCGAATGGCAACGTGCTCATCGACCTGGAGGCGGGCACCTACTCGATCGTCACGGGCGAGGCTCTCGCCTTGGCAGGCCGCGGCCAGGCCGAACTGCACGTCAACCACTACGTCTCGTGCCCTCAGGCGGCTGCATGGCACGCTCGCTCAACGAAGAAGGTGACTTCAGGATGAGCCGGCCTCGCATCCGGTACATCAAGCCGGAGATCTGGCTCTCGCGCGACTTCCAGGCGCTCTCGCCATGCGGCCGCCTCACCTTCCTCGCTCTCATTTCCAACGCGGACGATGAGGGCCGTCTGAAGACCGATCCGGCCCATTTGGCAGTGACCTACCTCCCGGGGTGTCCGACCGATGAGATCGCCTCCCAGCTCGAGGTTATGGAGAGCCGCCGCATGGCGATCACTTATTCGGTCCGCCACGTCCGGTATGTGGCACTCGTTGGGTGGTCAACACATCAGCGGGTGAGTCACGCGACCCGCTCAGACTTTCCTCCGCCTCCGAAATTCAAGCGCGCGGTTGGAGCAAATAACCGTCAGCTTGATCTCGATTCTCTCCGGAGGCCGCACGACGATTCCGGCTCTCGCGCGCGCCTGCGGACCTCGTCCTCGTCCCCGGCCACGATCTCGTCCACGACCACGATCACGGTCGCATCCGAGGCGCAGCAACTCTGCGCCGCGCTTGCCGCGTCTCTCGCCGAGTGGGGTGCCAAGGGAGAAGTCTCGAGCCGGTGGGAGGTCGAGGCAGAGCGGATGCTCCGCCTGGACGGCCGCTCTCTTAGTCAGGCGCTCGAGGTTTTGACATGGGCTACTCACGAAGATTTCTGGCGCCCCATCATCCTGTCGATTCCGAAGTTCCGCAAGAAGTTCGACACCTTGCGCGGACAGATGCTGCGGACGGGAGCGCCCTCAGTCGTCCGGAAGTCTGCCCTGGACGTCTCGATCGAGCGTGACCTCCAGGAAGCCGCACATCTGCGGCGGGAAGGCCTGTGATGGATCGGTCGAATTGGGCGGCGCTCTGCGCCTATACGAGCTCCGTCTGGGGGCGCCCGATGAGTGAAGGCCAGAAGGCAGCGGGCTGGAAGCTGCTCGCCGGCTTTCCCAATGAGGCGGTCGAAGGCGCCATCACGGTAATCGCGGAATCAGGCCGCGAGCAGATGCCTCCTTGGTCGATGGTCTACAAGGCGGCCGAGTCCCTAGCGCATGCGATGCGCGACCTGCAGCCGCAGCTCCCGGCCGGTGACTCGCTCTCGGACGCTGAGCACGAGGCGGCGATGATCCGCCTCCGCGCCAAGCAGCCGCCTGAGCAGCGCCGACGTGCGAGTCACGTGACCCGCGAAACCAAGGGCCTGTCGATGCAAGCGCGACTCCGCGTGGCTCAGGAGCTCCTCACTGGCGCCAACGGCCGTCTCCAACCGCTGCTCTGGGATCGCCTCGCCGAAGAGGTGTTGGCTCGCGAGTTCCAGCTCGTGCAACCGCTGCTTTCGCAAGGGAGGTCGATTCACGAATGACCCCGCGTCCATTCCGCCTGCCCGACGTCGTGTACGCGGCCGTCATCGGCTGGTTCGGAACAAAGATCGTCTTCGCCGTCATCGGATTCCTACAAGGGGGTGCCCGCCCTATGTACATCGAACCCTGGCTGTTCCTCGTGCTGGTGTTCGGCACGGCGCTCAGCGTCTCAGGACTGCTCATCGGTACCGTCGCGATCGCCGCGCTCTGGCTGCGCCGGCGGCCTCGTCGACCGAAGAAGGCCGCCGTCACCAGTGGGCTGGTCGGTCCAGATGGTCGCTCGCTGTGAGTGCCGTCACCGAGGTGCCGACTGATCTCGTACGCCTGCTCTCGCTGCTCGGTGAGCACGAAGGCATGCAACCGGACCTGGATACCGACCGCCCGTCGATCGACGTCTGGGTCGACGAGAAGGGAGACGGAGTGCTGCATCGCTGGGTTCTCGTCAGCATCGGCGAGCGGACCTGCGTCGTGCACAACCCGCGCGATCGCCATGACCGCGTGCTCCGCAATCACCGCCATGTGTGGATCCGGCCGGGCTCGGTGACCGATTGGCGCAAGACCTCACCGACGGGCTACCGACATCAAACGCGGGTCACGTGGACTAGCCAACAGGGGGAGCGCGGGAGACAGAACGCGCTCGCTCGCCGCAAAGAGCAGGGGCTTGAGGCGTGATCGCGATCGACGTCCCTTGGGGACCGCCGGGCACAGAAGAGGGACGCCTCTACATGCGCAAGTACATGGCAGCCAGACGCGCTGGTCGCCGTGTACGCCGGCGGCCGCGAGATCTGCGGCCGCACTTCAACCGGCCTGGCCACTGCGAGAACTGCGGACATCGCTGGCCGACCGGCGGTCGCTGTCCGCTCTGCGCGCTGGAGAGCATCCCCGCCAGGCATCTCAGCTGGCGGTTCCGGATCCGGCGCTGGATCGCTTGGTCGCAGCTGATGGAGGCCCTCGCCGCGCCCTCGACCTTGGAAGCGGCATGACGTACGCCTTGGTAGCTCAGATCTCAAGCATTCGGCCGCATCCGGACGCCGACCGCTTGGAGATCATCAGGCTCAGGTGGCCAGCCGGGCCGATCGTCGGCGGAGTCTCGCTCGTGACGGGCAAGCACTATCGCGTCAACGACCTCGGCGTGTGGCTGCAGCCGGGCGCGCTGATTCCAGGCTGGCTTGCGCATGACCTATGGCTGGTCGGCAAGAAGCGCGCGAACGAGCCCTTCGAGGTGCGCGACATTGAGATCCGCGGCGTGGCCAGCCCGGGTCTGTGGTGCGGGCAGTGGTATCGCAACGACAACTCGAAAGAGTCCGCGCTCCATGCGTCGCATTTGTATGAGGGTGGCGGCCGCCTCGTCAACGGCTGGATCAGCTGGGCGCGGTGGAATCCCGCGTGGAGGCCCGGTGATGGAGTCGACTCAGAACTTGACGTTCGTCCACGCCCACCTAGCTCAGTGGCAGAGCAGCCGGTCGTTAACCGGACGGTCGCAGCCAAGACCACGACGTCGTCACGGCCCATCGCAGGCCAGGGCGACGATGCGGTAGAAGCCTCGGGTTCGACTCCTGCGGTGGGCTCCTCATGACACAGCGCGTCCTGGCGACACCTTTCGAGCGATCGCTCTGCGCTGCCCTGGACGGGTGGCAGCGTGAATGGCAAGAACTCGAAGAGCGCAAGGAAACCCTCGACGAACTCCTGAAGCACGGCTACGGGATGTGCGACGCGCTGGGCATCACGCCCTCGGCGAACCCCGGCATGCATCAGATGACGTTCTATCGCCGGCGCCGCATCATCTACGGCCCGCGGACCGTGCCGTCGCCAGCGGCCCGCCGAGCCAAGCGGGCGCTCGCGAAGCTCGAGGCGCAGAAGTGAAGCAGCTGCGCATATTGAATGTGCCGCCCCGCTTCCGAGCTGCCGGCCGATTCTTTGTGCGCGAGAACGGCTTCGCTGTCTACTTCGGCAGCCCCGAGGCGTTCGTCCTGTGGGATAAGGCGTGCGACGAAATAGAGGCACGTGGCAACCCTGACGAGGATGGCCCTGATCTACCCCAGCACGTGGTGATCTTGAGCCATGAGGTTGGGCCGGAGCTTCACGACGATGAGGTCGCCTGGATCGCTCAAGCGCTCAACATGGCGGCGAGCAAGCCGCCGGCAGGGCGGTCGTGAAGCAACTCCGCATCTCGCCCGACCTGGCGCTGCCGCTGGATGCCATCACAGAGACCTTCGGCATTCTGGCGGTAAAGCGCGCCGGCAAGTCGAATGCCGGCGTCGTCATGGCCGAGGAGATGTTCAAGGCCGGACTCCCCTGGATTGCGATCGACCCGAAGGGGGATTGGTGGGGCATGCGTTCCTCAGCCGACGGCAACGGGCCAGGCCTGCCCATCGTTGTGTTCGGGGGCCTCCACGCCGACGTGCCTCTGGAGCCGAGCGCTGGCCAGATGGTCGCCGACATCGTGGTCGACCAGCGCCTCACGTGCGTGATTGACGTCTCGGAAATGACAAAGGCGGACATGCGCCGATTCCTCACGGCCTTCATCCGTCGCCTGTACCAGCGCAACCGCGAGCCGCTGCATGTCTTCGCCGAGGAGGCCGACGAATACATCCCGCAGATGGTGCGGGGGGACGACGCGGAGATGGTCGGTGTCTGGGAGACGCTGGTCAAGCGCGGCGGCTTCCGAGGCCTCGGTTGCACGCTCATCACGCAGCGGTCGGCGAGTCTGAACAACGACGTCCTCACGCAGATCCAGACGCTTTTCGCTCTCCGCACGACGGGCGTACCCGACCGCAAGCGCATCGAGGAGTGGGTTAATTACCACCAGGCGGGCAAGGAGTTCGTGCAGCAGCTGCCGACGCTGGCCGATGGCGAAGCTCTCTTGTTCAGCCCCAACTTCCTTCGCACGGTCAAGAAGATCCGCTTCCGCCGGCGGGAGACATTCGACAGCGGCGCCACGCCCAAGGTCGGCGTCAAGGCGCGACCTCCGGTCACCCTCGCCGACGTCGACCTCGATGTGCTGCGCCAGAAGATGGCGGCCACCATCGAGAAGGCGAAGGCTGACGACCCGCGCGAGCTGAAGAAGCTGCTCGGTGAGCGCGACAGGAAGATCGCAGAACTGGAGCGCCGAATTTCGATACCACCTCGTAAAGAAATTCGGGAGGTCGAGAAGATCGTCGAACGCCTCGTGCCAGTCCCCGTCGACGAGGAGTTGATCCGGGCGCTGATTGGGCGATCGCTCGCCATCCGGAACGAGGCCGAGATGATCAACGACCTCGCTCAGTCAATCCGCACAAAGAGCGACAACAAAGCCGCCCAGCTGAAGAGACAGGTCGCGCAGTCACCCTCTAGCCTTCTTCGAGGTGATGCCGGCGCCGAGGGTCTAACCCCGCCCTCACGCACGCCGGCGGCTTGGTCAGCCAAGGCGCGGCCTGTCCCTTCTGCTGCAGCGAACGGGAATCCGTCAAAAGATGCGCATTTTATGCATTCGGATTTGACATTCAAGCTCGGGCGTGGCGAGCGGAAGGTCCTTGCCGTTCTCGCTCAATGGCCAGAGGGACGCGCGCAGAAGGACGTCGCGTTCCTCGCGGGCTACTCAGCGAAGGCCTCGACGCTTGGCGTCATTCTGTCGAAGTTGCGCGCTGCTGCCCTCGTCGAGCCGGGGCAGCCGGTCAAGGCGACCGAGCTAGGCCTGGCGGCCGCCGGCGGGGTGCAGGAACTCCCCAGCGGCCCTGAGCTGCTCGCGCACTGGATGCGCCATCCACGCATCGGCGAGGGCGAGCGCAAGGTGCTGCGCGCTCTGATCGACGCCTACCCCGAGGCGCTCACGCACGCCGAGTTGTGCGAGCGCACGAACTATTCACCTGACGCGTCGACGATGGGCGTGATCCTTTCGAAGCTCCGGAAGCTCGGCCTCGTTGAAGCTGGCGCGCGGCGAGTGCCTGACGCGTTCATGGAGGCGATCGCGTGAAACCGATTCGCACCGAGCGCAGCAACTTCACTGGAGCCGCGATGACGACGCCTCTTAAGGTCGGGCTGGACAGGCTGAGGGAGTTGCGCGATCGAGCGACTCCCGGTCCTTGGCACGAAGATGGCACGCTGATCGGTCCCCAGCTGCATGAATGCGACGCTTCGGCCAATGACAGCAAGGATTGGGTCACATTTAAGTCGCGGCGGCCAGATGAAGACCGTGCGCTTTGGATCGCCCTAACGGCGGCTGCGCCGATTCTCATCACGCTGGTCGAAATTGCAGATGAGTTCGCGACGACTATCGAGTACATCTCAGATGAATTCGGCCTAGCTGGCAAGGTCGCGGTTGAGGCGTACCGCGTCAGACGAGCCGAGCTGGACCGACTCTGATGAACCAAGAAGAGCGCGTCAACCACGGCCGAAGGCTGCGCAAGCTTCGCGTCGAAACCTCGCAACGCGGCCGCTTCTGTGATGCCTGCCAGCACTGGTTCCCCGAGGGCATGCACTCACATTTCTGCATCCCGAAGGCGGCGCGATGAAGGCAAAGATGCCAGCCGAACTGGAGCGCGACTTTGCTCGCTGGCTGAACGACGCGGCACGCATGTTCTCGTGGCGGTTCGCCCACTTCAGACCGGCGCGCACGAAATATGGCTGGGTCACTCCGATGGAGGGCGATGAAGGCTGGCCCGACTACGTGCTCGTTCGCCCACCGCGGCTGATCATCGCCGAACTCAAGCGCGTGCGCCGTCCGTCCGACGTCCATGAGGGTCAAAAGCTCTGGCTGCAGCAGCTGGGCCAGGTACCGGGCGTTGAGGTGTATCTGTGGACGCCGGATCAGCGCGACGAGATCCTACTCTGCCTTGCGCTGGAGCAGTCGCCGGCATCGCTCGACGCTGTGCGTGAGAGGTTTCGCGAGCTCACCGAGGCAGTCGCGCGATGAGCCGCCGCAAGCCCTCCTACCTCTCGCTCACGGATCTGTTCTGCGGAGCCGGCGGCGCGTCGGTCGGCGCGGAGGGGGCTGGCCTGAAGCTCGCCTTGGGGATCAACCATTGGCAGCGCGCGGTTGACACGCACGCCTCGAACTTTCCACACGCGGCGCACGACTGCCGCGACGTCAGCGAAACGCATCCGAGTCGCTACGGGTCGACGCACTTGCTCTGGGCGTCGCCAGAGTGCCCGACATGGTCGCAGGCCCGCGGCAAGCGGCGCAACTTCCTTGGCCAGCAGCCGCTCAGCGAAGAGTTCGAGGCGCTGCCGACCGAGGCGGAAGAGAAGAGCCGGGTCACCATGTGGGACGTCGTCCGGTACTCGGAGTACCACGGCTACGACGCGGTCGTCGTCGAGAACGTTGTCGACCTGATGCCGTGGTATCTGTTGCCGGTCTGGCTGCAGGCGATGGAGACGCTTGGCTACCGGTATCGCGCGTTGTTCCTCAACTCGATGTTTTTCGGCGTCCCTCAGTCGCGCGATCGCGTGTACTTCGTCTTCTGGAAGAAGGGCAACCGCGAGCCCGGCCTCGACTTCATGCCACGCAGCTGGTGTCCGCGATGCGGCGATGTCGAGGCGTCGCAGGCCTTCAAGAAGCCGGCCAAGGTCGCAGGGCTGGCCTCGCA
>Ga0209220_1000665_pt1 | contig 10699 bp, 6 predicted proteins | sample BlaSpr_A8_OM3_M3_FD_187984 | JGI IMG/M metagenome (GOLD analysis project Ga0209220, IMG submission 187984) | Forest soil microbial communities from Thunder Bay, Ontario, Canada - Black Spruce, Ontario site 2_A8_OM3_M3 (SPAdes) (version 2) | ecosystem: Environmental > Terrestrial > Soil > Boreal... | reverse complement strand
GAGGGCGAGCTGGCGCTCGCCGAAGCGGTGATTTATCTGGCCGTGGCGGCGAAGTCGAACGCGATCTACGAGGCCTATAATTCGGCGCGCGCATTCGTGGCCGAAGACAGCACGCGCCCGGTGCCCATGCACCTGCGCAATGCGCCGACCCGCCTGATGAAGCAGCTCGGATACGGCAAGGGCTACCGCTACGCCCACGAGGAGGAAGACGCGTACGCGGCAGGCGAGACTTACCTCCCGGAGGGGATGGGGGCGGTCGAGTGGTACCACCCGACCGAGCGGGGCCTGGAGGCGAAGATCCGCGAGAAGCTCGAGCAATTGCGCAGCCTGGACCGGGCGGCGGGAAAGAAAAAATGATCGACATCCAGTCGCTGCGCTCCAACCCCGACGGCGTCGTCGCGCGGCTTGCGACGCGCGGCTATGCATTCCAGCGCGAGGTTTTCTTGTCGCTCGAAGCCGAGCGCAAGGACATCCAGACCCGAACCCAGGAGCTGCAGGCGGCCCGCAACGCACACGCCAAGAAGATCGGCCAGGCAAAAGCGAAGGGCGAAGACGTCACCGGGCTGATGGCGGAGGCGAACTCCATCAATGCGCGCCTGGTGGAGCTGGAAAAGAGCCTTGAGGCCGTGCAACAGCGGTTGCATGAGTTCCTCGCTGTCGTTCCCAACCTGCCGCACGAGAGCGTCCCTATCGGCAAATCCTCCGAAGACAATCCCGAACGGCGGCGGCACGGAACTCCCCGCAAATTCGAGTTCCAGGTAAAGGACCACGTCGACGTCGGCGAAGGGCTAGGCGGCCTCGACTTCGCCCGGGCGACCAAGATCGCTGGGGCGCGCTTCGTCATGATGCGCGGTTCGGTAGCGCGTCTGCACCGCGCACTCGCGCAATTCATGCTCGATGTCCACACGCATGAGCACGGCTATACCGAGATCTACACGCCTTACCTGGTCAATGCCGCCACCGCGTATGGCACCGGCCAGCTGCCGAAATTCGAGCAGGATCTCTTTCTCGTGCCGCGCGGCGACGAGAAGTGGTACCTGATCCCCACTGCGGAAGTGCCGGTGACCAACATCGTTCGCGACGAAATCGTGCCGCCGGAGAACCTGCCGCTGCGCTTCGTGTGCCACTCGCCCTGCTTCCGCTCGGAGGCAGGCTCCTACGGCAAGGACACTCGCGGCATGATCCGCAATCATCAGTTCGACAAAGTCGAGCTGGTCCAGGTCGTGCACCCCGCCAAGTCATACGATGCGCTGGAAGAGCTGACCGGACATGCCGAAACCATTCTGAAGAAGCTCGAGGTTCCCTATCGGGTGGTGGAGTTGTGCACCGCAGACGTCGGACCGGCGTCGGCCAAGACCTACGATCTCGAGGTCTGGTTGCCGGCGCAGAGCGCTTTCCGCGAAATCAGCTCGTGCTCCAACTGCGAGGCTTACCAGGCGCGCCGCATGCAGGCGAGATTCCGCAACGAGAAAGGCAAGCCCGAGCTGGTGCATACGCTGAACGGCTCGGGACTCGCCGTCGGGCGCACGCTCGTCGCGATCCTCGAGAATTACCAGAACGCGGACGGGTCTGTCACCGTGCCAACGGCTTTGCGCGAGTATATGAATGGACAGGAGAGGATCACTCGCGCCTGATAAAATTTGCAGTTCGTTCGGACCGCGGAGAGATGCCGGAGTGGTCGAACGGGGCAGACTCGAAATCTGTTGTACGGCTTGCCGTACCGGGGGTTCGAATCCCTCTCTCTCCGCCACATATAAATTACGCGCGTTGGCGCAGCGGGTGTTTAAGCAACGAAGGCAAACATGGTGACAACTGTGATTGTCATAACAGCTGTGGCGACCCATCCGAGTCTTCTTAGCCGCGGCCTGATGACAAAAGCACCCATAACTTCTGGCTTGGTGGCCAGCAGCATCACGACGACCATGATAGGCACAGACACAACTCCATTCAACGTGGCTGCCCATAGGAGTGCCTTGATCGGATCCACGCCCAAGAAGTCAATGAGCAGCCCCAGCACTGTCGCCACGATGAGAATGGAATAGAAACCTCGCGCTTCGGCAAGCTTTAGTCCCAATCCGATGGGCCAGCGAAAAGTCTCGGCTACCGCATAAGCCGCCGAGCCGGCGAGCACAGGCACGGCAAGCAGACCCGTGCCCACGATACCCGCGGCAAAAAGGAAAAAGGCAAAATCCCCCGCAAGCGGACGCAACGCCTCCGCGGCTTGGGCAGATGTTTCGATGTTTGTTATTCCCGCCGTATGCAGCGTTAGTGCGGTGGTCAGCATGATGCAGAAAGCAATCAGGTTCGAAAACATCATTCCGACCTGGGTATCAGTTTTGATGCGACGAAAATGCAATCGAGCCTGCTCGGGCGCTTCCCGCAGGGGTTCTTGTCCGAGTGCGGCGCGCTGCTCTTCCACTTCCTGCGACGCCTGCCAGAAGAACAGATACGGGCTGATGGTCGTGCCCAGCACAGCCACGAGCATGCCGACGTACGCCTTGTCGAATACTACGTGCGGCAGCAGCGTTTCCCGCAGGCTTTCAAGAGGAACGTGCACGAAAAAAAGCGTACCCACGTAGGCGAAGAGCGCCAAAGTCAGCCACTTGAGAAAGGGCGCATACCGGGGGAAAGGGAGGAAAATCTGGAGGGTGAGCGATACCAAGGCAAAGAGGATCGTATAGATCCCTTTGCTGCCACCCGCTATTAGAGCGAGGGCGTCGCCCATGGCTCCAAGATCGGCCGCGATGTTGATCGTATTGGCAATGAGCAATAAACAAACGATCGCGTACAGCATCGGCTTTGGGTACTGCTCCCGGATATTGGCGGCAAGCCCGTGACCGGTTACCCGGCCGATTTGCGCGCTGACAATCTGGATGCCAATCATGAGCGGCGTCGTGAAGAACACCGACCAGAGCATGCCGTACCCATATTGGGCGCCGGCCTGCGAATAGGTCGCAATACCGCTCGGGTCGTCGTCCGCAGCACCGGTAACGAGCCCCGGACCGAGCTTTTTCAGCAGCGGAACGCGGCTGCGATCGTCTGCTGTGATTTGGTCGCGTGGTTGCACGAGCTATTTATGGCGCGAGAGCGAAGCCCAGCATATTAGTCAACATATCCGCGCCGCCCTGGATCAAGGCATCACCGTCGTCGATACGGCGCCGGTCTACGGATTCGGCCGCTGCCGCCGCGCTTAGCGGTCGTCCATGAGCAGGCGGGAATCGGCAGAATCGGGATCACCGAGTAGGTTGAATCCGGCGAGGGCGAACCGGCGCGCTGCGGCGAGCGAGCGCAGGTCGTTCTCGTGATCGAGTGCCCATTGCGCGTGGCGGGCGAGCAGCGCCGCCTCAAACGTGCGGCCGAGCGTGAGCGCGAAGCGCCGTGCCCCTGCTTCCAGCAGTGCTTCGTCCTTGCCCGCGATTTCTCGGTACCACCTCTCGACCTGCTCGAGCGTCGCCTCGATGCGCGCCGAGAGCCGCACTAGGGTCGCCTCCTTCAGGCCGACGAGCAAGAACCGAGTTTCGCGCTTGAGGTTATCGATCCCCGCGGGCCCACCGAGGGCGCGCAGCACGTCCAGCGACAGCACGTTGGTCGTGCCCTCCCAGATTGAATATACCTGCGCATCGCGCAGGAGGGCCGGGATGCCGGTGTCCTCGACATAGCCCGCGCCGCCGAAGCTTTCGACAATTTCGGAGAGCGTCGCGACGCACTGGCGCGCGGTGGTCAGCTTGGCGACGGGCGTGAGTAGGCGTAGGACGGCCGCCTGATCCGCGCTTGCCGCGCCCGATTCGCTCCTTCCGAGCAGCTCGGCGATGAAAAACGTGAGCTGAAAAGCCGCTTCGTACTCCGCCTGCAGACCGGCAAGTGTGTCAACGTGCAGCGGCTTTGCGGCAAGCGGTGCACCAAAGGCGACGCGCTTTCCCGCGTAGTCGCGCGCGAGCGCGAGGCCGCGGCGCATGTAGGAGATGCTCGATATCGCATTCCAGGCGCGCGTCACGTTCAGCAGCGGCGCGATATTGCGCACGCCATTGTCGAGCCCCATCACCGGAATCGCGGGCGTGCCCTCCAGCGTCAACTCGGCTGTCGGGACCTTGCGCGTGCCGAGCTTGTCTTTCAGGCGCTCGACGCGGATCGCGTTCGGCAGGCCATTCGCGCCGCGCGTCTCGAGGTAAAAGAGCGCGAGCCCCTTACCGCCTGCGACGTTGCCTTCGGGCCGCGCGAGCGTGAGCGCCATTTCCGAAGTGATCCCGGAGGTAAACCACTTGCGGCCGTGGAGCTTCCAGCCTTCGGCATCCCGCCGCGCCACGGTTTCCGAAAGGCCTACGTCGGAGCCGCCCGCCTGCTCGGTCATCCACTGCCCGCTCGTCCAGGCCCGCGCGGGGTCGCGGCTGATGAGCCGCGGGAGCGCCCGCTCGATGAGCGCGCGGTTTCCGGAGTCCGACAACGTGCGCGCGGCGCCGTCGGTCATCGCGAGCGGGCAGGCGTAGACGTCGGTCGCCGGGATGAACAGGTGCAGGAGCGCAAACTGGTGCACGCGCGCGAACGCGCCGTTTTTTCCCTCGTACGGAATCGCGACCAGTCCGAGCCGCGTGGCGAGCGGCGCTGCCTCGCGCCACACCGCGGTGACCTCGATCGCGTCCACGCGGTTGCCCCAGGCATCCCATTGCACCAGGCGCGGCTCGGCGAGGCGGTCTTTAAGCTGGAGGCGGTAGAGCCTGCCGCCCGCCAGCTCGCCGAGTTCGGCGAGCTCAGGTTCTATCGCCGCCCGCATCTCCGGAGGGAGAACGCGCGCAAGGCAGGAGCGCAGCACCCGGTCGTCGGCGTACTGGTTGCCGAGCGCGGGAGGCGTTTGAACGAATCCCATTCTGGATTCCATTCGTCTGCGGAAAGGATACGCGATTCCGGTCGCAGACGAGACTGCGATTCAACGCATCGTCACTGTGCCCCGCAAAAATCCATCCGTGCGGTGCCTAACCTAGCAATTTGCTGGCGACAGGTACGTCAGGGGGAGCTAAGGGTGGTACCCGCCGGAGATGGTCGCTTTACGACCCACAACGGACATTTCTCAGGAGGAGTGAACGACTGACGTTGCCGTGGAGCTGCTATCGGGGGGCAGGTCAGCTACGCTGTAAGGGGTTGTTGTTGTCCTTTGCGATCCCAAGGCAAGACCGGCACTCGCACAGCATAAGCGCCGTCGCCCAACAAAGCCTGCCCGATCAACATCATCAACCACGCCAATACGAACTCCAATCCTCCGTCGGAAAACCAAAAGCCTTTGCGAACAGCCCAGTGGTAAACGAGTGCGATCATTACTGGCATCGCAAAGAGGCTTACATACCTTGAGTAGACACCCAGCAGGAGCAGGATGGCTCCGGCGAATTCGGCCACAAGCGTATAAGAAAGCATCCAGTCGGCATATCCGGCCTTCTGCAATCCACTCCACCAGGGGTCAAACCCAATGATGGCGAATTTTCTGTAGATGTGAGCGAAGAACAGGAACGAAAGACTAAGCCGAAGAAACAGTGCGGCATATGGCGCAGTGCGACTATCGATCATTGGTTCCTCCCGGAAACAACTCTGCGCGTGCTTCCTGCAATTGGCAAGTCGCAGTCACGATCGAGCTTCCGCTCCTGGCCGGTAGAGTTCTCCAGCATCGCGCCGAAACGCGGCGGCTTCACAAAGCGGGCATTGCCAATCGCGCAAGTGCAGGAGCAAACTGTTGCCCAACCTGATGGCGGGATTGATTTCTATCATTTTCATGTCGGTTCAACGCAGAGGGAGACCACAATGAAACGCTTGGCTGTCATCACCATGGGGCTGCTGGTTATCGGATCGACCGTTTTCGGCTGCTCGTACCTGCCGTTCGGCCAGTCCGACGCGGGCTGGATCACGCTTATTGACGGTACCGCCGGCCTGGACAACTGGAACCGCATCGGCGACGCCAATTGGAGAGCGGAGGACGGCGCCATTGTGGCCGACAAGGGCAAGGGTGGCTATCTCGTCTCGAAGAACTCCTACAAGGACTTTCAGATCAGGGCGGAGTTCTGGGCGGATCACACCACGAATAGCGGCGTCTTCATCCGCTGTACCGATCCCAACAAGGTCACCGCCACCAACGCCTACGAGGTGAACATCTACGACCAGCGCCCCGAGCCGTCCTACGGCACCGGGGCCATCGTCAATGTCGCCACGGTATCGCCCATGCCCAAAGCCGGCGGCCAGTGGAACACCTACGAGATCACGGCCAAGGGCTCGCAGCTGATCGTCGTGCTGAACGGAGTGCAGACCGTCAATGTTCAGAACAGCCAGCACGCGCAGGGACCGTTCGCCCTCCAGTTTGGCAGCGGCGCCAAAGACGCCCTCGGCGGCGCCATCAAGTGGCGCAAGGTGCAAATCAGGGAGCTGTAGAACACGCGCTTTCAGCGCTAGCGTGCCGTTGCCACCCCGTCGTCCGCGGGACGCGGCTGCTCGCCGGTGCGCTCGATCCAGCCGCCGCCGAGGGAGCGGTACAGATCGACAAGGTTGGTGAGGCGCTGTAAGCGCGTCGAGACGAGCGTGAGCTGGGCGTTGTAGAAGGCGGTCTGCGCGATGAGCACGTTCAAATACGTGTCCGCGCCGTTCCGATAGCGGAAGTCCGCAAGCTCCAGGCTGCGCTGCTGCGTCGTCGTGTAGCGAGCCTGCGCGGCGAGCTGCTCGTCGTAGGTGCCGCGCGCAGCAAGCCCGTCCGCCACTTCACGAAAGGCGGTCTGGATGGCTTTTTCGTACTGCGCGATGCCGATGTCCTTCTGGATCTTCGCGACATCGAGGTTCGCCCGCAGCGCGCCGCCTTCGAAGATCGGGACCGTGATCGAAGGCAGGAACGACCAGGCCTGTGAGCCTCCGCCGAACAACCCGCCGAGAGTCGAGCTCGCAGTGCCGAGGCTGCCGGTGAGACTGATGCGCGGGAAAAATGCCGCCCGGGCGGCCCCGATATTGGCGTTCTCTGCGCGCAGCACCGCCTCGGCCTGCAGGATGTCCGGCCGGCGCGTGAGGAGGTCGGAGGGCAGTCCGGCCGGAATGTCGGCCAGGATCTTCTCCTCGCCCATCGGCAAAGGCGCCGGCAGGTCTGCCGGAAGCGGCTGGCCGACCAGCAGTACCAGTCCATTCTCAGCTTGCGCCCGCGCCCGCACCAGCGCGGCGTTGGTGGCGTTGGCCTGCTCTACGACGCTCTCTGCCTGGCGCAGCGTCAGCTCCGGAGCGGTACCGGTATCGAACTGCAGCTTCACGATCTTGTAGGAAGCCTGCGCCGTCTCGAGCGTCTGCTTGGTCACCGCCAGTTGCTCATCGAACGCGAGCATCGTGAGGTACTGATCGGCAACCTGGGACACGAGCAGGATCTCGGCGGCCTGGCGCGCGTACGCGGTGGCGAAGTACTGCTCGAGCGCAGCGTCGCTCAGGCTGCGCAGCCGGCCGAAAAAGTCGATCTCCCACGCAGCGGAAACACCCGCCTCGTAGGTGTGGGTGACAAGCGGATTGCCGCTCTGCGTCAGGCTGCCCGGTGTGCGCGAATGCGATGCATCGGCGAAGCCCGACACCTGCGGCAGCAGCGCGGCGCGCTGGATGCGGTATTGCGCCTGGACCTGGGCAACGTTCAGCACCGCCACGCGCAGGTCGCGGTTGTTCTGGAGCGCGAGCTCGACCAGCCGCTGCAGGCGCGGGTCGGCGAGAAAGTCGCGCCAGCCGATGTCCACGGCCGGGCTGCCGCCGGCAGGACCCGCCTTATATGCAGGTCCGGCCGGGAACTCGCCGGCCACCGGCGCCGCCGGCCGTTCGTATGCCGGCTGCATTGTCGAGCAAGCGGCGAGGGTTATCACTGAAGTAACCAGAAAGAATCTCTTCATGAGGCGGCTGGTACGGGGTTGGCCTTCGGCTTGCGCCTGAGCTTGTCAGTTACGAGGACGAAGAACATCGGGATCATGAACGTGGCCAGGAACGTCGCGCTCAGCATCCCGCCCAGCACGCCGATGCCGATGGCGTTCTGGCTGTGCGAGCCCGCGCCGTTCGCGAGCGCGAGGGGCAGCACGCCCAGCCCGAAGGCCATGGAGGTCATGACGATCGGGCGCATCCGCATGTGGGCGGCGTGGACCGCGGCGTCGAGGGCGCTCTTGCCCTCGGCCTGCAGCTCGCGCGCGAACTCGACGATCAGGATCGCGTTCTTCGCCGACAGGCCGATGGTCGTGAGCAAGCCCACCATGAAGTACACGTCGTTCGGCATGTGGAAGGTGGTCGCCGCGGCGAGCGCGCCGAGCACGCCGAAGGGCACCCCCATGATCACCGAGATGGGGATCGACCAGCTTTCGTAGAGCGCCGCGAGGCTGAGGAACACCACCAGGATCGAAAGCGCATAGAGCAGCGGCGCCTGTCCTCCGGAGAGCTGCTGCTGCAGCGAGATGCCGGTCCATTCGTATCCGATTCCAGCGGGCAGCTTTTCCGCCAGCGCCTCCATCGAGGCCATCGCCTGCCCGGTGCTGCGGCCTGCCGCCGCCTGCCCCTGGATCTCCATCGAAGCCACGCCGTTGTAGCGCTCGAGCTTCGGCGGTCCGAAGGTCCATTGGCCGGTGGCGAAGGACGAGAAGGGCACCATGGCACCCTTGTTGTTGCGCACGTAGAGCAGGTTCAGGTCCTCCGGGTTCATGCGGTACGGCGCATCGGCCTGCACGTACACCCGCTTGATGCGGTTGTCGGTATCGAGGAAGTTGTTGACGAAGCGCGAGCCCCAGGCGATCGAGAACGTCTGGTCGACGTCGGTGAGCGCGACGCCGAGCGCCGCCGCCTTCTCGCGGTCGACGTTGATCTTGAAGGTCGGGTTGTCGTCCTGGCCGTTGGCGCGCACCTGCGCGAGGCCCGGGTCCTGCGCCGCCATCTGGAGCAGCTGGTTGCGCGCCTGCATGAGCTTGTCGTGGCCGAGGCCGCCGCGGTCCTCGAGCTGGAAGTCGAAGCCCGACGAGGTGCCGAGGCCGCGGATCGGCGGCGGATTGATCGGCGTGATGGTCGCATCCTTGTACGAGCCGAAGCGCTGCGAGATCCGGCCGGTCAGCGCCTGCACGGAAAGGTCATTCGAAGTGCGCTGGCTCCAGTCCTTGAGCTGCACGAATATCTGGCCCTGGTTCTGGCCGCGGCCGGCGAAATTGTTCCCGTTCACGATGAACGTGGCGGCGACTGTGCTGCTCTCTTCCTTGAGCAGGTAGTTGCTGACATCGTCGAGCGCGATTCCGGTGCGCTCCTGCGTTGCGCCGGGCGGCGTCTGCACCTGCACGAAAAGATATCCCTGGTCTTCGTTCGGCAGGAACGAGGTGGGCAGGTGGACGAACAGCCATCCCACGGCCGCGATCACCACCGCATAGACGGCGAGGAAGCGGCCCGTGCGCGCAACGATGCCTCGCACGCCGCCGACATACCGGTCGCGGGCGCGGTCGAAGCGGCGATTGAACCAGCCGAAGAAGCCCCGCTTTTCGTCATGCCTCGTGGTGCTTCGCTTCAGGATGGTCGCGCACAGCGCCGGCGTCAGCGTCAGCGCCACGAACACAGAAAGAAGCATCGCCGAGACGATGGTGAGAGAGAATTCCCGGTAGATCGCGCCCACCGTGCCGCTCGAGAACGCGACCGGCACGAACACGGCGGAGATCACCATCGCCACGCCGACCAGCGCGCTGGTGATCTGCCCCATCGCCTTGCGGGTCGCTTCGAGCGGCGAGAGCCCTTCTTCTTCCATCACGCGCTCGACGTTTTCCACCACCACGATGGCGTCGTCCACCAGCAGGCCGATCGCGAGCACCAGGCCGAACATCGAAAGCGTGTTGATGGTGAACCCGAGCGCCGCCATCACGCCGAAGGTTCCCAGCAGCACCACCGGCACCGCGATCGAAGGAATGATGGTGGCGCGGATGTTCTGCAGGAAGAGGAACATCACCAGGAACACCAGCGCGATCCCCTCCAGCAGGGTTTTCACCACTTCCTGGATCGAGATCTTGATGAAAGGCGTCACGTCGTTCGGGTAGACGGCCTGCAGCCCGTGCGGAAAGTAGGGCTGGAGCTGCGCGATGCGCGCACGCACGGCATTGGCGGTCTGGAGCGCGTTGGCGCCGGTCGCGAGCTGGATGCCGATGCCGGAGGCGGGCTGGCCGTTGTACCGGTTGTCGATGTTGAAGCTTTCCGGGCCCAGGCCGACGCGCGCGACGTCGCGCAGCCTGACCTGCGAGCCGTCGGGCATGACCTTCAGCAGGATGGCGCCGAACTGCTCGGGGGTGCGCAGCAGGGTCGATTCGGTGATGGCCGCTGTCAGCTGCTGGTTCTGCACGGCCGGCGTGCCGCCGAGCTGGCCGCCGGAGATCTGCACGTTCTGCGCCTGCAGCGCTGCGGTGACGTCGAGCGGCGCAAGGGCGAAGCTGTTGAGCTTGTTCGGGTCGAGCCAGATGCGCATCGCGTACTGCGAGCCGAAGATGCTCAGGTTGCCGACGCCGTTGACCCGGCTGATCGGGTCCTGGACGTTCGATACGACGTAGTTGGCGATGTCGAACTTGTTCATGCTGTTGTCGGCCGAGACGAAACCGATCACCATCAGGAACGCGTTGGTCGACTTGGTGACGCGGATGCCGGCCTGCTGGACCTGCGTCGGCAGGTTCGGCGTCGCGAGTTGCAGCTTGTTCTGCACCTGCACCTGCGC
>Ga0209220_1000661_pt1 | contig 10736 bp, 13 predicted proteins | sample BlaSpr_A8_OM3_M3_FD_187984 | JGI IMG/M metagenome (GOLD analysis project Ga0209220, IMG submission 187984) | Forest soil microbial communities from Thunder Bay, Ontario, Canada - Black Spruce, Ontario site 2_A8_OM3_M3 (SPAdes) (version 2) | ecosystem: Environmental > Terrestrial > Soil > Boreal... | reverse complement strand
TCGACTCGGCCTATAACCGGCGCTACGCCCTGAACGTGGACTGGCGCGATCTCGATGGCTACTTCCGCCGGCTCGAGCGGACGCGCTCGACGGTCAACATTGCCACGTTCGTCGGCGCAACCCAGGTACGCCGTGCCGTGATCGGTGACGCAGACCGGAAGGCCACACCTGCGGAGCTAACGCGCATGGAGGCGTTGGTGGACACGGCGATGGCCCAAGGCGCGCTTGGGGTATCTACGTCCCTCATTTACGCGCCGGCGGTCTACGCTCCCACGTCCGAGCTGATCGCGCTTGCCCAGGTGGCGCGACGCCACGGCGGGATTTATGCGACGCACATGCGAAACGAGGGAGCGGGCATCGACGCGGCACTCGACGAAACCTTCCAGATCGCGCGGGCCGCCGACATTCCGGTGGAGATCTGGCACCTCAAGGTCTCCGGCCGGCCCAGCTGGGGCCGTATGCCGCACGTGCTCGCGCGGATCGACTCGGCGCGGGGCGCCGGCATCGACGTGACGGCCGATCAATACTCCTACATCGCGTCCGCAACGTCGCTCGACGCCACAATTCCGGTCTGGGCACTCTCGGGCGGGCGTGACTCACTCCTCATCAGGCTGCGTGACCCGGCCACCCGCGCGCGCATCCGGGAAGAGATGCTGGGCGGCGCACAGCGTGGCGAAAACATGTACCGGGGTGCGGATGGGGCGAACGGGATCCTGATCGCGAGCACGTTTGAGGACTCGCTCAAGCCGCTTCAAGGGAAACGCGTCGGCGAGATCGCCCGCGCGCGAGGGCGCGATCCGGTGGAGACGATCTTCGACATCCTGCTCGCCGATCACAGCCGCACGGGCGCGATTTACTTCTCGATGAGCGAGCCCGATCTTCAGGCGGCGATGAAGACGTGGTGGGTCGCGGTCAACACCGATTACGGCGGCGTCGCTCCTGATGGCCCATTCGCGGACATCCGGCCGCACCCACGCACCTACGGCTCCTTCACGCGTATCCTGGGCCGCTACGTCCGCGAGCAGAAGCTGATGACCCTCGAGTACGCCGTGCGGAAGATGACCTCGCTCGCCGCGCAGCGCGTGGGTCTCACCGATCGCGGCCTGGTGCGGCCGGGCATGTACGCCGACATCACCGTGTTCAATCCCGCGACCGTCAGCGACCGCGCTACGTTCGAGCAGCCGCACCAGCCCTCGGTGGGCATCGAATACGTGCTGGTCAACGGACAAGTCGTCTTGCGGAAGGGGCAGCTCAACGACGCACGCCCGGGGCGCGGACTGCGCGGTCCGGGGTACCGACCCCCCCGCTAGCGTGACTCTCGGCCGGCTGGTGCTCGCCTGGCTGCCGGTGGCGGCCTTGTTCGCGCTCGCCCCGCCGGTCGGCTACCGCTGGGATCTCCCACCGGACCACCGCTATCTCGTCTGGTCGTTCAACCGCTGGGAAATTGGGTGGCGTGTGGCCGAGGCCGGGGTGGTCACGTTGTTCGCGTCGCTTTAGTTCGACTCGCTGGGCGCCGGGGAGTGGTGGCTGCTGTTCCTCCTCGTCGGATTGCTCGTAGCGTTCCCGCGGCGGCTCGTGATGTGGCGTCACGTTGAACCGCGGCGGCGGCGCCATCTGCTCGTGCACGCCGGTCTCGACGTCGCCCGCTACATCGCCGCGGGCGGCCTGCTCGCCTGGCGTCTCTCCTAGCTATCTTCGCTGGACCATGACCGCCATCAGACTGACGGCGCTGTCGCACGGCGCGGGCTGAGCCTGCAAGCTCGGCCCTGCCGAGTTGGCGCAGGTCTTGCGCCACGTGCCGACCCTGACGGATCCCCGCATCCTGGTCGATGCTTCGACTCGGGACGACGCCGCCGTGTACCAGTTGACGCCGGACCGGGCGCTGGTCGCGACCGTGGACTTCTTTACGCCCATCGTGGACGACGCGTACGATTTCGGGCGGATCGCCGCGGCGAACGCGTTCTCCGACGTGTATGCGATGGGCGGAACGCCGCTGCTCGCCCTCAATCTGGTCGGCTGGCCCCGCGACAAGCTGCCCTACGAGCTGCTCGGCGACGTGCTGCGCGGCGGCGCGGACATCGCCCGGGAAGCCGGAGCGTTCGTACTCGGCGGCCATTCGGTGGACGATCCCGAGCCGAAGTACGGCATGGTGGCGATCGGCGAGGTTCATCCCGACCGCATCGTCACGCTGGCCCGAGCCCAAGTGGGCGATGCGTTGGTGCTCACGAAGCCCATCGGCACGGGAGTGCTCACCACCGCCTTGAAGCGCGATCTGTTGACCGCTGCGGACCTCGTCCCAGCGGTGAAGTCGATGGCCACACTCAACGCCGGCGCGGCGCGCGCGATGCTGGCGACCGGGGTGCACGCGGCGACCGACGTGACCGGCTTCGGCCTGATTGGGCACCTGCACAACATGTTGGCCGCGAGCGGCGTGGCGGCGGAGCTCGATGCGTCCGCCGTGCCGCAGCTGCCCCGCGCGGCGGAGGTCGTGGAACGCGGCGCCATTCCGGGGGGCACCAAGCACAACCGGGAGGCCCTCGCCGCGCACGTGAGCTTCGCAGCGGGCGTGACGGAGACCACCCGCGTGTTGCTCTTCGACGCGCAGACGTCGGGCGGGCTCTTGATCGCCGTGCCGCCCGAACGTGCCGACGCGCTGATTGCGGCGCTGCGCCGCGAGGGTACGCCGGCGGCTGCGCGGATCGGCCGCCTCGTTACGGGCCGCCCCGGGGCTATTGCGATCGGTTGAGACCCGTGCGTGCGATTCAGGAATACCGATCCCTGTCTCCCGAAGCACTCGACGCGCTGGAGCTCGCCGTGCGCGAGCGGCGCCGGGTAGCGTTGCGGCGCCGGGGCACCGAATATGTGGTGGTGGCTGAACGACTCGAAACGAGCGGACGGGACGAGGTGCTCTCGGGGCGCCTGCCCATGACGGGCGAGTTGCTCGCGTTCCGTCTGCGCGACCTGGAGCGCTTCGCGGTGCTGCCGTAAGCGCCGCAATGCATCCGTGTTCACACGATTGCTGATCGGCCTCGACGGCAGCGCGCACGCCGATGAAGCGCTGGAGCAGGGGGTTGTGCTCGGGCAGCGCTTTAAGGCCAAGCTCGTGGTGGTCCACGTGCGGGAAACAAAGGCGGGGCGGCAGGCGCCGCACGGCGCGAAGCTGCTCGAGCGGGCGCGCGAGCGGGTGCAGGCCGCTGGTCTCGAGATCGAGACGGTCCTGCGGCAGGGCGACCCCGACGCCGAGCTGGCGGCACTCGCCCGCGACGTCGACGCGGTGCTGGTGGGTCGCCGTGGCAGCACGTCGTCCGCCGACGCCATCGGGGCGACGGTCGCGTCCCTGATCGCTATCGCGGAGCGGTGCGTGATCGTGTGCGGCAGCAAGCCATCGCCCATGAGCGAGTGCGCCATCGCGTTCGACGGCCGGGAGACGAGTATGCGGGCGCTGGCCCTGGTGGCGCGGTTCGCGAGCATCGCGCACAGCACGGTGCACATTATTCACGCCACGATCGACCCCGCCAGCGCCACGATGGTCGTCGGCGAGGCCGAGGCGACGCTCTCGCTGCAGGGGGTCGCCTTCGTGACGCACATCGAGCGAGGCACGCCCGCGGAAGCGGTGGCGCGGGTCGTCGAGCGCACCAAGTGCGACGCCCTGTTTGCCGGCGCGCACATGGCGCGCGACGGGACCCACCTCAACGTTTCGCACGCGGAGGAGATCCTGCGACGCACCGACATCCCCGTGGTCATCCAGCCGTGACCGCGCCCCCCGCGCTCACCTTCGTGCTCGTCCACGCCGACGAGAGCTGTCTCGGCAACGATTCCACCAAGCCGAGTCCCGGAGGGAACGCCGCGTTGATTGAAGCGCCCGCCGGGGATAGCGTCGCGCGCTGGGACTTCTACGAGTGCTCCCCGCACACGACCAACAACAAGATGGCTCTCGCCGGTGCGATCGCGGCGCTGGAGTGGATCCGGCGCCAGTGGCAGCACGCGCACGTGCGCTATGTGTCCGACTCCGAGTACCTCGTGAAGGGGATGACCGAGTGGGTCCGCGACTGGCAGGCGCGGGGCTGGCGCCGCAAGACCGGCGCGCTGGAAAACGCCGAGCTGTGGCAAAAGCTCGTGCAGGTCGAGGCGGCCCATACCATAGACTGGCGCTGGATACGCGGGCATAACGAGCACCCGAAGAACGAGTACGCGGACGTCGTCGCGGTGCGCGCCGCCGAGCTCCAAGAGCGCTCCAACGGCCTGATTCCGTCCGGATTCGACACCTGGCTCGCCCAACAGCGAGCTCGCGGCAAGTACACGGCCTACGATCCGGACAAGGAGCTGCATGAGCGCGTCTAAGGACGGCGTTCCCGCCAACACTCATCCGCTGAACGTGCTGCCTGACGGGACAGCGGCGCCGACCTTGAACCGCATCCCGCTGTACGAGGTCTACATGCGCATGGCCGAAGAGCTCGGGAAGCGTTCGACCTGCGCCCGGCTGCAGGTAGGGACCGTCGTCACCGACCAGCGGCTCGAAAACGTCCTCGCGATCGGCTACAACGGCAATGCCCGAGGCCTGCCCAACAAGTGTGACTCGGCCGTGCCCGGCAATTGCGGCTGCATCCACTCGGAGATGAACGCCCTCGTGAAAGCGCCCGGCAACATGCGAGACAAGGTCGTGTTCGTCAGCGCCTCCCCCTGCGTGATGTGCGCCAAGCTGATCATCAATTCGGGCGTCACACACGTCTTCTACCGGAAGGCGTACCGCGATCCCTCGGGCGTGGAGGTGCTCCAGCAGGGTGGCGTCGTTCCCGTGCTGTACGACCGCTGGATGTCCGCGTGGCGCAATGGACCGGGGGCCGGGCAATGAGGCGGCTCCTCGCCTTCGCCATCCTCGTCGCCGCGCAAGCGTGCGGGGGACGAGGTTTCCGTCACATCGTCTCCGACACGACGCCGCCGGCCGCGCGAGTCGTCGTAGAGGGCGTCTACTACTGGACGGACACGGTGAGAGTCGCCGCCGGCAGCGTCGTGGAATGGGTGAATCACGACATCATAGATCACACGGTCAGCTTCGAGGGTCGGGGCGGACGCCGGCTCTCAGGCAAGCTCAAGGCGAAGAGCAACTACGCCGTCCGCTTCGATACGCCGGGCATGTACAAGTACTACTGCGATCCCCACCCGTCGATGCGCGCCGTCGTGATCGTGCGCTGAGCATGGACGAACTGGACCGGCTGTTCGAGCTGCTGGTCGGTGCGCTCGCGCGGGAAGCGCGGGTCGCCGTCCCCTTCCCGGCGGCGGACGTTTACGAGCGACTCGTCCCCTATCGCTCCAACCGCTCGCGCCTCAATGTGGCGACGCATCAGGACTACGAGATGGCCGTGCTGCGGCTGCTCGCGGGCGAACGGGGCTACGTGCAGCTCGACCCGGAGACCGTGCGCGACGCGATGCAGCGCGAGGTCGCTGGGACGAATCCCGATCCGACGTATTTCCGGACCTTCCCCGACGCCCAGGTGATGGTCAACGGCCGCGCCGCCGAGCGGGTGATGATGGCCGAGCGGGTATATGCCCCGCGTTCGGCCAGCGATGATGACGAGCTCTCGGACTCGACCGGAGAGAACCCGATCCCCCCTCCCGTCCTTCCGCAATCCGCAATCCGCAATCCGCCATCGCGGGGCGATGCACTCGCGGCGAACCAGTGCGAGTACTGCGGCGGCGTACTGCCGGCCAAGCGCGAGGTGAATTTCTGCCCCCACTGCGGCCAGCCGCCCGCGGGGGACCCCAAGTGCCCCGCCTGCGGCAGCGAGGTGGATGTCGGCTGGGCGTATTGCCTCTCTTGCGGGCGGGCGACGGGCTTCGAGTGAAACGGCACTCCATCGCCGTCATTGCGGGCGATGGCATCGGCCCCGAAGTCATCGCGGCCGCGATCCCCGTGCTCGAGACCGCCGCCAAGCGGCATGGCTTCGCGCTCGACTGGGAGCACCTGCCCTACTCCGCTGACCACTACCTCAAGAAGAAAGAGACGCTTCCCGACGCCGCCTTCCGGCATCTGCGTGACGAGGTAGACGCCATCTTCCTCGGCGCACTCGGCGACCCGCGTGTCCCCGGCAACGAGCACGCGAGGGACATTCTTCTGGGCCTCAGGTTTCGGCTCGACCTCTACGTGAACTTCCGACCCGTCAGGCTGCTACATCCCGATCTCACACCCCTCAAGACTGCGAAGCCGATCGACTTCGTCATCTTCCGCGAGAATACCGAGGGGCTCTACCTCGGCCGCGGGCGGGTGAGCGGCGACGAGTACATCGCCGAAGAAGTGAACACGGGCAAAGGCGTCGAACGGATCATCCGCGCGGCCTTCGAGTGGGCCAAGACGCACGGGAAGCAGCGTGTCACGATGAGCGACAAGTCCAACGCCATTCCCGCCCACAGGATCTGGCAGGAGAAATTCAAGGCGGTCGCCGCTGAGTATCCGCAGATCGCCGCCGAGCACCGCTACGTGGATGCGCTCGCGATGGAACTGGTCCGCGAGCCCGAGCGCTTTCAGGTGATCGTGACGAACAACCTCTACGGCGACATTCTGTCCGACTTGGGTGCGGGGCTCGTCGGTGGCCTCGGCGTCGCGGCGAGCGCGAACCTGCATCCCGGCCGTGCGGGAGCCGGACTATTCGAACCCGTTCACGGCTCCGCCCCTGCTCTTGCCGGCAAAGGGGTCGCGAATCCCGTGGCTGCGGTGCTGACTGGCGCGCTGATGTTCGAGCAGTTGGGCCACGCCGCTGCGGCGCGCGATCTCGAGCGGGCCGTGAAGGAAGCCGTTGCCACAAGCGTGCGCACGCCTGACATCGGCGGCAACGCAACGACGCACGCGGTCGCCGCCGCCATTGCAGCGCGTTTGTAGCGTCCCGCTATATTCCCCCGAGTCTCGTTTGCGGAGTCTCTTATGAAGAACGTCGTCTTCCTGTCTGGGGTCAGGACGGGATTCGGAGCCTTCGGCGGCTCCTTGAAGGACCTTTCGGCCACGGAGCTGGGCGCGGTCGCGGCCCGGCACGCGATCCAGCGCTCGGGCGTCCCCGTCAGCGACTTCGGGCACACGGTGTTCGGCAACGCGCTGCAAACCTCCGCTGACGCGATCTATCTCGCCCGGCACGTGGGGCTCAAGGCGGGCCTGCCGATCGAGGTGCCCGCCGTGACCGTGAATCGCCTGTGCGGCTCCGGCTTCGAGGCGATTACCCAGGGCGCCCAGCTCATCCTGCTCGGCGAAGCCGATGCCGTGCTCGCCGGAGGAGCGGAGTCGATGAGCCAGGCCCCCCACGTGGTGCGCGGTGCCCGCTGGGGACTGCGGCTCGGTCCTGCACCGCTCGAGGACCTGTTGTGGGAAGCGCTCAAGGACCCGCAATGCGGTTTGTCGATGGCTGAGACCGCCGAGAGCCTCGCCGAGAAGTACAAGCTCACCCGCAAAGAGGTGGATGAAGTTGCGGTGGGGTCCCAGAAGCGCGCCAAGCAGGCGTGGGACGCCTGCGTGTTCCAGGACGAGGTCATCCCTGTCACGATCCAGGTGAAGGGCAAAGAGATCGAGTTCCGCGCCGACGAGCACATGCGCCCCGATACGACGCTCGAGATCCTCAGTGCACTCAAGCCCTACTTCAAGAAGGATGGGCTCGTGACCGCGGGGAACGCATCGGGAATCTCGGACGGCGCCGCCGCGACGGTGATCGCGAGCGAGGAGTACGCCAAGGCGCACGGGCTCAGGCCGCTGGGCCGCCTCGTGGCATGGGCGGTGGTCGGAGTCGAGCCCAAACACATGGGGATCGGGCCGGCGCCCGCCGCCCGGAAGGCGCTCGAGAAGGCGAAGATGAAACTCGAGCAGATGGATTTCGTCGAAGTGAACGAGGCGTTCGCGCCGCAATATCTGGCGGTCGAGAGGGAGCTGGGCTTGGACCGCGCCAAGACCAACGTGCACGGTGGCGCGATCGCCATCGGGCATCCGCTCGCCGCGAGCGGCACGCGGATCACGATCCATCTCCTGCACACGCTGCGCCGGGAGAAGAAGCGCTTCGGCCTGGGCTCCGCATGCATCGGCGGAGGTCAGGGCGCGGCGGTCATCGTCGAGGCACTATGAACATCCTGGTCTTAGCCATCGGGGCGATCGCCCTGTATCTCTTCTCCGGGCTGCGCGTGCTGCGCGAATACGAGCGCGGCGTGTATTTCCTGCTCGGCCACCTGCGGCCGACCAAGGGACCGGGGCTGATCTTCCTGCCGCCCTTCCTCGCGAAGATGCAGAAGGTATCGCTGCGCGTGATGGCGATGGACATCCCGCCCCAGGACGTGATCACCCGCGACAACATCTCGATCAAGGTCAACGCGGTGCTGTACATGCGGGTGAAGACGCCCGACAGGGCCGTCGTGGGAGTGGAGAACTATCTCTACGCCACGAGCCAGCTCGCCCAGACTACGCTGCGCTCGGTGCTGGGCGAGACAGAGATGGACGAGCTGCTCGCGAACCGCGACAAGATCAACGCCATCCTCAAGCAGATCATCGATGCGCGCAGCGAGGACTGGGGGATCGAGGTCTCCGCAGTCGAAGTAAAGGATGTGGACCTGCCGCCCGAGATGAAGCGCGCCATGGCGCGCCAGGCGGAGGCCGAGCGGGAGCGGCGCGCCAAAGTGATCAACGCCGAGGGCGAGCTACAGGCGTCCGAGAAGCTGGCGCAGGCGGCCCACATCATCGGTAAGGAGCCCGCGGCGATCCAGCTGCGCTACCTCCAGACGGTGAACGAGATCGCGTCGGAGAACAACTCGACCACGATCTTCCCGATTCCCATCGATCTGTTCCGCGCTTTTATGGAGAGGATGACCCCTCCCCCTCCCGCTGGGGATTCTGGTAACCGGGCTCTACCGGAGCGCGCCTCAGGTGATCGGCTGCCGGCCCCCCGGTCCAAGGGGAAGTCGAAGGTCTGATGGCCACCCCCGGCGAGCTCATCAGCCGCGAAGCGCTGGAGCGCATCATCCAGCGCGCGGCGGAGCTGCAAGCCGGCGAGCGGGACATCGGCGAGGGGCTCACGAAGGACGAGGTGCTCGCGCTCGGCAAGGACGTCGGGATCCCCAACCGCTACCTGCACCAAGCGCTGCTCGAGGAGCAGACTCGGACGACCGTCGAGACGGGCAACGGCTTCTGGGCGTGGCTGACAGGACCGCGCGCGCTGGCCGCGGACCGCGTGGTCCCGGGCGACCGGCCGTCCGTCGAGCGCGCCCTGACGCGCTGGATGGAAGAAGAGGAATCGCTCCAGGTAAAACGGCGCTACCCCGACCGCACGACCTGGGAGCCGAAGGCGGGCGCATTCGCCAGCATCCAGCGGGCGCTGGGCGCTGGGGCGAAAGGGCGCCGTTTTGCACTGGCCGGCGCCTCCGAAGTAACCGGACAGGTGACGCAGCTCGAGCCGGGGTTCTGCCATGTGGGCCTCAACGCCGACGTTCGCCCGCGCCGCGCCCGCCGGATTCAGGGCGGCGCGGTGATCGTCTCGCTGAGCGGCTTCACTGCAGCGCTCGCGGCCGTCCTGCTCGGACCCATCGCGCTGATACCTGCGGCAGTGGGGATCCCGATCGCCATCGCGCTTGCGCGCCATCACCGGGCCGACAACGAGCGCATCCAGATCTCCCTGGAGCAAGTGCTCGATCGACTCGAGCGCAGCGAAATCCGACCGGATCAAATGCTCCCGCCCGTGGCGCATACATTCGTCCGGATCGCGGAAGAGGTACGGAAGGCCTTTGAGAACCCACCCCCCCGGCCACGTCCGCGAAGCTGAGGAGCGCTATGGGCGACATCAAACGGGTGGGCGTGCTGGGATGCGGTCTGATGGGCAGCGGCATCGCCCAGGTGGCGGCCGCGGCTGGCTACGAGACGACTGTCCGGGACGTATCCAAGGAGCTGCTCGACCGCGGCCGCGCCGGCATCGAGAAGTCACTCGCCAAGTTCGTCGAGAAGGGAAAACTGCCCGCCGCGGAGCGGGACGCGGTCCTCAAACGGCTGACATTCACGACCGCGGTCGCTGATTTGCGGGGTGTGGGCATCGTGATCGAAGCGATCACGGAAGATCTTGCGTTGAAGAACATTCTCTTCCTCGAGCTAGACGGCCTGTGCGGGCCGGCGACGATCTTCGCGTCGAACACTTCGAGTCTCACCATCGCAGAGATGGCCGCCGCGACGACGCGCGCGGACCGGTTCGTGGGGCTGCACTTCTTCAATCCCGTGCCGCTCATGCCGCTGGTCGAAGTGGTGCGGACCGTGACGACGTCGGACGAGACGTTCAAACGCGCCTTCGCCTTCGCCGTGTCGCTCCGCAAGGAGCCGGTCGCCGCCAAGGATAATTCCGGATTCATCGTCAACTTCCTGCTCGTGCCGTATCTCTTGGACGCTATCCGGGCGGTCGAGCGCGGCGTCGGCAGCGTGCCCGACATCGACAAGGCTATGCAGCTCGGCTGCGGCTATCCGATGGGGCCGCTCACACTGCTCGACTTCGTGGGTCTCGACACGACGCACCACATCGCGGAGATCATGTTCAAGGAGTACCGGGAGGCGCGCTATGCGCCGCCCCCGCTCCTCAAGCGAATGGTGTTGGCGGGGATGTACGGGAAGAAGAGCGGCAAAGGCTTCTATGACTACTCCATTACTCCTCCCGCCGTTACCAACCTGGGACTGTGATCATGCTCGGTTATGACGCTCCCCGCTGGCACGCCGTTCTCAACGACCTCCCCGCGGCCCT
>Ga0209220_1000659_pt1 | contig 10756 bp, 7 predicted proteins | sample BlaSpr_A8_OM3_M3_FD_187984 | JGI IMG/M metagenome (GOLD analysis project Ga0209220, IMG submission 187984) | Forest soil microbial communities from Thunder Bay, Ontario, Canada - Black Spruce, Ontario site 2_A8_OM3_M3 (SPAdes) (version 2) | ecosystem: Environmental > Terrestrial > Soil > Boreal... | reverse complement strand
CCCCCAGGCGGCGGCGCTTTCTTGGGTGCGGGCGCGTCTTTGAGGTTAGCCTTGGCCATGTCTCAAATCTTTGAGTGCATCGAGTTGGTGGGCCAAGCGGTCATTCTCCTGCATGAGAGTAACGAGCCGAGACTCATCCCCTGACGCGCGTGCCGCACGCATCTCAGCCACTAAGGCTTTCAACCGTCGTTGGGCGGCGTTTATTTTAAGTGTTTGGAGACATTGCTCCAGGCTCTGCCTCAGGGCGGCCTCTGAGCCGCTGTCGAGCTCGGGGTATTTGGCCATGGCAACCGCCGAAATCAGGCCCTGCTCGTCCGGCGCGAACTCGGACAGGCGGTCGGTGGGACGAACCGTTGCCTCGGCTTCAACCATCTGTTGCAGCCTAGCGAAAACCCGCTCGTATGCCGGCGCTGAGAAACTAACCGCCTGCAGTTCGCCGGCGATCTCCGGAACCAGGTCCGGCCGCTCGATCAAGAGCCCCAGCAGGTAGCCCTCGTCCTTCGTCGCCTGGCTGGCGCCGTTGTTGCCCCCACCCTGCCCGCCCCCGGAAGGGGAGGGAAATTTGCTAAGGGAGGAGATACCTTCCCTGAAGGGCGGACCCTTGTGAGTTCCGGACTTCAAGGCCTGGACGTCGCGAAGCAAGGCAGCTGGCTCAATGCGTAGCCATCCTGCGGCCTGTTGGGCATAGATTTCCAGCACGGACGCCTCCGGGATCTTGGCCAGCACGGGGATCACCAATTCTGCACCCCGGCGGCGCTCGCGGGCGTCGGTGAGATCGAGGCTGGCCAGCGCCTGGCGCAAGAGGTACTCCCATTCGGGCAAGGCATGCTCCCGCAGGTTGGCCCAACCGTCGGGCTGGGCCCGCAGGTAGTCGTCGGGATCCTTGCCGTGGGGCACCCGAACAACCTTTATATATACGCCCGACTTCGTCGCGAGCTCGATCGCCCGCTGGGTCGCGTTCAGCCCGGCGTCGTCGCGGTCGAACGCCAGCAGTAATTCCTGCGTTTCCCGCTTCAGGAGCCGCACCTGGTGCTCGCCCAGCGCCGTCCCCGAGGTCGTGACCACGTTCGTGACGTTCGCCTGCCAGGCGGTGATGGCGTCGAAGTAGCCCTCCATCAGCACGGCGTGCTTCAGCTCGTGAATCGATTTGCGCGCTCGGTGCAGGTTGAACAGCGTCCGCCCCTTGTCGTAAAGGGCCGTCTGCGACGTATTCAAATACTTCGGCTGGGCGGTGTCATCGATGACCCGGCCGCCGAAGGCGACCAGCTCGCCATGCTCGTTGTGGATCGGGATGATGATCCGCTGCCGGAACCGATCCCACAGCTCCCCTCCCCCATCGGGCTTGATCGCGAGTCCCGCCTCCTGCATCTCGCCGTCGGTCGCCCCGTGCTTGCGTAAGAACCGGACCAGGTTGTCCTTGCGCTGCCCCGCCGGCGCGAAGCCGAGCTGGAACTCGGTCATCGAAGCCCGGGTGACCCCGCGCGACTCGAGCTGGATCAAGGCCCGCTGCCCGGCCGGGTTCTCCAGCAGGATGTGATGGAAGTACTGGGCGGCCAGCAAATTCAGCCGCGAGATGGTCCGTTTGAGCTCGCGCTGACGCCCGGCGCCGGGCGACTCCTCGAGGACGACACCGGTCTTCTCAGCGAGCAGCCGCAGGGCGCCGCGGAAGTCGACGTGCTCGATGTCCTGGATGAAGGTGAAGTGGTCGCCGCCCTTCTGGCACCCGTAGCAATGCCAGAGCTGCTTTTCGGGCGATACATATAAGGATGGGGTTTTCTCCTGGTGGAAGGGGCACAGGCCCTTCAGGTCCCGGCCCGCTTTTTGCAGCCGCAAGTGCTCGGAGATGAGGTCCACAAGATCAAGGCGATCCTTGATCTCCTGGACAGCATCCTGTTTCACCGACGGCATGGGGGCAAGCTTACCGCCTGCCATTCCCTTCACCGCAGATGGAAGCTCCGGTCTACGCGCCACCAGGTCGCTCGAAGCCGGCGTCAGATACTCTGACCGATCCCACCAGTGGCCAAGGCACGATCTTAGAGATGCGCGATGGCGCTACCCGACAACAAACATGTTGTAGAGCTGTTGGGTCGTGGAGTCGAAGTAAGGCCCATACAGGTTGTAAAGGAGTGGCGCGCCGGCTTCGATCGTGGCGGGCCCGCGGCTGTTAACTGATGAGACGTACCAGCTGCCGTTCCATTGTTCAAAGATGGGTCCGCCGCTCGCCCCCTGGCCCGTGCGGCAGCCGAATCCTCCGGTCCACCAGATACCCAGATATTGCTTCCACTTTGACAGCGGAGCGAAGCAGTAGTACTGATAACACCACTCGTACGCGTTGCCTGGCTTATATCCGGGCGGACTGCAATAGCCCGGAGGACTCGAGATGTTAGAGAAAACCCCCGCCGATGGATAACCAACACTATATTTGGCGCCGCCTACAGCGAGGTTGAACACGGGAAGAATGAAACGTGTTGCATCACCGATGTAGGCGTTCTGGTTTCCTTGCGGTGGCATGGTGAGAATGGCATAGTCCAGGGGAGGGAAACTACCAGGTGCGCCGGTTTCAAAATCAACGTTTGTCAGATAGCCTGTCCAGTAATGCGGACCGTCGGCGTACCAAATGCCGTAAGGCTTCGTCGCACCGTTCTCGTTAGGCACAAACGCAAAGTTGGAGAACTCGTAGTTTAGTCCGTTCGCATCCGAGTGTTTCACAACGCAGTGTGCTGCGGTGATAAGCAGGTTCCGAGCGACAACCGTCGCACTGCATACACCGACATAGTCGGGGCTGAAGTCGTTCTCGGGCATGGGTGGTTCATCGTAGAAAAGTCGCCCAACCGCCGTAACCACCTGCGGATACTCGTACCCATGGCTATATTCGGTGAAGTGGTCTTCGGCTACCGCACTGGCCGACTGCGATCCAGGCACTTGCGCCGGCTGCGCCCGGGCGAACCTCTCGGGAGTCCAATGGGCGCGGAGTTGCTCGATCGACAAGGAGTTATGTACTTCCGCGATGGTTCCCGCCTGCGCTCTGGCAAGGGCCACATTCGAATCTGACACACTGATCGGCTGATTGCCAGCAGACTGCGCCAGCACACCGTCGTACCAGGCCACAACATCGACGACAACGTCTGTCTGACCCGCCGCGTTAAACACGTTGACGTTTCCGTCACTCCCAAGCTTGGCGAGAACGAGGTTCGGAACAGTCTGGCCGGCAACAAAGTTAAGGCTCGAGGCAACCGGGCGTGCCGCGCCAGACGGATACACGGTCAGGTAGCCGGCCGCCGTAGGCCCGGTCACGGTAACGTTGAGGACCGCAGCCGACATGCCCGACGCGGGCAGACCGCCGGCCCCCGCTACATGCAGCGAGTCAACGGCGCCGGCGCCGAGCTTGCCGGGCAGATTTCCGGTGGCGCCTCGCGTGTCGAGAATACGAGTCGGTGTCACCGCCCATCCGAGGCCACCTCCGGCGACTAGGGGGCCGTACCAGCCGACAACATCAAGGATGACGTGTGTGCTGCCCGCTGCGTTAAACACCTTGACTTTCCCGTCAAGGCCCAACTTCACGTTCACCATATTTGGCACGGTCTGGCCAGGTAAGAAGTTCAGGTTTGAGGCAACTGGCAGAGCCGTGCTGGACGGATAAACCGTGAGATAACTCGCGGCAGTAGGCTCAGTGGCCGTGGCGTTGAGGACCACCGCCGTAGCCCCCGTCCCCACCCCGCCGATACCCGCCACTTGCACGGCCAGCACTCCAGCAGGACCAAGCTTCCCCGACGCGCCGAGGCCGTTGCGAGTATCCAGAATCCGAGATGGCGGCAGGGAAGTGAGGCGCGACCCTTGGCTGCTTGCTGTTTGGGTGAAGATGCTGTCGTACCAGCCAACGACGTCGAGCAGAACGTGTGCGGCGCCGGCGGCGTTGAAAACCTCCACCTTCCCGCCAACTCCGAGCTTTGCCACGACCTGATTTGGGATTGTCTGGCCGGCACCGAAATTGAGATTGGAGGCAAGTGGGGTTGCGGCGCCGGTCGGGTACAGAGTGAGATAGCTGGCCGATGTGGGCTCAGTTACCGTCGCGTTGAAGATTGCAGCAGTTGCGCCTGAGCTCGGTACGCCACCGACTCCGGCGACCTGCACGCTGATCGGCAAGCCTCCACGCACCTTGCCAGGCAGTCCTCCGATTGTCCCGCGCGTATCGAGGATGCGAGTGGGTGGCAGCGAATGAAAATACCCGATCGCCGGAGCGGTCGAAGCCGGAGGAGCGACTTCAGCCACCGCAATCAAAGGACTAGAGACGGCGACGAGGGCGGCTGCTAGTAAAGTCGTGGTTAGAGTAGCCGCTCGATTCACTCTGCCTAGTACTTGGAGTCTTCGTCCCGAGTTCACCGTCCGGCCTCCCTGCCCCCTTTTACAGACTGCCTGCAGAAGCGATGGCTTCAATTTGGGCACCCTGGTAGCCTCGCCGGTGCTCCCCGGCGTGAGGTAGATGTCACGCTGTGCCTCGTAGCGTCGCATGCGACCCCTCTTCTTGACGTTCGACTTTTGACTGTGGCGGCTAGCCGCCGACTCGTCTTCAGTAATTGATACGGTCGTTTGTACCTAGGTAACTGATTCCGTACCTTGCAGCCGCAATATCGAGGCTGGTCCCCGAGCCAAAAAAACGGCGTATGATCGGCCGGAGGGCTGGGTGAGGTCGAAAGGGGACGGCCTACGAGTACCATGGCTGGGACACGGCTGAGCTACAGTCGCTACCTGGTCAGACCTTACGGTCTGGTCGGGAGTGCGTGGCATTTGCCGGCGGCGGCATTCTGCACCCTGAGCCTGGGAGCCATTTTTGTCGGCGAGCTCGCGACTCCCGACGAGGTCGTGGAGACCCTGGCGCTCGGGCCTCTCCTCGCTGCGAACTGGGCACTCTCCGGCCCTTTCGCCGGGATCGTGACCGTCATGGCCTTGGTGCTCTTCGGCGGGGCGGCCATCATCGAGAAGCCACATCGTCTAACGATCCTCCTCGTGGGGTTAGTCAGCATGGCGATCGCGGTCCTCGTACGCGTCTACGCGACAGGTATCGCCCGGCTCCTCTCCAATCATCGACACGTTCGACGTCGTGCGGTTCCAACCCAGGCCACACCGAGAACCCTCGATGGGATTGACCAGGTCTCCCACGGCATCGAATCACTGACTCGGCGCGAGCTCGAAATCGCTCGCCTGGCTGCTCAAGGGTATACGGCCGCCGAAATCAGCTGGCAGCTGCACATAAGCAATCGCACCGTAGAGAGCCACTTAGCGAATGCTTACGCGAAGCTGCGGATCACATCCAGAACCGAACTGATTCGGATGTCATTGCGGCTCGGAATTCCATCAATCGAATACTCTGTACCGAGCCAGCCAGCTCAGCGGACCTGAACCGCTGCCTCAGCCTCTTCGAGCGCATAGTCCACCATCTCTTGTGCCGCCATCGCATGGCCCACTTGCCATGCCTCGGTGAACTCCGACCGTCCCAGGCGAGTCCGCAGCGTCCCAAGTTGGTCTTCCCGTCCAGCCTTTTCAGAGGGCTCTATCGGAGCTCCGACTTGCTCTCGGAGCGCCTCCCCTGCGCCGAACAACCCCGCCGAACGCCGTGGGTCGTCCGCCACCGCGACGGTCGCCAGGGCCTCGAGGCACTTTACCGTCATCCATCGATCGCCTAACTGATGCACGAGCCGCAGACTTTCGCGCAGCAGCGACGACGCCTGAGGCGCGTCGCCCGTCAGGTGCGCGATGATTCCTAGCTCACAGAGTGCGTACGGTACTTCCTGCCTGTTGCCGAGGTCCCTGAAAAGAATCAGACACTGCTGTTGCAGTCCGGCGGCGCGGTCATAGTCTTTGCGGCACCTTGCTACCACACCGAGAAAGTGGACCACCCGGGCGATGAGGACTTTGGAACCGAACTCTTGCACCGACGTCAAGGCCTCCTCGAGCAGACTCGATGCTCGCCCGTAGTTACCCTGGGCCAGGTCCACCTGTGCCAGCGTTTGTAATGCCAGCGCGACGTGAAACTTGTCGCCCACCTCCCGTCCGAGCTTAAGAGCCTCCTCTTCGAGGGTCGCCGCTCGCGGATATTGACCCTGAGCGTAGGCATTGAGGCCAAGCAGATAAAGGGAGCGACTCATGGCCCACTTGTCTCCAGCCTCGCGGAACATCGACAAACTCTCCTCGAGGAGCTGTGAGGAGTGCTCGAAGTTGTCTTGAGCGGCGGCTGTCCTGCCCAGCGTCTGTAGCGCAAAGGCTATTGCCCACGGTTCGCCGATTCCCCGGGATATCGTCAGGCTCTCAGTACCCAATGAGACAGCCCGTGAATGATCGCCTTGATCCCCGGCGAGGATCGACGCCAAGACCAGGGCCCTTGACCGCAGGCTCGGCAGTGAATCCCCGGCCTTGTCGAGCGCGCGCTCCAACCAGTCGCGGCCCTCGCTGAGGTGCCCCCGCGTTCTCCAAAACCACCCCATGGCCGCGGCCAGGTGCAGCGGTGCCTCCGGGTCGTCAGTCTGGAAAGACCACTCCAGGGCAGCGCGGATGTTCTCATACTCGAGCTCCAATTCCTTGGACCATTTCAACTGGTCGGGCCCCCGAAGTTGCGGATCAGCGCGCTCGGCTAGCGCGATAAACCAGCTTTGGTGGCGATTTCGGACGAGCGGCGCCTCTCCATGCTCGACCAGCTTGTCCCGGCCGTAGTGGCGAATCGTTTCGAGGAGTCGATACCGCGCCTCGTTGCCGCTTTCGTCAACGAGGACCAGCGACTTGTGCACCAACTGGCTTAGCCGATCAAGAAGCTGGCTGTCCTCGATGGCCCCGGCCCCGCAGACAGCCTCCGCCGCTTCCAGGCTAATTCCGCCGGCAAAGACCGACAGCCCTCGGAGGAGCGCACGCTCCGTCTCGGGCAGCAGATCGTAGCTCCAGTCGATAGCCGCTGTTAGCGTCTGCTGCCGCGGCAAGGCGGTGCGACTTCCGGCGCTGAGGATGCGGAAACGATCGTTTAGCCTGGACATGATCTGGTCCACTGAAAGAAGGGTCAACCTGGCTGCGGCCAGTTCAATCGCCAGTGGGATACCGTCCAGGCGCCGGCACAGCTCCACCACTACCGCGCTGTTTTTCTCATTCAATGTGAACGAACCGCGAGAGGCGACTGCGCGATCGCTGAACAACGCGACCGCTTCATAGCCGGTCAGGTCCTCGGCCGCCACCAACTGGTCGCTGTTGGGAAGGGACAGCGACGGCACCCGCCAGGAAGTCTCCCCGTCGACGCCCAGCGCCTCTCGGCTCGTGGCAAGGATCTGGAGCTCCGGGCAAGCCTCGAGCACGCGCTTCGCCAGCCATGCGCAGGCGTCGACCAGGTGCTCGCAGTTGTCGAGGATGAGCAGCAGGCGACGCGTCCGCAGGTAGTCGACCAGCGTTTCGGTGAGAGGACGACTCCCCCGTTCGGCGAGCCCCAGAGTGAAGGCGATGGTTTGCGGCAGAAGGTCCGGATCGGTCAGTGACGCGAGCTCGACCAGCCAGACGCCATCGGGGTAGCTCCCCACGAGGTTGCGCGCCAGCTCGATCGCGAGCCGCGTCTTTCCGATGCCCCCTGTGCCCGTCAGGGTGAGGAGGCGGGTTTGGGGCAGGATTCGCCTGGCCTCGGCCACTTCGGCGGCCCGTCCCACGAAGCTGGTCATCTGAAACGGGAGGTTGTTCAACGTTCGCGGTGAGCTCGATCCGACTCGCGGAGGAAGGTCGAGACTCGGATCCTGGCTCAGGATCGCTTTCAGCAGCTTTTGAAGATCTTGACCCGGCTCGATGCCCGCCTCCTCGACCAGCACCTCCCGCGCCCGATAGAACATGTCGGTCGCCTCTGCCCGGCGCCCTGACCGATAGAGCGCAAGCATCAACTGGCCCCGCAGCCGCTCGCGAAGGGGATGTTCCGCTACTAACAATTCAAGCTCGCCAACCAGGTCAGCGTGGCGGCCCAGGACAAGCTCCGCATCGATGCGGTCTTCGAGCGCTCGAAGACGCATCTCGCCCAACCGGTTTGCTTCGGCAATGGTGAACGACTCATTCGCCAGGTTGGCAAAGGCGGGACCTCTCCACAGGCCTAACGCGGCGCGAAGGCTGGCGGCCGCCGCCTCCGGGTCGCCGGCGGCCACTGACTGCCTGGCGTCGCCTACCAGCCGCTCGAACTTGGTGAGATCGAGCTGTTCCGGGTCTATCCGGATCAGGTAACCGGGCGCCTGGCCGATGACCACCTGGTGTGGTGTTCCGTGTACATGTCCGGGTTCCAAGTTCCTACGTAGCTTCGAGACGCAAACCTGCAGCGTGTTACTAACGGTCTCTGATGGCGTTTCGCCCCAGAGCAGGTCGATCAGGCGGTCGGTGGCGACCACCCGATTCGGATGCATCAGCAGGATTGCGAGCAGGGCCCGCGGCTTGGCACCGCTGAGCGTCACGGCCTGGCCGGCCTCCCACACCTCGAGAGGGCCCAGGATCCGGAACTCCATGGGCCTCAATAATGCGCCCCTTCTAAGGCTTGGACAAGTCAGCGGTTGGTCAGCGATCGGTCAGCGCCTGCTGTCATCGTGTTCCTCAGCGAGGCAAGCGGACAAAACCGAAAGGAGAGAAAGATGACACTGACAGCCCGACTCGGCGGCATGGCGTTACGGACGGCGACGATCGGTCTGGTGGCGGTTGGCTTGCTCGTCGGTGCCACGACGGCTCATGCGGCCACCGGTCTCCCGACCGTCGGCGGCCACGATGCGCCCGACATCGACTGCAACCTGCTCGTTGGGAACGGCATGCTGGTGCATGCCCCGGCCATCTTGGCAGCCCCCGTGCCCTATGACCCAACCATCGTCCACGTGGGCCCCTCCCACGTGCAGTGGGTCGCGTATCGCGCCACGTTGCTGCAATGGGACCCGAAGACGAAAACGTTCGCGCCGACCTCCGTCAAAGGCCCATGGATCGCCTGGCAGGCCCCTGATAGCTTCAGCACCGGCGCTGACATGAGCATGGTCTCGTTCTTTCAGTGGACCGGCAGTCAATGGACGCCTTCAGGCGGCGCAACAGCGTTTCGCGACCTGACGAGCGGTTATTACAGGGTTTCCATCGAGTACCACTGGTACCCGGACGCCCAGGCCCCCCAGGCCGGCGACGACGTCATCGTCCCAACGGATTACACCTACACCTCCACCTACACACTGATCCACACCTCCTACTGCCAGTACTAGGCAAGCAAGAGGCGGCCCTGCTGGGATTCGTGCCCAAGCAGGTGCCGTCTCTCCTTTTGATCCACCGAAGAACCTGACCCTCCGCCCTTGCGCCGGTGGTCAGCGAATGGTCAGAGCTCGGTCAGCGCCGCCCCTCATCGTGGGTGCCATCGGAATCTCAGCAAACCAAAGGAGGAATCGACATGACGCAGCGCAAGACAGCAGGAGGTGAGGCCCAGCAGACAACCCAGATGAATGTCGCCGCCGCGGCCGGTCTCGACGCCCAACTCGCCGAACTCATCGAGACGGTCTGGGAGTGCGAGCGGATTTGGACCCTGGACGACCACGTCGACGCCGCGATTCGTTACGGACGATAACCCAACCGAGAACAAAGGAGAAACACAATGAATTTCGGATCCTCGATCAGGAAAGTGACCATCGGCCTGGTGGCAATGGGCTTGGCGCTTTCCGCCAGTACCCAATTCAGCACGACGCGGGCGCATGCCGAAACCGGCTTTTCCGCCGGCACCGTCACAGCCGGGGGCGCCTGTGACTCGTCCAAACACACCATGGTGATGTCTAGCGACATCACTCTTGATCCGACTCGATTCCCCCAGGGCGCCTACGTCTACTCACAGTACGGCTACTACACCGTAGATGGGTCAGGGTATCGCACCAGTGACGTCTACTACACGGCGTGGGTCTTGAGCCTCGCCCGCCCGTCGACGAGCACCTGGAACGATCCGGTGTTCGGCCCGCAAACCATCAGCAACCTCCCATTCCATCTGCCGGCCGTCACGTTGAACACGTGGGGTCAATGGCACGTCATGGCGCATGTCGCAGTGTGGAACGGGTCGGACTACGAGTACGGCTGGGATAGGGCAATGACCTACGACCTCCGGGACTCGTGGGGGTACACAAACCCCGCCAATGCCTGCGACGCGTCACTGACTAACTGATTTAGTCTGGCGCTGACGACACCGCCCTCACGATGAAAAAGGAGGCTGAGGCCTCCTTTTTCTTGCGTAGCGATCGCGACTCAGTTGCTGCAGGTCAGCGGCGGTACCGAGCCGGCCGGTGTGCTGATGCCGGTTGCAAGGTAGTCATTGGTCCATGCTGGAAGCCCGGGCATGCCGCTGCCGGTATTCGACTGCAGGACCTGGCTCCAGACGGTTTGAACCCCAACCCAATACTTGGTGGCGGTTGGCGCCGTCGGTGAAAGAGGCACCCAGCTCTCGCCAAACTGAGCTTGTGGGTAGAGCGTGGCCAGGTCAGCCAGATTCAGGCCGGCGCCACCGTAATTTTCCCAATGACCCTGTGCTGTCGGTCCGGCAATCCATTGCTGGAGGACGCTGGGGAAATTCTCCGTAGCGCGGAACTGGAACAGGCCGGCGTCGAACGTGGGGGCGCTGTAGCCCGTGTCGCGATCGGCCTGTCCTGCAAAACGGATGTGCCAGGCGCCGGCTTCCCACCACTGAATGAACGCGCGATAGTAGATGTACTGGCCCGAATACCACGGATGGAAGGCACCGCTAAGGTCGATGACC
>Ga0209220_1000658_pt1 | contig 10760 bp, 5 predicted proteins | sample BlaSpr_A8_OM3_M3_FD_187984 | JGI IMG/M metagenome (GOLD analysis project Ga0209220, IMG submission 187984) | Forest soil microbial communities from Thunder Bay, Ontario, Canada - Black Spruce, Ontario site 2_A8_OM3_M3 (SPAdes) (version 2) | ecosystem: Environmental > Terrestrial > Soil > Boreal... | reverse complement strand
GCTCGCGGCCTGGGTGGCGATCACCGTCAGCTTCCTCCTCCCACGCGTCGTGCCGGGCAACCCCGTCGCAGGCGCCGTGGCGAGGGCGTCGCAGTCAGGTAACTGCAACGAGAACTGCGTGAGGGCTATCGAGATACAGCTCGGCTACAACGTCCACACGAGCATGTGGGACCAGTACGTCCAGTACCTGGGCAACCTGGCTCACGGCGACCTCGGACGGTCGTGGTCGGAGAACGCACCGGTGGGCAGCCTCATCCTCTCCTACCTTCCGTGGACGCTGGTGCTCCTCGTCATCGCGACCACCATCAGCTTTCTCGCAGGCACGACCATCGGGACGCTGCTCGCGTGGAATCGAGGTTCGTGGACGGACTGGGCGATTCCGTTCGCCACGTTTTTCCAGGCGACTCCTTATTTCTTCCTTGCTCTCGTCATCGTCCTGGTGTTCGGTCAGACCGGAACCATGCTGAGGTGGTTTCCCAGCCTGTTCGGCTACGACATCTTCTCGGTGACTCCGGGACCAAACCTGCCCTACATCCAGAGCGTCCTCAGCCACGCGATCCTGCCCGCCGTCACGGTGATCATCGCCTCGATGGCGGGGTTCATCCTCGCGATGCGCAACCAGGTCATCACCACAATGGACGAGGACTTCGTCCTTGTCGCGCAGGCGAAGGGATTGCCCAGCCGTACCGTGATCTGGTACGCGGCGCGCAACGCGCTGCTGCCGGTCGTCTCCAACTTCACGATCGCGATCAGCCTGGTCGTCGGCGGCCAGATCCTCACCGAGATCGTCTTCAACTATCCCGGCATCGGCTTTCACCTGTTTGATGCGCTGTCGAAGCTCGACTACACGCTGGTCCAGGGCATCTTCGTGGTCATCACCCTGGTTGTGCTGGCGGCCAACCTGATCGCTGACGTCGTCTACGTGATGATCGACCCGCGGGCGAGGCAGGTGGCCTGACGAGATGACGATCGACAGCACGACACTCGCGCAGCCGCCGGTGGCGGGCCCGCCGCCCACGTTCCATCGCGACCGGATGGTGCGCATTCCGCGCTCACCCAAGGTGGTCACCGGGCTCGTCATCATGGCCGTCTTCGCGGTCATCTCCGTCATCGGCCGGTTCATCGAGCCCTACTCGCCCAATGCGACCGACACGCAGAACTGGGTCCAGCACGTGCTCGTCCCGGGCACCGGCGGCGACTCCGGCTTTCCGGCGAGCTACTACCCGCTGCCTCTGGGCCCCTCCTCCGCGCACTGGCTTGGAACGACCGTCTTCGCTCAGGACGTATGGTCGCAGCTTCTCGCGTCGACCCAGGCGACGATGGTGGTCGGCCTTCTCTCCGCCGTGATCGCCACGGTGCTCTCGATCCTCTTCGGCATCTCCGCCGGCTACATCGGCGGCGCCGCAGACGACGGGCTCTCGCTTGTGGCCAACATCTTTCTCGCGATACCGGGGCTCCCGCTGCTGATCGTGCTCGCGGACTACGTCCCGTCCGCCGGCTCGAGCCTCCTCGTGGTGGCCTTCATCATCGCGGTCACGACGTGGGCGTATACCGCGCGCACGCTGCGCGCGCAAACGCTGTCGCTGCGCAACCGCGACTTCGTCGAGGCGTCGCGGGTGTCCGGCGAGCGAAGCTTGCGGATCATCCTCGTCGAGATACTGCCCAACCTCATCCCGATCGTCGCAGCGTCCTTTCTCTTCACCACCCTCTCCGCCGTCGCGGCCTACGTGGTCATCTCGTTCCTCGGGCTGGCCGGCTCGCCGACCGGCTCTCCGCCCGGGTTGTGGAACTGGGGCGAGATGCTGCGCGAGGGTTTCGCCAACAACGCCGTGCGAGGCGGCTGGTGGTGGTGGTGGGCGCCTCCCGGCATCTGTGTCGCCCTGCTCGGCACTGGCCTTGCGCTGCTCAACTTCGGCATCGACGAGTTCATCAATCCGAGGCTTCGCACAGCCGGGCTGACCGCGAAGGCCGCGCGGAAGGCAGGCATCAAGGACAGCGCCACGCGAGGCGTCACCCCCGTGGTGCGTTCCGCCACCACCAGGCAGCCCACGATCGCGGCGGTCGTAACCAAGGCGCGCGAGGCCGCGGAGCCGGTCCTCGAGATCCGCGGGCTGTCCGTCGACTACGGCTACGGAGACGAGGCGGTCCATGCCGTCCGCCGCTGCGACCTCGTGCTCCGCCGCGGCCGTGTGCTGGGTCTCGCGGGGGAGAGCGGCAGCGGCAAGACCACGCTGGCGCTGGCGGCGATCCGCCTCCTTCGAGCCCCCGCGGTGATCACCGAGGGCGAGGTGCTCTTCCACTCCAAGCCCTTCAGCGGCGACGCTCCAGCGGAGACGATCGACCTGCTCGCCGCCGGCCCTCAGCAATTGCGCACCGTGCGGTGGTCCGAGATCGCGGTCGTGCTGCAGAGCTCCCTGAACGCGCTGAACCCGGTCATCACGATCGGCGCGCAGTTCGACGACCTGCTGCGGGTGCACCGGCCGCACCTTTCAGCCGCGGACCGATGGGCGCGGTCGGGCGAGCTCTTCGAGATGGTCGGGATCAACCCCGATCGTTTGCGCACGCATGCGCACGAGCTTTCGGGCGGCATGCGCCAGCGCGCGATGATCGCGATGGCCCTCGCGCTCGAGCCGCAGGTGATGATCCTGGACGAGCCGACCACCGCCCTCGACGTCGTCACGCAGCGGGAGATTCTCGAGGAGCTGATGGGCCTGCGCGACCGGCTCGGTTTCGCCGCGCTGTTCATCACCCACGACCTGTCGCTGCTGGTCGAGCTCGCCGACGACATCGCAGTGATGTACGCGGGACGGCTGATGGAACGCGCTCCGGCCCCCTCGCTCTTTCACGCGCCGCGCTTGCCGTACACGCACGGGCTGCTGCACTGCTTCCCGCCCATGCACGGCAAGCGCGTCCCGATGGAGGGGATTCCGGGGTCACCTCCCGACCTCAGGGATCTCCCCTCGGGATGCGCCTTCCACCCGCGATGCAAGTGGGCGATGGAACGCTGCAAGCACGAGGACCCGCAGCTCGCGGCGATCGGTCCGGGACGCGATGTCGCCTGCTGGCTCCATCGCGACGGCGCCCAGGTGCCGGCGGAGCTGGCGATGCCGGATACCGGGTCGGCCGTGCGCATGCCCGCGAGGCAGGCGCTCCAGTGATGGGCGAGACGACGCCGGTGCTCGAGGGACGGAACCTGACGAAGTATTTCTGGGTCAAGCAGGGCCGCGGGATCTTTGCGCGCAAGGCGCCTGTCCACGCCGTCGACAACGTTTCGATCCGGCTCGACGCCAGGAAGGTCACGGCGGTCGTCGGGGAGAGCGGGGCGGGGAAAACGACCGTCGCACGCCTGCTCGCCAAGATCGTCAGGCCGGACGCGGGCAGCGTCCTGCTCGACGGGCAGCCTGCCCCGACCGGCCGCCCGCGTTCGTACGCGCGGCAGGTGCAGATGGTCTTCCAGGACCCGTTCGCGTCGCTGAACCCGGTCCACCGCATCCGCCATCACCTGGAGCGGCCGCTGAAGATCCACCACCTCGCCAACGGCAATGCGGACGCGGTGATCGCCGATCTTCTCCGCCGCGTCGCCCTCAAACCCGCGGAGACGTTCACCCCCAAGTTCCCGCATGAGCTGTCCGGCGGCCAGCGCCAGCGCGTCGCCATCGCGCGCGCCCTCGCGGTGAAGCCCCGCGTGCTGATCGCGGACGAGCCCGTGTCGATGCTGGACGTCTCGATCCGTCTCGGCGTCCTGAACCTGCTCGCGGACCTGCGCGACCGCGAGAACCTCGCGATCCTCTATGTCACGCACGACATCGCGTCGGCGCGCTATCTCGCTGACACGATCGTGGTCATGTACGCGGGACAGCTTGTCGAGGCCGCGCCGAGCGTCAGCCTCACCGACAACCCCGCGCATCCATACACGCAGCTACTGCTCTCCGCTGCGCCCGATCCGGATCGGGCGCAGCAGCCGGTCCTGGCCGGACGGGGAGCTCCTCCCAGCCTGCTCGCGCCGCCGAGCGGGTGCCGGTTCCATCCGCGATGCCCGCACGCCATGGACGTCTGCACACGCAAGGCGCCACCGAGCATCACGGTCGCGGCGGATCACATCGCGGCGTGCTGGCTGCACGTCGACCCGGCCGAGCGGCAGACAAACGACAACGGTGCGGTGGCAAGCGGATCAATCGAAAACGAAAGGCAAGAGAGGTGAGGCACTTTGAATTGGTATCTGGCATTTCGGTCTCCGCCCTGTCAGGGGCCGGACGGAGCCGCGGAGGAGGCGTCGTCTCCGCGCGGCATTGCCCCCATCAACACTCCGCTGCGATTCCGCAGTGGGTCACGGAGGTGACAGATCTATGAATTGGCGAGCTTTGGCAGGACTGATGGGCGTGGCCGCACTCGCGGTCGGCGCGTGCCAGTCGTCGAGCACATCGACCACCCCCGGCGGCAAACCGCTCATCGCGGAGCCGACGACCGGAGTGACGTTCTCAGAAGACTTCAACCCGTATGACGGCAACTCGGTCACGTCCTCAATGGGCACGCGGAGCCTCGTCAACGAGCCGCTCGTCGAGTTCGACGAGCTCGACCCGACGGCGGCCGGCATCCACCCGTGGCTGGCCACGGCTTTCGCGTTCCAGAACGGCGGCAAGGACCTGCAGCTCACGATCCGCCAGAACGTGAAGTTCACCGACGGCTCGTCGTTCGGTCCGAGCGACGTCCAGGCCACTTACAAGGCGCTCGAGACTCCAGCGGCCAACGTCTTCGGCGTCCCTGACCAGGCGTCCGACCCGACGATCTCCGGTAACAACGTCACGCTTCACTTCAAATCCGCGCAGTACACGTCGCTGTCGACGATCCTCGGGCACACGTACGTCCTGAAGGCGTCGGTGGCGGCCCAGCTCGCCCAGACCCCCACCATGCAGATCAAGGTCCCGGTCGGCACCGGCCCGTTCATGCTGGCGAGCTACACGAGCTCCCTCATCAAGTGGAAGCCGAACCCGAACTACTGGGGCGGCACTCCGCCTGAGTCAGAGATCGACACCCCGGCCATCGCAACCAACGCCGCGGCGAGCGACGCGCTCATCAGCGGCCAGCTGGACTGGGCCGGCAACGACATCCCAAACGTCTACCAGAACTTCGTCAACCTGAACCCGCAGACCAACCACGCGTGGTTCGCGTCCGGCTCCACCGTCACTCTCTACTTCAACCTGAACGCGGGCAACGGCGGCGCGACCGGCATCAGCGAAGCGGCCGTCCGCCAGGCCGTCAGCTACGGCATCGACCGCAACGCTCTCGCATTGCTGGGTGAGTCCGGCTACGAGCGAGCCGCGAGCTCATCGACGGCCCTGATCCTGCCCAACCAGAAGGCGTTCCTGCCATCTGATGGCAGCCTGAACAACGACCTGTCCCAGGCCGGCAACGTGCCGGACGCGGCGACGGCCAAAGCCCAGAGCCTGCCGGCTGGAATGGACGTCTACGAGATCCTGAAGAACGGCGGCTGGACTCCTCCGGCCACATCGCACTACGACACCGCCGCCGGGACCTTCAAGTCCGGTGGAAACTGCGATGGCAGCAACACCGCCAACTGCTGGACCAAGGGCGGCCAGATCATCAAGTTCTCCGTCTACGACCCCGTTCCGTTCTCCGACTACTGGGAGAACGCCGCACTCATCTCCCAGGAGCTCCAGCCGCTCGGCATTGACGCGACCACCAAGCCGGCGCAGGGCTACTCGGACTGGAACAGCACCCTCACCTCGAATCCCGCCGGATGGCAGACCATGATTCACTGGGGCGCCGGCGGCAGTATCCCGTACACCCAGTACAACGACTGGTTCGGTAGCCAGGCCGCACAGCAGGTCGGCTATAACAACGCCGACGCGAAGGCAGCCCTGGCGGCGTACGCGGCCACCGATCCCACCGACACCGCCACGCTCTACCCGATCGTGCAGAAGCTCGAGAAGATCATGTCGACCGACGTCCCCTACGCTCCGCTTCTCTACGGCGCGGACTGGAACGTCTACAGCAGCGCCAAGTACACGGGTTGGCCGAACCAATCCCACCCGTACATGAACCCTTCGCCGAGCGACCCCCAGATGCCGTACATCCTCATGCAGCTCAAGCCCGTCTAAGCGGTTGACCGTTCCCATCATGTCCGGCCGGCACCGTGCCGGCCGGACGTTCCCACCCGCTTTCGAGGAGATCGTTGATGAGTAGCGCCACGGTCGGCCTTCCGAGCGACGAGGCGCGCCTGGTGGCGCGGCTCACCCTGGAGCAGAAGGTCCGTCTCCTCACCGGCGCGAACTCCTGGGTCCTCTACGGAGAGGCGGCGGTCGGTCTGCGTTCGATCGTTCTTTCGGACGGTCCTGCCGGCGTGCGCGGCATGCATTATGACCCCGCGAATCCGTCCTCCTCGCTTCCGTGCCCAGTCGCCCTGGCCGCGACCTGGGACGACCAGCTGATCGAGAAGCTCGCGACCGCGTTGGGCCAGGAGGCTCGCGCCAAGGGGGTCGACGTGCTCCTAGGTCCGACGGTCAACATCGTGCGCACGCCGTTGAGCGGGCGCGGGTTCGAATGTTTCTCCGAGGATCCGCTTCTCACGTCGCGCATCGCGGTCGCGTACGTGCGAGGCGTGCAGAAGGCAGGCGTTGGCGCGACCGCCAAGCACTACGTCGGCAACGATTCTGAGACGGAGCGCCGCACGTACGACGCGCGGATCACGCAGCGCGTCCTGCACGAGCTCTACCTTCCGCCCTTCGAGGCATGCGTCGCGGAGGGTGACGTGTTCATGATCATGGCCGCCTACAACTCGGTCAACGGCGCGACGATGACCGCCAACTCCCCGCTGCTCTGGGACGTGCTCAAGACGGACTGGGGATTCAGCGGCGTCGTCGTCTCGGACTGGTCGGCCACGACGTCGACGGCGCCCCCCGCGCTGGCCGGCCTCGACCTCGTCATGCCCGGGCCTGATGGTCCGTGGGGCGACAGGCTCGTGGCCGCCGTGCGGAACGGGACCGTGCCAGAGGCCGCGATCGACGACAAGATCGCGCGCATCCTGGTCCTGGCCCGCCGTGTCGGAGCCCTCGACGGCAGCGCAAGCGGCGACGCGCCCGCTGATACCCCGTCGCAAGACGGCGGACTGCCAAACAGCGGCTTGATCGACCCCGCTCTCGTCCGCGAGGTCGCCACTCGATCCTTCGTCCTGTTGAGCAACCCGCGCGGACTTCTCCCTCTCAAGACCGGAAGCCTCGATCGGGTGGCTCTCATCGGCCCGAACGCGATCGACCCCCAGAGCCAGGGCGGCGGAAGCGTGCGAGTTCTGCCGGTCGCCCGACCCGGCATCGCCGACGCGGTTCGCGAGGCGCTCGACGTGTACTTGAGCGAGCACCAGGGATGCGTGACGAGCGCCACCATCGCGGTGCCCGCGCACGGGACGCTCCACGATCCGGTGACCGGCAAGGCCGGGGTGCGACTGGAGATACATGGCGCGGACGGCGCCCTCCTCCACGACGCGCCCTTTCCATCGAGCGTCGCCACCTGGTGGGACGGCCTGCCCGAGGCCATTCACAAGCCGGGCGTGGAGGTCGTCATGCGCGCCCGATACAGCGCGCCGGCGGATGGTCCATATGTGATCGGCGCCGCCGGTGTCGGCGTGGTCCGCATCGAGTTGGACGGGACGCTCCTCGGCGAGGCGACCAGCCTGTTTCCGCGAGAGGTCGTCGAGGCGCTGTCCCGACCGCCTGAGCTTCGCGTGCCCGTGCAGCTCCACGCCGGTCACGACGTGGAGGTTCGCGTCGCGTACCGCCCCGATACGCGCTTCGCGACGATGCGGCTCGGTATCGCGCCTCAACTACAGGACGACCGCCTGCTTGAAGAGGCAGTCAAGGCCGCCGCGGCGGCGGGAGTGGCGGTGGTCGTTGTCGGATCGGCGGACGGCACCGAGAGCGAGGGCTACGACCGCAAATCTCTCGCCCTGCCAGGCCGCCAGGACGAGCTGGTCAGGCGGGTCGCCGCGGCCAATCCCAACACGGTCGTGGTCGTCAACTCGGGCACGCCGGTGCTGATGCCGTGGGCCGCCCAGGTCGCGGCCATCCTCCAGGTGTGGTTCCCGGGCCAGGCGTTTGGCGAGGCGCTGGCGGAAACGCTGACCGGCGCGGTGGAACCGGGCGGACGTCTCCCGGTGTCGTTCCCCCAGACCGAGGCCGACTCGCCCGTCCTGCACGCGCAGCCCGAGGCCGGCAGCCTGCCTTACAGCGAGGGGCTGCTGGTCGGGTACCGAGGTTTCGACCGAAAGGGCACGGATCCGCTCTTCTCTTTCGGCCACGGCCTCGGCTACACCGATTGGACCTACGAATCGCTCGAGCCGGCTTCGGCAGCGATCGGCGTCGGCGACCTGGACGTGCTGGTCAAGGTCCGCAACACGGGCGGCCGGGCCGGCCGCGAGGTTGTGCAGCTCTATCTGGAGGGGCCGCACAGCGAACTTACCAACCCCGTGCGCGTCCTGGCCGCGTACGCGAGCGTCGGTGCGGAACCCGGCCGGTCGGTCGACGCCCGCCTGACTGTCGCGTCGCGCGCATTCCAGCGCTTCGACGAAGGGCTGGGAAGGTGGGTCGCCGAACCAGGCACGTACACCATCCGCGTGGGGCGGTCGTCTCGCGACCTGAGGTTGAGCGCAAAGGTGGTGCTGCGATGAGCTGAGCTCCGGGGAACACTTGGCTGGTGGCGGATTTGTGAGTGAGGAGATAGACGGATGAGAGCTCGAAGTCTTCGCGCCTTGTTGGTGGCCGGTGCGCTGGCCATCGCCTGGTCGACCACTACCACCGCGCTTGCGGACGACAATCCGCCGCCTGGCGCGCAGGATTTCGGCCCGAGCGTGCACATCTTCAGTCCATCCATGGACCAGGCTGCGATCCAGGCAGAGCTGAATGCGATCTCGGTGGCGCAGGTCCACAACGAGTTCGGCTCGCGGCGCGACGCCATCCTGTTCAAGCCAGGGACGTACGGGTCGGCGACGAACCCGCTCAGCTTCCAGGTCGGCTACTACACGACAGTGGCCGGCCTCGGCCAGTCACCCAACGACGTCGTGATCAACGGTGAGATCGAGGTCCTCAACTCGGTGTGCTCGGGCACACCCGGGATTGACTTCGGCTGCATCGGGCTCACGAACTTCTGGCGCTCTCTGTCGAACCTGACGCTCAATATCACGAGGTCGAGCAAGACGGTCTACGCTCCGGCGCCCGTCGACGGTGAAACCCCCGGCTGCGCCAACTCGAACAACCTGTATGCGATATCGCAGGCCGCGCCGATCCGTCGCGTGGCGATCAACGGCGGCCTTCTGTTCCTCTTCGACTACTGCGCGCAGAAGCAGTACGTAAGCGGGGGCTTCATCGCCGACTCGAAGCTCTCGGGCGTCATCAACGGCGGGCAGCAGCAGTTCTTCGCCCGGAACAGCAGCCTCGGCTTCTGGTCGAATCCGGTGTGGAACCAGGTCTTCATGGGTGACACTGGCGCGCCCGCGGAAGGAGGCTTTCCCAACCCGCCCTACACGACGCTCAACACAAGCCCGGTGACCCGCGAAGCGCCGTACCTGTATCTCGACGCTGCGGGCGCCTACAACGTTTTCGTGCCCGCGGTTCAGCACAACACCGTGGGTCCGACCTGGGCGTCAGGCCAGACGCCAGGCTCATCGATTCCGATCGAGCGGTTCTTCGTCGCCCGGCCGGCCGACTCCGCCGAGAAGATCAACAGCGCTCTCCGCCGAGGCAAGGACCTGATCCTTACTCCGGGCGTCTATCACCTGGACGCGACGATCCAGGTCACCCGTCCGGACATCGTGGTCCTCGGTCTGGGAATGGCCACGCTCATTCCGGACGAAGGCAACGCGGCGATGAAGGTCGCGAGCAATCGAGGCGTCTTGCTGTCAGGAATCATCTTCGACGCCGGCGCGGAGAAGTCCCAGGTGCTGCTGCAGGTGGGAAACGGCAACGACCACCAGCAGGGCGACATCCAGCGGTCCGGTCAGTCGGACGAGAACAGCGCCGCGTCCGACCCCTCAGGCCTGTATGACGTGTTCTTCCGCGTCGGCGGAGCCCAGGCGGGCAAGGTCAAGACCGCGCTCGTCGTCAACAGCAACAGCGTCATCCTCGACGACATCTGGGCGTGGCGCGCCGACCACGGTAACGGCGTCGGCTGGACCGCCAACACATCCGACACAGGTGTCGTGATCAACGGCGACAACGTCACCGCGTACGGACTGTTCGTCGAGCACTTCCAGAAGTACGAAACGATCTGGAACGGCAACGGCGGCACCGACGTGTTCTTCCAGAACGAGATGCCTTACGACCCGCCGACCCAGGCCGCCTGGATGGAGGCTCCCGGCGTCGACGGTTGGGCAGCCTTCAAGATTGACAACAAGGTGACGAGCTTCCACGGCTACGGAATGGGCAGCTACTCGTTCTTCAACAAGAAATACAACGGCGGGGTCAACATTTACGCGGCGCACGCGTTCGAGGTGCCCAAAACGCTTCCGGCGGGCAGCCTCCACGACCTGTTGACCATCTTCCTCGACGTTTCGAACGGCACGGGCGGCATCCTGCACGTGGTGAATGACACGGGCGGGCCGTCGACGGCGGCCAATCCCGACACCCCGGTCGCGGTGGTGAACTACCCCTGATCTAACTCCACGGGGGAGGCAGGCCTCCCCCGTGGAACCCCCTCCGAGTCACACAATGCATGGAGGCGTTCGGCGGGCCGTGCTGGGTGACGGCCGGAGT
>Ga0209220_1000657_pt1 | contig 10773 bp, 8 predicted proteins | sample BlaSpr_A8_OM3_M3_FD_187984 | JGI IMG/M metagenome (GOLD analysis project Ga0209220, IMG submission 187984) | Forest soil microbial communities from Thunder Bay, Ontario, Canada - Black Spruce, Ontario site 2_A8_OM3_M3 (SPAdes) (version 2) | ecosystem: Environmental > Terrestrial > Soil > Boreal... | reverse complement strand
TCGGCACGCGCCAGCGCAAGCAGCCGATCCAGCTGCTCGCCGGCGTCGCGGACCAGGCGCCGCACCGCCTTGTCTTCCCAGCCCTGCGGGTCGTACTGGATGGGCCGCATATGCAGGCGGATCAATTTGGTGACGGCGTCGACGATTTCGCCGGAATACCGCAGGTGCCGCAGCGCAACCCCGGCCATTGTCGCACCGACGTCCTGGTGACCGATGAAGGTGGGCTTCCCGTCGCGGAGCTCGTGGACGGCCGGTTTCCCGACGTCGTGCAGGAGCGCGGCCAGGCGCGTGACCAGCTCCGCCGGGGCGAGCGCCGCAGCCAGCAGCGCGTGGCCGAAGACGTCGTGGCTGTGCCAGCCCCCCTGCTGCATGCCCTTGCCGGCTTCGAGCTGCGGCAGGATTCGAGGCAGGAGCCGGGTCGCATCCAGCAGCTCTAGTCCACCCTGCACCTGATCCGCCAGCAGCAATTTCGAGAACTCGTCCCGGATGCGTTCCATCGACACGGTGGGCGGCGCCAACCTGCCTGATTGGTCACGAATCGCGGTCTCAACCGACGGATCGAGCGAGAACTGGAGGACGGTGGCGAAGCGAACCGCGCGCAGCATGCGGAGTGGGTCTTCGTCGAAGGTCGTTTGCGGCTCGAGAGGCGTCACGATCCGCCGGGCGTTCAGATCCGCCAGGCCGCGTCCCGTCAGGTCGAGCACGGTGCCGTCCCAGTCCATCAGCAGCGTGTTGATCGTGAAATCCCGCCGCATGACGTCGTCCTTCAGCGTTCCGGGACTGACGTCCGGCTTGCGGCTGGCCCGGTCGTACCGCTCGACCCGGCTGGACACGAACTCCAGGGCATGATCATCCAGGTCGAGATGCGCCGTCCCGAATCGCTGGAAGATCACGGGTGGACGGAGCTTCAAGGCGGCGCCGACCGCGGTCGCCAGCTCGATCGCGCCCTGGCCTTCTACCAGGATGTCGACTTCGCGAATCGCCGCGGCGCGAGCGCCACCTAATAATCGGTCGCGCACGTAGCCACCGACGACCAGGGCTCGCTGGCCGCGCTGCCGCGACTGCTCCTGGACCGCCGCAAAGGCCCGCTCCCATTCCGGGAGGGCCGGCGGATCAAGCCGAGCGGGCATGCCGGGCGCGAAGCCGCGCGAACTCGACCGCGCCGATCAGTCCCGCGTCATCACCCAGCGCGGGAGGGACGATGCGCAGGCCCCGGCGCGAAGCCTTCCAGGACGACGCGTTCATCGACTTGCGCATTGGCCGAAGCAGCGGGGCGCCGGCTTTGAGGACACTTCCCCCGAGCACGATCAACTGCGGATTGAACAGGTTCACCAGGGTCCCGATCGCGATCCCGAGGTACGTGCCGGCGTTCTCGAGGATGGCCGTTGCCAGCACATCGCCGACGCGCGCGGCGCGAGCCACGTCCTCGGCCGCAGGGCTTTCCAGTCCGTGGAGCACGCTGCCCGATACTCCCGGCGCCAGCTCGCGCGCCGCGCGGGCAATGCCAGTCCCGCTGGCAATCGCCTCGACGCAACCCCGATTGCCGCAGGTGCAGAGCGGGCCGTCGCGCTGCACCACGATGTGGCCGATCTCACCTGCGATCCCGTGTGCCCCGGCGTAGAGCTCGCCGCGCAACACCAGCCCCGCGCCGATGCCGGTCGACACGGTCAAATAGATCAGCTCACTGGCACCCCGCGCCGCGCCCCGTTGGTGCTCGCCAAGAGCGGCCAGGTGCGCGTCGTGGTGGAGGAAGCTGGGGATGCCGGTTGCCCGCGTCAGGATCCGGTTGAGGGGCACGTTCTTGAAGCCGGGCAGGTTCGCGGGACTGATCACAAGGCCCGCCGCCGGGTCGACCGGTCCGGGCAGGCCGATGCCCAGCGCCCGCACGCGTCGCGGCGAGGTGCCATCCTGTTCGAGCGCTTCCTTCACCGTTGCCACGATGCGGTCGATGACGTGCTGCCGCCCGCGGGCTGCCTCGGTGGAACGCCGCACCACCGTCTTAAGGCGACCGCGATCATCCGCTACCGCAACGCGCAGCTGGGTGCCGCCAAGATCGACGCCGATCAAGCCCATGGTTGTCGCGGCTCAGAATAGTCCCGCTATCGCCAGCGCGGCCGGGGCAGCGGCCGCAAGGTCGCCGCAGCCAGCAGGGCGCCGACGAAGAGCGCGATGGCCGTGGCGCGAAAGATGAGGTGGTACTCGTCGAATATGGCTGCCTTGACCTTGAGCGTGTAGATCGCCCATTGCGTCGCGGTGGTCGGGTTCAGGCCGACCAGCGGCGGCAGCAGATGAACAGTTGCTCGATCAAATTCCCAGAGGCCAAACCCGGCCACCAGTGAGAAGCCAACCAGCATGCCTACCAATCGCATGATGATGAGGAACGATGCCCCGGCGCCCCTCTCCGCCTCGCCAACCGCGTCAAGCAAGGCGGCGCTCACCGGCGCGATCTCGATGCCGAGCCCGAAGCCGGTGAGGAACAGCTCGGCGTCGGCGACCCTGATGGGTAGGCCGAGCAGGTGCGGGTTGAGCGAGCCTTCGTTCCAGCCGGACAGCATCACAAATCCGATGCCAGCGAGAACCAAGCCAAGCGCCGCGACAAGGCGGTAGCTGCGCAGGCGCTGTGCCAGCCAGCCACCGACGAGGGCCCCGATCGGGATGCCGAGCATAAGGCGGAAGAGGAGGAGCGCCGCGTCTCTGGCATTCATCGAGAAGACGGCGTTGGCGAGCACCGGAATATACACGAGCGAAACCATCAAACCGGCGCCCGCGATCGCGTTCGTCAGAGCCGAGCCGGTGAACGACGAATCGCGAAAGTGGCGGATGTTGATCAGTGGGTGCGAGCTTCGGCGCTCGTGCCAGACAAATGCGGCGAAGAAGAGAATCGCGAGCGGCAGCTGCCAGAAGAAGCCTTCGCCGACGGGGCTACGGTCGGGGGCCGCAGCGTAGAGCGCCAGCGTCAGGAAGGCAAGGCCGGCCGTCGCGAGGATGACCCCGAGCCCATCCACCTGCCCCTCGCGGCGCGGCTCGCCGCCGGCGCGGATCTCGGGCCAGAGCCCCCAGAGGAGCAGGGCGGCAAACGGGATGTTGATCCAGAAAATCCAGGTCCATCCCAGTAAGCCTGCGATGAAGCCGCCCCAAAGCGGGCCCAGCACGCTGCCGACCTCCTGCAGCGCGCTGACCGCGCCAAGCACGGGACTGCGGCCTCCCGCGGGATAGAGGTCCGCCGCGAGTGCGAGCACGGCCGGCACGAGCGCGCCACCACCGGCGCCCTGGAGGAAGCGGCCGGTCACGAGTTGCCCGAGGTTGGGCGCGGTCGCGGTCAGCAAGGATCCAAAGGCGAACAGCACCATCGACAGCGCGAACACGCGGAGGCGGCCAAAGCGATCACTGAGGCCGCCGGCGAGCGGCATCGCCGCCAGGTAGCCGAGCAAGAAGCCTGTGATGATCGGGGTTGCCCGCTCGAAATGGTTAGCCGGAATGCTCAAGGACGTCAGGATGGAGGCCCGCGGATCGGATGAGTTGAAGAGGACGGTAACGACGACGTAGGCGTCGAGGGAGGCAAGAAAGAGCCCGGCGCCGGTCAGCGCGAGCAGTACGGACCGGTTAGCCGAGCGGCGGCGGAGTGACCGAAACGGGGTGATCATGATTCGAGAAGTCGAAGGTGATGGTCGCCGCCTTGGACGCATCGAAGAGGTTGCCGGTCAAGCGCGCTCGCCACAGGTTACTTCCCGGGCTCTCGACCCAGTAGGTGGCACGATAGGTGCCCTGGTCGCGGATCAACGTCAGCAACTGGTGCACCCGCGCCGCCGACACCTGGCCCTCAACTGGATAAGTGTCGTGGTCGGCGATCTTTTCGCTGTTGCCACGCACGGGCGATGTGGTGTCGCGCATCGCCGCGAACAGGCCCGCCTGCGGATCGAACAACGTCCGGGCATCGAAGAACGCGGCGAGCTGGGCCTCGGTGAGCTGCTGCCAACCTCCGGTGAACGACTTCAGATACACCTTCTCGGCGGCGAAGACGACCTCGACTTCCAGCAGGATCGAGCCTTCTTTGAGATTCACCCGGGCATGGAGATCGGGCGGATGCGCATCGCCCTGCGCGCTCTGGACCGGCTCGCCGGTGCCGGTGTAACCAGTGATCTGCATCTGGAAGTGAAATCCTTTGACGGCAAGCATGTGCTGGCTCGACTGCTTGAGCAGGGCTGCCGCATCCGGGGGCTGGGGGCCGCACGCCCCAAGTCCCACGATGACCGCGAGGCTGGCGAGCACAGCGCGAGACCGCGAGGCACCGGCCAGCATCAACCTCTCAGAATACGGTCGTCTCCGACCCGGCGCGTGATCTTCTGCGCGTCCAGCCACTCGAGCAAGGGAAGAACGTAGCGGCGACTCGATCCCAGCACATCGCGAGCGGCAGCCACCGTCAGCGTCCGGTGGCCGGTGAGATGGAGGCGGAGCCTGCGGACGGCATCGTCGTACGCCGACCGCGCGAAGGCAGTGTCCTCATTGACCCGCACTACCCGGCCGTCGACTACCAGGTATTGGAGCAGCGCGGGCGTCAGCCGGTGGCGGCGGAGGAGTTCTGGCAACGGCGGAGGGTTGAAGGGCTGTCCTTCGAGCTCGGCGACAAACGCGCCGATCGACGTCTCCTGTTCCGAGGTCAGTGCCGGGTGGTGGGCGGCGGAGGCGACCTCGCCCCCCTGGTCGACCAGGACGTGATCCGCGGCGAGCACCGTCAACAGCTCCGCAAAGAGCTCGGCAGGGATGCCGGTACGGCTGCGCAGCTCTTCTTTTGGCATCCCGCGCCGAAGCGGTTGCGCCTCGTGATATGCGTTCAGGCCACTCAGCACCCGCGACGCCACACGCTCCCACTGCTCGCGGGTCAGCCAGCGCGAGGCCAGCCGGCGCACCGCGCCGCGTTCGTCGAGAGGCGCGAGGATCTGCTCCATCTGGCCCGCGGAAACGCCGAGGCGGCCCGCTAGCTCGGTCTCCACCAGGCCCCACGGATGCTTGCCCAGCTCGAGCACCGCCGACGTTGCCGGGTCGGCGCGTTCGCGGGCCGCAAGATCCGACAGGACCGCGGGATCGCGTCGTCGGTGACGGCGCGGCGCGCTGTCGACGATCACGCCGCCGGCGACCGTGGCGGCCGGTGAGGGGACTCGCAGGATGAAGCGGTCGCCGTCGAGAGCCACCACCGGCTCCGTTGCGAAGAGCTGGACCCAACCTGCCTCTCCACCGCGAAGCTCATCGCCCTCGAGCAAGCTGAGCTCGATCATCACCTCGCTTGTCTCGTGATACATCTGCAACTGTTGGTGGTGACGCAGCGGCTGGACACCCGGTAACACGACCAGGCGCGCGTCGAGGCGCCGGCTTGCCGGCAACGTTCCGGGGAGCGCCAGCACATCGCCGCGACGAACCTCGCTATGGTCGAGTCCGCTGAGATTGACGGCCGTCCGGCTACCCGGCCGGGCTTCCTCGACCGGCCGATTGTGCTGCTGCAGACCGCGGATCCGCACGCGCCGACCCTCGGGCAGAAGGGCGAGCTCGGTGCCTTGCTGCAGCACGCCGCCAACCAGGGTGCCGGTGACGACGGTTCCGAATCCCGACATCGCAAAGGAGCGATCGACCGGCAACCGCGGTCGCCCAACATCGGGACGCGGGGAGGTTTTTGCGAGCTCGGCGTCGAGCGCCCCCCGGAGCTGGTCGAGGCCGGCGCCGGTGCTGCTCGACACGGCGACGATCGGCGCGTGCCGCAAGGACGTCCCCCCGAGCAGGCCGATCAGATCCTCGCGGACCATGCCGACCCAGGCATCATCCACCAGGTCGGATTTAGTCAGGACCACGACCCCGTGCTCGATACCAAGCAGGTCGATGATGGCGAGGTGTTCACGCGTTTGCGGCATCGGTCCCTCGTCCGCCGCGATCACCAGCAGTACCGCATCCATCCCGTGCACGCCCGCCAGCATGTTCTTGAGAAAGCGCCGATGCCCCGGCACATCGACGATCCCGACACGCCGCCCACTCGGCAGCTGCATGTAGGCGAAGCCGAGGTCGATGGTCATCCCTCGGCGCTTCTCCTCTTCCAGGCGGTCGGGATCGATCTTCGTCAGCGCCAGCACCAGCGTCGACTTGCCGTGGTCGATGTGACCTGCTGTCCCGACGACGAAGGACCCGGCCGGGATCTCGGTCATGCCAGCGCCGCGAGGACGGCCTCGACGACGACATCGTCTTCGCCCGGCAGCACCGTCCGCGGATCGAGGAGGACGCGCTCCTCGACGATTCGCCCGATGACGGGCGGCTCGTGCTCGCGCAAACGGCGGAGCAGATCGGCGGCACCGCCGCGCCGTGGCCTGATGGCCAGCGCGCTCGTGGCCAGCCGTTCCCCTGGCAGCGAACCGCCGCCTACCGTGGACTCCGCGGCGACGATCTCGACCGCCGCTTCATGCTCCATTAGCCGGCTCTGCCACGCCCTGGCGCGCGCCGCGATTGAATCCGCCGACGCGCCGAGCATGTCCCAGACCGGCAGGCCCTTCAGCGATTGCGTGAGGTAGAGGTCAAGGGTGGTGATGAGCGCCGCCAGCGTCATTTTGTCCACGCGAACCGCCCGGGCGAGCGGATGCTTCATGGCGCGATCGACAAGGGCCGCGCGACCGAGGAGCAGGCCCGCCTGCGGCCCGCCCAGTAGCTTGTCCGCACTGCAGGCGACGAGATCCGCTCCCGACCGCAGGCTATCCTGGATGCGGGGTTCCTCGGCCAGCCCGTAGGCCGCGGTCTCGAGCAGCGCGCCGCTTCCCAGGTCGTGCAGCAGCAGCAGCTTATGTTGGCGGGTGATCGCCACCAGGTCTTTGAGCTCCACGCTTTCGGTGAACCCGATCACCTGGAAGTTGCTGGCGTGCACCTTCATGATGGCGGCCGTACGCGGCGTGATCGCGGCAGCGTAATCCTCAGCGCGCGTGCGGTTGGTGGTGCCGACCTCGACCATGCGAGCGCCGGAGAGGCGCATGACATCCGGCATCCGGAAACCGCCGCCAATCTCGACCAGCTCGCCACGCGCGACTATCACCTCCTTGCCCTTTGCCAGGGCCGTCAACATCAAGAGCACCGCCGCGGCGCAATTGTTGACAACGGCGGCCGCCTCCGCGCCAGACAGGTGGCGCAACACCTCGCCGGCCAGGTCGTGCCGCCGGCCGCGCCGGCCGGTCTGCGGATCGAACTCCAGGGTGGAGTAACGACCCGCGATGGCGGCCGCGGCTTCGGCCGCGGCTGCCGCCAGGGGCGCCCGCCCGAGATTGGTGTGAAGGATCACTCCCGTGGCGTTGACCACCGGCCGCAGGCGCGGACGCCGCAACTCCTGAATCACGCGCCCGACGGCGGCCCAGCGCGCAGCTGGCTCAGCGATGGCCCCGCGACGCCGCTCGTCCTCCAGGATGCGTTGCACCGCGAACCGCACCAGCGGCCGGCCGTGAGCCGCGAGCAGCGCCCCGGCCTCAGGCTCCTCGAGTACCTGGTGAACGCTGGGAAGCGCGCGAAGCGTGTCCATCAGAAGCCGATGGGGCGGAAGCTGCCACCCAGGAGTACGCGCGCGACTGGATCGTAGAGGACGTCGAAGAGACTGGAGCTGCGAAGCACAAACGGAGCAAAGATGACGACGAGGACGGCGACCAGCAGGATGGTTTGCCGGTTCGCGTCGACCTTGAAGAAGAACCTCGCGTAGCGCCGCCGAAAGAGCGCGCCGAGGATGTTGTAACCATCGAGGCCCGGAATCGGAATGATGTTCACGACCGCCAGCACCACGTTGAAGTAGAAGGCGACGAGGATCCACTGGAAGACGGGCGAGTCGAAGGCGACGGATCTCGAGGCCAGCAACAGCTTGAGCGGAATCGAGAGCGCAATGGCGACGAGCAAGCTGGCCAGCGGGCCGGCCAGCCAGACCAACGCGGGGTCGAGGCGGCTGTGCATCCGGTAGGGGTTGAGACGGAGCGGACGGCCCCAACCAAAATAGATGAAGAAGACGACCAGCGTACCAAGAGGATCGAGATGGTGCCGGGGATCGAGCGACAGCCTTCCGTCGAGCCGGGGCGTCTGGTCGCCCCGCGAAACGGCCACCGCGGCATGCGCCACCTCGTGGGCGACCAGGCCGAGCATCAGCGCCGGCACGAGGTAGAGCGCGTTGACGATGAACCGGCCCGGATCGCTGAGCAGCACGACGGTAGTAAGTATCGACCAAAACCAAAAGGGCCCGGACTACTCCGGACCCTGATGAACGAATGAAACCCGACGGGTCAGGCGGCGGCGCCGGCCTCCATGCGGACCCCAACCGAAACGGTGGAGGCCGCTGATTCCTCGGCATGGACGGCGCTCTTTCCTCGGAGGATGCCTCCCTCGTCGATGATGAGTGAGCCGACGACGATGTCGCCGAATACTTTTCCGGTGGCCAGGATCTCGAGGCGTCCCGTGGTGTTCACGTTGCCCTGGATCGTCCCACCGACCACGACATTGCGCCCACTGACATTGCCCTTGACCCGGCCATGCTCGCCGACCGACAGGTCACCTTCGGTTGTCAGGTCGCCGTTCATTTCGCCGTCGAACCGGATGTTGGACGTGGACTGCAGCCGGCCTTCGAGCTTGATCTGATTGCTCAGCACCGTCTCAGCGACGATGGGAGCAGCTTCGCGCGGGGATCTCTTGTCGAACACGGAAACCTCCTGGCAAGTTGTTAGCGTCTTGTGCCAGAACGGTTACGCGATCGCCTTTCTTGCAGCCCTCAAAAAGGTCACGCCTGGAGCAAATTGCGAAGGACGATCGAGCCGGCGATCAGGATCAGGAACATGAAGCCGGCCGTGATCGCGATCCGCCTCAGGTCCGAACGGAAATAGGGGACCCGCTCCAGTGGGATGGCCGCATCCTGCGTGGGCAGTGGGCCGGCCTGCTGCCGGCCACGGGGGCCCCGCGGAAGTGGCCGGGCAGCGGGCGCGGGGCTCGCGCCAGCTGTGGGCGGGACTGGGGCGGGCTGGGCTGGCTGCGCTGGCTGGCCAGGCTGCGAGGCGGCAGCCGGGGGCATCCCCGCCGGCCGGGCGGCACGCCCACTACCGGATGATCCGCGCTGGGGCTTCCTGAGCTGCGAGCGTCTGTTCTTTCGAGACATACGTGCGTACGCGCAATGGAGTTTAGCGCGAACGTGGAAAAGCGCTTGACACGTCCAACGGGCTGTGGTACAAATCGCCCCGGGTACAACATATAGCGTGTACCCGAAGCCGCGAGCCAACAAGGGCCAGATCCCTGCAGCCGTCCTGCCATCGCCGCTGCAATGCCCCTCCTCATCTGGTCCTTGTTGAGTCTCTAGGCCAGTGCCGGCGCCAGGCGCTCCGTCCAGCCCGCTGACTGATATTTCGATCGGGAGAGCGTTTGCGCGGCCGCTAACTCGTCCGGCCGAAGTGTGGACTCAACCAGGTTGACGCCGAAGTTCGCTGCAAAGGCGTCGCCGATGGCAGGGACGATCATGGCCGGTTCCGCTAGGCCCACCTCGGCAAGGCCAGCCACCCCATCCTCGATTTCCCCGGGTCCATCGGGCAGGCGGAGGCACGCGGTCAGCTTGTCGAGCCGCGGCTCGATCAGGATGCTTCCATGCTGGAGGAGCGCCGCCCCGCGCCGCATTTGCGCGCTCCCAACGAGCTTTCGCCCCTGAAGCAGGATCTCGTGCGCGGAGGGGCGATCGAAGCAGATAGGCCCGTGGTCGGAGGAGCGACTCGCCGCGGCCTCTGGCGCTAGCGTCGCCGGGATGCCAAGCCGTCTCAGCCCGTCCCGCAAGGCAAGGCTGAGACGGTAGTAGGAGGGCAGCACGCCGCCGTCCTGGCCCAGCACTGACGCGGGCAGCGCAACGCTGTAGGTCAGTTCGCGATCGTGCAGGATGGCCCGCCCGCCGGTTGGGCGTCGAACCACCTCGACGCCGAGTGCCCGGCAGCCATCGAGGTCGACCACGTCGAACGGCTGGAAGTAGCCGAGCGAAAGACAGGCTGGCTTCCATTGATAGAACCGAAGGGTGGGCGGGGACGCGCCGGTGGCAACGCCCTCGAGCAACACCTCATCGACCGCCATGTTCCAGGCACCGCTGCTCGGTGCGTCGACCAGCAGGCGCCAGGTGTCAGACATTGAACCGGAAGAGGGAGATGTCGCCATCCTTCATGACATAGTCGCGCCCTTCGAGCCGCACCTTCCCTCGTTCTCGTGCCGCCGTGTAGGATCCGGCCGCGATCAGGTCATCGTAGGCGACGATCTCCGCCTTGATGAATCCGCGCTCGATGTCGCTGTGGATGGCGCCGGCGGCCTCGGGAGCCTTCGCGCCCTGGCGGACCGTCCAGGCGCGGACCTCCGGATCGCCTGCGGTCAGGAACGTAACCAGGTTGAGCAAGCGATAGGCGGCGTGGATGAAGGCCGGGAGCGCCGCCTCTTTGAGACCCGCGTCTTCGAGGAACACCGCGGCCTCCTCATCCGGTAGCTCGCGGATCTCGGCCTCCAATCGGGCGGAAAGCGCGATGACCTCGGCATGCTCGGCTTTCGCTTCCTCCCGCAGGGCTTGCAGCTCCGGGGTCTCCTTGCCGATCTGATCCTCACCGATGTTGGCGACGTACAGCACCGGCTTGGCGGTAAGAAAGGAGAAGCTCTTGAGGAGCTTGGCCTGCTCCGCCTCGAAGCTCAGCGTGCGAATCGGCTTGCCCTCATCGAGGTGAGCGGCCAGCCGATCGAGCAGCTCGAGCTCCTCCTTCTCTTTGGCCCCTG
>Ga0209220_1000655_pt1 | contig 10784 bp, 10 predicted proteins | sample BlaSpr_A8_OM3_M3_FD_187984 | JGI IMG/M metagenome (GOLD analysis project Ga0209220, IMG submission 187984) | Forest soil microbial communities from Thunder Bay, Ontario, Canada - Black Spruce, Ontario site 2_A8_OM3_M3 (SPAdes) (version 2) | ecosystem: Environmental > Terrestrial > Soil > Boreal... | reverse complement strand
CACGATATCGGCGCCCTCCTCGACGTCGAGGCGCGCCTCGCGGACGGCCTCGCGCGCATTCGCCGGATCCATCTGGTAAGCGCGGCGGTCACCGAAGCGCGGCGCCGATCCAGCCGCTTCCCGGAACGGCCCGTAGAACGCCGAGGCGTATTTCGACGTGTAGGCGAGGATGGCTCGGTCGCTAAAACCCTCGCGATCGAGAACGGTCCGAATCGCCCCCACCTGGCCGTCCATCATGCCGGACGGCGCGATGACGTCGGCACCGGCGGCCGCCTGCGTGACGGCAATCCGCTGGTAGAACTCGAGCGTCTGATCATTGGTGACCGTCTCCCCCTCGAGGACGCCGCAATGGCCATGGTCGGTGTACTCGCAGAGGCAGAGGTCCGCGATCAGGAGCGCATCCGGTCCGAATGCATCGCGGAGCTGGCGCAGCGCCCGCTGGACGATGCCATCGTCGGCCCAGGCCTGCGAGCCGTTGGCATCTTTCTCCGCGGGGATGCCGAAGAGCACGAAGCTCTGCACGCCGACCTTGAGCGCCGCTTCCGCCTCGCGGGTCAGCGAGTCCAGCGTGTGCTGATAGTGCCCGGGCATCGCCTCGATCGGATGCGGCTCGTCAATTGCCTCGCGCACAAACAATGGATAGATAAGATCCGCGGCCGCGATCCGCGTTTCTCGGGCCAGGCGGCGGAGTGCCGGCCTCGACCGTAACCGGCGGGGGCGTTCGATGGGAAACGTCATGCTGGAATTGGAGTCCGGCTGCGCACGATGGCCTCGACCAGTCCGCGCGTGGTGTACTCCTGGGCGATGATATCAACCCGCAGTCCGAGCCCGCGGGCGGTCTCCGCCGTGATCGGGCCGATGCAGGCAATGCGAACCCCGTCGGGCAGCGCTCCCGGCATGGCATCGACGAAATGGCCCACGGTTGACGAGCTGGTGAACGTAACCATGTCGACATCGGGCAGGCAGGCGGCCAGCCGCGGTCGTACGTCTTCTGGCGGAATCGCCCGGTAGGTCTCCAGGACATCCACCTCGGCACCGCGGGCGCGCAGCTGCTGCGGGAGGACGTCGCGCGCGCCGGCTGCGCGTGCCAACAGGATGCGGTCGCCAGGCGCCATCGCAGCCGACAGGGTGTCAGCCAGGTCCTCGGCGATGTACCGCGCTGGCACCAGCGCCGGTGGCATGCCCGCCTCCCGAGCCCTTGCCGCGGTCTCCGGGCCGATCGCCGCCACCTTTATATGTGCAGGCAACTCGCGGCTGCCTTCGCGCAACAGATCGCGCAGCCGGTCGACCCCATTGGCGCTGGTCAGCACCAACCAGTCGTAGCGGCCGAGATCCCGCAGCGCTACCGGGTCGACAGCAATCGGTTCGATTGCGATCACCGGGCAGAGGACGGCTTGCGCACCGAGCGCCGTCAGGCCATCGGCCAATGCCGACGCCTGGCGATCGGCGCGGGTGACCATGATGCGCAATCCCACCAGCGGAGCATCGGGACGCTTCAGGAGATGACCGGCACCCTGCGACTCGAGGCTGGCGGCAACTTCCTCGACGACGTCGGCGTCATGCCGGCCCCGGCCTTGTGCGCGGATCACGGTCGCGCCGCCTTCATCCAGGACAACGGCTTGAAGCAGCAGGTCGTCGCCGTCGACGAGCGCGTACGCCCCAAGCGCCGAGAGGCAGCCACCGCCGAGTCGCCGAAGCAGCGCCCGCTCTGAGTTAACCGCCCGGCTCGTCCGCGGATCGTCGATCGCCGCGGCCAGCGCGGCGGCCCGGCTCCCCTCGGCTGCCTGGATGGCGAGCGCGCCCTGCCCAGGCGCCGGCAGCATGACGTCGAACGGCAGCAACTCGTGCGCCTCGCCCAGGCGACCGAGGCGCGCCAGCCCGGCGGCGGCGAGGACGAGCGCGTCGACCGCGCCCTCGGACAGGCGGCGCAGCCGCGTGTCGACATTGCCACGAATCTCAACCGCCTGGAGATCGGGCCGGACGGCCGCGATCTGTGCCGCTCGGCGCGGGCTGCCGGTGCCGATCCGGGCGCCGGCCGGTAGCTGCGCGAGGGTTCCGGGCGGCCGGGCGACGAGCACGTCCCGGGCGTCTTCCCGAGGCAGGAACGCGGCCAGCGTCAGCCCCGGTGTCGGCAGCGTCGGAAGGTCCTTGGCTGAGTGCACGGCAATCTCCGCCCGACCGTCGAGGAGGGCCTGCTCGAGGTCTTTCACGAACACGCCCTCGCGAGGCGATTCACTCAGGCGCATCGATGGATGACGATCGCCGTGCGTCGTCAGCGGGGTCAGGACGAACTCGTGCTCTGGATAACGGCGCGCCAGCGCATCGGCGACCAGTTGCGCCTGGATCATGGCGAGCGTGCTGCCTCGCGTCGCCAATCTGAACCTCACTTCAGGCCAAACTAGCACACGCCATCTTCGACAAAAGTCGAGGAGGCTACCAGTTGCGAAGTCTCGCGGGCTTAGCTGCGGCGGCCGACGACGTAGTACGTGAGGGATTCGAACGCGTCCCGGTAGGCGGACGGCGGGAAGGCCTTCAGCTCGGCGCGAGCCTTGTCGCCGAACGTCTTCGCATATGCATACGACTCGTCGATGCCGGACGAACCGCGAACGATCCGGACCACCTCGGCATAGTCGGCATCGTCTAGGACAGGCTTGGCCAGGACGGCATCCAGCTGGCCGTTGCTGGCCTGGCGCGCGAGCATCAGCGGCAACGTCACCGTGCCCTGCTTGAGGTCATTCCCGACGGGCTTGCCTACTTCCTGTTCCGTTGCCAGGTAGTCGAGCACGTCGTCGGCGATCTGGAACGACATCCCGAGCAAGCGACCGAAACTACGGATTGCCTCGACTTGACGCTCTTCGAGCCCCCCAAGGATGGCCCCACAGAACGTCGAAGCGGCCAGCAACACGGCGGTCTTGCGCTCGATCTTCGCGTAGTACTCGTCCAGCGACTGGTCATACCGGCGCTGGCTGGTGAGCTGCAGCATCTCGCCGAAGCAGATCGTCATCACCGTCTGGGAAAGCACCGCGTCGATCTCGGGATTGCCGATCTGCGACATCAGGTTCGCACCCTTGGCGAAGTAGTAGTCGCCGATGATGATCGCCGGGTTGGGGCCGAGGGATTCGTGGATGGTCCGTAATCCGCGGCGGGTTGGCGCCCCATCGATCAGGTCGTCGTGGATTAGCGTCGCATTGTGAATGAATTCGATCGCCATCGCGGCTCGATGCACGTCGTCGATGCGTCTGGCCGGGCCCAGGGCCGCCGACAGAAAAACCAGCGCAGGCCGCAGCCGTTTCCCACCCGCGTCGAGGATCTGCTCCATCGCTTCGGCCACCGGGCCGAGATCCGCGCGCACGGTCGCGTGCAGACGTTGTTCGAAGTCTTCGAGTTCGGCTCGGATCGGGACGATGAAGTCGGTCCTGGTCATCGTGGCACTCACGCCGCCCCCTCCCGGCCACTCAGTTCCTCGACGAGCTCGAGCCGGACAGTCGTGATCGGCGGCAGGTCCTGCCCGAACAGGTGGCGCGCTACCTCGGTGAACCGGTCAGGCGATCCGGTGACGTAGATCTGATGCCGGGCGGTTTCGTTCTCAGCGGACTCGAGGCCGTTCTTGGCCAGCACACGTTTCACGCGGGCGGCCGTGGTCTCGGCCGAGTCGACCACGGTCATGTCGCCGCCTGTGATTTTCGCGATGAGCGGCTTGAGCAACGGATAGTGGGTGCAGCCGAGGATCAGCGTATCCGCCCGGTAGTCCAGGATGTCCCGAAGCGCCTCCCGAAGGACCGCCTCGGTCTCGGGCGCATCGGCCTTTCCGGCTTCCACGAGGTCGACCAGCTGCGGTGCGGCTTTTGGCAGGACGCGAATGGTCGGATTGGCCTCCCGGATCGCGTGCAGGTACTCCTGGCTCTGCATCGTCCCTTCCGTCGAGATCACGCCAACGCGCTTGTTTTTCGTCGCGGCCACGGCCGCTTCGGCTCCCGGCGTGATGACGCCGATGATCGGGATGTCGAACACCTCGCGGGCGGTGTTGAGGGCGGCCGCCGTCGCGGTATTACACGCGATCACGACCATCTTGACGTCGAGCTTCTCGAGAAAACGGATGATATTCAGGGCAAAGTGGCGCACCTGCACCTGGTAGCGGGGCCCGTATGGGAAATGCCCCAGATCCGCGAAATAGATCGTGGATTCCGACGGTAGCTGGCGCTGCAGCTCTCGCAGGACGGTCAGCCCGCCGACGCCTGAGTCGAAGACGCCGATTGGCCGCGGGTCACTCATGTGCGCCACCCCATCTTAACAATCGCTCACTTAATTGGACCGCGACTGAAGTGCAATTGCCATCCGGCCATGAATTGATCCTGACAGCCCAAGCACTGCAAGTCATCGGGTCCCGTCGGGTTGTACCCGCGATGAAGCCCCACGTCCGGCGCGGTCGCGCCGCCAAAGAGAAGCGCATCGAGCGCGCCAAAGCCCGCCGCGCCGCCCCAAAGAAGCAAGCCGCGTAGCCTCCCGTCCCTGAAAACCCCCCACAACCGCTGGGTGCTTCGCGCATTGGTCTTGTTTAGCTCTTTACCAGCCCTGAATACCGGCGAGGACTGAGCGTCCAGAAGCCGTAACAAGGGCAGCGTCGAAGGCACGCTCGCCCCGCTTTTTCCCCATTGGCGCGGCTGACACATTTGAGGCCTCACTAACCCGGGGACCTCCCCCCAGTCCCCTCGTTTGTTTGCGCCTAAGCCTGGCCCCAAGATGGGCCGCGCTTGTCCGGTCTGAATTTCTTGTCTGTGAGACTGCCCAACCCGACTGTCAGCCTGCGCACCGTGGCGCTTGCGATCGCACTGGCGGCTGGCCTCGGCGCACCAGTCGTTGCTGCAGCCGATAACTCGATAACGATTCCCGCGATGAGCCAACAGGACGGCGCGTGGGCAGGGGCACCGCTTGGCAGCTCGGCGACGGACACGATCGGCTCCGCCGGCTGCGCCATTACGGCTGTCACCATGATGCTGCGCCACTACGGGATCGACACCGACCCGGGGACGTTCAACACGTGGCTGACGGCCAACGGCGGCTACGCCTACGACGACCAGCTGATCTGGGGCGCCGTCACCACGTATGCGGGCGGACTGGTGGCCTTCTCCGGGTGGTTCGGTCCAGACCTGGGGCTGATCCAGGGGGAACTCGACGCCGGCCGCCCCGTCGTGGCCGAAGTCCAACTGAGCGGCAACCAGCACTTCGTCCTGCTGACTGGTTACGCGTCAACCGGCGGCTTCGTGATCAACGACCCATGGTTCGCCGACAACGTGAGATTTGTTGACCGTTATGGCGACCCGTCGAGTGGCATTGTCTCCATCCGGACGTTCATGCCGGCCGACGCCGCCCCTCGCCACGGCGAGCGGGACGGCTGGCTTGCCAGTGCCGTAGCCGCCTTACATCTAACGCAATAACCAGCGCATTCGGCGCCAGGGGCGTGGTCGTCCGGTACTGCGGGTACTTACGCCGAAGGGCCGCGATCGCGCGCTGTCGCTCGGGCCCAGCCATGACCAACCGAGCCCGCCCATGGAGCAGCACCCACCACAGCCGACGCCAGTCTTCGAGATATTGATCGACCAGGAGGGATGCGTTTGGATTGGCCTGGATATTTTTGACGCGGCGCAACTGACCGGGGCTGACCGACTTGGGCTTGGCGTCGATTGCCTGATAGATCGTGTTGCCTAGCAGAACGAAGCACACAGGAATCACCGTGGGCCTCGTCCCGTCCGAGGTTGCCAGATGCCCGACCCGCGCCCGGGTGATGCGCCGCCGCAAACCAGGATCGATCAGAATCCAAGATTAAGCATGACGGTCTTTCTTCGTGAGGCAGACGTCAAGGCGCTGCTGACGATGGACGCGACGCTGGCGGCGCTCGAGGCGGCCTTCCGCGAGTGGGCCGCGGGACGGGCCACGAATCAGCCGCGCCGGCGAGTGGCAGGCGGCGCCGTGCTCGCCACGATGTCATCGGCGACCGGCGGCCTGATGGGCTTCAAGGCCTATACCCACAGCGCAGCCGGCGCCCGCTTCTGGGTGGCCCTCTTCGACGCGGCGGACGGTCGGCCCCGCGCGCTCATGGAGGCCGACTGGCTCGGGCGCATGCGAACCGGCGCGACGTCGGGGCTCGCGACGAAGTACCTGGCTGGTCGCCAGGCGTCGAGCCTGACGATCATTGGCGCGGGGCACCAGGCGCTAACCCAGGTCCTCGCGGTTGCCGCGGTCCGGCCGCTGCGCGAAATCCGCGTGTTCAGCCGCGACGCCGGTCATCGCGCGACGTTCGCGGACCAGCTGGCTACCACGTTGGACGTCCCAGTGCGGCCGATGGACGGCCTGCGCGATGCCATTGAGGGCGCCGAGATCGTAACCACGATTACTTCGGCGGCCAGGCCAATATTTCCGGGCGAGTGGCTGCAAGCCGGCCAGCATCTGAACGTCGTCGGCTCGAACATGCCGGATCGCCGGGAGGTCGACGGCCGAACCATCGCGCGAGCCGACCTGCTGGTCGCCGATGACGTCGACGCTGCCCGCCTCGAAGCCGGCGACCTGATCCTGGCCGAGCGCGAGGGTCAACTCAGCTGGGGCCGCGTCAACTCGCTGCGCGACGTCGTCGCCGGCACGGTCGGTCAACGCCAGCCGCCGGACGTGACGGTATTCAAGTCCGTGGGACTCGCCATCGAAGACGTCGCCACCGGCGCCATTGTGCTCGAACTGGCGGAGTCACGCGGGGTCGGCGTGCGCCTGCCCGACTAGGAAGATCCCCATTTGCGTTGACTTTTGCTGACAGTTGTGTTGTATTATTTTCGCATAGATGAGTGTCAGCATCTGGCTGAGGGAGCGCTTCATCGAGTTGGGCGCTTCCCTATGCACCGCCGGGGTCCTGATCGCCGGCCTGGCGATCGGCGTGCCGTTCCTGCGAGCGCGCATCGCCGAGACGTTTCTCTATAGCTTCTGCTGCGTCAGCGCCGTGCTGCTTCGGGCCATGCTCGACCTGACCGTGCGCGGCACGGTTCGGGCCGCGCGGACGATCTCCGCGGCAGCACCCGTGCCGGTTCCGAGCCTGGCCAGATCGTTATAGCGGCGATATAATAAAACTGGCGGCGGGTGCTAAGATGATCCGGCCGGATACCGGCTACCAAGGGAGGACACATGGGATATTTCAGAGGCGTGGTCCACGGATTGATCATCGGCGGCGCCGTTGCGCTGCTGTACGCACCCAAGCCGGGCCGCGAGATGCGTTCGGATCTCTCCGACCGGCTGGACCAGGTTCGCGGGCAGATGCAGCCGGTCATCGACCAGGCGCAGGGCGTCGTCGAGTCGGCGCGTCCCCAGGTCGAGCGCGGCATTTCGAAGGCCCAGCAGCAGGCGCAGCGGATCACACGGCGCGGCGATGACGGCGGCGCCAGTGTCCCCGGCCCGGGGGTCTGACACTAGAATTCTGACGTGGCGTTGAACGGAGAGGGGATCGTCGTCGCGGGGGGCGTACGGACGGCAATCGGCAAGTTTGCCGGCGCGTTCAAGGACACGGCAACGTCTGAGCTGGGAGCCACCGCGATCCGCGCCGCCGTCGAGCGCGCCGGCATCTCGCCGGATGTAGTTGACGAAGTCATTCTCGGCTGCGTCGGCCAGGTCGGCGAGGACGCCTTCAACGCCCGTCTCGCGACACTGAAGGCCGGGCTGCCGGAGAAGACCACGGCCTTCAACGTCAATCGCCTTTGTGGCTCCGGTCTCCAGGCGATTAATAGCGCGGTCCAGGAGCTGCGTACCGGCGAGGCCCAGGTCGTCGTCGCCGGCGGCAACGAGAACATGTCGATCCAGCCGTATTTGCTACCACGGGCCGAAGTCGGGTGGCGGCTCGGCGAAGCCGCATTGATCGACGGGACCCTCTCACTGGTCACAGACCCGTTTGGCCGCTACCAGATGGGATGTACGGCAGAAAAAGTCGCCGATCGCTACGGCGTGTCCCGTGAGGCCCAGGACCAGTTCGCCGCAGAGAGCCAGCGGCGGGCAGCCACCGCCATCGCCGAGGGTCGCTTCGACGACCAGATTGCCCCGATCGCGATCAAGCAGAAAAAGGGCGATCCGGTGATCGCCAACGTTGATGAACATCCCCGCCCCGGCACGACCCTGGAATCGCTGGGCCGGCTCAAGCCCGCGTTTCGCGAGGGCGGCAGCGTAACCGCCGGCAACTCATCGGGCATCAACGACGCCGGTGCCGCGGTCGTCGTGATGACGAAACAAAAAGCCGTTTCGCTTGGCGTCACGCCGCAGCTCGAGTGGGTCGCCGACGCGGTCGCCGGGATCGCCCCCGAGATCATGGGCGTCGCCCCGATTTTCGCCGTTCAGAAGCTTCTGAAGAAAGTCGGCATGACGATCAACGACATCGACCTGATGGAGCTCAACGAGGCCTTCGCCGCCCAGGCCGTGGCGGTCATCCGCGAGCTGGAGATCGATCCGGACAAGGTCAACCCCAACGGCGGCGCGATCGCCCTCGGGCACCCGGTCGGCGCCACCGGTGCCATCCTGACGGTCAAGCTGGCGTATGAGCTCAAGCGCCGTCACGCTGAGTGGGGAATCGTGACGATGTGCATCGGCGGCGGCCAGGGCATCGCGACGCTGTTCAGGAATCTGAACTAGGCCCCTCCTGCCCTCCCCACCGGGGAGGGAAACGTACGCCACGGGATCGGCCCCCATAGGACGTTGTATTCGGAGGCATGTCCCGACTGATCCGCCGGCCGGTCATCCTGGCGGCCACGCTCATTTTCTCGCTAATCGCCTTGCTGCGATTTGGCGTGCTGGCCACCATCGTCGTGATGGTCGTTGGCGTCACCGCGGCCGTCCTGGTGGGCCGCCACCAGGCCGGACTCTTCAAGATTCGCACGCGTCAGCCGCGCGAGCCGCGGTGGCGACCGAAGGTCCACCATAAGGAGCTCCCGACGCCGGCCGATGATCCGGTGATCGCCTTCGCCGAGCCGGTGGTAGAGCTCTTCGCCTCGCGGACGCCGCCACTGTCGCATCTGGGATTGAGCGCCACCGCTCGCAGCGAGCTCGACGGCTTCGCCCTCGGGCGTACCCGGCGGATCATCGAGGCACCGGACCTGCTCACGCATGCCGCGGCCGACGCCGAATCGTGGCCCTTCGTCGAAACGGCGGTGCAAAAGACCCTCGCGCTAGCACGCTCGCGTGGCGTGCAACTGAATGCTGCGGGGCAGGCGCGCATGACGCAGGCGCTCGCGCTCAGCGCCGTGCAAGGCGTCCTGCTCGCCGAGTGGCGACAGCTCGACGATGGTCAGACGATCTGGGACGGCGCGAGCGCGCGGATCCGCGCCTCGGACGCGTTTGCCATCCAGCACATCATCGAGGCGACGGAACGGCGCCAGCTGCCCGAGCTCTTTGCCGGGATCGCCCGGCGACCCCAGGACTTCGAAGTCCGGTTGCTCCTGCCGTACGCGCTGGCGACGGCGTTCTACCTGCGGCTACGCGGCCCTGCCCCGAACGCGTCTGCGGCTTAGCGCGGCGCGCCCGGCATCTTCTAGTGGCGGTCCTCGAGGAGCCGCCGGTAGGAGCGGTCGCCGATCCACTGCGTCGGCGGCGCCGCGAACCACTTGGCCATGTCGTTGAGTGGCAAAGCGTACTCCGAGCGCAAACGGGAGAACGCGGTCCACGACTCATCCGGCCCCAGCAGCGTGTAGCCCACCTTGGCCAGCCTTGCGCGGGCCTCGTCGAACTCGTATCGCTCGACGCCGGGTTGGTGATCCTGGGGAATCCGAAAATAGCGCGCCAGGTCTTCGACCGTATGGCGCCCCATTGCGTACATCATTTGCGCCGGTCCGCGAGGGATGTCCGTCACGGTCGTCAGCACCAACGTGGCGGCATCGAGCACGGCGCCGAGCGCGCTGATCCAGGACTCGCTGTCATGGCTCGAACGAAAGTAGGCAAGCAGCGGATAGGCCATATGACTGTCCAGCACTTCGGCGGACCACTTTTCCCACTCGACGAAGATGCGCGCCATGTCGTCCTTGAGGCCGAGCTTCGCGGCGGCTTCCAGCAGCGTGAGGCCTGACGGCGGCGCCCCGGCCCGGGCATCGAGCGTGACGATCAGGACTTCTCGTCGCTGGAACGAGGCATAGAGCGAGAAGATAAAACTGATCGCGAGCGCAATCAGCCCAAGCCCGGCGATGGCGGCCGTGATCGACACCAGCCGGGCCAACCACGAATGGGCAACGATATCGCCGTAGCCAATCGTCAATAACGACGTGCCGGCGTAGTACATCGCCATCGGCAGGTTCTGCAGCGGCGGGGTCGTCTGCGTCCGGAGGGCATAGAGCATCAGCCCGAAGCCCAGGATCAGCCCGGCAATCCAGATCAGTAGCAGGCCGATGAGGATTCGCGGGGCAAAGGTACCGAGGATGCGCTCGCGCTTCTCGGACGAGCTACTACGTACGCCGAGCGCTCGCCAGATCCGCCAGGTGCCGCGGATCACGAGCCGCGTTAGTCGAAGCAATCTGAATGGCGACGGCCGTGGCACGACCACCGACTCGAATACGTCGTTGAGCACCGCGAAGATGATGACGAGCCCAGCCAGGAACTCGATGATCTCGATCACGCCTGTCATGTAATCAGAAACAGGCGACGCAATATTCACTGGTGCCGGGACAGGGACTCGAACCCTGACGCCCTTACGGGCAGGCGATTTTAAGTCGCCAACGTCTACCTATTTCGTCATCCCGGCGCGAGCCACATTCTAGGGCGCGCCAGCAGATCACACG
>Ga0209220_1000654_pt1 | contig 10794 bp, 10 predicted proteins | sample BlaSpr_A8_OM3_M3_FD_187984 | JGI IMG/M metagenome (GOLD analysis project Ga0209220, IMG submission 187984) | Forest soil microbial communities from Thunder Bay, Ontario, Canada - Black Spruce, Ontario site 2_A8_OM3_M3 (SPAdes) (version 2) | ecosystem: Environmental > Terrestrial > Soil > Boreal... | reverse complement strand
ACAGCAATGTGCGGGAAGATCACTCGTCAAAGTCGGTGGAACCTAAGCCCGCTGTTCGGGTACGGCAATACCGAACCAAGCCTCGGAAGATCGAGGAAGGCGTAGAGACTGGATGGCGAGCATCCCCTTACACGGGATGAAGGTACAGTCCGACTCTCAGCGAAAGCTGAGTCAGATCGCATAACCCGAAGGTCGTCAGTTCAAATCTGACCCCCGCAACCATTTCGTAATCGACAAGGCCGGAATCCAGGATTCCGGCCTTTTTTCGTGCGACCGCTGGCGGGCTATTCATTGTGTCGTGATCAAGATGTAGGACGTCCATTGTTCCGCGATTGAGCGGGTCAGTAGAATGCAGTTGTGTTGGGAGGGGTGCTAGATTCCGTCGTAGCGGGAGTTGCCGACGATACACTCAGAACATCCTTTCGCTTCCCACAACGCCCTTTGTGGTGGCCGCGATAAACATATTTTCGGTGTGCCTACTAACTATTCAAGTGGCATGACATGACCACGCTTCGCCCCGCCCATTTAGCCTCGCCTACTCCTTCTCGAATTCGCTGAGTGTCGCGAGAAAACCCCGGGCCGCGGTCAGGTTCCTTCCTGCGAGGTCGTTCATCAAACGCTGGAAAAACGGAGACCGCTGTATCCGGTCTGCGTATTTCCTTGACGCCCAAATCGCCGCCGGGAATAGTGCAAGCCCGAACAGCACGTTGCTGATCAGCCAGGCCGCATCCACGCTCCGGTAAATATCCACGCCTAAAAACGCCTGCGACACCACAGCCAACCACGGCACCCACAGCAATGTCCCACACAGCACAGCCCACTGGGTTGTTCGGATTCGCAGCATCCGCACGGCTTCCACCTGCTTCTGGATGGCTGCAATCGAATGGCTATAATCGATGTGCAACGTACCGATCATCCTCCGGATCAGCGCGATGAGCATTCCAATAGACATGACGTCGACCGCGATCCCAGACCAAGCAAGCCCCGCCATATGGATGTGACCAGCGACAAAATTCCCGAGCGCGAGCACGATTACCAGCCACATTCCCGCCTCTAATCCCGAGTAGATCGTCAGCCACCGCAACTCGGACTCCGCTCGCTTTAGCTTTGTCGCGCTCAATAGCTCGCGGTTCAGTCGCAGGCTTTTCTCCAGCTGCTGATCATGTGCCTCCCACTTCGCTTTCAGCTCATCCAGTTCCATCATCGTCCGCTCCTTTGTCCCGCTTGTTTGCTGCTGCCGAATTCCTGCTTCATTGAGTTCTTCAATCGGTTGATCTTCGTTGCCACGTTTGTTTCGCTGATCTCCAGCACGTCCGCGATCTCCGCATAGCTGTTCCCGTCCAGGTATAGGAGCGCCAGTGCCTTGTTCAGCTCGTCCAATGTCTCGATGAAATCGTAGAGGAGCCGTATATCCTCTGGCTGGTTTCTCGTTTCATCGACCGCATCCAGGACCTGTTCGTCGTCTGAAATCACGTGCCGCGTTCTCGTGGTCTCGCGCCTATAGAAGGAGATCGCCACGTTCAGCGCGATACGGTACATCCATGTCGAAAACCGGTAATGCTCGTCGAATCGCCCGAACGACCGCCAGAGCTGCAGGATGATCTCCTGCGCAAGATCTTCCCGATCGTCGCGGTTTCGGGAGTAGGAATGGCACACCTTGTACAGAATTCTCTTGTGCTCATCCAGCAGGGCCTGGAAGCGATCCTGGTGCTTCGGCGTGGTCATCGGTTCTTATTGCTTTCCTGTGTGCGTTCGTCTGTGTATTTGCCCTTCATACTGTGATTCGCGCCAGCGCCCAAAAAATCACAGGGCCATCCGCAAGTTGCGACCAATGGAGGTGGCGAACCTACAATGCCCCGCCTAAAAATCGAATGCTACTTCCACCTTAAGCGTAAACGGAACGCCTTGGGCTTCTGGTTAAGGGTGGCGAGGGAACAGCGGAGGAACCACCGCTGGCTGGCCGCATGACTGATGAAACGGATTACTTCTCCATTGCCGACAATCCACGAAGTGACCTGATCCGGCATTGTGAGCGCTATGGCGATTTAACGCCAACTACTCGAAAATGGCTGATCGGCCACACCAAACCTTTCTTTCTTGAAGCAGATTGCTTGCATGGGCTACTCGACGACTTAGAACCAATCGGGATTTTTTTCATCTCACCTATTGACTCACCGTGTCTACAGTGTATACTGTGTATGCACACATGAACTCGGCGAGCCCATTCGCAATCTCCCAGTCGGATAAACGGCCGATCTACCTGCAAATCATCGGGCAGGTCAAACGCTACATCGCCGTGGGCGACTGGGTCGAAGGCGATCCACTGCCTTCCATCCGCCAGCTCGCCGCCGACCTCCAGGTCAGCGTCATCACCGTCAAGCGCGCCTACCTGGAACTGGAGCGCGAGGGCGTCATCGTCACCCATCACGGCAAGGGCTCGCAGGTGGCGCCGAAGCAAGACCTGGCGGAAGAACTTCAGGAAAAGGAACTGGTGCAGTACCTCGAGCTGGCGGTGCGACTCGCCCTCCAACTGGGGATCGATGAGAAAGAGCTTCAACGGCGACTCCGCGAAACCATGGAGCGCCTCGAGGAAAGGGAACGCGTATGACTGAACTAGCCATCAGAATGCAGGGAGTTTGCAAGGCCTACCCCTACTTTGCCCTCCAGCAAGTCAGCTTGGAGCTGCCCAAAGGACAGGTGATGGGGCTGATCGGACCCAACGGCGCCGGCAAGTCCACCTCGATCCGGATCATGATGGGGCTCGTCCATCAGGACTCCGGCGACGTCGAAGTGCTCGGCAACCCCATGCCCGCGGCACAAATTGCCACCAAGTGGGAAACCGGTTTCGCCTCCGACGACATGCGTCTCTACGGAGCAATGACCCTGGAATGGCACCTGGACCTGATGCGCCGGATCTATCCCACTTGGGACGAACCCTACGCACAGCAACTGCTGAAACGATTTGGCCTCCTCGCCGAACAGCGCATCAAGGGAATCTCTCACGGGCAGCGCGTCAAGGCTTCGCTCCTGCTCGTCCTGGCCCGGCGGCCCAAGCTGCTCATCCTCGATGAGCCGACCACCGGCCTCGATCCGGTCGCCCGTCACGAGATCCTCCGCGAGATCACCTCCATAGTGACCGACGAGAATCGCAGCGTCCTATTCTCATCGCACAATACGCTCGACATCGAACGCATCTGCGATCAGATCACATTCATTGATCGCGGGCGGATCATCGACTCGCTCGACAAGGACACCTACATGGACCGCTGGCGGCGTCTCCGCCTGGAGATTCCTTCGGGTGCCTCGGTCCCGGCCCTGCCCGGCGTCCTCGGAATTCGGCAAACCGGGCGGATCGCCATCGTTACGGTCAACGCCTTTCAGCCCGAACTGCCCGGCGCCTATGAATCGAGCGGCGCGCGCGTGCAAGCCGTCGAAACCATGACACTCGAAGAGATCTTTGTCGCCAACGTGGAAAAAAGCCGCGAGGAGGTGGAAGCATGAAGCCGATTGTTTACGAATTGATTCGTAAAGACTGGGAACTGAATCGCGTCGCCGTAGGCGCGGGGATCGTCCTCGGGATCCTTGCGATCGGCATCACCTTCTTCGGCGGGACAGTTCCGGCGGTCATCGGCGTCGTCTGTTTCTATTCGGTCATGGGCGTACTCGGGAGCATCCTGCCAAAGAACATCTACGAAGAACGGAAAAACCAGACTATGGCCTTTATCATGAGCCTTCCGGTCTCCGCCATCGAGTACACCATTGCCAAGATGATCTCCACCATCGGAATCTTTCTTGTGTTTTGGCTGACCCTGGTGGGCGTCGCCGCCACGATGATCCTGACCCGCAAGGAAATCCCTAATGGATTGATCCCGCTCATGCTGGTCCTGTCGTCGCTGATCCTGCTCGGCTTTGTTCTGATCTGCTCGGTCGGCATGGTCAAGGAGAACGAGAGCTGGGCGACTGCAACCGTAATCCTCGTCAACGTGTCCTACAGCTTGGGATGGTACTTGCTGATCCGAATTCCGGAAATCGGCCGGGACGCATTTCACCCCAAAATCGTGTGGAATCCTATACTCGTCACAACTCTGGGAGTCGAATTCACACTAATTGCGGTGCTCCTCGGTCTCACCGTATTTCTGCAAACCCGAAAACGGGACTTTATCTAGAACATGTCGAGCGTCCGGCCAAACGCAACGTCAGCGGCATCAACTACTCGCACCCCGCGCAACTTGGTGATTTCCGCCCGCGACCGGAAACCTCCTGCCGGGATCTTGGGCGGCATCTGGCCCGTCGGAAGAGGAATGACGTGCGTGATTCCAGCCGCCCTCATTCCCATCCCACTTTGCGCCATGCTTATCAGCAGGTGCCTGCGATGGGCGTCTAACAGACTCCTCAGCGCAGGGGAATGCGGTAAAGATTGCGCTGGACTGTCTCCCTGACGAAAGCGTAGGTGTCGGGGGATCTTCCAAACCCGATGGAAGCTTCGGGAATGGTGCGCGCGTGCTCTAAGCTGGCGAACTGCGTGATGTCGGGTAGGCCTTCGGAAGGCAGCTCAGGGACGCCGCTGCCCACGGGAAGGCTGATTACATAGGTCGGGCCATTTTTGTTAACTATTCCATAACCTCCGGATACCACGAAAGATTTGCCATCGTCAGACCAGTAAGCGACGGCATCGTTGCAGACCGGCTGAACGCGTTTTCGTGCCCAGTCAACAATTTCGAGCTTCCATTTCCCGCCCTTCTCGATGGGCCGAATGGGCCGAATCACCGCCAGATAGCGGCCGTCGGGAGAAGTGCCGAGCCTTTGGATCTTTTCATCCCAGATTTGTTCATCACCGCTGCCGTCAGGATGGATGCGATGGACGTAGGCGCCAGCAAGCGTACGCTTGAGATAGTAGATATAGGCAGAGGCAAAGCGCGGACCATCGGCGTCCGTCTGCAACATGCGTGGGGAGGAACTGCGGTCGAGGGGCGCCACCCAGATACTTCGAGTGCCGTGGTCGCCTAGGACGGTGAAGGCGATCTCGCGACCATTGGGCGACAAGGAGAACTCTCGCCGGAATGTCGCACGCGGATGGAAGCGCGCTTACGAGAGACCGCGCCGTCCCTGCCAGACTAAGTCGCCCGCCCAGAGATGTGCTGTAAGAGTTAACATAAAGATGAAATGTGTGCAATATTGAACAGATAGCAGTACCCTCTCCCACTGTAGCTTTTACCTGTTTAGACCCTATGCAGTCCCGGGGCCAGGTTGGCGAAGGGAAGGACTGGCTCCCGTGAATTGTCGTAGATTCCAATGGCTTCGACCTCGCAACCCCGCCTCAGGCGAGATGACCCTCGCGGTTCAGAAGGCAGACTTCGTCCTTTGCACATCCTCTTTGTTCATTGTCACTCAGCAGAAATAGAGCGCTGTCTGCATGAACTCCAGAGGGTGCATTTCACGGTCAGCGCGGAGATAGTTGTAACTCCCGAGGAGTTTACCGAACGGCTGAACTCGCACTCCTATGACCTGGTTCTGGCCGAGTACCCCAGCCCCGACTGGCGGGAAACGCAGGCACTTGAACTCCTGCACCTATCGAAGAAGCAGATCCCCTTTATCTTCGTCAGTGGCACCCTGCAACCGGAAAGGGTCGCGGAATTCATTACAAAAGGTGCCTACGATTGTATTGAATTGGATCACATTGGTCATCTTCCCGTGGCCATTCATCGGGCTCTGGATGAGAAAACATTGCGCGACGAACGCGACCGAGCCGAAAACGGGTTGAAGCATTCGGAAGCACGTTATCGCGCTTTGGCAGGAAATCTAAGCTACGGAATTTGCCGCTGCAGCCTCGAAGGCAAGTTCCTCGAAGTGAACGAGGCTATGGTGAAAATGCTCGGCTATGCGTCAAAAGAGGAACTCTTGACTGCAAGCCTTGCGAGTGACCTAATTCAAGATCCTGGCAAACGAGCGCAATTGTTGGGGCAACCAGACCAGCAAGGTTCCGTCGATCCCATCGAAATAGAATGGAAGCGGAAGGACGGCGCTACGCTGAAGGTCCGGCTAAGTGGACAAGAAGTCACGGCTGAGCAGGGTGAGCTGGACGCCTATGAGGTCATCATTGAGGATGTCACCAAACAGCGCCAGTTGGAGGATCATCTGCGTCAACAGGCGGCCCGCGACCCATTAACAGGATTGGCCAACTACCGCCGCCTTACGGAAGTGCTCGATATGGAAATCAAGCGTTCCGAGCGCACGGGGCGGGAGTTTGCCGTGTTGCTCATTGACCTGGATGGATTGAAGCAAATCAACGACCGTTACGGGCATCTGACGGGAAGCCATGCCCTCTGCCGGGTGGCCGATGTTTTGAGCTTCTGCCGGGACATCGATATGGCGGCGCGCTACGGCGGCGACGAGTTTGCGATTGTCTTACCGGAAACAGGGGCAGAGGCGGCCAGCCAGGTGGCCCAACGTATATGCAGCAGCATTGCTAATGACGGCATGGGACCAGTGCTTTCCGTCAGCATAGGCGTTGCAGTTTATCCCCATGACGGTGAAAGAATCGAAGCCCTCTTACGCGCGGCAGACTTGGCTATGTACTCGATGAAGGCCAAGAAACACAATCTTCTTGATCCGAGGCAATGCGCTGCTTATTAAATGTAGTCGCACCATTGCCGAACGGAAAGATTGAACTTGATCGGCTTCTTGCGGCTGCGGGGAGTGGTGTAGGTGGAATCTGAGCGCCGTCAACTTTTCTGGTATAATTGGCTGGTTTCCGATGTCCCTCACTGCCGAAACCCCGTCGGCTCCAAACTTTGCGTCTCGATCGAATAGAAAGAATCTGTGTGGCTGTTTGTAGGCCCATGCTTCTCGCAATTGCTGTACTTTATTTTGGCGAGGCACACGACCCTGAGAGCGAGGTTTGGCAGATATTTGTGAAATTCTGAAATTCCGTCTCCCTGCTTACACTTTCGGGCTATCGGCCAACTCGCACGGCCTTTCGCAGTCCGTGGCAAAACGGTGTTGCAGAGCGCTGGGTTGGAAGTTGCCGATGCGAGTTGCTTAACCACGTGATTATCCTGAATGAGCGCCATCTCAAACGGCTGATGTCTTCCTACCTACTCTACTATCACGAGGACCGGACTGTCATCTTGGACTCGCGAAGGACACGCCAGCAGGTCGGCCTACAGAAATTCGCTCTGCGCGTGAAAGCAAGATTCAGTCCCTGCCGAGACTCGGCGGGCTGCACCATCGTTATGCAGTCGCAGCGTAGACTCAAGAGCCATTTTCTGATGACCAAACGCCTTTCCTTATAACCCGTCCAAGGCACGGTCCACGTTTTCTGCGAGCATCTTTCACCGGTCGACGAATCAGCCTGCAATCCCAAACCGAAGAGCTTGTGCCAAGCAGAAAGAAATCCTTTCCATGTCGGGCACAACGAATTGGCGAACTACGGTCAGCTTTATGCTCTACACAAGGACTCCGCAAAAGGCTGCGAACGGTTTTGGTAGGCCTAGTTCTTTATCAAGCTCCTCGTACTTGTCTTTGAATTGCTCCCGGACCTGCCAGTGAGGTTAGAGCATTGCGGCAGGCCAATCAGCCCAATCAATCGCCGCTTATGTCGGCGAGCTGGTTCGCTCTGTACTTTCTGTCTGGTTTCGAACGCCGAGCGCTTTCTCAACTACCAGTGTTGATGCGGGCGATCTCCTCGCCCTTCTGCTTAATGTTGTCGTCGATCGTGTGGATCTCGCTACACTGGGCCTCTACCTCGGCGATCACGCGGCCCTGGCCGTGAAGGGCATATATCTGACGGCCGATTTCACCAAACAGCACCGTCTTGCGATCATTCAGCTTCCCGATCTCGTGCTTGATCCTCGTCGTCTCGGCGAGATCGCTGACCCCCTCTTTTGCCTTGTCGAACCCTTCTTTGACCTTGTCTATCAGGCCCATGGTGCCTCCTCACTGCTGTTCGTTGTTACTGACGAGAGATCAAGTATTCTGAATATTTTATCAGTACTGGAACATCGATTCCGTTATTAATCGAGTCGATAATTTACTTGGAACTACTTCCAACGGGTACACCACACGTGGAACAGGGGACGGAGGACACCTGTTTGCGCGTTACTAACTTCAATTTCACTCGGACAGGATGCGACAGAAGGGATTTCGAAGTCTGCTCAATTGTGCACATTTTCTAATAAAGGGAGACGGGACGATGAGAACGAGTCAAAGCTACCTGACGCCAGAGGAAGTCATCGCCGTCCTGAAGGCGGCGAAAGAACGATCGGCACTTGATTGGACGATGGTGCTCCCCGCCTATCGTCACGGAATGCGCGCCAGCGAGGTGGACCTGAAGCGCCAGGCGATCACCGTGCGCCGTCTCAGGCCAAGGGGCTTCCGGGCGCGCTGCGGCGGTTGAAGCTGGAAACTCCTGTGATCAACAGGTCCGACGGCTCCCGATTCCATCTCAGTCTATTTAGCGGCGCCGAATACGTTCCTACGCCGAGCGGCGGGATCGCTGGCAACAGGCTGCTAGGCGATTTTCGATGCGTACACAACGGGTTCGGTGATTCAGCTTCCCCTTCGATCGTCGTTCTGTCGAATCCAGGTGACAGCCGTGAGGGTGTGCGGCGACAGTTGGAAGAAGTGGCCGCCCCGTTGGCGGAAGTACTACAAGCCAATGTCCGGCCTTCTCAGCGGTACGACTTCGACGGCGTTGCCTTAGAGGCACGCGCGGGCTGACCATCCCTGCTGAATAACGCAACACTTCACGCGTTCTGTTGCCTTCCCACCCATCCGCACACCGCAGACAAACGCCTTGCGCCGTCATCGCGACTCGCTGACCTGAGCGGACTGTTGCATTTCACCACGAGCGGTTCGCTGGAAGCCATGCAGCATGCTACCATCCGGGCAATGGAACTCGGCTACGCGAGACAGGTTTTAGATTTGGCTGTCGAGAGTTTTGTCGCCGACACTGGCTCGCTTCAGGACCGTCTATGCGCGGCCTACGTTTCTCATCTGATCAAACTTCGCGAGGAAAATTTCACGCCCGAATTGTGGATACGGTTCGGGAAGCTCAAAAAAGCGGTGACAATGTACGCCGCGAAGGGCGACGAAGGGGTGGTGAAGGCGAGCACATCCAAGATGACGGATAATGAGGCCAGTCAGTGGATCAAGGAAATTCTGTCGCTTTTCAGCGTAGTCGCAGGATTGGACGTGATGTCGAGAACTCGGATCAGTTGACGAGTTCGGCTGGCGTTTCGGACGCCTTCCCCGCATCCGTGATGAGCGTCGCGACTTGCGAAGCGGGAATCGACATCGACTACGCCTACTGCGGAGTCGAGCCTGGCACCAATGCAACGCTCCTGATCCTCGGAGGCGCGGAGGCGGGTAAGGCGGCGAATATCTTTGGCCAAGCGGCTGCTGTTAGCGGGACGATCTGAACTGAAAGCGGGGATTCCCCCCTCGGTCGTTGCCGATCGTCCATCCCAACGCCACGCTCTGGCGATCGGAAAACCGGACCGTACCTAGAAACAGCGGGTTAGGCGGCGTGGTGGTGTTTATGCGCTGATGACGCGGTTAGGAATCGGACGCGGAAATAGCGTTCATCACAGACCTCGCAGCGGAGCGGGCTTACGAAGAAAACAGCGTGGAGTATCTGCTCCAACAGCCCTTTTCTTCTGGCCCTATGGGTTACAGTGTTGGCGCAATTCGGACAAACGGAAGGCTTGTTCAAGATCCACATAGCGTACATCTCGCATTCTAACCTGGGCCAGCATTCTACATCCAAATCGGCCAGAGAGAACGTCGGAATGGCGTCCAACTGCGTCCAAAACAAGCGATATTGGCGGGGCTAGCAGCATTGCAATGACTAGGCTGGCTCGACCCAATAAAGAGAGTTGAAAGGCCCCACGGAACTCCCTGCAGCGTGGTGCAGGTCGCGCTTTGCGAGCACAAAAAAATAGAAAAATCCAGGTGCAACTTTGATGGGTAAGCCGGGTTGAACCCTGATGTATGGGGGGCTGCGTATGCTTGCCAAAGATGTAGAGCGTTGGCTCTCCTTATGTGAACTCGCGGCGTATGAAGAAGAACCTAAAAAGCTACGACGACACCTCCAAGAGATAACTCGTATTTTGAAAGCTAAGCCGGACCGGCTGAAGCGTGTCCCACCATTAGGTAAGTCTAAAATTTCAAATTGAACCTGCGCCCTAGACTCGAAGTTCTCGGAGCACAAAAAATAAACTTTTCCTGCCTCCGTTCTAGGGGCTCCCGGAGCGTGGTGATGAAGTCAACGACTTGGCTGGGGACCACTCTCGGCATTCTTCACCTCTCGACGAGCGGAAGCTGACGAACTTCGCATCTTAGCGAAAGCTCTCGAATTGCACCATGTGCTACACTGCCCGGCGATGTCCTGTGGTTCGCCAAAACTCCGCACGAGGCGATCCTCATCCATGTAACATGTTACACGGCATCTTTCTATATTATTGATTTCACACGCGCTCTTGATTTTGGCGAGGCACAGGTATATCGGCTGGTTTCGGCCCAAGCTTCGCATGGTGGCGCGGTTGAAATTCCGGTTGGATTCCCGAATATTTCGGGCATAGGAATAATGGACAATCGCACAACAGTCTAAGCTTCCGCCAAGGCGCTGTGGACAATGTGTTTCTCAATCGCTCCTTCTCACACGGCCAAGGCCACCTCGTTAGACTTCGCTGCCGGGAGCGTGGATGCGAGCGCGGTCAATCCAGCTGTCTTCTAAAACATACGCCGCGAAAAAGGAAGTCCTAACCGCTCGAAGCCATAGGCTTCGCCGGTGTG
>Ga0209220_1000653_pt1 | contig 10795 bp, 8 predicted proteins | sample BlaSpr_A8_OM3_M3_FD_187984 | JGI IMG/M metagenome (GOLD analysis project Ga0209220, IMG submission 187984) | Forest soil microbial communities from Thunder Bay, Ontario, Canada - Black Spruce, Ontario site 2_A8_OM3_M3 (SPAdes) (version 2) | ecosystem: Environmental > Terrestrial > Soil > Boreal... | reverse complement strand
AGGCAAGCGTACGGAGAAGGAGGCTCGCCACGAGGTCACGCCTGACGTGAAGATCCTCGAGACGCTTGGGCGCCTCGATCGCCCCAGTTACCATCGGGCGCACATATTACAGTTCAGGACTCGGCTCCAGGCCCCCTTTCGGGAACCCAACGATGCATTGGCGGCCGGGTTCATCCCGGCCGCGACTTTGTCTCCCAGGTCGCCCAATCGTTGTGTGGAGTGTCTTTTAGAAAATCCCAACCTCTCCGGGAAGGAGTTAGCGGCGCGAAGCGCCGCGACGTAGAGGGAACCGGGACGGTTCCCTCTGCGCCTATGGTTCGTAGAATCGCGGAAAAGTTGCCGGAGTACGCAGCCCTCGACCTCGAAACCACCGGTCTCGACCCGGCCCGGGACCGAGTCATCGAGATCGGCGCCGTGGCTTTCACGCCCGATCAGGTCACCTCGACGCTCGAGCAGCTGGTCGACCCCGGGCGCGCGGTGCCCGACCCGGTCCTCCGGCTGACCGGGATCAGGCAGGACGAGCTGAAGGGGGCGGCCAGCCCCGAGTCCGCGCTGCGCCGGCTGGCCGATTTCCTGCAGGGGAGGCAGCCGGTAGGCCATGGCGCGCGGCTCGACGTCGAGTTTCTCGAGGCGGCGGGCCTCTGGGACGAGTCCCAGGAGATCCTGGACACGCTCGACATCTCCCGGATCCTGCTTCCGACGGCGGCCAGCCACAGCCTTCCACTGCTTTCGACCGAGATGGGGTTCACGCAGCCACGGCCGCACCGTGCTCTCGATGACGCGGACGCCACCCGGCAGCTTCTGCTCCGGCTGCGCGAGGAGGCGGTGGCCCTCGACGAGTCGCTCAAGGAGTCGATGCTGGTGCTGGTCGCGCCCTATCCATGGCCGGTGGCGCGCTTCTTCTCCGAGGCGCTGACCGCGTCCAACCCGAATCCCGAGCCCGCCGCGGTGGTGCGCGGCGATTCGGTCGGTCGAGCGACGTCCGGCGATCCGCCGCCCGACGATCCCACGGCAGTGGCCGCGCTGCTCGGCCCCGAGGGACCGCTGGCCAACGTGCTGCCCGGCTACGAGCACCGCGAGTCGCAGATGCAGATGCTGCTCGCCGTCGCGCAGATCCAGGCGCGCGGTGGAACGCTCGTCGTGGAAGCCGGCACCGGCACTGGGAAGAGCCTCGCCTACCTCGTGCCTTCGATCGCCCGCGCGGTGCGGCACAAACAGCGGGTCATCGTGTCGACCAACACGCACGCCCTGCAGGAGCAGCTGATGGGTAAGGATCTACCGGCGCTGCGAGAGTGGCTGCCGTGGCACTTCAAGGCTTCTCTTCTCAAGGGTCGTGCGAATTACGTCTCTCTCAGGCGGTGGCGCCGCTACCTCGCCGAACCCTGCAAAGACGCCGAGGAGCTCATGTTCAAGCTGAAAGTCCTCCTCTGGCTGCACAGCACCGAAAGCGGCGACCGCTCAGAGCTTCGCCTCCACGGGCGCGAAGAGGTGCTGTGGAACCGGATCGCCAGCGACCCGATGGATTGCGTCGGGATCCACTGCACGAAGGAGGACTGCTACGTGCACCGCGCGCGGGCCGAGGCCGAGACGGCGGACCTCGTCGTGGTGAACCACGCGCTGCTGCTCGCGGATGCCGAGGTGGGGGGTGGATTGCTTCCGGAGTACGACCACCTCGTCGTCGACGAGGCGCACCATCTCGAAGAGGCGGCGACGCGAGGCCTCAGGCAGGAGGTCGACGGACCCGGGCTCGTGGCGCTTCTCGAGCGGCTCGCCGACGGCCTGCTCGGGGAGCTGCAGCGGCAGCCGCACCTCGGAGCCTCGGATGACGCGTTCGCTGCGGCGACGCCTCTCGCGCGCTCCGCGGCGACGCGGGTCGGCGAGGCGTTCGGCATCGCGGATGGATGGGTCGCCGCGCGCCTCGGTGAGGCGGAGCGCCGCGAGGAATCGGTGCGCATCACGCCGGCGCTGCGGGACGAGCCCGCGTGGATTGAGCTGAGGCTGGCCGGTGAGAACACGGTCACCGGTCTGGCAGTGCTCGACTCGTCGCTGCGCCGCGCGGTTGCGGGTGTCCGCGAGTGGCTCGGCGGTGAGGAACCGGACCAGGGAATCCGCGAGCTCGAGATGATTCGCGGTCGGCTCGAGGCCGCGCGCACGCTGCTCGACGAGGCGCTGCTCACCCCGGACGCGAACCGCGTCTATTGGTTCAGCCAGGTCGCGCGCGCGGAGAACCTGCTCCTGCGTGCAGCTCCCATCAACGTCGGTGCGTTGCTCCACGATCGCGTCTATGCGGAGCGCCGGTCAACAGTCTTCACGTCGGCGACGCTTGCCGTCGGCGGGACATTCGACTACTTCAGCTCACGAGTCGGTCTCGGCGCGGAGATCGAGGAGCTCATCCTTCCATCGCCGTTCGATTTCTACCATCAGGCGCTGGTCTGCCTGCCGACCGACCTTCCACTTCCGGAGGACGAGCGGTTCGATGCGTCAGTGGTCGACATCATCGCGGAGGTCGCGCGACGAGTCGGAGGACGCACCCTCGCCCTCTTCACATCGCATCGGCAGCTGCGGGACGTGCATGCGGCGCTCAAGCACCGCGTCGACCTCGACGAGGTGCTCATCCTCGGCCAGGGCATCGACGGTCAGCGCCGCCAGCTACTGAAGACCTTCGAGGAATCCGCGCGCCCACTGCTCCTGGGAACCGCGACCTTCTGGGAGGGGATCGACATCCCCGGCGAGCGGTTGAGCTGCGTCATCGTCGTGCGCCTTCCCTTCCCGGTGCCGACCGACCCGGTCTATGCGGCGCGTGCGGAGCAGGTGCGCGACCCGTTCGGGCAATTGGCGCTGCCGCAGGCGGCGCTCCGTCTAAAGCAGGGATTCGGTCGCCTGATCCGCCGTTCCACCGATCGCGGCGCGGTCGTCATCCTGGACAACCGCATCCTCGGACGCGACTACGGCCGGACATTCCTCGAGATCCTGCCGCCGGCGTCGCGCTACATAGGCCCATCGGCCGACGTCGCGGACCACGTCGGCGCGTGGCTTGACGGGGTTTGAGCAGGCTGTACGTCGTCGGGACTCCCATTGGGAACCTAGAGGACGTCAGCGCCCGAGCCCTGCGCATCCTGGGCGAGGTTTCCGCGATCGCGGCGGAGGATACGAGAGTGACATCGCGGTTGCTCGCCCGCCATGGGATCAGAAAACCCCTCATCAGCTACCGGGCGCCCGTCGAGCGACGCAGTCTGCCGCGGGTCATGGCGGCGCTGGACGAAGGCGACATTGCTCTCGTGAGTGACGCAGGTACGCCGACCCTGTCCGACCCCGGCCAGGCCCTCGTGACCGCGGCCTGGGCGGCGGGACACACCGTGGTGCCGGTGCCCGGCCCCAGCTCGATCACAGCGGCCCTCTCGGTCGCCGGGTACGGGGGACCTGGCTTCACGTTCCTCGGGTACCTTCCGCGCAAACCAGGCGAAACGCGCCGTTTGCTCGAATCGCTGCGTGAGGACCCTCGGCCGGCAGTCGCGTTCGAGTCGCCGTACCGGATCCGAAAATCGCTCGAGAGGATTGCGGAGTCGTTGCCGGAGCGCGGCGTCACCGTGACACGCGAGCTGACCAAGGTGCACGAGGAGGTTCTGCGCGGGACTGCCTCCGAGATCCTCTCCGCGCTGGGTGACCGGGCGCGCGGCGAGTTTACGCTTGTCATCGCAGGTGCCTAACCAGAGAACAGTCCTCATCGCGCCCGCGTGGCCTTATGCGAATGGGCCGCGCCACATCGGCCACGTGGTCGGCTTCGCCGTGCCTGCGGACGTGCTCGCTCGCTTCGAGCGGCTGCGTGGATCCCGAGTCCTGATGGCCAGCGGCACCGACGAGCACGGCACCCCGATCACCTACGAAGCGGACAAGAAGGGCATCCCGCCACGTGAGTTCGTGGACGAGAACAACAGGCTCATCGTGCAGGACCTGGTGAGCCTCGGCATGACCTACGACATCTTCACGCGTACGACGACGGCGAACCACTATCGCGTCACGCAGGACCTGTTCCTGAAGCTGCACGAGAACGGTTACCTGGTCAAGGAGAAGCTGCTCGGCGCGTTTGACCCGGCGACAGGCAGGACTCTGCCCGACCGCTACATCGAGGGCAAATGCCCGATCTGCGGCTACCCGGATGCGCGCGGCGACCAGTGTGACAACTGCGGCAACCAGCTCGACCCGACCGACCTTATCAACCCGCATCAGCGCGGAAGCGACGCGCCGGTGGTGTTTCGCGAGACGGAACATTTCTTCTTCGACCTGCCCGCGTTCGGGGAGAAGCTGAAGGCCTGGATCGAATCCCATGAGGACTGGCGCCCCAACGTCCGGAAGTACTCGCTGGAGTTCGTGCGCAACCTCAAACCTCGAGCGATCACTCGCGACCTCGACTGGGGCGTGCCCGTCCCGCTGCCCGGCTGGGAGGACAACCCGAGCAAGCGGATCTACGTGTGGTTCGATGCGGTCATCGGCTACCTCTCCGCGTCGATCGAGTGGGCGATCCAGCGCGGCGAGCCCGACGCCTGGCAGACGTGGTGGCAGAACAGCGAGTCCCACCACTACTACACGATGGGCAAGGACAACATCACGTTCCACACCGTGTTGTGGCCCGCGATCCTCATGGGCGTGGGCGACCTCAAGCTGCCGGACGAGATCGTGGCCAGCGAGTTCCTGCACATGGAGGGCAGCAAGCTCTCGACCAGCCGCGGCAATGTCATCTACGTGCGCGACGTGCTGGACCGCTACGACGCCGACGCGCTCCGCTACTACTTGATGATCGCGGGTCCTGAAAACCAGGACACCGACTTCACGTGGGCGGAGTTCATCCGCCGCAACAACGACGAGCTCGTCGCCACGTGGGGCAACCTGGTCCACCGCACGCTCGTCAACGTCCAAAGGAACTTCGGTGAGGTCCCTACGCCGAAGCTGGAAGACCGCGACAGCGCGATTCTCAAAGAGGTCGAAGAGGCCCTTGACACGGTGGAGGACCTGCTCGAAGAAGCCCGATTCCAGGGCGCGTTGAAGCACGTGATGGCGATGGCCGCCAAGGTGAACGTCTATCTCGGCACCGAGCAGCCCTGGCACACGATCAAGACGGACCGGCAGCGTGCCGGCACGGTTCTCTACGTCGCACTGCGCTGCGTCGACAATCTCAAGACCATGCTCACTCCATTCCTGCCGTTCTCGTCGCAGCGCCTGCACCGCATGCTGGGCTACGAGGACGTGATCGCGCCGCAGCCTGAGGTGCGCGAGTTCTCAGAGGATGCCGGTGCCCACACGGTGATCACCGGCGACTACGAGGCCGTCGATCGCTGGCATCCGTCGACGCTCGAAGCGGGGCGCAAGCTCCCGGCGCCTGAGCCGCTCTTCAAGCGCCTCGACGAGGAGGTCTCGCCATCTTCGTAGACACGCACCTCCACCTCGAGGAGCTCGGCAGCGCCACCGAGGTCGTCGAACAGGCGGTCGCCGCGGGCGTGACACGTCTTATCGCGGTGGGCGTCGACCTCGAACGGAGCGGGACCGCGACGTCGCTGGCACACGCTTACGAGGAGGTGTGGTCCGGTGTCGGACATCACCCGCTCGAAGCATCCGAGCCCGACCTTGCGGCGATGCGTCAGCTGGCCCAGGACGAGATGGTCGTCGTGATCGGCGAGATCGGACTCGACTTCGAGCACATCGGGGGTCCGCTCAGGGACATTCAGATCGCGCGCCTGCACGAGATGTTCCAGATCGCGACCGAGCTGGACCTGCCGGTCGGAATCCACAACCGCGGTGCGGCGCAGGAGGTCCTTTCCGCCATCAAGACCCACCCCGGGCTGCGCGGCGTCATGCATTACTTCGCCCTCGACTGGGAGTGGGCGCAGAAGTTTCTCGCCGCCGGGTTCTATCTGTCGTTCGCGGGCTTGATCACGCGGCCCAGCCGCGACGACCTGCGCGAGGTCGCGAAGCACTGTCCTGCCGACCGGCTGCTCCTCGAGACCGATTCGCCGTACGGCAACGCGCAGAAGCGAATGGGGGTGCCCAACCGGCCCGCGTACCTGCTCGATACAGCCGAGGTTGTCGCCGAGCTGCGCGGGATCGGCCTCGAGCAGCTCGCCGACCAGGAGCGGGCCAACGCAATCGCCCTCTTTCAAAAGATGAAGTGAGCCCGCGGCGGGCGCGGCGCTCGTGATCGACCCCGCGGATGCGCATCAGCTCGAGGGACTGCTGCGCCGTCACCGGATCACGCTGAAGCACCGACTCGGCCAGAACTTCCTGATCGATCCCGCCATGCGAGACGCAGTCGCGGCAGCGGCGGAATGCAGGCCCGACAGCGACGTCCTCGAGGTGGGTGCCGGGGTCGGCACGCTCACCGTCGCGCTCGCCGGTCGCTGCCGCCACGTCGTCGCCGTCGAGCTCGACAACGCCATGATGCCCGCGCTGCGTGAGGTCCTTGCCTCCCATCCGAACGTCGAGGTGGTGGAGGCTGACATCCTTCGCTTCGACTCCCTCGCGGCGTTTCCGAAGGGGGGCGAAACCGTCGCCGGCAATATCCCCTACAACCTCACCGGCGCGCTGATCCGCAAGCTTCTCGACCACCCGCCGAGGCCGCGCCGACTCTCCCTGGTCGTGCAGAAGGAGGTCGCCGAAAGATGGACGGCGAAGACCGGCGCAAGCCTCGCGACTGTCGTGGTTCAGGTCTTCACGGAAGCGAGGATGCTGATGACGATCCCGGCGGCCGCATTCACTCCCGAGCCAAAGGTCGATTCGGCGCTGGTCGCGCTGGAGGTTCGCACGCGGCCGGCTGTGGACGTCCCGGATCTGGATGCCTTTTTCCGGTTTGTCGAGGCGGTCTTTCAGTTCCGGCGCAAGCAGCTCGGCGGCACGCTGGCACGCATCGCCGCAATACCTGGATCCGATTCCGCCCAACGGCTGGCCGAGCTCGGCATCGATCCTGCCCGCCGTGCCCAGACCCTCAGCTTGCGCGAGTGGGAAACCGTGTATCGCGCATTCAACCCCAGGCTCGATCGTTAGGCTCTACCGACTGTGGATCCGATCAGGCTGCCCGTCGAGGCTCCTGGCGGCTTTCGCGGCGTGCTCCAGCACACCGCGTTTCGCAACATATGGTTCGCTCAGCTTGCGGCACAGCTGGCCGACAAGTTCCTTCTTTTCTCGCTGATCATCCTCGCGTACAACATCTCGCACGGCAGCACGCCGGTCGCGGTGACGCTTCTCGCGTACACGGTACCCGCCGTGCTGCTGGCCCCGCTTGCGGGCGTGATCGCGGACCGCGTCGACCGCAAGCAGATCATGTTGTGGAGCAACATCGGCCGCGCGGCGGTGGTCGCGGCGATCCCAATCGCATCGGTGATCCCAGGCGTCAAGGATGACTTCCTCCACCTGCTCCTGATCGCGTTCATCTTTTCCTCGGTGGGCCAGCTGTTCGGCCCGGCGGAAGCAGCGGTCATCCCGACGATCCTTCCGCGCTCGATGCTCATCACCGCGAATTCGATGGCGCTGCTCACGATGGTGCTGACCCTGGTGGTGGGTGGGGTCCTCGCGCCCGTCGTCTCCCGGTTCGACCTCTACGATCCCTACTGGTGCGCGGTCGTGCTGCTCCTCATCGCGACGAGCCTGATCTTCGCCTCCGAGATTCCTAAGCTTGAACGCCATACCGAGTCTCCCGTCGAGGAGAGCCGAAGCCGCTTCCGAGTGATGATCCTCGACCTCGAGGAGGGGTTCGACGCGCTGCGCGCTTCGCGCGGACTGCGCCTCGCGTTCGGACAGGTGAGCATCGCGGTCCTCGTCCTCTTCATGCTCTACACGCTCGCGCCCTCTTACGTCAGCAAGGTCATCGGGATTGCCGCCCAGGACACCTACGTGATCCTCGGACCCGCCACTGCGGGAGCAATCCTGAGTGCCGTCCTCCTCGGCCAGTTCATGCGGCACATCGACCGCTCCCGGCTGCTCGCCGGGTCGCTCATCGCGAACGGGGTCACGCTGCTCGGGCTCGCGGCCGTGCCTTATGCCATGCGGCACTTTGCCGACCTGCAGGTCCACAACCGCATCACCGGGGCCACGTTCAGCCTCCTGCTCGGGGTCGAGTTCGGCGCGATTCTGATCCCCGCCATCACCTACCTGATGGAGTCGACGAGCGACCACATCCGCGGCCGCATCTTCGCCCTGCTCTACATGGTCATCAACGGCGTGTCCGCGCTCCCGGTCCTCGTGGCCGCCGCGCTGGCGGACAACATCGGCACGGCCCAGGTGCTCGGAGGGCTGGGAGTCTTGCTCCTCGGCGGTGGTGCGGGCGTCATCGCTGCCGGGCAGCGCGCTCCCGAGCCACTAGCAGAACCAACGCAATCAGCAAAAGGACAGTAAGTCCGCCGACGCCGATGGCGCGCAGGATTGTCTCGAGCAGCGCAAGGTTGCTGCCGAGGACGTAGCCCGCGCACCCGATCAGCGTGGCCCAGAGCAACCCACCAATCGCGCTGAAGATCTGAAAGCGCCAGAACGGCATGCGCGCCATCCCCGCGAGCATCGAGCCCCACGTGCGCAGGCCGAGCATGAAGCGCGACGTGAGGACCGCCTTGTCCCCGTGCCGGGCGAAGAAGAGCTCTGCCCGCGCGAGGTGGTCGGGGCGAATGTGCAACAGGTGGCCGAAGCGCTCCACGAACGGCCGGCCGCCGCGGTATCCGAGCAGGTACCCCACGTCCGCCCCCGCGGTGGCGCCGGTAAACCCGAAGAAGATGACCAGAACCAGGGAGTGATGGCGTGCCGCCGCCCACGCGGCCGCGGCGAGGAGCAGCGCCTCACCCGGAAATGGAACGCCTGCGCTTTCGATCAGGATTCCGAGGCCGGCTGAGGGGTAACCGAGCGCGTCGACGATCCGAGCCCAATCCAAGGGCTTCATATACTGGACGACCCGATGCCCGACTACGGGGAGCATGAATCAGACGGCGATCCGCTGCAGACGCTGCGGCACTCGACCGCCCACCTGCTCGCGGCCGCCGTCACCGAGCTCTATCCGAATGCGAAGTACGGCATCGGGCCCGCCGTGCAGGACGGCTTTTACTACGACTTCGATTTCGGCCAGCCGATCTCCGCGGCGGACGTGCCGGCGATCGAATCGCGGATGCGACGGCTGGCGCAGGCGGACATCCCGTTCGTCCACGAGGTCCTCTCGCGCGAGCAGGCGATCGAAGAGTTTCGCCGTCGCGGACAGGATTACAAGCTGGAGCTGATCGCGGACAAGGTCGGAGGCGACGGCGTGAGTCTCTATCGCACGGGCGAGTTTCTCGACCTGTGCCGCGGTCCACATGTCCGCTCGACGCGGGACCTCAAGGCTTTCAAGCTGCTGCGCGTCGCCGGCGCCTACTGGCGCGGCGATGAGAAACGGCCGCAGCTGACCCGCATCTACGGCACCGCCTGGCAGACACAGCGCGAGCTGGACGACTACTTGAAGTTCATGGAAGAGGCGGAGAAGCGCGACCACAAAAAGCTCGGCAAGGAGCTGAAGATCTTCACGCTCGACGAGCGCCTCGGCCTGGGCCAGGTGGTCTGGCTGCCGAATGGCGCGACGATCCGGCGCGAGCTCGAGAGATGGATCATCGATGAGGAGCTGAGGCGGGGCTACCGCCACGTCATCACGCCCCACCTGGCGAAGCTGGACCTCTACAAGCAGAGCGGCCACTGGGAGCTGTTTCACGACACGATGTATCCGCCCATGCGGTTCGAGGATGGGGAGGAGCTCGAGCTGCGCCCCATGAACTGCCCTCATCACATCATCGTTTACACGCACGACCTGTACAGCTACCGCGACCTGCCGGTGCGGATCGCGGAGCTTGGGCAGAACTACCGGCTCGAGAAATCAGGCGAGCTGATGGGCATGGTCCGCGTCCGCGCCTTCAACCTCAACGACGCCCACATCTTCTGCACCCCCGACCAGGTCGTCGACGAGGTCCGTGGCGCTCTCGAGCTGGCCAACCATTTCATGTCGGTGCTCGGAGTGACGGACTACTGGTACCGACTGTCGGTGCGCGACAACGTGAAGACGAAGTGGGCCGGCACCGATGAGGAGTGGGAGACCGCAGAGGCCATGCTGAAGGAGGCCCTCGAAAGCCTGAACCTTCCTTATCGAGTCGGGGTGGGGGAGGCCGCGTTCTACGGACCGAAGATCGACTTCCAGTTGATGGACGCGCACCGCCGCGAGTTCACCAACAACACCGTGCAGGTCGACTATCAATTGCCCAAGAAGTTCGACCTGGAGTACGTCGCCGAGGACGGGTCCAGGCAGCGACCCGTGATGGTGCACCGGGGAGCGTTCGGCGCCTTCGAGCGGATGACCGCCTTCCTGATCGAGCACTATGCGGGCGCCTTCCCGACGTGGCTGCACCCGGTGCAGGTTGTCGTCATCCCGATCACCGACGCGCAGCAGGACTACGCGCGCAAAGTGGCGGAGCGACTGCGGGCGCTGCGCCTTCGGGTCGAGCTCGACGATCGCTCAGAGCGGATGCAGCGCAAGATCCGGGACGCCCAGGCACAGAAGGTGCCGTATATGGCGATCGTCGGAGCCCGCGAGGCGGAGTCTGAGCACGTCAACGTGCGCGACCGCTCAGGCGGTCAGGTCGACTCGAGCTTCGAGGCGTTCGCCAGCATGGTCGCCGCCGAGGTGGCGGAGCGCCGGCGCTGACCGGCAAGAGGCGCGGCCGGAAAAGCCGTCGGCGGATCTTCGGCGCCCATGCGGCCCATCTCCGGGTTCAGCGCCTGCGCTGCTCGCTCACGAATCTCCGATGCG
>Ga0209220_1000652_pt1 | contig 10815 bp, 6 predicted proteins | sample BlaSpr_A8_OM3_M3_FD_187984 | JGI IMG/M metagenome (GOLD analysis project Ga0209220, IMG submission 187984) | Forest soil microbial communities from Thunder Bay, Ontario, Canada - Black Spruce, Ontario site 2_A8_OM3_M3 (SPAdes) (version 2) | ecosystem: Environmental > Terrestrial > Soil > Boreal... | reverse complement strand
ACGCGGTCGCGAAGGTCACGGGCGCGACCCGCTTCGCCGACGACCTCGCCTTCCCACGCATGCTCTACTGCAAGCTGTTGCGCAGCACCGAACCGCATGCCCGCATCGTCTCGATCGACACCTCAGCCGCGCGACAGTACGCGGGGGTCCAGGCGGTGCTCACCGGCCGCGACCTGCCGATCCCCTTCGGCATTCTCCCGGTCTCGCAGGACGAGCACGCCCTGTGCCTGGAGAAGGTGCGGTTCATCGGCGACCCCGTGGCAGCCGTCGCGGCGACGAGCGAAGAGGCCGCGACCGCGGCGCTCGATCTCATCAAGGTCGAGTACGCGCCCCTGAAGCCAATCGCCACGGCACAGGAGGCGGTCGCCAATCCCGAGCCGCGCATCCACGACTACGGCGACGGCGGCAATCTCCACAAGCTCATCGACCTCGAGTTCGGCGACGTCGAAGCGGGTTTTGCCGAGGCCGACGTGGTTCGGGAGGACCTGTTCTTCTTCGAGGGCAACACGCACCTCCCGATGGAACAGCACGCGGCAGCAGCGACCTGGTCGCCCGATGGGAAGCTGACGCTGTGGAGCTCGACGCAGACCCCGCACTACGTGCACCGCGCCCTCGCGAAGGTGCTGGAGTTGCCCGCGGCGCGGATCCGCGTGATCGCGACGCCCAATGGGGGCGGTTTCGGCGGCAAGAGCGACCCGTTTAGTCACGAGATCGTTGTCGCCAAGCTCGCGATGCTTACCGGGCGGCCCGTGAAGATCACGCTGACGCGCGAGGAGGTCTTCTACTGTCATCGCGGGCGCCATCCGACGCTGATGTGGGTCAAGACGGGAGTGAAACCAGATGGATCGATCACCGCGATGCATTTCAAGTCGCTGCTGGACGGCGGCGCCTACGGCTCCTACGGCGTAGCGAGCACATACTACACGGGTGCTCTGCAGACGGTGACGTATAACGTGCCCCGTTACCGCTTTCAGGGCGCACGCGCGTTTACCAACAAGGCGCCGTGCGGCCCCAAGCGCGGCCACGGCACCCCCCAGCCCCGCTTCGCCCTCGAGGTCCACCTCGACAAGATCGCCGAGCAGCTCGCCATCGACCCGGCGGAGCTGCGGCTCAAGACACTCGTCCCGCCCAACTCGCTCACCGCGAACTACCTGCGGGTCGGCTCGATGGGACTCGGCACGTGCATCGAAAAGGTCGTCGAGGGTTCCGGGTGGAAGCGGAAATTCCGCAAGCTCGCGCGCGGGCGTGGGGTGGGTCTCGCGTGCTCGAGCTACATCTCGGGCGCCGGGTTGCCGATCTACTGGAACAACATGCCGCATTCGGGCGTGCAGCTGAAATGCGACCGCGGCGGCGGCGTGACGGTGTTCTGCGGCTCGACGGAGATCGGTCAGGGCTCGGATTCGGTGCTCGCGTACATCGTCGCCGAGGTCCTCGGCATCGATCCCTTCGATATCGCAGTCGTGACCGGCGATACCGACCTCACGCCTGTGGACCTCGGGAGCTACTCGAGCCGCGTGACCCTGATGACCGGCAACGCGGCGCTCCAGGCGGCCGAGCGGGCGCGCCAGATCCTCGCGCTGCACGCGGCGGCCAAGCTTGAGGTGCCGGCGGCTCGGCTGACGTTCGCCGACGGCCGCGTCTTCGACGCGCAGGACCCCAAGCGCGGGATGACCTTCGCCGAAGCGGTGCAGCGCGCCGAGGCCGCCGAGGGGACGATCGGCACCGTCGGGTCCTACACGCCCCCTAAGAGCGCCGGACAGTATCGCGGCGCCGGCGTCGGGCCGTCCCCTGCGTACTCCTACAGTGCCTGTGTGGCTGAAGTAGACGTGGACCCGGCGACGGGCATCGTACGCGTGCCCACGATCTGGATCGCGCACGACGTCGGCCGCTCGATCAACGCCGCCGCCGTGATCGGCCAGGTCGAGGGCTCGATCTACATGGGGTTGGGTGAGGCCCTCATGGAGGAGATGGCGTATCGAGGTGACCTCAAGGTGGTGCACAAGATTCCCAGTTTGCTGGAGTACAAGAGTCCCACGACGCTCGAGATGTGTGATGTGGTCACGTATCTCGTGGAAGATCCTGATCCAAACGGCCCATTCGGTGCCAAAGAGGTCGGCCAGGGGCCGCTGTTGCCGGTGATGCCGGCCATCGCCAACGCCGTCTACGACGCCGTGGGCGTGCGCATCGACGAAGTGCCGATCACTCCCGAGAAAGTCCTCAAGGCCATCCGGAGAAAGGAAAAGGGAGAGGCGGGGCGGTACGGCCCGGAGAGCTTCCCCGAGATCCCGTGGCCGGAGTCGACGCGCGTGCCGCCGCCGTGGGAGGGGGGCGACGGGAAAGCCGTGCCCGTGACGGCCGCGGCGCCGGAGCGACAGCACTGATGCTGCGCCTTCCATCGTTTACCTACCTGCAGCCCAGGAGCCTCAAGGAAGCGCTGGCGATGAAAGCCGGCGCCGGCCCGGATGCGATGTTTGTCGCCGGCGGGACGGACCTGTATCCGAACATGAAGCGCCGCCATCAGGAGCCGCGAACCGTGATTTCGCTCATGGCGGTTCCTGATCTGCAGCGATCAGAGAAGACCGTGCTTGGGGCGGGCCTCACGCTCAGCACGATAGCGGCGGTCGGCGCGGTCGATGCGGTCCGGCATGCAGCTGGCCTCGTATCGACGCCGCTGCTGCGCAACATGGGCACTCTGGGAGGCAACCTCTGCCTCGACACGCGTTGCAACTACTACAACCAATCGTACGAGTGGCGGAAATCGATCGATTTCTGCATGAAGAAGGACGGTCACATCTGTTGGGTGGCGCCGTCCTCGCCGCGTTGCTGGGCCGTGAATTCGTCGGATGTCGCGCCGGTGATGGTGGCGATCGGCGCGGAATACCGGCTGGTGGGACCCCGAGAGGGGGGTGAGCGCGTCGTCCCCGCCGGACGCTTCTACCACAACGACGGCATCAACTACCTCACGAAGCAACCCGACGAGATCCTCGTAGATGTGCGTCTCCCGGCGCCGGACGGTTGGGACGCCGTCTACCACAAGTTGCGGCGTCGCGGCTCCTTTGACTTTCCCGTGCTGGGCGTGGCGGCGTGGCTGCGCTGGGACGGCAAGAAAGTCGGGGAGGCTCGGATCGTCCTGGGCGGGGTGGCGAGCTATCCGCAGGAAGTACCGGAGGCGGGTGCGGCGCTGAAAGGTGCGCCGCTCACTGACGACTCGATCGCGGCCGCCGCCGAGGCGGCGTACCGGCCTTCCAAACCGATGGACAATACCGATTTCGACCTGTCGTGGCGGAAGCAGATGACGCGGGTGTTCGTGTCCCGAGCCCTGGAAGAGCTAAGGACCCGCTCAGCCCGTCGCTAGCGCCTCGATCTCCGCCGCAGCTTTGTTCAGTACTTCGGCGAGGCGCTTGCGCGCCGCGTCGCTCTCCGCCTTCCACCCGGTCCGGTACACGGTCTTCACGAGCTGTCCGAGGGCACGGTTCACTTCCACCATGGAGCCGCCCACGGTGCGCTCGACGGTCTCACTCACGCGATCGAAGATGTCTTCGACGATGTCCTTGTGTTCGTCCAAGAAAGCCCGTCCTGTGTCGGTTATCTCGTAGACCTTTTTTCCTTCGACGTCCCGTCCCACCACCAGCCCTTCGTCCTCGAGCCATTGCAGGGTCGGATACACGGTGCCCGGCGAGGGCGAGTAGCAGCCGTGCATGCGCTCTTCCAGCTCCTTCATCACCTCGTAGCCGTGCCGCGGCTTGTCGCGCAGCAGTTTGAGGATCACGTACTTCATGTCGCCAGCCCCGAACCACTGACGCCGCCGTCCCCGCGGACCGCCCCGGAAACCCCAAAGAGCCTCCCAGCCGAACTTGCCCGTCATATCCGCCCCGCTGTAGATGTTACGTTACGATATTCAGGGACGATATATCGTGTCAAGTCTGTGTTCCAAGTCACCATCCAGCTTGAGCTTGCACGTTCCGCGCCTACCCGTACATTCCACCCTCGCCCCATTGTGGTCCCAACGCGGCGCCCTGGGAGAGGAGCAGCAATGGCTGTGCAAGTCACCCCGCACCCCACTTGGGTGGCGGAGCTCGATTCGACCCTAGAGCCCAACCGCCAGGCAATCTTGGACACGCCGGTCATCATCGACGCGTCCGAGAATCAGCTGGTTGACGGCCAGATTCAGAACTTCCTGGTCGGGTTCTACCCGATCATCCGCGACTTCCCCCAATGGCTGCAGCTGCTCCTGGACCGTTCGCCGACCATGGGGCGCGACTTCTTCACCGACAACATCCGGGTGGAGCGGCGGCACGACGCGATGTGGCGGGCGATGGGAGACGGCTTCAACGTCCCGAAGAAGCGCTTTCAGGAGCCCGAGCCGATGCTCCCCGAAGTCAAGAAATTCCATGCCTATTTGACCGAGATGTGCCGCAACGCCGAATTCGGCACGGCCGTGTCGGCGACCAACTATGCGGTCGAGGGCGTGGCGCAGAAGATCTCCGAGAAGGCATTGCGCGGCCTGGCGAAGAATGAGAAGATCGGTCCGCGCGGACGGTGGTGGCTCGAGGAGCACGCCAAGTACGATGATGAGCACCCGATTCACGCGCTCGAGATCATCAAGGACTGCGTGAAGCGGGGGGGCGACTCGCCCCGACACGTGACGCAAGCCGCGCTCGAAAGCCTTGGCTTGATGCGCGTCGCCATGGAGGCTTCTTATCACGCGTGAGTAAAGGGCGTCGTCTCTCCCCGGGCCGGGGTACCCGGACCGCCACCGCTCCCAAGCGGCCGCGGCTGGACCTGCTGCAGGCCGCGGCGGACATCGTCGCGGCGCTGCCGGATGCGGTGGTCGTGACGGGCACGGACCGCCGGATCCTCGCCGTCAACGAGGCGGGCGCCGAATTGCTGGGATGGGACGTGGCCGAACTGGTGGGTCAGGCGATCGCCGACCAGGTGTCCCCGGGGGAACGGGCACATGTGGCCTCGCGGGAAGACCGCGTGATGGCTGGCGAGCCGCAGCGTTACGAGACCAAAGTGCTGAACCACCGGACCGAGGAAGAGCGCGACGTCGCCGTCTCGAGCGGGCCGTTCCGCGTGGATGGCGAGCTGATCGGCACGGTCGCCACGCTGCGCGACATTACGGACCCCAAACGCGCCCAGGATACGCTGGCGCGCTCCGAGGCCCGTTATCGCCACCTCGTCGAGTCGGCCTCCGACGCCATCGTCACGCTGGACGCCAACGGCCGGTTCACCACCGTCAACCATGCCGCCGAGAACATCTCCGGCTATCGGCGCGAGGAGCTGGTCGGGCAGTGGTTCGCGCCCATGCTCCCCGACGACGATCTCCCCAAGGCGCTGGCGCACTTCCAGCAGGCGCTGGCCGGCGAAACGGGACTGTTCGAATCGCAGTTTTACCGCAAGGACGGCGAAGTCCGCACCATCTCGATCACGTACTCGACGCCGCAGAAGGACGAAGAAGTCCTCTGTCTGATCCGCGACGTGACCGACCAAAAGATGCTCCAGGAGCAGCTCATCCAATCCGAAAAGATGTCCGCGATCGGACAGCTGGTCTCCGGCGTGGCGCACGAGCTCAACAATCCGCTGGCCGGCATCTCGGCATTCGCGCAGCTACTCCTCGCCGAGAAGCGGTTTCCCCCGGACCAGCGTACCGCGGCCGAGACGATCTACAGCGAAGCGCGCCGTGCCAGCCGCATCGTCCAGAACCTGCTGACATTCGCGCGCCAGCACAAAGCTGAGAAGGGCCCCACCGCCATCAACCAGGTGCTCGACGATACCCTGGAGCTGCGCGGGTACGAGCTGCGCGTGCGCGGCATCGACGTGCGGCGGGAGTACGACGAGTCGCTGCCCGACACGATGGGCGATGCCCACCAGCTGCAGCAGGTGTTCCTGAACCTTGTCACCAATGCTGAGCAGGCGATGGAGCGGTCCGACGGCCACCACCACCGGCTGACCGTCCGTACCCGCCGGGCCGGCGATGCGCTCCGCATCGAGATCGAAGACACGGGCGGCGGCATCCCCCCGAACCTCGTGGAGCGGATCTTCAACCCGTTCTTCACCACCAAGCCGACCGGCTCGGGCACCGGACTCGGCCTCTCGATCTCGCTCGGCATCGTGCGGGAGCACGAGGGGCGCATCTGGGCGGAGAACGCGCCCCAGAGCGGCGCCCGTTTCGTGGTCGAGCTGCCGATCATCGAGCCCCGGGCCTCCGGGGAGTTTCCCGCCGTCGCGGCGGTTCACCCGGTCGGCGACCGGCTGCGTATCCTCGTCGTGGACGATGAAGCGTCGGTGCGGGTCGCGCTGCAGCGCTACCTCGCGAGCCGCGGTCACGAAGTGGAGACGACGGCGAGCGGCCAGGATGCGCTCGCGCGGTTGCGCGCGACTACCTACGACGCGGTGATCGTGGACATGCGCATGCCGGACCTGTCCGGCGAGCAGCTGTTCGAGCGGCTCCGCGGCGACGATCCCGCCCACGCCGAGCGCGTCATCTTCACGACCGGCGACCTCGTGAGCGAGCAGATGCGCCGGTTCCTCGACGGCTCGGGCCGGCCTTGCGTGCCCAAGCCGTTCGAGTTCGCTTCCTTCGACCAAGCACTGCCGGCTGCACGCCGGCGCGGGTAGCTCCGCCCTTCAACTCCAGCGGTTCAAATGTCACGTGCCCTGCTCCTGCTGTGCCTGCTGGTCTCAGCCCCCCCCGCCCTCGTCGCCGCCCAGGAGCGCTTTGACTTCTACGCGCGTGGGCCGTTCCGGCCCGCCGTGCCCCGCCCCGAGGCGATCACCGGCTACGCCGCGGGCGAGCAGCACACGATGTACGCCGTGATGCAGCACTACCTCGACACGCTGATTGCGACCGCCGGCGACCGGGTGCGGGTCGAGACCTGGGGCCAAACCGCCGAGCGGCGCCCCATCCGGGCGCTGATCATTTCCGACCCCGCCAACCTCGCGAAGCTCGACCAGATCCGGGCCGGCCTCGCCGAGCTGGCCGATCCGCGGAAGACGTCGCCCGCCCGGGCGGCGCAGATCGCGCAGGGCCCGGCGGTCGCGCTATTCCAGTATTCGGTGCACGGCGACGAGCCCGCGGGCTTCGAGGCGGCGATGCAGGTCGCCTACCAGCTGCTGGCCTCGGACGAGCCGCAGACCCTGGAGATCCTCAAGAACGTGGTCGTGGTGCTCAACCCCTCGGCCAATCCCGACGGCCACGAGCGGTTCGCTGCGTGGTACAACTCGGTCGCCGTTGGCGCTGACCATCCGTGGGCCTTCGAGCAGAACGAGCCATGGAGCATCACCGGGCGCTACAATCACTTCCGGTTCGACATGAACCGCGACCTCGTGGCCCAGAGCCAGCCCGAAGTGCGCGCGATGATGGACGGCTTGCTACGCTGGCGGCCGCAGGTGTTCGTGGACCACCACTCGACGACCCCCACGTTCTTTTTTCCGCCGGTGGCGCAGGCGGTGAACCTCAACCTGCCGCCCCAGACCACGAAGTGGTTCGACACCTACGGCCGCGCCAACGCGGCGGCGTTCGACCGCTACGGCTGGCAGTACTTCGTGCGCGGCGTATTCGACTTCTTCTACGTGGGCTACTGGGACGAGTGGGCCACGTTCCAGGGCGCGACCGGCATGACGTACGAGACCGACGGCGGGCCCGCATTCAATCAGCGCCGCGACGACGGCACGATCACGACGTTCCGCGACGGCATCGCCCACCATTTCGTCGCCTCGCTCGCGACCCTCGAGACGACGGCCAAAAACCGCCAGAGCCGGCTGGCCGATTACTACGAGTTTCGCCGCTCCGCCCTGACCGAGGCCGCGACCGACCGCATGAAGCGCGTCGTCATCGTCCCAGGCAGCGATCCGCGCTCCGCGGCCCACGTCGTGGGGCTGCTGCTTCGTAACGGCATCGAGGTCACGCGGCTGCGGCAGCCCGTGGCAGCGCGTGCGGCGCATGGCTACCTGGGGGGCGCCGCGGCGGCGCGGACATTCCCCGCGGGCAGTTACGTCATCGACTTCAATCAGCCGCAGCGGCGCATCGCGAAGGCGTTGCTCGAGCCGCAGGCCGAGCTGCAACGCACGTTCGTCGAGCGGGAGCTGGCCAAGTTCCAGCGCAACCGCCGCCGCGGCGAGGACTCCGACCGCGAGGATTACGGCTTCTACGACATCACTGCGTGGTCCTTGCCGCTCTCGTTCAATCTCGACGCATACTGGACCGAGGACGCCGGTCCTGCTGGTGACGCGGTGACCGACACGCTGCTGCCGCCCCCTCCGGCGCCGGCGCGCGCCGCGAGCGCCTACGTCTTTTCGAACGACAATACCGGCGCCGTCCGCCTCGCCCTCGCCCTCGAGGCCGAAGGCTTCAAGTTGGCCGTCGCGACGCAGCCGGTGCGTGCGGACGGCCGCACGTATCCGCGCGGCACATTTATCGTCCGAACCCAGCGCAACGCCGCCGGCTTGCACGAACGCGTTGCGGCCCTGGGTCCGGCGCTGGGCGTTGCGGTCACGCCCATCCAGACCGCGTTTCCCGACACCGGCGACGTGGGCATCGGCTCGGGCGAGGTCGTCGCGCTGCGCCCGCCCAAGATCCTGGTGGGCGTGGGCGACGGGTTGTCGCAGACGAGCTACGGCTGGCTGTGGCACTTCCTGACCCGCGAGCTGGGCGCCCCCTTCACCCCCGTGGCGCTCCACGCCCTGGGCCGGATGGACGATCTCCAGACCTTCAACGTGTTCATCATCCCGGACGGCGACGGCAGCCGCATGCGGCGCGAGCTGGGAGACGACGGCGTCGAGAAGCTGAAGGCCTGGGTGCGCTCGGGTGGCGTGCTGATCGGCTACGGCGGGGCGGGCGCGCTGGCGGCCAACAAGGACGTGGGGCTCTCGACGATCGCCGCAGTGGGGCCCGACAGCGGCGCCAAGGGCGATTCCACCGCTCCGGGGAACGTACCCGCGCTCATTTCCGCTACCGCGCCCGCGCGCGACCGCCCCGAATGGATTCCCGGCGCAATCTTCCGCGCCACCCTCGATACGACGCAGTGGCTCACCTTCGGCTATGATCGGGACCGGTTGGCGGTGTTCATCGACGGTGACAGGTTCTGGAAGCCGTCCAAGGGCGGCGCGAACCCCGTGACGTTCACCGGCCCCGTCGATTCCCTCGTCTTGTCGGGCTTTGTCTGGCCGGACAACACCGCCCGGCTACTCAAGGGAACGACCTGGGCCTCTGTCGAGAACCAGGGTAGCGGGCGCGTCGTGCTGTTCCTGAGCGACCCGTTGTTCCGCGCGTTCTGGCGGGGTCCGGCGCGGCTGCTCACGAACGCGATTCTGATCGGACCGAATCGCTAGATCGTCAGATCACTCGGATCAGGTTCCTGATCTTCCAGACCGGCACCTTGAGCGACCGCAGTCTCATCGGAGCCTCGACGCGAAAGCGGGTGGGGTGCTCCGGCGTCCCCATGCGGTTGTGGTAGAAGCGGTCCTCCATCGCCGGCACCTTCCAGGTCACCGTCACGTGTTTCTGCTTGCGCAGCACGTCGAGCGTCACGGTCTCCCCGGTGTCGTAGGAGCGAAGAATCCGCATCGCTTGCTCCGGCGACGTCGGCTTGCGGCCGCCGATCGAGATGATCACGTCCCCGCCCTTCAGCGCGAGGGTGGAATCTTCGGGCGCGCGGACCACGAGCACTCCCTCACGGGTGCCGAAGTAGTCGCCGAGGTCGGGGTTCAGCTTCACCATCTCGATCCCGCCCCATGGGCTCCCGAAGGCGAACTCAAACTCGCCTGGCCCCCCTCCCCCCGGGCCCATGTGCATCTTGGGCAACATCCCCTCCATCGGCCCCATCTCAGGCATCTCGCCGCGTTGCATCATCGCCCACCCGAGGTCCTCTGCGATGATCGTGGCCTTGCGCGTGTCGTTGCCGCGGCGATACTCGACCTGCACGGTGTCGCCGGGCTCGAGGGCGCGCGCCAGCTCGATCAGCTTCATGCCTGGCCCCGATTCTTCGTTCCCCTCGGCTTGGGTGCCGCCCAGCGCGGTGCTATTGAACCGCGTGATGATGTCACTGGCCTTGAGGCCCGCCTTCTCGGCGGGTCCGCCTGGGGTCACTCCCTCGATGCGGGCGCCGAGCTTGTCGTCCGCCGCGTCCGCGTCGGTTTTGACGATCACGCCGATCCGGCCGCGGCTATCGTTGAAGGTGAACACGCCGAACGGTCCCCGCTCGACACGCGTGCGGGCGCGTGGGCGCGACGGGCGCGGCGTTGCCTGCGCAGCCGCCACGGCCGGCAATAGAATGCAGGCGGCCAGCGCCGCCAACGTCCAAGTCCGAATCATCTCACTTCCCCCTTTGGGCCCTCACAGGCCGACGTAGCGAGCGCGGGTCGCGCGGGCATTGACCAGCTCGCGCATCAGGCCCACCCGCTCCTGCCAAAGTTTCACAAGCTCGGCGTTCGGCGCACGAGAATCCGAGCGCGCCAGGTTGCCGTCGATAACAGAGATGCGGTCTTCCAGATCCGCCAAGCGGGCCGCCGCGTGACCGCTCAAGACGCGGCCGTCGAGGTCGTAGCGCTGCAGTGAATCCTCGAGCGTCGCCGACTGCTGCTTCGCCTGGCTGAGCTCCGCGTGGAGCGCACCTCCCTTACCGCCCGACGGCTGAACGAGAAGCAGCCCGGCAAGCGCCGCGGCGGCGGCGAGGCTCCCTCCCCACGCGCTCCAGCGGCGCCGCCGCCGAGCCCGCTCTGCGCGCACTACCGCGCGCACTGCCGGCCAGCGATCGCGGGCCGGCCCGAGCGCCGGCAACGCCCTGAGCTGCGCCACGCGCTGGTACAGTGCCT
>Ga0209220_1000651_pt1 | contig 10815 bp, 12 predicted proteins | sample BlaSpr_A8_OM3_M3_FD_187984 | JGI IMG/M metagenome (GOLD analysis project Ga0209220, IMG submission 187984) | Forest soil microbial communities from Thunder Bay, Ontario, Canada - Black Spruce, Ontario site 2_A8_OM3_M3 (SPAdes) (version 2) | ecosystem: Environmental > Terrestrial > Soil > Boreal... | reverse complement strand
TGGCCGAGCTCGTCTTCAGCCGAGCGCGTGCGTCGACCTCCAATCACGATGGCGGCAATCAGCACGAGACCTGCCACAGCAGCGATGACGACCCAGACGCTCACACGGTATACAACTCACCGCGAGCGAAGAGTTTTCATCTGATCTTGAGCGTGGCCTCACAGCAGATCAGTCCCAGGTCGGGCGTCCAGCGCAGCGTGAGGGGCGAGGCTGTCGACTGCGGCCGGAAACAAATCGTCAGCGGTCCCAGCTCTGCCCCGTTGCTGAACTCGGTGCGAGACCAATGTGTGCAGCCCGCCACGTCCTGGATCGCCGGCGATGTCTGCTTACTGGCGTCAACCAGCTGGAGATCCTCTGGGGAAGCGTGCGTCGCGGCGCTCGAATTGCGGAAGGCGACGTCCATCCGAACGATGCCGTCCGCCTCCCTGACGTTTGAGACCCACATCGTGTAGTCCTGCACGTCGAGGCATGGCTGCGGCGAGCAGGGCAGCGATGTGACTTCAGTGCCCCCCGGGACGACGACCCGGGCCAGGGCGATAAACGCGACGACGGCGAGGATCGCGAGGAGAGCCGCGCCGGCAGCGAAGAGAGCTAACCGAGTCCAGCGCCTCCGTCGGGAATGCAGCTCGTCCAAGTGCGGGCATTCTAGGGCCTCAGTAGAAGTGAGAATGTAGTAGTCATGGCGGCCGGTAAGGACCCTCAATGGACGGGCATCTACGAGACACCGTCCCCGAGCGACGCGGACCTGGTCCGGACCACGTTAGAGGTGGCCGGCTATCGTGTCTGGGTTCAGGGAGGAAACGCGCCGGGGATCTTTGGTCCCAGCAACGACACATCCGGCGCGCTGACCGTGAGCGTCCCGGCGGAGGACGCCGACGACGCACGTGACTACCTCAAGCAAAAGACCAGTCTCCTGCCTCACGATGCCGCCTCAGCGCCGTCTGACGATGAGACCTCCGTCTCACAAGAAAGCCTCGCGGACGTCGCCCAGGACATTCTGGAGCTGCGCCGTCAGCACGAGGTCGCGGCGTGCAAGTACTGCGGCATCGCAACCCTCGACGTCGGAGAAATCGAGCTCGACAGCCGCACGATTGCCCTCCTGCGGGCGTCGGGGCTGGGCGTCAACACCGCCACCTTTAGCGACTTCGAGCCGGGAGAGCGAATCTGCACCGACTGCGCTGGTCATGAAGTTACGTGCGAGCTCTGCGGACGGGTGCTCGATGCCTTTCTTGACCAGGGCGAGTATCGGCAAGCAAAGGACGACGAAGCCTACGTCTGCAGCATCTGTCGGGGCCGCCTCGAAGACCAGCTTCAGCCGGACCGGGACTGGTGACGGCGGCTCAGGCGGCTTTCGCGCGTGACGCCGGCCGGCTGATGCCGAAGTAAGCCCGAACAGGCCGCTTCAGCAGGAGAATGACCAACACCACGGTTAGCAGGCCGTTGCACAGATAGGCATCGAGAACCAGGGCGACGCCGACATGCTCCGACGGAATGATGGCAAATGCGCTGGCAATGTTCGCGATCGTCAGTAATGGCAGGAGGAAGCTGAGCCACCAATTACGCTTCGCCGGCACGCCCAGCAGTAAGAAGGCGCCGATGCACGCAAGAAGAAATATGATGCCCACCGTTGCCAGGACTGCGGCGCCGAGAACCGGCGAAGTCCCGGGGGCGACGCCGTAGCGCCAGACAACACCGAGGCGGCCAAGCGTGTTCAGGGCCAGCAGGACGGCCATGATGAGGAGGAGTGCTCGCAGGTACTTCAGCGACTTCGGGATTTCGGGCGTCATGGTACGGAGAACGCGGCGCGGGTCAAGTTCCGGCAGCACTGTGCCTATCGACGAAGGCCCGAAAACCTGTAAATTAGCTAGATGCGAAGGGGAAGGCTGGGGCCCGTCCTGGCCGCGCTCGCTGTCACGCTGGCTGCCTGCGGCAGCAGCACCGGGACTACCACCACGACCGGGTCCACGATCGTCTTCGGGGCCGCGGTGTCATCCACCGGGGCGCAGTCCCTCGAAGGCAAACTGACCAAACAGGGTTACGATCTGTGGCTGGACTGGATCAACCAACGGGGTGGGATCGTGATCAACAACGTCAAACACCCCGTCCAGATCAAGTATGAGGACGACCAGAGCAACGCCAACCTCTCGGCCACGTTGGTGCAGAAGCTGATCACCGACGAGAAGGCAAACTTCATCCTTGGGCCTTACGGCAGCGCGGCCACCGCGACCGACGCGATCATCGCGGAGAAGAACGGGATCCCGATGGTCGAGGCCAACGGCGCGGCCCAGGCGATCTTCAACAAAGGGTACAAGTACACATTCGGCGTCCTCTCTCCCGCCAACAAGTATCTAACCGGGGTCCTCGACATGGCCGCGACCCTGAGTCCCAAGCCGACCACGATCGCCATGCTGTCCGCGAATGACAACTTCTCGCTCGAGGTCGCGAAGGCAGTCGAGGACTACGCCCCGTCGGTCGGGATGCGGATTGTCTTTAGCAAGCCGTACCCGGCGGCGGCGCCCGACGTCAGTAGCCTGATCAGCCAGGCCAAGCAGGCCAACCCCGACATCGTCATGAACTCCGGCCACCTCGCCGAGGCAATCGCAATCAACAAGGCTGCCAAGCAGCTGGGCCTGAACGCGAAGATCTTCGCCTACTCGGTCGGGCCGTCGACCCCGGACTTCATCAGCGCCCTGGGCGCCGACGCCAACTACGTCATCGACGGCTCACAATGGACGCCCCAGGTCAAATACACACCCTCCTTCTACCTCTCGGTCGCCGACTACGTGAAGGCGTACAAGCAGAAGTACAACAGCACCGACCCGCCTGACTACCACGTCGCCGAGTCGACGGCCGCCTGCCTGGCCTTTCAGAAGGCGATCGAAAATGCCGCTTCGCTCGATGCCACCAAGGTACGGGATGCCCTCGCGAGCCTGGACGTCATGACCTTCTTCGGCCAGATCAAGTTCGATAGCCGCGGGATCAATACCTTCAAACCAATGGTCGTCGAGCAGATCCAGAGCGGTACCCATTACACGGTCTTTCCGGCCAACGTGGCGAACGGCTCGCCGAAATATCCGGCGCCGGCCTGGAGCTCGCGCTAGGCCGGCAATCCTCGCCGCCGAACTGAGCTTGTGAGCCAATTCACCCAGCAGGTCATTCTCGGCCTCCTGCTGGGCGGCGTCTACGTCGCGGTGGCGCTCGGCTTCAGCCTGGTCTGGGGCATCCTCAACATCGTCAACCTGGCGCACGGCGCGCTCGTGATGGTCGGCTCCTACATCACCTGGGACCTCTTCACGCGGCTGCACATTGACCCGTTCTTGAGCCTGCCGGTCGACGCAACGATGCTATTCGTGATCGGCTACGCGCTGCAGCGAGGCGTCATCAACCGGCTGATCCGGGCGCCGCTCCTTTTCACCTTCTTGCTGACGTTCGGGATCAACTTGGTGATCGTCAGCCTGCTGCTGCTGATCTTTACCGCCAACGTCCGCTCCGTCACGCCGTCCTATTCCGGGAGCGGCCTGCTCCTGGGCAGCATCGTCATTCCCTACATCCGCCTCGGCGGCCTGGTCGTGGCCATGGCGCTGGCGGGCATTTTGTGGTTGATCCTGAACCGCACCCGGACCGGCGCCGCCATCCTGGCGGTCGGGGCCGACCGCGATGCCGCCCAGCTGGTGGGCGTCGACCTCCGGCACACCTATGCACTCACCTTCGCGATCGGCGCCGCCTTCGCCGGAGTCGCCGGTGGCATCATCAGCACCTTCCAATCGATCACGCCAACGGCCGGCGATCCGTATACGCTGCAGGCCTTTGCGGTCGTCATCCTCGGCGGGCTGGGCCGGGTGAGTGCCACCGTTGCGGGCGGACTGGCGTTCGGGCTGATCGAGGTGCTGGGCCAGAGCGCACCGGGGTTGGGATCGGGCTACGCCAACGCGATCGCGTTCGTGGTGCTCGTGGTGGTCCTGGTCGTCCGCCCGCGGGGACTACTCGGCCGGCTGGCGTGACCGCCGGCGGACGGCGCCTGCCGACCTCCCTGCGACGGTCCGCCTTCGCCATCGTTGCGCTGGCCCTCGCGTTCGTGATCCTCGCGCCGCTGACCTCGATCGACGCCGCCCAACAGGCCGGGCTACCGCTGCTCACCGACAAGCTGTGGTTTCGGATCGCGACCACCGTGTTGATGTTCGTCGTGATGGCCTCCGGCTGGAATATCATCGGCGGCCTCACCGGCTACGCCAGCTTTGGCAACGTCGCCTTCTTCGGGCTCGGCGCCTACACCGCTGGCGTGCTGGTCAGCAACCTCAATTGGCCCTTTGCCCTGGGGCTGCTGTTGGCGCCCGTGGTCGCCGCGGTCTTCGCCTTGATCGTCGGTATCCCGCTGCTGCGGTTGCGGGGCCATTATTTTGCGGTCGCCACCCTCGGGGTGGGCGTCGCCGTCGGAGAAGTGGTCAACAACGTCGTGCCCCTCGGGGCATCGACCGGCCTCTACCTCCCCATCGTCCGCTCCGACCTGATCTTCTTCTATCTGATGCTGGGGGCCGCCGTTCTCGCGGTGCTAACGACCTGGGTCATTCTTCGCACCCGGTTCGGCTATGGCCTGCTGGCCATCCGCGAGAACGAGGAGGCGGCGGCCGTGATCGGCGTGAACACGACCTTCTATAAGGTGGCGGCCTTTTGCATCGCGGCGGCGCTCACCGGCCTTGCGGGCGGGATCTTCGCCCAATGGAACAGTTTTATCAACCAGGAGAACGTCTTCGCCATCTCGGACAACGTCCAGATGATCCTGATGGCGGTGATCGGGGGAGCCGGCACGGTGCTGGGGCCGGTCGCCGGCGCCATCTCCCTCGAGCTGGTCATCCAGACGCTGGCCGGCGGTGGTACCAGCTCTGTCTATTCGCAGATCGGCCTGGGCGTGTTGCTCGCCGTGTGCGTCATCTTCATCCCGCGCGGGGTGATCGACTTCTTCGGCGGCCGGAGCCGGCTCTCGCTGCGATATTTCCGCCAGACCCTGCGCGAGACCAGCGCATGAGCCTGCTGACCGTCAGCGACGTCAGCAAGCGGTTCGGAGGCGTCAACGCGCTGGCCGGCGTGACCTTCGCCGTCGACCAGGGCGACGTCTTGGGCATCATCGGACCGAACGGCGCGGGCAAGACTACGCTGCTCAATTGCATCAGCGGGCTCTACCGCCCGGACGCAGGCGACATCCGTTGGGAGACCGCGTCGATCCGCGGCCTGGCTCCCTACCGGATCGCGCGGCTAGGAATAGGACGGACCTTCCAGATCGTCCGGCCCTTCCCCTCGATGACGGTGCGCGAGAACACCGCGATGGGTGCGCTCTTCGGCCGGCCCGGTGCCCGGCTGCAGCCAGGCGCCGCGCTCAACGAGGCCGATACCGTGCTCGACGTGGTCGGGCTGGGAGAGAAACGCGACTATCCCGTGCTGCGGTTGACGGTCCCGGACCGAAAGCGGCTCGAGGTCGCCCGAGCGCTCGCGATGCGCCCGCGACTCCTCCTGTTGGACGAAGTGATGGCGGGGCTCAACCAGGTCGAGATCGAGCAGGCGCTCGAGATGGTTCGCCGCGTGCGCGACAGTGGCGTGACGATCGTGCTCATCGAGCACGTCATGAAGGTGATCGTGGGCGTGTGCAAGCGCGCGCTTGTGCTCAACTTCGGTCGGACCCTTGTCGAGGGGCCGCCCGCCGAGGTTCTCAAGGACCGGCGCGTGATCGAGGCATATCTCGGGCAGCGCTATGCGAGGGATCAGGAAGGCCCCCTCCCCGACCCTCCCCCGCAAGCTGGGGAGGGAAATGCGAAATGAGCTCGCTCCTCGAAGTCGAAAAGCTCACGGCCGGATACGGCATGACGCCTGTGCTCTTTGGGGTCGACCTCGAGCTCTCCCCGGGCGAGCTCGTTGCCCTGATCGGCGCCAACGGCGCCGGGAAGTCCACCTTGCTCGGCGCGCTCTCCGGCCTGGTCCAGGTCTCGAGCGGCAGTGTTCGCCTGGCCGGGCGGCTCCTGACCGGCCTGCGTCCCGAGATGATCGTCGCCAGCGGGATGGTGCACGTCCCGCAGGGGCGCCGCCTCTTCAGCACCATGACGGTCGAGCGCAACCTCGTGCTTGGTGCCTACCGCCGGCATGACCGGCGGGTTCGCGAGGATCTCCAACGGATCCTCGGATACTTTCCGGCACTCGCCGACAAGCTGGATCGCGAAGCCGGCACCCTCTCCGGCGGTGAGCAGCAGATGGTGGCCATCGGCCGGGGCCTGATGGCGCGGCCGACGCTGCTGATGATCGACGAGCCATCGCTCGGCCTCGCGCCCAATATCGTCGACCGGGTGATGGAGATCGTGAAGGTCATCAACAAAGACGGCACGGCGGTGCTGCTCGTGGAGCAGGACGTCGTGCTCGCGCTCGACATCGCCGACCGCGCTTATGTGCTGGAAAACGGCCGCATCGTCATGCACGGTCGAGCCGGGGACCTGCGGCGAGACCCGGCGGTTCGGAAAGCCTACCTGGGCGTGTAGCGAGCAATGCCAATCACTCGGCGAGCGAAATTCGCTCGGTTCTTGCTGGCATCAGTCCGCGGGGAATAGACGACGGCGGCGCCTGACGGTAGCGTCCTCGCCAGCACCAATCCCTCATTCCAAGGAGGACCACACGGGCAGGCAACAGCGCAACCGATGGCGGAGCGATAGTACGATCCTCGAGCGGCTCACGGCGAAGCTAAGACGCGTGATTCTGGCGATACCCACGCTTCTGGTGTTGCTGGCCTTCACCAACGGCAATCCCGCCGTGCCGGTCTACGCGGCATCGTCGGTGACCTCAGACGCCGCGCCCATTGCCTTGGGACCATCTTCTGTCAACATCGGCGACCCATTGTTGGAAATCATTAGGCTCCAAATAGGTGGTCCCGTTTAGCCTGAATTTAGGCGCGCGCGAGTGGTGCCTCATCCAGGGCGGGGCGCGGGAGCCGGCCGTGCACCACCTTGAAGCCGGTGGTATTGCCCACGACCTGGACCCGGTCGCGCTCGAGATGGAGCTCCATGGCCCCCCTGCCGGCCCGCAGGTTGCGCAGCGTCAGCGAGGGCAGCCACTCGGGAAGGTCAGGATTGACGTACATCGTCCGCGTCCGGCCGACCGTGTGGATGCCGCAGAGGATGGCAACCAGGCGGAACACGGCCGCCGCGGCCCACGCCTGTGGGACATTTGCCCCAAGGTAGGGCACTGGAAAGGCGCCAGCATCTCGCGGCAGACCGCTGAACAATTCGGGTAGCCGGTAAGCGTCGAACCGCTCGGCGGCGGCGAAGATGCCTTCGGCGATGCGCTGGGCTTCCGTATGGCGACCGGCCCGGCGAAACCCACCCGCGATGGTCGCGTTGTCGTGCGGCCAGACCGACCCGCAGTGATAGGAATAGGGGTTGTAGCCCGGGTGCTTGCTCGATAGCGTTCGGATCCCCCAGCCGCTCCACATGTCGTCGGCCATCAGGCGGTCGACGACCCGCTCGGCGCGCTCCGGCGGCACGATCCCGCTGCTCAGGCAGTGGCCGGCATTCGAGGCCACGGTCTCCATCGGCCGCTTCTCCTTGTCGAGGCCGAGATAGTAGGTGCCTTCCGCCTCCCACCAGAAGACCTCGTTGAACCGCTGGTACAACTGCCGCGCCCGCTCCCGCAGGTCGGCGGCCTTGTCCGGTTCTTTGAGCAGGTCGTAGATTTCCGCCATCCGCAGCAGGGCGTCGAACGCGTAGCCCTGCAGCTCGCACAGCGCGATCGGTGCCTCCGGGATGGAACCGTCCGCGTGCCGGATCGCATCCCAGGAGTCCTTCCAACCCTGGTTGAAGATCCCCTGGCTGGAGCGCCGCGAGTACTCCTGGAATCCGTCGCTGTCGCGATCCCCGTACTGCAGCAGCCAGTTCAGCGCGGCCTCAGCATTGCGGCGATAGCGCTGCAGCAAGGCGACGTCACCCGACCACTGGTAGGCGTAGGAGAGCACGATGATGAACAGCAGGGTAGCGTCGGCCGTGCCGTAGTAGGGGGCGAAGGGCAGGAGCTTCAAGCTGGCCAGCTCACCCGAGCGGATCTCGTGCGGAATCTTCCCGGGTTCCTTGTCCTGTTCCGCCGCGTCATCGGTCGCCTGCAACCGCGCCAGCGTCCGCAGCGCGCCGAGCGCGAACTCGGGAAAGGCGCTGATGCTTTCCATGGAGACGACCAGGGAATCGCGGCCGAACACCGTGACGAACCAGGGGATCCCGGCGGCGGGAACGAACATTCCGCCCCTGACGGTGGTATCTACCATACGCAGCGCATCCGTGTCCTCCACCGCCTGTCGCCAGATCGCGGGAAGGGTCGGATGACTGGTCACGATCTCGACCGGCGGAAGCTTGTGGATCCGGCGCGCCTCGTCCAGGAGGAGGGCGTGACAAGGCAGCGTCCGAGCTGGCCGCGGACCGATCATCGGGAGCCATTTGAGGCAGGTATGCCACTCCGTCCGGGCCGCCAGGTCGAGCCGGAACACCAGCCGACCGTTCGCGTACTCCGGCTTGGATCCTGCCTTCTCGACCTTGACCAGGAGGCCGCGCCGGAAACTGCGGTTCCGGTAGATGCTGCGTAACTCGCCCATGCGGGGACGCCAGGTCGTCTGGAGGTCGCCGCGCCGGATCAGCCGGTGACTGCGCACATCGAAGACATCGGCGAAGTCCGACTCGATTTGGATTTCGAGCACGACCCGCACGGGATACATGGCGTAGTTCGTCAGGTCGTAATCCTCGTGAACCCCTTCGAGGATGGTGCGCTCCAGCCTGAACCCGATCGATCCTTCCGGAAGAAGTCCCTCAGCACCGGCGTCCGAGCCGGGACCGAGGGGAAGCTCCGGCGTCATGAATTCGTAGCGTGCGGAGAAATGCTCGACGGTGATCGCGTCGAGCAACTTCGGCGGCCGCCCGTTGAGGGTGAGGCCGTAGCCGCTGACGAATCGCGTATCGCTCGCGAAGAAGCCGACGTCATCCTGGGGGAGCATCGTGGCGTTGGGCTGGCTGATCAGGAACTGTCGGTCGTAGTTGATGGTCAGGGTCGACGGCCCAACCGTGACTGGCATGCGCTGCCGATGTTACCCCCGCCGTCCCAAGTCGGCTTTGCTCTACCTGTCAGTTCGGTAAGAGGTCGCCGGCAAACAGAAGGATGGTCATGATTGACCCCAGAATAAGAGCGACGATCTCACCCCAGGTGTATCGACCGGCCATGCCAGTGGGAGCCGGACCCAGTTCTGGGTGCTGCGAAGCCTGGTACCTGTTGGCGGATCGCTGAACGATGGCAAGCATGCCGGCAAACGTTAGCGCGATGACGAGGTCGATGACAGCGCCAGTCACGCCGTAGATATTGGTGGTGACCCGGCCAAGAATAAGCGCCCCGATGAACCCAAGGTTCACGAGAGGCAACGGCAAACTGGTCCTGCCGAGCGCGGCCTTCTCTGCCTCGGCGATGCCCTTGAAGGCACGACTGATGTAAACCAGGTCAACAAACGGAAACAGCACCCACCACGGGGAGCCTGACTTCGGGAAACGCTCGCGTTGGGCGAACCCGAGAAGCTGGAAAGCCCACCAGATCAGGTAGGCGTCGCTGCCCACCAGGCCGAAGAGAAAGGTGCGCAGCGGTGAGCGATAGAAGCCGCGGTTCGCCGCGGGTGAGGCGACCTGCTGCGGCGCCACAAACGCCGTCGGGTACCCCGCCTGCGCGGTTGGGAGCGGGTTGTGGCATTTAACGCAGGTCTGCGCGCCTGGTGGATTCCACGTGGCGCCGCAGTAGAGACATGGAGCCGATTGATACGCCTGCATGGTGCCCGTCTGGACCGGGTAACGTTCCAAACTCGGGGCGACCTGGAATCTTGTTGCTTGGCAGACCGCCCCTGAGCGATGGACCCGAACCCGTAGACTCCCCTTCGGTGCGCTTGTTCGTCTTAGGTGTCCGAGGCTCGACGCCGTCGCCAGGACCAGACTTCGTGCGATACGGCGGCAATACTCCCTGCATTGGGATCGCCCACGACCGGCAGTCGCCGACCCTGGTGCTCGACGCCGGCACCGGTCTGCAGCGGCTGACCCCTTTGCTGGACGGCCGGCCGTTCCGAGGCTCCATCCTGCTCGGTCACCTGCACTGGGACCACACCCATGGGCTCCCGTTCTTTGCCGCCGGCGACCGGCCCGATGCCGAGGTCACGGTCGTGATGCCGGCGCAGGGTGATCCGGCCAACGTCCTGGCACGCGTCATGTCGCCACCCCACTTCCCGATCAAGCCGTCCGAACTCAAAGGCAAATGGCGCTTCCTCGGGATCCAGGAAGGCCCCCGGGCGGTCGAGGGATTCGACGTCGTCGCCCGCGACATCCCACACAAGGGCGGCCTCACCTATGGCTATCGGGTGACCGGCGCCGGAGCGACAATCGCCTATCTCTCCGACCACAGCCCGATCGCCTTCGGGCCCGGACCAGCAGGGCTCGGCGCCTATCACCCGGCCGCCATCGCCCTGGCGCGTTCGGCTGACCTGCTGATCCATGATGCTCAACTGACCAAGGCCGAGTCGGCGGCGCTCGGAGCCTCCGGGCACTCGGTCGTCGAGTACGCCGTCGGCCTCGCCGAAGCGGCCGGCGCCAAGCGGCTGCTGCTGTTTCACCACGATCCGGCGCGGACCGATGACCAGATCGATGCGATCGTCGCGGCGCATCGCGGAAACCCGATCAAGGTCGACGCCGCAGCGGAGGGCACTGTCATCGACCTTGGCTGATGCCCGGGTCGACGCGGTCGTCGTTGGGGCCGGCCCGAACGGACTCTCGGCGG
>Ga0209220_1000650_pt1 | contig 10825 bp, 9 predicted proteins | sample BlaSpr_A8_OM3_M3_FD_187984 | JGI IMG/M metagenome (GOLD analysis project Ga0209220, IMG submission 187984) | Forest soil microbial communities from Thunder Bay, Ontario, Canada - Black Spruce, Ontario site 2_A8_OM3_M3 (SPAdes) (version 2) | ecosystem: Environmental > Terrestrial > Soil > Boreal... | reverse complement strand
CAATCGGCCGAGTGGAGGGTGGCCCATGAAAACGTTCTCGGCCACGTCCAGATCCGGGAACAGGCTTGGCTCTTGGTGGATGACGGCGATTCCAAGCGCGCGGGCTTGAGATGGGCCTCGTAGCAAGATCTCGTGCCCGGCAAGTCGCAACGTTCCGCTGTCGGGGGTATGGACGCCGGCGATGATCTTGACGAGGGTACTTTTCCCGGCACCGTTCTCACCCAACAGCGCGTGGATGCTGCCACCGTTGAGGCGAAGGTCCACGCCCTCCAGAGCTTGCACTCCACCGAAGCGTTTGGAGACGCCGGCGAGCTCCAGCACGGGGGTCGACGAACTCATCGGCTGCTCACGAGACGGACCTCAACGCCGCGCGCCCGAACGGCGGCCACCGCATCCGCGGGCGCTTGTTCGTCGCTGATGACAAGCCGAAGCCGGTCGGTAGGGCAGAAGGTGGCCATCGCGACTCGATTCCACTTGGTGTGGTCGAAGACGCCAATCACTTCTTTGGCACTCGCGAGCATCGCCGTTTTGATCTCGGCCTCTTGAGCGTTCACGTCGGTCAGGCCCTCGGTCAACGTGAAGCCAACCGCGCCAACAAAGGCCTTCTGGATGTTGAGCTGGCGGAGCATCAATGAGCCCCAGGTGCCAACGAGAGAGAACGCCTCCCAACGCACCGCGCCCCCCGGCATCAGAACGGTGATGCTGGGCTGGCCTGCCAGCTCGGACGCGACCCGCATTCCGTTGGTCACAACAGTCAGCTCCCTGCGTGCTCTCAGGTGACGCGCGATCTGCAGAACGGTCGTGCTGGCGTCGAGAGCAATGCTGTCGCCGTCGTGGACAAGCTTCGCGGCCTCGGCTCCGATTAGTGCCTTCTCGTTCCGCTGAAGGCGCTCGCGCACCTCGAACGCAAGCTCAGCGCGGCTTCGACCGCTGGTGACGGCGCCGCCATGGGTACGGAGAAGGCTGCCCTCTGCCTCCAGGATCGCGAGATCCTTCCGAATCGTCACCTCCGAGACGGAAAGCATCTCGCTGAGCTCCGCCACGGAGGCGCGGGCGTTCTGCTCGATCAGGCCGGCGATCACCTGACGTCGCTCCGAGGGGTATCGCAAGCTTTCGGATGCTTTCGTTTGCATTCGAATCTGTCGACTCTAGCGCCAATCGAAACTCCGGTCAATCCCCAAGATCGGGCGGTGAGCCGAGCCCAATCTGGAGGGGACCAATGGCACTGCCGCGATCGTTTACGCGGTCGCATTGTTGAGCCATGACCACAACAGCTACAAAGAACGAGCGGGCGGAGGCGCTTGCCATGGAGAAGTTTTTTGAGGCACCGACCCGTTGCGGCTAATCGGGAGTTGTTTGAGATGAAAACGCCACCGCTCCCCGGGATCGCGCGCCTGGCCGTAGTGCTCGAGATCTTGCTTGGAGTCGGCGCCCTGTTTGGAGGAGGCGCGCTCGTGCTTGCGCCCGACGGCCACCTTCTCGGGATGCCGACCAAGCTGCTAGCGGGGTCGCCGTTTCCCACATTCCTCGTCCCCGGGATCATCTTGTTCACCTTTGTCGGCCTCGCCCCGCTGCTGGCCGCCGTGATCACCGTCCGCCGTCGGGCGTTCGCTCCTCTAGCCGCGGTTGCGGTCGGACTGACGCTGATCGGCTGGGTGTCCGTCGAAATGGTGGTGCTTGCGGGACCAGGGAGCCTGGCTTGGGCCCTCTACCTTGTGCTCGGCGTATGCATCGCGGCGATCGGTGTGGCCTGGTTGCGTTCGTCCCGCATGCTGACGCAATTGGCTGAAGCTCAATTGGCAGAGCACCTGTTTAGTAAACAGGTGGTCTGTCTCTGAGATCGAAATCAGCCCAAAAGGGCGTTATGACCAGCTGTTTAAAAACAACTGAACGGCACTTTGTGCCGGTCCGTTAAGGATACCCTTGGCAGAACAGACTGCTTGTAAACAGCTGCCGCGCATCTGAGATCGCCGTCAGCCGAAGACGGCCCGATGACTTCATTCGACCACGTTGGCGCGGGCCCACACCTCCATGAGGCGGTCTGGGTCAAAGGCAGCCTTCGAGATGAATGCGACGGCACCGGACCCGGCGATCCGACCCGCGAATTCCTCGGGGTCGTAGGTGGACAGGAGCAAGACGGCGACCTTTGGGTAGGTCGCACGGATGCGGCGGCTTGCCTCGAGTCCGTCAATGCCCGGCAGGTGGACATCCATAAGAACCAGGTTTGGGTGCAAGCGGCCGGCAGCGACAACTGACTCCTCGCCGGTCTCTGTTTCGCCAACGACTTCGAAGCCATCGGTCGCATTGACGACCTCGCGCGCCGCGCCGCGAAAGGCTTCCTGGTCATCGCAGATCAAGACTTGCACAGGCATACTTCGTCCGCAGCTTAGCCCCCGAGGCTGCGCCTGCCAAAGGTGCCTGCACCATGGCGGAGGTGGGGCCAGCCCTATCCTGAGCGCGATGCCGATCAGGGTCGTACTCGCCGACGACAGCTTCATCGTCCGCGAGGGCGTGCGAGAGCTACTCCAGTCGGTAGCCGAGCTCGACCTCGTGGCGACCTGTAGCGATCTGGACTCACTGCAGGCGGCGATTGACCGAGAACATCCCGACGTTGTGCTGACGGATATCCGAATGCCCCCAACCAACACGGATGAAGGCATCAGGATCGCGGATGCGCTGAGAACCAGCGCACCGTCGATTGGCGTAGTAGTGCTCAGCCAGTACGCCGACGCCGAGTACGCGCTGGCGCTGCTCGATAAAGGCGCCGCCGGCCGCGCTTATTTGTTGAAGGAGCGGGTCTCGGATCTGGACCAGCTTGTCAACGCCATTCGCGAGGTCGCTCGCGGCGGTTCGGTGGTCGACCCCAAGGTGATCGAGAACCTCATCTCATCCCGCTCGCGTAACAAGCGGTCAGCGCTCGCCGACCTGACGCCGCGGGAGGAGGAGGTCCTGGCCGCCGTGGCCGTTGGGAAAAACAACGCCGCGATCGCAGAGGCACTTCACCTCACCGGCGGGGCTGTCGAAAAACACATCAGCTCGATCTTCTCCAAGCTCGGGCTGAGCGAGGAGCCCGACGTCCACCGCCGGGTCAAGGCAACTCTCATTTACCTGGCGGAAGAGCGGGAACCCGAAAAGCGGTAACGAGCTCCTTGCGACCTTTGACCGGCGTGGGGCCGACCTGCTCAGCCTGAGGCCGCAGGCCAAGAGCTGCATACGTCGCCTCGCTGAGCACAGTCTCCCCGCACGATGCGAACTGCTGGAGGCGTTGTGCGAGGTTGACCGCGTCGCCCACCACTGAGTACTCGGCGCGCTCCTCGCTGCCGATCAGCGCCGCCGCGACCAAGCCGGTCGAAAGGCCGACGCCGAGCTCAAAAGCCGGCAGTCCGGCCGCCTCCCACTGGCGGTTCAAGTCCAGTTGAGCTCTGTGCATCGCATTGGCGGTGCGCAAGGCACGGTCGGCGTCGTCGGCCAGCGGCTCTGGTGCGCCGAACACGGCCATCACGGAATCGCCAACGAATTGCATGACCGTGCCGTGCTCGGCGAGCACGGCATCGCTCGCCACTATGCGGTGCTCCTTCAGCTGCTCCGCCAGCCGGCTCGGATCGGACACCTCTGCAATCGCCGAGTAACCGCGCACGTCAGAGATCAGGATCGTTACGACCAGTCGCTGGATTTCACCAGTGGCGTGACCACGCTGCCGGAGCCTGTCTGCGATTCCACCCGGCAGCAGGCGGCTGAGCATCGCTCCCTGCTCCTCACGGTCCACGATGGCTTGATGCAGGCGGCGCAGGTTGCGAAGCCCCGCTTCGCGCCCGCCGGTGGCCTGCTTCGCAAGCTTGAAGAAGAGTTGCTCCACTGACGCGGCGACATCGGCGCCGGTGGTCCCTCGTTTGATTGCGATCGCTTTGATAGGCCGACCCTCGGCCACCCATGCGAGGAGCTCCTCCTCTGCTGGAGACAGGTCCGCCTCGCTGAGGGGCCGGACCATGGCTTCCACAATTTTCGGATCGAGGAACGAGCCGCCGCTGCTCACTGTGCGGATCGCTCTGGCCAGCTGATCACCAGCGGCAACGCCATCCTTTAGAAGGTAGGCGCAGCCGGATGCACCCTCGCTGAGCAGGGCAACTGCGTATTCCGGGTCGTCGAATTGAGAGAGGATGACGATCCCCGTGCCCGGGTGACGCTTGCGCACCAGTTGCGCGCCGTCGATTCCCTCGCGCTGGAACGTAGGCGGCATCCGGATGTCGGTAACGATCACGTGCGGCGCAAGCTCGTCCGCGCGCGCGACCAGCTCCGCGTAATCGCCGGCCACGCCGACGACATCTAAATCTTCGGTCGTGGCAATTAGTGCTCGCAACCCCTCGCGCACTATGAGACTGTCGTCGGCCAGCAGAACGCTGATTCGTCCCATGCCCGTATTGGACGTGCCGATTCATGTGGGGGCAAGGCAGCCAGCGTCATAGAAGGAGGGCGGCTGGCCCCAAGGCAAAGACGCCAGCCGGCACCATCGACCACGCCCGCTCGCGGCCTTACGTTGCGTGACGGAGGTTGACCAAATGAAATTTGAAAGTTCAGTTACCGCGGTTTCCTGGATTCCCTTCGAGGCGGTCAAGGGATTCCTGGCCGTGCCCTTCGGTATGGGCCTGGCCCACTATGACGACCCTCTGCCGCCGAGGCTCGACGACCTGGACGAGTGGCACCGCAAGGATCTTTTCCGCGAGTGCAACGAGCTCAAGGGCTGGATCGAGGTCGAAGACGCGAAGATAGCCGCTTGGGGACAGCACGGCGGCGGACGCATTGGCGTGACTCGCTTGAAGATCGGTCCAAAGACCCTGACGGTCAAGGCCAAGGCGATGCCTGACATCCGCCCCGAGCCTGTCGTGACGGAAACCTATGTCCGCTTCACACAGACATGTGGTGGCCGCACCGGCGTGCCGGCACCGCGACCCGTCAGCCGCAAGCCGCTGTTCCAGATCGACTCTGCGGTCGCGTGGACGACTCTCTCTTTGACGATCTATACCGACGGCCACTCCGAGCGCGAGCTCGTCGGCGCTAGCTGCTTTCCGCGTCACTGGATTTATGACGATGCCGGTGAGCTCATCACGCAGACGGGCCTGACCGACTTCACCACGTGGATCAACGATGCATTCGGCGAGCGCACGCCATGGGGCACGTACGACTCGCCGGCCATGGTCCAGCCAGTGGAAAGTGCACTCGAGCGCGAGCTCGGGGCAATCATCGTCGGCGGCGCCAAGGAAAAGAGCCGGGCGATCCAGCAAGGCAACACCCTCATCGAGCAAGGCGTCGCCGGCGACGAGATGTACTTGGTCCTGGACGGCCTGTTCGCCGTCGAGGTCGACGGCCAGGCGGTCGCGCAGGTTGGCCCGGGCGCTATTGTCGGTGAGCGGGCGGTGGTCGAGAAGGGTTCGCGGACGGCGACACTCCGCGCACTCACCGCCTGCCGGGTCGTCTCGGTGCCGCGCCGCTACGCGGACGACAGGGAGCTGTCGGAGATCGCGCTCGGCCACCGGCGGGAGGAGGCCCGATAATGCGGCAATCCATGGACGGCCCGATCGTCCAGGCCGTCCGCCTTCGGAAGGTCTACCGGGGCGCCAACGAGGTCGAGGCCCTGCGCGGCATCGACATCGAGATCGATCGCGGCGAGATGATCGCCATCGTCGGCCCGTCCGGCTCCGGCAAGACGACCCTCCTCAACTGCCTATCCGGCCTCGACGCTTTCGATGGCGGCAAGGTGATCGTTGACGGCAAGGATCTCTCCGCCATGTCCGACCGCGCTCGCACCGCCTATCGCCGCGACCATATGGGCTTTGTCTTTCAGGCCTTCAACCTGCTGCCGGTGCTCTCCGCGGTCGAAAACGTCGAGATTCCCCTCCTGCTCCACAACGTCAACTCGCGTGACTCACGCCGGCGCGCGCTGGAGATGCTGGAGACGCTGGGCCTGGCCCATCGCGCCAATCATCGCCCGGACCAGCTGTCAGGCGGCGAGCAGCAACGCGTTGCCGTCGCTCGGGCTTTGGTTCACAAGCCAGCAGTGGTCTGGGCTGACGAGCCGACCGGCAACCTCGACACGGAAGTCACGCAAGTCATAGTCGAGCTCCTGGTTCGTATGAACAAGGACGGCCAGACGATCGTTCTCGTTACTCATAACCCGCAGGTCGCCGAGCGCGCGCGACGTACGCTTCGCATGCGCGACGGCCGCATCGAGATTGCCGGCGGCGAGCGCGCGGCAGCGGTCCGATGAACGTGGCTGTGGTCGTGATCGGAGTGTTCGTCCTCGTGTACGCCGCACTCCTTGTGCTCGCGATACGCCGGCCGCTGTTGGCCCGGCTGGCACTGCGGGAAGCGGTGCGACGGCCTGGGCAGTCGGCCTTGGTCGTGCTGGGCCTGATGGTCGGAACTGTTGCCATCTTCTCAATGCAGTTCCTCGGTGACTCGTTTTACAAATCTCAGACGCAAGCCGCTTTCCTCGCCTGGGGTAGCGTCGACCTTGTCGCCGCCAAGGGAGGCCGCTTCTTCGACCCCCAGCTGGCCACTGCATTGGCTGCTGATCCGAGGCTGCGCTCGTCACTGGGCGCGGTGCAGGCGGGTATCGAGCTGCCCAGCTCAGTGGTCGACCTCGACCGCGGCAATGTCAAGCCGCTGGTCGCACTCGTCGGGTTCGACCCGGCCACCCAGCGCAGGTTTGGCAGCTATCTGCTTGCCGACGGAACGACGACTCTTGGACAGGACCTGGGCCCAGACGAGGTGCTGATCTCAGCCTCGCTCGCCGACGCCCTGGAGGCCCGCTCCGGTGACCGGCTCCGAGTCTCCATCGGCCCCCAGCAGGTGGTGGAGTTCCGTCTGGCGGGCATTGCGCAGGCCCAGGGTCCGGGCGCGTACACGCTACGGCCGGCTCTCTTCTCTCCACTCGCCAACCTCCGCCCGGTGATCGGAGACCAAGGCATCAACGTCATCCGCATCGCGGCCCCGGGCGAAGGCCAGGCCGAGCTGGACCGGGCCCACGACCTGGCGGCGCAGGTGCGGGTGGCGCTGCAGGCCATTCCTGGCGGACCGAGCCTGAACGTGCTGGAAGCGAAGCGCGTCGACGTCGACGCCCAGGTCAAGCAGGTTGATGGGACTCGAGGCTTCTACACCGCGCTCAGCCTGTTCGTCGCCCTCGCCGGCGCAGCGCTGGTTGTCAACCTTGGCCTGGCTCTGGCTGAAGAGAGGAGGCCGCGGTACGCCGTGCTCCGAGCACTCGGCCTCAGCCGCGCCGGTATGGTCGCTTTGTCAGTCTTAGAAGGCGCCTTCTACAGCCTGGCGGCTGCTGTGCTGGCCCTGGTTCCTGGCGCCCTGTTAGGCCTCGGCCTTGTCGCTCTGGTATATGTCCGGGTTCACAGTGCGGTGCTGGAGGAGCGCGCTGCGCCGGTTCAGTACGCCGTCACGCCCGATTCCGTGGCCATCTCTGTCGCGATCGGAGCGTTGATCGTGCTGGCCACCCTCTTCGCCACCTCTATCCGGAGCTCCCGGATGCAGATCTCCTCTGCTATCAAGAACCTACCCGAACCGACCGGTCGCCGGAAGCGATCGATCTGGAGGACAGCACTACTCGCCGGCCTCGGCCTGGGGTCGCTCGCGGCTCTGGTGGTTGGCAGCCTGCCCGTCCACCTGGCGGGAGGGGCGGGCCTCGTGATCCTTGTAGCTGCCCTCGTGGGCGGCCGGATCTCAGACCGCATGCGCGCAACCCTGACCGGAGCCGCACTCACGCTATTGGCGGCGGCTAACCTGGCCACGATCAAGAACATCACGACGAACGAATCAGGCATTGCAATCGTGCTGGGTGTGGTCGCGGCCGTCTTCGGGCTCAGCTTGCTTGTGGCTTCCAACCTACGCCTTCTCGAAATCCCGATGGGCTGGCTTCGAGGCGGGGCCCGGGCGACGATGAGACCGTCCCTCGCTTACCTCACGCGGCGGCCGCTCAGGGCCGGGCTGGGTATCGGCGCGTTCGCGCTCGTCCTGGTCCTGATGACGATGACCTCAGTGCTCGTCCCGACCTTCAATGGTCAGTTCCTCGGTGCCCTCAATGAATACGACATCCGCGTCAGCGCGCCGACCACCCCGGAGCTGTCCCTGCCCGATTCCGTGCGTCCCCAGATCGCCCGCCAGTTCGCGATGCCGACCCGGTCCTACCGCGGGGAGGTGAGCACGTCCAACGGACTTACGCTCCAGGATCAATACCTGCCGCTCTACTCGCTCAGCCGCGCCCAATTGGCGACGGGACCTTTCCAGCTGGTCGGCCGGGATAGTCGCTATAAGAGCGACGCGGAGGTCTGGCAGGCTCTTGCAGACGATCCGCACTTGGTGGTCTCGCCCAGTTACACGATCCCCGGCGTTATGGTCACACTGGCTGGCCCAGAAGGACCTATCCAGTTTCGCGTGGCGGGGGCTCTGAGGAACTTTGGGCTATGGGGCCTGGCAGGGTCCGAGGCGGCGATGGCACCCTTCACAACGCTGCCGGTCGGCACGACCATCCTCGCCAAGGCAGCGCCCAATGTAGGCGCCGTCGCAGCTGCCCGGCAGATCCAGCGAGCAGTCTTCAGCCAGGGCGCGGAGGCGACGACTGTCAAGGAGATGTCCGACGCCTCCGCCAGCGCCGGGCAGGCCTTCACCGACATGATTCGGCTGGTAATGGGGGTCGGACTCTTGGTGGGCGTGCTGAGCCTTGGCATCCTCGCCCTGAGAGCGGTCATTGAACGCCGTCGCTCGATCGGTATGCTGCGTGCGCTCGGCTATCGTCCCGGCCAGGTGCTTGCCGGGATGCTCTCGGAGGCGCTGATCACGGCCACGTGCGGTGCACTTGTGGGGATTGGCGTCGGGGTGCCGATCAGTTTCGTCATGACCAACGGGTATCTGCCAGGGTCTCGCCTTGAGATCGACAGTTCATCGCTGGCGCTCATCGTCGTCGCGCTCTTTCTGGCAGTCCTCGCAGTCACGACCCTCCCGGCCTTGCGGGCTGCGCGGCTGCCCGCCGTCGAAGCCTTGCGTCTGGAGGATTGAAACAGGGCACATCTTGATATGCCTGATCTGAGTCAGCTCGATCGTCCTACCACACTCCTGGTGGCGTTGGTGACAGCGATTCTGATGGTCACGCTGGCTACCTCGGCTGCCTCTGCTGTGAGGCGCCAGCGCAAGGAGAAAGCCAGCCTCTCAGCCATCGACTTCGTGCGCAGCTCCTTCGCCAGCCAGCTCAGTCGTGGCGTGCCTATGGACGAGCTCCTTCTCCAGATGGTGGAAGCCCTGCGGGACGGTTTCCACCTGGATGCCGCTGAGTTCTGGCTGTGCGGGAGCGGCCAGTTGCGAGTTGCTGCGGCGGAGCCGCGTGCGGAGCGAAAGCCCATCGCCATAACGCCTGCCGAAGAGACCATCGCTGCCAACGCTCGCGTTTCGAGTGCTGCTTGGGCCAAGGTCTGGCTGCCGGCATTGCTGGAGGGAAGGGAACAGGCCGCCCTGCGAGTGGCCCCGGTCAGCAATAGCGGCCAGCTCTTCGGCCTGGTCGTTGCCCAGCGCGCTCGCAGGGTCGAAACCCTCGCAGCCGAAATCGACGTCACTCTGGAGGAGGTGGCTCGCGAGCTAGGCGTGGCGCTGAAGAAGGCCCACTTGGACTCGTCGCTGCAAGAGTCTCTCGAGCAGCTGCGCCAGCAGGCGGCCGAGCTTCAGGCGTCGCGTGGACGATTGGTGGCGGCCGCCGACGCCGAGCGGAGACGCATTGAACGCAACCTCCACGACGGCGCGCAGCAGCACCTCGTCGCCCTTTCAGTAAAGGTGCGATTGCTCGAGCAATTCGCCGTGCGCGACCCAGAACGTGCAAAGTCGCTGATGAGTCAGCTCCAGGAGGATGTCGGGTCGGCCATCGAAGAACTGAGGTCGCTGGCGCACGGCATCTACCCGCCACTGCTCTCAAGCGCCGGGCTCGCCGTGGCGATGAGTGCGGCGTGCAGGCGCGCACCGCTTCCGGCGAGCCTCGAGGCGGACGGCGTCGGGAGGTACGCGCCCGAGATCGAGGCGGCTGTGTACTTCTGCTGCCTGGAAGCTATGCAGAACGCTGCCAAGCATGCGGGATCTGGGGCCACGGCTCGAGTGAGGATTTGGGAGGGCGCCGGCGGCCTTCTGTTCGAGGTTTGCGACGACGGCGCGGGTTTTGTAACCAACGGGTTGGCCGACGGTGCCGGCCTCACCAACATGCGCGACCGGCTGGGCGCGGTTGGGGGCACGGTGCGGGTGGATTCAGACGGAGCCCATGGAACCCGCATCCAGGGCGTCGTTCCAGCGAGCGGCCCCTTCAATCGGACCCCAGTCGTCCCCGCTAATCTCCCGAGCTGATCTGAGTCGCTAACAAAGCAATCCGGTTAGGTTGCCAAGTTTGACGGGCCGTCCTACCCCAAAAGGGGTTCCGTTACCTTTCCATTCGAAGCCGGCGTAGTTCAATTGGCAGAGCAGCTGTTTTGTAATCAGGTGGTCAACCACTAAGATCGAAATCGGTCCAAAAGGCCCAATGACCAGCTGTTTTAAAAACAACTGAACACCAAGTCTAGAACGGTGCCGACGAAGCTTACCGAGCTAAGGCGGTGACCTGTTCAGTGTCGTATCGAGCTCGCAGTGAACGGATCGCGTCCGCATCGGGCGGGCCGGGACGTCGCAAAATCTCGGCCAGCTCTTCGAAGTAGCGCTCGTGGCCCGGTGGAGAAGTGATGAACAAAATTCTGGCTGGCTTGTCGGTGTCGTTCCAGAAGCGATGGGCCGCCCCCTTTGGCACGAACATGAAGCT
>Ga0209220_1000649_pt1 | contig 10842 bp, 13 predicted proteins | sample BlaSpr_A8_OM3_M3_FD_187984 | JGI IMG/M metagenome (GOLD analysis project Ga0209220, IMG submission 187984) | Forest soil microbial communities from Thunder Bay, Ontario, Canada - Black Spruce, Ontario site 2_A8_OM3_M3 (SPAdes) (version 2) | ecosystem: Environmental > Terrestrial > Soil > Boreal... | reverse complement strand
CGGTCAGTACCTCAAGCCGGAGATCGTGGCTCAGCTGGCCAAGTCGCGAGGCGGAGTGGAGGACATCCTTCGCGGCGGCGAACGGCGCGAAATCACACTGCTGTTCGTTGACGTCCGCGGCTTCACGTCGATGTCCGAGAGGATGCCCGCCGAAGATGTGGTCACCCTGGCCCAGATGTATCTCGACCACCTGAGCGGGATCATCTTCACCTGGGACGGGACCATCGACAAATACGTGGGCGACGAGATCGTCGCGATGTGGAACGCCCCTCGCTTTCAGGAGAACCATGCGTTGCTCGCGGTCCGTTGCGCCTACGACCTGATCAACCACGCCCCCGAGCTCCAGGCCAAGCTGCTCGCGAAGGGTCTGCCGCCCATCCGATGGGGCATCGGCGTCAACACCGGGCCGGCGGTTGTCGGCAACATTGGCTCGCGGAACCGCATCCAGTACACGGCCCTAGGCGACACCGTCAACACGGCCGCGAGGTTCTGCGCCAGCGCGCCGCCCTTCCACCTCCTGATCGGTCAGCCCACTTACGAGATGTGCAAGGACTACATCGCCGTTGACATGGTTCCCGGCGTGCAGCTCAAGGGCAAGTCGGCCGAGACTTTCCGCATCTATCAGGTGACCGCAATCCGAGAGACCCCCACCTCGGCCTGGGTCCAGTTCCCGACAGAGATGGCGACGCAGGCCCACAGCACGTTCACCCAGCAGTTCACCCAGCAATCGATCCTTGCACCCGGAGATTCAGAATCCCGCGACATCCTCATCGGGGAGGAGGCGGCGCAGGCGCTTGCGGACCAGGCTGCCGTCGCGCCCACTCCGCCGTCGGTACCCACCATGCAGGTGCCACCGCCTCCGAACCAACAGCCGGCCTGAGCCGGCGCTTCCCGGCGTCGGCTAGCGCGAAACGGTTGCGATAAGGATCGGGACCAGCAGCGCCAGGCCCAACATACCTACGAACACGCTCAGGCACCCTGCCGTTTTCTTGGCGGCGGGTCTCACGGGCGGGGTTGGGTTGTACACAGCCTGCCCTGGCGTCGGTGGCGGCAGCACCGGCGTACCCATCATCGGCGGAGTGGTCGAATAGGGCGCTGCCGCCGGCACCATCTTGGAAAGATCCGCGCCCGGCTCGAGGCTTTTCTGCCAGCCCGGGCAAAGCCGGTCGGCGACGCCCGACATGGCGTCATCGAACTCCTGGCCCGTCTGGTACCGGTCTTCCGGCCGCTTGGAGAGCGACTTGAGGATGACCTCCTCCAGGCGGAGGTCCAACCCCGGCTTGTGTACTGATGGCGGCTTGGGCGGTGCCTGCACATGCTTTGCCATCAGCGTGAAGGGACCGTCCGCTTCGGACGATGTGAAAGGCGGCTGGCCGACGACCAGCTCGTAGAACATGATGCCCGCCGAGTAAAGATCGCTGCGCCCGTCGACTTTGCTCGATGCCACCTGCTCGGGAGACATGTACTGTGGCGTGCCGACCGTGGTGCCGGTCTTCGTCGCGGTCGAGCCCGCCCCGGTGTCATCGGTCAGGCGCGCGATTCCGAAGTCGGCGACCTTGACCGCCCCCTCATCCGAGAGGAGAACGTTCTCGGGCTTCATGTCGCGATGTACGATCGCGCGCTTGTGTGCGTAGTCCAGCGCTTGCAGGACCCCGTGCATGACGGCGAACGTTTGCGGCATCGGGATTGCACCCTGGTTGACTCTTTCGCGTAGCGACTTTCCGCGCACAAACTCCAGCACGATGTAGTTGGCCTCGCCGATCTGCTCGAGGTCGTGGACCTGTACCAGGTTGGGGTGGCTCGTTCGGGCCATGACCTGCGCTTCCTGCATGAATCGCATCAGCGCGGTTGGGTCCGCTGCTGCAGAAGGGATGAGCTCCTTGATCGCCACCTCGCGACCGAGTCCCAGCTGCTCGGCGAGGTAGACGGCGCCCATGCCACCGCGGCCGAGCTCGCCCTTGATTCGGTACTTGCCGATCTGCCTTCCCCCGGTCGTGGCCGGCGGGTTGGTTGCAGACGGTGCGGCGCCGGCCGCGGGCGGGGAAGTGGCGGGGGGAAGCGGCGGCGGATGGGCTGGAATCAATCGCATCGTGACAGCGACATCGGAGGGCGGTGGCGCCGGTGCTACCGCCGGAGGCGCGGTCGGCGGAGGCACAGACGCGGGAGCGACGGGCGCCGCTGGAGGCGCCGCAGCCGCAGCCGGCGGGGGTGTCTCCACACCTGGCGCCGGGGCCCATTCAGGCACGGTCGGTTGCTCCTGGTTGGGCTTGTTGTCGGGACCTTGACCGGGGTCGGTCATCTCGATCGGAGCGTATCAGAGTACGTTCTGAACGATTGCGGGGGCCGAACGAAGGCTCGGTAAGCTATGGCATTTTGGCGGCGTTCAACCCATAATCGGGCCCAATCCCACCTACTTCAGAGGAGGTACTCATGTCGCAGATTCCGCCCCCGCCCCCAGGCCAACCCCCTCCAATGGGTGGCATGCCGGGAGCAGTCGGCAGCAACAAGAACCTCTACACGATCCTTGCCTGGGCCCTGTTTCCGCCCATTGGCAGCGTGGTGTTTCTTTTCGTCGGCAAGGATGACCCTGATGTCAAGAACAACGCGGCCCAGGCATTCGTGATTCACGGCGCGGCGTTGGTGGTGTGGATCATCGCGGTCATCCTCAGTCCGTTCACCTTCGGCATCACGTATGTCCTGTGGAGCATCGTCTGGTTCGCGATCTGGCTGGTCGGTCTGATCCTTGCGCTCCAGGCCAATGGGAAGCGGGTCGAGTTTCCGGTTCTCGGGCCGATGGTGGCGCCTTATACCCCCATGGTTGAAAGCTGGGCCAAGTAGGCTCCCGACTGAACACGCAAGAGGCCTCGCTGGTAGCGAGGCCTCTTCCATTCTTACGAACTATTGCTTTGCGATCTGGTCGAGGGCATGTTCGACGCCTTTACGCAGCTCGTCGCGCTCGTCGCGCAGCAACCTGGCTTCGGCGCGGGCCTGGGCCAGCTGATATTTGAGCCTCTCAACTTCGGCCGTCAGGTCCCGCACGCGTGGATCCGGGCCTCCGACTGCCGATCGAACTTCGGACAGCTCGAGCTTCAGCCGTTCGAACGCAACCATGAGCTCGCGCCTTTCCGCAAGGAGCTGTTGGACGACCGACTCAGACGGCTTGGTCTGCTCTCTCGACATAACGGCACAGTCCTGGCTGGAACTCGCGCAGGCGGAGATGCTCCATCTCGCCGCGCAGGTAGCGTGCCTTGATCTCGAGGCCGTTGATGCCTTTCGCGTCCTCGAACGGAAAACGGTAGAGCCTGCCCGAGTCGACGAGCATGCAGAGCGAGAGCCTCTCGCCGTCCTTCTCGATCACGCGCTTGTAGCAAGGCACCGTTCGGCGGGCGATCTCCATCTTCTTGAATCCGCCGACCCGGCCCGTCAACACGTCCATCGGTCCTCGCATGCGCTGGACGAATCCTACGTGAGGAGGGACAGCTGTTTGGGCGGCGGCGGGGGCTGCAGGCGGACCCGCCGGCGATCAGCCACTCCATAGATGGCACGCAGACGCGCGACCTCGGCCATGGGCGCTTCGCTCAATACAGGGGGCAGATACTTGCGCTCCCGATACGCAGCTTCGTACTGCGGCAAAAGCTCGGGCCAGTGGTGGCCGAGCACATTCATGAAGTGCTCGCGAGTCCCATCGCCCAGATGCAGCATGCCCGCCCACAGATGGGTCGCGCCGGCGGCGCGCACGCCTTTGACCACCGCCTCGAGTCGGTCGGAACGGTCGGAAAGGCCGGGCAAGATTGGAGCGATAGCAGCGCCTGCGCTGATGCCGGCCGCAACAAGGCGTTCGATGGCCCGCAAGCGCTGGCGTGGGTTCGCAGTGCCGGGTTCGGTTCTACGCCATACCTCCTGGTCGACGGTGGGGATGCTGAACGTAACGGTCAGGTTCGCTCGGCGCGCAAGGTCGGAGAGGACGTCGATGTCGCGCACGATCATCGGGCCGCGGGTGATGAGCCCGGCAGGATTTGAGAAGTCGCGAAGGGCCTCGAGGCAGCTGCGTGTAAGGCGAAATCGTCCTTCGGCCGGCTGGTACGGGTCCGTGGCCGCGCCGATGACCACGGTCTCATTCCGCCACGAGCGCCTCGCCAGCTCGCTGCGAAGGACGCCGGCCACGTTCACCTTGACCCGGACGGTGCGCCCGTAGCGATCGTCGAATGGACGGTCCGCCCGGAGCTCATACGCGCGCACGTAGCAGAAAGCGCAGCGGTGCTCGCAGCCTGTGTATGGGTTCAGCGACCACTTGAAACCCATGCCCTTGACCGAGTTGAGCGCCGACTTGCACTGGATTTCGAGGTACTCGACGTCGGTCAGCCTGGCCTCGGGAGCTTCCATACCTGCATGGTAGAACAAATGTTCGTGGCGTTAATAGGCAGGGTTCCCTCGCCTGGACGGATCTGATTCACTGCCTTCCGGCGCGCTGGAGGGGGAGGGCCGGCCGCCTGGTGGAGGAGCGATCAATTAGGGCCCATCCTTACCGCCGCCATGCGCGTGGAGGGCCCCCCGGGCGAGGGAGGGCCCCGGGCAAGGGCTGCTTAGGGCGTTTTGCGGGCCTTGGGGCGGGTTCTCGAAGATGGGCAGAAGTCGTTCAGGATGCACTCCTCGCAGCGGGGTCGGCGCGCGATGCAGACGCGGCGGCCATGAAGGATGAGGCGCAGAGAGAGCCCGGTCCACTCCTCTTTTGGCACGATCGAACACACCTGCCGTTCGATCTTGACCGGGTCTCTCGTCGACACCAGCTTGAGCCGATTGGTGAGACGCGTGACATGCGTATCGACAGCAAAGCCGGGAACTCCGAAGCCAACCCCGAGGATCACGTTGGCCGTCTTGCGACCGATGCCTGAAAGCTTGACCAGGTCCTCGATGTTTCCCGGCACCTCGCCCCCGAAGAGGTCCACAAGCATGCGGCTGGCGGCGATGATCCGGCGTGTCTTGAGGCGGAAGAAACCTGTCGGCTTGATGAGCTTCTCCACCACCGCCGGATCGGCGGCCGCGAGGTCCGGCGCGGTCGGATATCGCCCAAACAGCTCGGGCGTGATCGAGTTCACCGAACGATCGGTCGTCTGCGCCGAGAGGATCGTCGCGATGAGCAGCTGGAACGGATCGCGGTGGGCGAGCTCTGTCACCGCCGGATACGCCTCACGAAGCCGCTCGTAAGTCAGCCTCGCCCGCGTCCGCGCTCCGCGCGGTAATCGCGGAAGCGGAGGCGCCTTCTTCTTTTTACTTCGAGGCGCCAAGAAGCTTGCGCGCAGCTGCCGCGATCTGGGCGCCCTCGGCCTTGCCGGCCAACCGCGCGGTCGCCGCCTTCATGACGACACCAAAGGCATTCGGGCCCTCCGGCTTGAGCTCGTCGATGATCTTCCCGACCTCATCCTCAACTTGTTCGGCGCTGACGGCCGCGGGCAGGTAGGTTCGCAGCAGCGCCATCTCCGCTTCTTCGCGACGAGCGGTCTCCTCACGCCCTGCTTTGCGATATACGTCGATCGCCTCTTCGCGGCGCTTTACCTCTTTACGCGCGACTCGCACCAACAGGTCGTCATCCACTTTTCCCCCAGCCGCCGAATCCTTGCTCGCCTTCACCACCTCGCTCTTGAGAAGGGACAGCGTGTCCAGGGCAACGCCATCGCGGCGACGGCGAGCATCGATCAGCTCAGCTTGAAGGCGGTCGTACAGCGCCACGGCGGCGATTGTCACACAGAGGTGGGGCCAAAGATCCGGTCGGCATCTCCGGTCGCACCTCTGGAAGCTAATCGCCCATAATCGGGCCCACTATGTCCCCGCTTTTCTTCGTCGGCCCGTTCGTGGCCGTGATCGGCATCGTGGCCGTCTTCTTCGTTATGCGACACAAGTCGGTACAGACACGCTCGATGTATTCATCGCGGCGATCGAACCTTGAGCGCAAGGTGCGCGCGGCGCGAACGCGAACGCTCGGACCGGAGAAACACGAAAAGGAGGCTGCGTCCGCTGCCGGCAAGGGCGCGGCAGGTGGTCCCGCGAAGGTCGCCTACGAGCCGGCCGCATTCGCGGGACCGCCTGTGGCGCCGCCGTCCGCGCCGATGGCAGCGCCAAACCAGAGTTGGGACGTCGGGCCGACCGCGCCCGCACCTCCCAGCCCGCCTGCCGCGGCACCCCCGCCGCCGCCCCCTCCCGCCTTCGAGCCGCAGCCGCCGCCGCCACCAGAGGCCACCTGGACGCCGACCCCGCTTGCACCGTCCGGTGCTCCGCAGGCGGCTGCACCGGAACCTGTGCCCGAGCCCGTGCCGGCCGGTGCAGGGGCTTCATGGTCGATCGTGGGCGGAGAGGTCAAGGACACGGGCATTTCCGAGCCCGACGGGAAGAAAAAGAAGAAGGGCAGAGGCGATCCCCAGGCGGACGCCTGGCAGCTCGCCTCCGGCGAAGCGCCGAGCGACGATGCGGAGGATGAGGCGAGAAGGCCCGGCGCCGCGCTCGCGATCGCTCAGTACGCAGTCTTGGTGGTCGGCCTGGTGATGGTGCTCATCGGCGTGCTGGTGATGGTGGCCAACTCCCACGTCACCTAAGGCTTAGGCGGTTCCTCCGAAACCCGCGAGTATTGCTGCGGCCAGTGCGCCGCCGCCATCGTGCATGACCGTGTCGCAAACAATGACGCGGTAGCCCACCTCTTCGACCGCCGGACCCAGCTCAGCGTCGTGGACGTCGAGGACGAAAGTAGCCGCCACGTCCTTGTACCTCCGAGCCACCTCGAGCGGCGATGGCTCCAGTCCAAGCGCGAGCAGCATCTCAACCGTTGGTCCTTTGAGCGCCTTGCCGCCGACGATGGGGGTGATCGCCACCGTCCTCTGTCGAGGCATGTGCCGGCCCACGACTGCGAGGATCGGGTCGATGGATATCAGAGGATTTGATGGACCGATGACGATCAGGTCAGCCTCCGCCAAGGCGGCGAGCACCTCGCGCGTTGGCCGGGCGGTGTCGATCCCGGCGAAGTGGATCGAGCGCAGCATCGGCGCCAGTCGCTCGCGCACGAAGTACTCCTGGAATGAGAGCTCGCCCGCCTCGGTGACGAACCGGGTGCGGACGGTCTCATCGGTCATCGGAAGCACGCGAGCTTTCAATCCAAAGCGCCGGCACAGGTCGATCGACGTCTCGGTGGGGCTGAGGCCACGCCGGAGCATGTCCGCCCGCACCATGTTCGTGGCGAGGTCCCTGTCGCCGATCCGAAACCAAGTCGGCTCGCCGAGCCGACCGAGTGTTTCCAGCGCGTGGAACGAGTCGTCCTTGACGCCATATCCCGCCTCATCGTTGAACCAACCGGCCAGCCGGTAGAGGACGGCATCCACGTCGGGACTGACCAGCAAGCCCCAGAACTCGTCGTCGTCCGCCGTGTTGGCGATCACGGTGAGATGCCCGGCGGGCAGCAGGGCCAGAAGCCCGGCGGCAAGCTTGGCGCCGCCGGTCCCGCCCGCAAGGACGACGGTCCTCACCTGAAAAGGTCTTCGGCTGCCGGTCGAATCAAATCCGCGCCATGCCCGTTGCCCTCGAGCTTGAGGTTGCGCACGAGCACGACGGGCGTGCGTTCGGTCTTACCCATCACCAGGCCCGCGGCAGACGCCACATCGTCGGCGATCGCGAGCACGGTTGCCCGCAGCTCGTTGCCCGCGTCGTCAGGGCCGCCGCGAAGATCGACGAGCGCCGGCAGCCCCGCCACCCCAAGGGCGACGTTCACGATGCCCATCCGCCAGGGACGGCCGAACGTGTCGGAGACAATCACTCCGACTTCAACTCCACTCAGGTCGCGAATGCGCGCACGAAGCCGCTCCGCGCTTGCGTCCGGATCGTCCGGAAGCAGCGTGACCATGTCAGACCCTGGGATGTTGGAGTGATCGACGCCGCTGTTCGCGCAAACGTAGCCGTGCCGCGTCTCAGTGATCAGGACGCGTTGGGTGCGCACGATCCGTACGCTCTCGTCGAGGATCACCTGCACCAGCCGCGGGTCCTGGGTCGCGATCAGCTGTGCGGACAGCCGCACCGCCTCTTCGCTGGGGACGACCGTCGCCAGGTCTCGCAACCTGCCCTCGGACTTGGACACGATCTTCTGGGCGACCACCACCACGTCACCGTGCTCGAGGTTTGCCCTCGAGGTGATCAGCTCGCCGAGGTCGTCACCCGTTTTTATCTCGGGCATGCCGTCGACCCCGAGGATCTCGATTCGCTTCACACCGCACGCCGAGCGCGCGCAAGGTCGTCAGGCTCGTCGAGGTCGATCGCCATCGCGTCCGAATGATGGATCACGAAGTTGACCCCCTTGGACTCGGATTCGCGACGAAAGCTCTCGAGCGAATCGGCGCCGAAATGCAGGGCGATCGCGTCCGGCGGGCGCAGGTAGAGCGCATTGGTCCCACCTCGACCCACAGCCGGCACCGCCACCACTGCAGGCGTGTCGATGGTTGCAGCCACATCGAGCAGCTCACGTACTGCTTCTGTGGTCACGTGGGGCAGATCGCTGGACAGCAGCAAGACGGCGCCGGCGCCACCTTCGACCGCTCGGCCGATCCCGCGCTTGGCAGCGACGTTCTGTCCCTCCTGCCGGGGTTCCACCAAGGCTTGCGCGCCCAGACGCTTCGCCATGTCCGCAACCTCCTGGCTGCCCGCAACCACCAGACGGTGGGCGCCGGCCGACGCCGCTTGCACAGCGCGCTCAGCGTTGCTGAGTGCGAGCGCGCGCCTTGACTTGGGGTCCAGCACCGGACCCAACCGCTGTTTGGCGGAATCGAAGTCCTTGACGAGGACCACCACCCAGGTGGGCGACCTATCCACCCCAGCTGGCCCGGATTCGCGGGAGGATCTGGGAGCCGTACAAATCCAGAAACCGAGCCTGGTCGTTTCCCGGAGAGTGAAACACCAGGTGGTCGAAGCCGAGCTCGACATACGGCCGCAGTTGCTCGAGGTGCTCGTCTGGATCACTTGAGACCAGCCACCGACGATGTGCCACGTCTTCCACCCCGCGCGCCAGCCGCTCCATCTCTCGAGGGTCGTCAATGCCCGCCTTCGTCTCGGCGGGCAGCGCCAAAGCCGCCCAGATCTTGGTGTCTTCGAGTGCGCGGGAACGATCGGTGTCGTAAGAGACCTTGACTTCGATCATCTTGTCTAGCGTGCCCACATCGCGGCCCGACTCGGCAGCGCCTTCGGCAAACGACGGCAGCAGCTGCTCGGAGTAAAGCTCCATGCCCTTGCCCGATGTGCAGATGAGGCCATCGCCTGCTCGCCCCGCGTACTTCGCAACCTGCGGGCCCCCCGCACCGATGTATATCGGAACAGGCCGCTCAGGGCGGTCGTAGATCGTCGCGTTCCGCGTGTGGTAGTACTCGCCGTCGAATGTAACCAACTGCTCCGACCAAAGCTGTCTGATCAGCCGGACCGCCTCGCGCAGGCGCGCAAACCTCTCTTTGTTGTCAGGCCACACTATGCCCAACGCGCCCTCGTTCAGGTGCTCGCCAGTACCGACGCCGAGGATCATTCGTTCGGGAAACAGGCATCCCAAAGTCCCGAAGGCTTGGGCGACGACTGCAGGGTGATATCGAAAAGTCGGCGTCGCCACGGAGGTGCCGAGCAGCACGCGCCGTGTGCGTTCGCCGGCCGCCGCCAGCCACGCGAAAGCGAATGGGGCGTGGCCGTCCGAATGCCGCCACGGCTGAAAGTGATCGCTGACGAACACGCTGTCGAATCCGCTGTCCTCGGCCGCGATCGCAAAGTCGAGGAGCGTGCGCGGTCCAAACTGCTCCGCCGAGGCTTTGTATCCGAGTCGCAGCATCAGTGTCCCGGACCAGGGGTACGAATTCGATGGAGTGGCATCGGCGACCGAAGCCAAGGAAGCGACGAGCAGCGCAGCGCACGCATCATAGATGCGTAAGCGAGCTGCACAGGAGCTGACGCAGGATAGGGCCCGCTCCCGCAGCGGGGCTGCGGGGACCCCAGACGACGGGGGCCTAGGCCGCTCCAGCGTTTCGGACTCCTGGTTTGGGACACTCGCTTTAGCGCCTGTAGTAGCGCTTCCAACTGAAGCCGATGCCGCCCGCAGCCGCGCCGACGATGACGACTCCGAGCGCGATTAGGCTGCGGCTGTCGAAGCTGGCGAGGCCACCGACCAGGAGCACCGCCAGCACACCGATCCCCAGCAGCATCATCGCCACCAATGTGACCGCGCGGTGGACCTTCATCGCCCCGCTAGCTTACCGGCGCTCGCCGGCCGTGAGCAGCAAGGCTCCGGCGCGCTACTGTCGGGCTGTGGACCCAGAGCAAGCGAGGATCGTGCGCCGCCGATCCGTCAGCTCGACCCAGGACATCGCCCGCGACCTGCCCATCGGATCCGTCGTGGTTGCCGACCACCAGAGCGCGGGACGCGGCCGGCTGGAGCACCGCTGGGAGGCGCCGGCCGGCACCGCTTTGCTGGCCTCGTTTGTGCTCAAGCCCAACCGGCTGCTAAGCCTCGCCGCAGGGGTGGCGGCCGCCGAGGCCTGTGGGCCGGCCGTCCGCCTCAAGTGGCCGAACGACCTGCTGCTGGGCGGCCGCAAGGTCGGTGGAATCCTTATCGAGGCTTCGCCGGCCAAAGCGGTGTGCGGCATCGGCATCAACCTCACCTGGGCTCCCGTGGGAGCGGCCCAGTTGGATCAGCCGCGGAAGCAGGTCCTCAACCGGCTTCGGCCCGCGATCGAAAGGTGGTGCTCAGCGCCGCCGGAAGAGGTTCTGGCTCGGTGGCGGCAGCTGTCCGACTCCCTCGGCCGGCGGGTGCGCGTGGAGCTTCCTGGGCGATCCTTCGAG
>Ga0209220_1000648_pt1 | contig 10846 bp, 10 predicted proteins | sample BlaSpr_A8_OM3_M3_FD_187984 | JGI IMG/M metagenome (GOLD analysis project Ga0209220, IMG submission 187984) | Forest soil microbial communities from Thunder Bay, Ontario, Canada - Black Spruce, Ontario site 2_A8_OM3_M3 (SPAdes) (version 2) | ecosystem: Environmental > Terrestrial > Soil > Boreal... | reverse complement strand
TCGACAGCGAGGACATCGCCGAGGCCGCCTGGCAGGCGGTACCGGCGCGTTTCTCCTGGCCCCGGCATCAGCAGTACCCCGACCTCGATGCCGTCGATGTGACGCTGCGCGCCGCCAAGAAGAACGACAAGCTCGTCACCGGCTCTAAGAAGGAGGGCTGGATGCTCACGCCCGCCGGCCTCGCGAGGGTCGAGCAGCGCGAGTCTCCGGTCCGCACATTTATCAGCGGGTTCGGCAACGCCGGCCGGATGGAGAACCGCCGCGAGCGCGGCGGCCTGGACTCGACCGCGGTCCGCCGCCTGGAGGTGCTGCGCAGGAGTACGGCCGTAACCAAGCACCGGGCCGGCCAGGACGATGCCATCACCGTCTACGACTTCCTCGCGTTTTACAGCATCAACCAGTACATGCCCGACCGCAAGTACGTCGCTAATCGGCAGGCGACCGAGAACCTCGTCCGCGATGAGCCGGAGCTGTTGGCAACCGCACAGCTTCTCCACGACCGCTTTGGCACCAATTACAAAGCCCTGCTCCAGCAGGCAAAGGATGGGAACAATGGGATCGCTTGACGGCCTCGAGATGGAGTCCAATGTCGGTCGTGATGTGCTGAGCACGGCCACCGCCTTCGGCAATCTGCCCAAGGTCGTCGCCGAGTACGTCAGCAATTCGATCGACGCCGGCGAGGACGGCCAGGCGGTCAACGTCACCGTCACCAAGCGTCGGGCCTACAACGTCAATCGCGTCGTTATCCAGGACGACGCCCGCGGCATGGACGACACCGACCTACGCCGCTTCTTCTACATGCATGCTGAAAACGCGGATCGCCGGCGCGGCCGCAAGGTACGCGGTGTCTTTGGCACCGGCAAGGCAGCGGCCTTCGGCATCGGCACGTCGCTGCAGGTCGAGACGGTACGCAGCGGACAGAAGTGGGTCGTGCGTCTCGAGAAGGCTGAGCTGATCGCCGCCGGCAAGGCGAGCCGCAAGCCCAAAATCAACGTGATCGAGAACGGCACGGCGACCACCGCGGCCAACGGCACCACCATCATCATCGACGGCGTCAACCGGTCGGTGTACGAGAAGCCCGTCATGAAGGAGCTTCAGCGCCGCCTGGGCCGCCACCTGCAGGTCCACCATGTCACGGTCTTCGGCGAGCGGGTCGAATTGGTCGAGCCGAAGCCCAAGCGCTCCTGGACCTTCGCGGCCGCGGACGACCTGGCGCTGGCAGCGGTCATCGGCAAGGAAGTCGTCTGCACGATTCACGCCGCCATGACGGCTGTCGACGAGGAGTTGCGCGGCGTCATCGTTACCGCCAACGACTTCCCCGTCGCGCAGATCCAAGGTAGCGGCGATCACGCGCCCCGCCTCTTCGGCTACTGCGACGTCCTTGCGCTGGACACCGACACCAGCGTCCCCGGTCCGTACGCCGACACCCGCGACCTGAGCCTTAACGAGGACAACGCCATCGCTGGCCCGCTGGCCGCCTGGATCCGGCGCTGCCTCGCCAAGGCCGCCGGCGATCTGGCCGCCGAGGAGCGCGAACAGCGCCGGCGCGCGCAGGATGCCGCGCTGCGCAACGCCGCGTCACGCATGGAAGAAGTGCTCAACCGCCATTTTCATGGCGAGTTCCGCAAGGCCCGTAACCCCAACGGTGAGCTGGGCACCAAGGTCACCGGCCTCGTCCCCGATGACGACGGCAAGCTCGTGCGTCCCGGCAACGGCTTCGCCGGATACGACATCCCGGAGACACAGCCGCAGCAGCTGGCGCCGACACCCCCGACGGCGACCAGTCCTTTGCCGTCCCCCGAGGAGCCCACCGAACCCACGGAGCCCACGACCGAGCCGGTTCCCCTCCCCCGCGAGCGCGATCCGTTCGGCGAAGGCCGCGGCGAGCCGCTGGGTCAGAAGGAGGAGCCGAAGCGGCGGCGGCGCAGTGGCGGCTTCAAGATTGACTTCGAGCACAACGGCGAGTCTGCCCCGCGGTCTCGGTACCTGGAGAGCGAACTCCTCATCCTGGTCAACCTCGACCACCCCGAACTGGCCGCCGCCCATCGCGACGGCGACACGCCACTCTTCCGCATGCTCGCCTTCGAGGTCGCCGCCCACGAGTACTGCATCGCCACCGCCTACGTGCGCATGGAGGACGACCCCTCAATCGACGCTGCGGACATCGTCGAGTACACGCGCATCACCATGGAGAGCCTCACCCGCGACGTGGCTGATGTGGTTGGTGACCTCGCCACCATCCCACTAGTGCTGGCTATGGTTCCTGTTGCTGCGACAGCGTGAGCTGCCCGGGTGGGATGGGCTTCTGCGGTTCTTGTGCCGCACTCTTGATTACTCTGCACATCCGCTTCACCGCGTCATCGACCGACATGCCCCCGGGCGGCGGGATGGGCCTGTAGGTGACACGCCCGTCCGGGGTTGACCGATCGACCGGCTCGAAGAGCGCCAGGCCGACCCCATTGGCGTACGAGTTGGCCAGGTGTTGGAAGCGCCCGACGACGGTTCTCCGGTCGTTGTCGTCGACGATCCGGAGCCCGAAGATAGCGAAGAATTTTGGCCGCGTCTCCTGGATCCACGACGTGATGTCGCCGATCGTAGTGGTGCCGCCCTGCACGTCGGCCAACTTCAGGTCGATGACGTTGAGGGCGATCTCCCGGATGCGCTTGTCGATATCGGCGCTCGCCCGCCGTCCCATCACACCGGCTGTCGGGCTCCCCGGATGCTTCGGTGTGCCAGCCATCTTCACCTCGGCGATAAGCGCCGGCCTCGACTTGCGGTCGGCTGGGTAACAGAGGTCCACGTCGACCTGGGGCAAAAGGATGCCAGGCCGCTTCCCGCGCTGCGCCACGCCAAAGCCCGCGCAGCGCTCCACCAGGCGAGCGACCAGCTCGTTGAAAAACAGGCCCTTGTTCTGGTTCTCACCCGACGTGAATTTGCCGACAGCCACCTGGCGATCGAAGGCGCCCATCGCCGCCAGAAAATCGGGCTCGATCTCGGCGAACGTCTCTATGCGTTGCGCCTCGACCCGCTGCAGCAGCGCTCGAAACTCCGCGAAAGAGAAGGGTGACTTAGGCATTCGTCAGCGCCTGCGTCGCAGAAGGCGCAGCAGACTGGTGATCATCCCGTCGACGGAACAATCACCGTTCTCAAGGCCTAGCGGAGTGCTTCTCAGCTTGTCGTGCTCGACAGCGAAGTGAGGCCCGCATGCCCTCGTTTCCGCGCCGCGCCTCGCCGGCGCGCTACCGCAGCGGCGACACGTTGAAGCGATATTCCTTGTGCCTCGCTGCGAGTCGGCGACTAAAGTTCAGAACGTCGCGCTCTACCCGCCCGATCTCATTTTCGTTCTTAAAGACGATCTTCGGATCGAACTCGTCACCACGCTCCTTGATTTGCTCTGCGATATAGCCATTAACGAGGTCCACAATCGATTTCGCCTCATCTCTTAGCGCAACGCTGACCGCGTCACGAAGATCGGGAAGCCACCGCTGTGGAGCCGCTAACAAGTCCTTCCCTTCCTGGCTTTGTCGCAGGAGCTGGGCGAGGATGTGGGCTATGGTCACCCGGACAGAAGCGAAACTAGCCCGGAGGTCGCCCCGTAGATCATCGGCAACGGCGTCGAGCACCTGATCTACGAGCGCGATCAGATAAAGCCGATGACCGTCTACCTCCCGGTTGAAGATGGTGCGGTAGTCCTCATCGAAGAGCCTCACTTTGCGGACTGCGTTCCACGGTTCTCCCACATACATCGCCATCAGTAATTGCGCTGCACGTTGATTGTCCAGCACGCGAATGTCTCTTGGAAACACCTCTCCAGCTCTAATCGCGTAGGCCATCTCGGCTCCGTACTGGGCCTTCACCTGCTCCTGGAGATCGCGCTGGATTGGGTCGGTAGAACGCTGATCCCGGATATCGACCGAATTTTGATTATTCGTCCTGAAGGTGATTTTGTCGGTCAGCTCACCGCCGGCATCCAGCTGTACCACCTTGACTAGAACCCGTAAGTCACCAGTGAGGGCCCCGTTATTCTGATAGAGGGCGAGCAGTGACTGGCACCCGTTCACGACCGTGATTCCATCCAACGCGAGCTTTCCCGAATCCACGCCCAGACGCTTCGTAAGCATGGTAAGGCCGTTGTGATATGCGGGGAACAAGCGATGCTCGCTCGCATCCCTTACCGTTTTTGCCAATTCCCGGTTGATCCTGGTCTTGCCCACACCCAGGCGAACGTTGCGATCGAACAGCGAAAGGTCCTCAATGCCCGGCAGCGCCGCGAGCTCTGCTGCTGGAACGAGTATTAGCGCCATCCGAACGCCGTCACCAAGATCGACCAACTCTGGCACTGTCGCGCTCGACAACTTGACCTTGTCGTCCCGAAGCTCCGGGCGGCGCGTTCGCCCCGCCACCGGCGCCAACCGAGGCGAGTCCCACACATCAAGGACGGGCTGGCGTCCGGCGAGTGCCGCAGCATAGTCCCGCCCAGCTCGGTCCAGCGTGCCATTTGTAATAAAGACCAGCCTGGTCGCGTGGGCCCCTTCAGCCACTTTCTCCCGGATCTTGAGCCGCTTCAGTAACCGGAGCAACTCCGGATTCGGCTTCCCGCGTATCAGACCGTCAACCGCTTCCGGCGTCTCGAAGAACGCCGCCGCTCCGACGAGGTTCTTGAGATCTTGGTCACCCTGGCCTGCGCCGGGCTTTTCGCGGTGCTTGGATTGGAAGATCGTGATCTCTTCGAGATCATCGTCGACATCGAGGGCGTCGATGCCCTTGTCACCTCCGCCGTCGCAGATGGCGTCGTCGACATCCTCGGGTTCCATTCGCCAGACGGTGTTAAGGAACCACGCCAAAAGGGCTGCCGAGCGGGACCGGTCCCCGGTGAGGTAAACCTTTGACTCGCCCTCAATCAGATCGAATTCCGCACGGCTCATGCTGGCCTCGAGCCTAACCCACGACAACCTGCGGCGTTTGCCAACCGTCCCCCGCTATCGAGTCCGCAGCGAGCTGAGCAGCTCGCCGCTACGGAGCCTCCAGTACTTCCAGCCGTTGACCGAGTGCATGGCCACGGCCCGGGCGGCGGTCGAGACACTCGGGTACACCTTCCCCCTCAAGCGCAGGCCGTCGGCAACCACGGTGGCCTCGACGTCCCCTTCCGTACCACGGCCCTTGTGAACCAGGACTGTCCCAACTGGAAGCCGACCGGTCTTCGTCAGCTCGCGCAGGTCATTCACCCGCGGCGTCGGCGCCGCGCGTTCGCCCTCCTCCATCTATTCCTCCTTCTCCCCCGGCATCACCGTCTCCGCACCCTCGACCGGTTTCTCGGGCACCTGAGCTGGCGGCACTTCTCCCTTCGGTGCCTGCGTCTTGATCTCCGACTGAACGCGATACAGCACGTCGTCGAGCGCCGTCACCTGCGAAACCTGCGGCACCGGTACCACCTCATATCCCTTCCCGTCAGCACGGTCTCGCCACGCCAGGATTCCCGCCCCCTCAAGATACGTGTTCACGAGCACCTGAGCTTCTCGGATCATGGTGTCCACCTGGTCAGGATGGCGGCCGCCCCGCAGGCGAGCTGCCCAGAGGAAGTACGTCTTGGGCGGTGCTTGGGCCCGCCACACTCCCCAGTGTTGGATGACGGTGTCTTGCTGCCGACGAAAGAGCTTGAGATCAGTCGCGGTGAACTTCACCTCTTTGCGCCGGTTGCTGTAGTCAGCGAGCGCTGATCGGCTCGGCGTGTCGCCGTATGCCGGCGCGCCGGTGACCTTGGTCTCGATGCAGACCAGCGGGTCTCGCTCCCGTGGAGGCCATGCGACGTCGACCTGATGCGGCTGCGAATAGCCCTGCACGAAGCCCTTGGCGGCAATCTCCTGGTGCGTGCGGTTCTGCAGCAGCGCAGCAACGAGCCGAGCAAACCAGTTGCCCTTCATCCGGTAGATAGCGGCAATCCTCCTACCCTCCCCAACCTTCGGGTTCCCCATGCCGCGCGGCGCCACCGTCTCGATCCGATACCGGTCGAGACACCACATCAGGTCCATCCACTCGGTCTGAACCTGTGTGAACTGAGTGATAGCCGCGTCCTGCACGCGCTGGAGGAGCTGTTCTTGCCGCTCCCCCGGATGTCCGACCTCCGCTTCGAGCTGACGCTGTCGGGCGTCAGCCACCGACACGGGGGACGGTAATAGGCACCGAAACCCCAACCGGAGCGGCACCGCGCGCAAGACGGCGCGCCCGTAGCGCCGTGGCTGCTTCCGCGAGTGCCTCGATCTCCGCCTGAGTGAGACGCAGCACCTGGCGCAGCAGGACGTCATCGACTCGAGCCGCAACCGAGGTCCAGAGTCCGGTACGCAGCTCGCGGTCGAAGTGAGCACGATCGCTCTTCAACATTTCCCAAGCTTGCTCCAGCGCGGCCTCAGTGGGAATCGGCAGGCTGCAGGCCTCACGCGGCTCCATCTTCAGGATGCCACCGCCGTATGACCGGCCGAAGACCTCGGCGCCGAGCATCGTCACCGAATTGAGCGCCAGAAGCGGCAGCGCCTCTCGAGCCACTCTCGGCGTCCCATGACGCAGCCGTACCCCATGCATGGAGTTGACGAAGGTGACCTTGGCTCTGTTGGTGACCAGTCTCGGGTAGCGGTGGCTCATGTACGTAAAAAACAGATCCGGCGCTGACACCACTGGGGGCCTCCACCACGGCGTGCGGACCTGGCACTTATAAGCTTGGTCGATCCCCTGGTCCTTCCCAACCGCTAGATATCGGTGGAGGCGAACGGAGCGATCATCCGGGTCCGGGTACAGAATCCAGACCTGATCCCCGCCGTCGCGCAAGGCCTCCCAATCGGCGTCGGTGAACGCCATTCCTTTGAGGTGCCGAGTTCCGGGCGGGCTGATGCGCTCCAGTTGATTCTCGTTCAACGAGTATTGCCGTCGGGTCGCCTCGGTCAGGGTGAAGAACTCATTCGAGCCCGTCACCGTCCCCAACTCCACCGTTGCGTACTGGCCAAGGCTCGTGAAGCGCTCTCGCAGCACTCCCTTGAATAGCTGGCGTTGCCGCGTCGAGAGCAGGAGCTCGCTCCACTTCCCCGCGTCCGCCGGCATGAAGGTCAGCTCGCTGAAGCGGATCCGGCGCAGGTCCTCGGCGTCGTGCACGTGGTAAAGGGAGAAGCCCTCGCAACCGCCATACCCGTTCGCCAAGAGCAGTACCACGTTCTCGAGCGCGTCGGGGAACTGCAGCGTCTCGAACAACACCAGTCGTACCGCGGCAAACCGCTGACGCAACCAGCGACGCACGGGCTCCGCGTACCCGACGGTCAGCAGCTCGGCCGGTAGCACCATTCCGAGCCGGCCTTCCGCTTTCAGGAAGGCACCGGCATGCACTAGAAGCGGAGCCCACGACGATGCCAAGCCGTTGACACGCACGCCCTGTTGCAGCGCAGCCAGGGCAGCGGTCCGCCGCGCCTCCCCAGTGTGCTGCTGGTAGCGAACGTAGGGAGGGTTCCCGATTACCGCATCGAAGGGCGCGTGATCCGTAAACAGGTCCGTCGGCGGCGCGACGGCGAAGAAGTCGCTCTCAATAAGGCGCGCGCTCAGTCCGGCCTCGGAGAGGTGCGCGCGCGTCTCGCGCAGCGACCCTGCATGCACATCGATCCCGTAGACCTGCGACTCGAGAGCGCTAGTTGATGCCCCCAGCCGGCGCAGCTCCTCCCCGGCTGCTCGCAGGAAGATGCCCTCGCCCGCGCTGGGGTCAAGGACACGCGCCTGCGGGTTCTGGTCGACGGACCACTCCGCAAGGAAGCCGGCGATGCTCGCCGGGGTGAAGAAAGCACCGCGCGCTTTTCGTTCGGCGGCATCTAGGAGGTGGAGTGGTGCGGCGGCGAGTGAGGTCGCCAACCTAGCCAGCCTGGCTCTGCCCTATCGGCAAAGGCATCTGCGGGTCGACCCGATCCCGGTGCTCGCGGACGGCCAGCCGGATGATTTCGGCCATAGGAACCCGGTCCTTGAACGCTCGCTCCCGCAACCACTCGTAGAGTTCCTGGGGGAAGCTCACGGGGAACCGCCTCTCCGCCACCTCCGATCTGTCCATCGCCATCGCCGGAAATGATATCACGATATCGTGATCCCTGGGGAGGTATCGTGATACCACTGGCTCGTCCCGGGACCGATTTCCACTCGGGATGGCCATGATGGCGAACGGGAGTTCGGTTTACTCCGATAGGATCGCACATATGTTCGACCGGATTCTAGCGCTGCAGCACATTGAGGCTCAGGGCTGTCCCTGCCCCAACTGCGATGGTCGGTTAACCGAGGCGACCCTCAGCCCTGGCGGGTGGGGCTTTTGTCGGGAGTGTCGGTGCGCCTGGATGGTCTCCAGGATCGACGGCCAACCATATGCGACTACCATCCCGTCGCTAACCCACGCTCCGCGACCATCGGGCGCGCAAAACCCGCATAGCGACGCTAATACGTGACCCGTTTTGACGTTAGGATTCTCTTTTACGCTCGAGCACCCGTTCCTGTCCAGTCTCAGGGTCGACCAACACTACGTCGAAGAGATCTTCAAACCGGCACCCAAAGTACTTCACTAAGCGCTGCTGAAGTCCTGGCCCCGCCTTTCGTGCGCCTCCCTCGATCGCTGGGATGTAGTTTTGGCTCACGCCCACGTCCCGAGCAAGCTGCCGCTGAGTGAGCTTGTGCTTCTCCCGCATTGCTTTCATTCCCGTTGCCCGAACTTCTACCTTCATCGGAGCTGTCGCTCGGAACATCCCTCCCCTGAGCGGTCATCCCGCCAACGTATCAGGGTCGCGGCGTGCCGCAGGCGACCGCTATCAACGGCCGTATAGGCAACTTCGCACACGATCTCGGGTTGCACTGAAATCCAGGGCCGCTCGCGCTGCTCTTGCCAGCGACTTGGTCGCAGGCCATCGACGAAGCCGTGCGCACCCACTCTTCGTTGTAGCCGACTTTGCGCCTCAAGCCGCTGTCGGGCCGGTAGCACGGTCGTCTGACCAATGTGGTCTAAGACACCATCCTCAGCGTACAGGCCAAGCAGTAACACTGCGGGAAGATCGCTGTGGTCCGGAACGAAACCGCCAACGACGCAATCCAGATTGTTGCGAGAACGGACCTTAACCATTAGTCGCCGACCCGCGGCGTAGTGAAGATCTCGGGGTTTGGCGATGACGCCTTCGATTCCATGAGACCGGAAGCCGCGCAGCCATCTCATCGCCGCGTCGCGCCGATGCGTTTGTGGCGTTGGAAGGATGCCGATGGACCGTCGAAGGCTCCGCTCCAAGTGTTTCCGACGTAGAGCGAACGGTCTTGAGCGTAAGTCTGTGTGACCCAGGGCGAGGAGATCAAAGGCGATGAAGGTTGCCTGAGCGCCTTGGGGAGCCTGCCTTGGGTTCAGCCTTGCGAGAAGGCGATCAAAGCTGAGGTTACCGTGCTCATCGCAAGCGACAACCTCGCCATCGATCACGCAACGCGCCGGCAGCTCTCGCTTGGCCGCGGCCGCCACATCCGGGAAGTAGCTGGTCAGAGGCTTGCCGTTCCGGCTCATGATCTCGACGTGGTCTTCATCCTTATAGATAAGAGCCCGAAAACCATCCCACTTTGGCTCGTATAGCCATTCCGAGCCGCTCGGCAGATCGTTTTCCGACCGGGCAAGCATCGGCGTCAGCGGGCGCTCGACCGGCAGTGTCATACGCGCACAGTCTAGGGCTCGAAATGCGACTGCCCTGACTAGTGGCCCGCCAGTGCTCCGGTGATATTGGTGAAGATGGCCTTGATTTGACCACCCAATAGCAACAGGGCAGCGATGACAACCACCGCAATCAGCACCAGAATTAACGCGTACTCCACCATCGCCTGACCACCGACTCGCTTATTCACGGCTCCCTCCTTGACTTCTCGGGCATGCCCTACTCGGTTCTCCTTGTTCCGGCTGTCTCAGGTCGATATGTCGTTTCGAGCTGATGGGCGCGCATCGTTTGGCCAGTGTCTCGGTATTCCGCAATCAGGAGTTGCGCAACACCCTCCCGCTCAGGCCGGCTGCGGAGCACTTCCTCGAGGAGCGGAATCGCTTGGGCGCTGTCACGCCGAGCCTGGTAATGGCGGGCCAGACGAACAAGTAGCTGCATATGGAGATCCTCGGTGAGCGAGCGAACGGCTCGAACGAGATCCCCAGCGGACCCCCGTCCACCTGTCGTCTGCCTCTCAACGTCCCCCCAGATGGGGAGGTACTCGCCGGCACATGAGGCGATCGCGGCCTGGATCGCCTTTATCCCGACGTCGGTGAGAAGGCCGATCCCAGATGCCAGGTCGTCCGCGGTGTGGCGGAGTCGGACCACATCAAACTCGTCCGTCTCAAGGTCGAGTCGCAAGAGATCCCCGTCTACCTTGACTCGATCGGCAAGGACGCCGGGAAGGTCATGTTGTAGGTCACTGAGGCGACCGCGCAGGCGACCTCGCTGCTGCTCCGGGTCAATGCCAGGAAAAGCCTCCTCAGCCAGCACCTGTCGGTGAACCGCTGAGCGAGGGCGCGCCACCGCATGCGTGAGCAGAAACAGCCAGATGAAGCAGAGCGTCGGCGCGCGCAGCAGTCTCGACGTTAGATCTTCGCCGGCGTAGAGCAGCTGCAGATCCCCGAGAGATCGAATCGTTAACGGACCAGACAGCCGCGGCGTGAGTGCCGCGTGGGGCGACGCCGCCGAGGCTGGAGACCCGCTCGGCTCTACGCTCCTTGAGAGAAGCGTTGCCTCCCATTCCCGCCGCCACGTCATGGGCGGCAGGACGTACTGCCGCCGGACCGGCGGATGCGCTTTGGGCGCCGGTGGAAGCGGAGACGTCATGCTCGGAG
>Ga0209220_1000647_pt1 | contig 10859 bp, 8 predicted proteins | sample BlaSpr_A8_OM3_M3_FD_187984 | JGI IMG/M metagenome (GOLD analysis project Ga0209220, IMG submission 187984) | Forest soil microbial communities from Thunder Bay, Ontario, Canada - Black Spruce, Ontario site 2_A8_OM3_M3 (SPAdes) (version 2) | ecosystem: Environmental > Terrestrial > Soil > Boreal... | reverse complement strand
AGCCGGCCAGCCATTCAGCAGCTGGCTGACCGATCAGCGGGTCGCGCTCCCCGCCGACCTGGCGCCCGGTCAACGCGCGACCCTGACCGCGACCATCACGCCGCCGGCCGGCCCAGGCGCCACGGTGCTCGAGGCGCAGATGGTCAAGGAATGGCAATTCTGGTTCAGCCAGCGCGGGACGATCCCCTCCGCCGATGCCGCGCCCAGCTGGATGGCCGGATATGACCTCTCGCAGGCGCCGCGCACCTGGACGCCCGGTCAGACGCAAAGCTTCACGGTCACCCTGCTCAACGCGGGCAACCAGGCCTGGCCTGCCGCCGGCGCGAATCTCGTCCGGCTGGGCGTGCACTTCGCGGGCGGCGCCGGCGCGCCCATCACCTCCTGGCTCAGCGATCAGCGCGTCGCGTTGCCCGCCGATCTCGCGCCCGGTCAGACGATCGCGCTCGCGGTGACGGTCACCGCTCCCTCGGGCGACGCGGGCGTGGTGATGGAGGTCGAGGCCGTCAAGGAAGCCCAATTCTGGTTCAGCCAGCGCGCGCCGATCTCGTTCCTGGCGTCCTGAGGCTGATCTAGAGCCGTCGCCGCAACGCTCCGAGCGCGCCGCGGGCCAGCGGCACAAAGAACCACGACAACATCGGCCACAGCCACAGCGCGGCGGCCGCCCAGAACCAGGCCCGAAACCAGCCGGCGAAATAGGGGAGGGCGAGCACCGCCGCCAGCGCGACGCCCGTCGTGATCCGTCCGGCCGAGGAGATGTCGTTGAAGGCGGGCCGCTCCAGGAAGACGACCAGGATCAGGACATTGGCCAGCAGCATCCAGGTCTCGACGCGGCGCACGCCACGCGCCAACGCCCAGATGGCGGCGATGCCGCAGATGACCGCGGGCACGACCACGATTTCCACCTCGGCCACGTGCGCGGGTTGCCACGGATACCAGGCGAGGATGCCGCCGAACGGTACACGCTCGATGTGCGCGTCGAAGCCCAGCGACCCGAGCCACGTGAGAAGGAAGATTTTGTAGAGGACGATCGGACCGAGGCACAGCGCGAGAAAGATCGCAGCGCGCCGTAGGTTGCGACGTGCGCGCCCCAACCAGTCGCCCTCACCATCGAACAGCAGGCTCAGTCCATAACCCAAGGCGAAGATCGCGGCCGTCTCGCGCGTGAGAATCGCCAACGCAAAGATGAGGCTCGCTGCGAACGGTATCTCCCTCCCCCGCTCGCGGGGGAGGGTCGGGGTGGGGGCCTTCGCGAAATCGAAGAGATAGACCGCCACCGCGACCAGGCCATAAGCCATCACTTCCGTCACGTCACGCTGCAGCGCGATCAGCACGCCGGGATAGAAGCCGTAGACCGCGGCATACCAGGGGGACGTGCTCTTGCGGCGTAACCATGCCGCCAGCGCGAGCGTGCCCACCCCGATCATCGCGAGGTTGAGGAGCACCAGCGTGTAGGGGACGAGGTCGGCCCGACCCAGGGCCAGCGCTCTCGCGGTCAGGGGATAGACGATGCGCGTGTAGCGATAGGCCGGGCTGTCCATGTAGTAGCGCGCGTTCACCGGATCGACCGCGATGAAGTAGGCAAACTGTCCGTCGAATCCGATGTCGCCGTCGTAGTGATAGGTGGCGGCACGCTGGTCGATCGCCGGCGAGGCCTGACTCTTCGCCACGAAGATCCGCCCGATGTGGATGAAGCTTTCTGGCCCGTGGCGCAGCGCGACCGCCGTCCACACGGCGTAGATCCCAAACACGGCCAGGCTGACCAGCAGCACCGCCATTTTTCCCCTCCACATCTGGGAAGGAAACAACTCCCTCCCCCGCTTGCGGGGGAGGGTCGGGGTGGGGGCTTTCTTACTTGACAACGGAGAGCTTGATCAGGATGTCCGCGCCCCGGATCACCTGGCACAGATAGGTTTCGTAGGTCGGGAGGATGCGGTTCATAGCCCGCCCGAGCGCGAGCCGGGACCAGAACGGGCTGAGCGTCACTTTTCGCTCCTCGAGCCGGAAGCGGGCCTTAGAGTAAAACCCGTACTCGGTCGAGAGCTCCGTCCCCTCGACGAAGTAGTCGATGAAGCGCGCGGACAGAAAATGATGGTGGGTCGGGTCGGTGTAGGCGTTGGCGCTGCTGAAATGTGGCGTCCCGATCAAGACGATCGCGCCCGGGCGCGAGACGCGATAGACCTCCTCGAGGGTGCCAAGGATGTCGGGCAAATGCTCGATCACGCTCCAGAGCTTGACGACATCGAAGGTATCGGACGCTAGCGGCCAGGGGAACGTGTTCAGGTCATGGACGACGTCGACCTGCGGCCCGGGCACCCGATCGATCCCCACGGCCCCAGGGATCTTGCTATTGCCGCATCCGACATCGAGCGTGGGCTGCTTTGTCGCGTCGATGGCCATCTCGCGGTAAAGCGGCACGCGCGTGACGGGCGCCATACGTGCACAACATCGTAGGCGAAACAGTTCCCTCCCCCGCGTGCGGGGGAGGGTCAGGGAGGGGGTCGCGGCCCTACGATTAGCCCCGATGCGCAATCGGCCGCCGCTCCTCGGCAACGTCGTGCTCAACGTCGGCGCCCGTGGGGCCCTGATCATCCTGACCATCATCAGCACGCCGGTCGTGCTGCATCGCCTGGGAACGGCAGCCTTTGGCGTCTACATCCTGGCCGTCACCATCGGCGGCCTACTCGCGCTGCTCGACTTCGGTCTTACGCCGGCGCTCGTCACGCTGCTCAGCCGCGCGTGGCACCAGCGAGAGCTCGATGAGTCGCAGCGGCTGGTCGGCACGGCGCTGACGCTCTACCTCGCCATTGGCGCGATCGGCGGGGCGATCTTTGCATTGCTCGTCCCCTGGGCCGTGCGGGACCTGCTCCATGTGCCCGCCGCCCTCCAGTCTTCGGCGCGCATCGCGCTCTACCTCAGCGCCGCCGGCTTCGCCTTCAACATGTGGCTGGCGGTCTTCAATGCCGTGCCCTATGCGCTGCAGCGCTATGACATTGTCGCCATCCGCCTCGTGGGGCTGTCGTTGATCACCACGGTGGCGCTCATCGTCTATGCGCTGCTCGGCGGCGTGCTCGAAGGGTTCGTGCTGATCAACGTCGCCGGCGCCGTGGTCGGGCTCTTGATCTTCTACCTGGTGAGCCGGGCCCTCCTTCCCGGTATCCATTTCACGCCCCGCTTCGATTCCGGCTCGTTTCGCCGGCTGGGGCGCTTCGCCGGGTTCAAGTTTGCGGGGACGGTCGGCGGCATCTTCGCCTTCCGGTTCGACCAGTTCGCGGTGGGCGCCATCCTCGGGGTCGCCGCGGCGGGAATCTACGCGATCCCGGCGAGCGCCAGCCAACGACTGCTCTCCCTGCTGGGCGAGCTCGCCTCGCCTTTCTTTCCGCGGGCCAGTACGCTGCGCGGTGACCAGCCGCGGCTGCGCGAACTGTTCTTCGCCGGCAGCCGGCTGCTCGCCCTGGCGGCGACGCCGATGCTGCTGTTGCTCTTCGCGCTGGCCGAGCCGACATTGCGATTCTGGATCGGCGGCGCGCAAGGTCTCCAGGTGGCGCAGGCGAGCGCGCCCGCGTTTCGCTGGCTGCTGGCGGCCCTCCTCATCCAATCCGTCGCCATCATTCCGGTCACCTTCTGCGAGGCGATGGGCAAACCCGAGATCAACAATAGTTTCGCGGTGGCGTCGGCGATCATCCATATTCCGCTCGTGCTGCTGCTGGTGCCGCGTTTCGGAATCACGGGTGCGGCCATCGCGCTCTTCCTCAACAGCGCCACGCAGACCGTGGTCTTCATTATTTACGCGAGCCGCACGCTCTTTCATGTGAGTCTCGGCGAGCTCCTGCGAGAGACGTTCGTGCGCCCGCTTGCCGCGGCCGCCATCACCGCCGGGCTTGCCTATTTCGCGGTGAGTCCGCTGATCCAGAACCGACTTACCCTGGTTCTCGCGCTGGCGCTGCTGCCGATCGTTTACCTCGGGGTTGCTTGGGTCCTGTCGGCGATCAGGCGAGAAGACCTGGCGCGAATCTCCCAGATCCTCCCTGCCCGGAGGGAGGCCCTACGTTGAATCTCCCTCCCCCGCTGGCGGGGGAGGGTCGGGGTGGGGGCGGGGGCCCTACAGGAAATCTCCCTCCCCCGCTGGCGGGGGAGGGTCGGGGTGGGGGCCGCATCGTCCTCGTGTCGCACTCGCGCGAAGTGGGCGGCGCCGAACTCCACGTCGAGCGGTTGGCCGGTTACCTCGAGAGCCAGCTCGCACCCTCCTATCGACTCGAACTCCTCTGCCGCCCCGACCCGGTGCTGGACGCCTGGGCGGCGCGCATGGCGGCGTCGGGCGTCGTCGTCCATCGCCTTGGTCTGACGAACCCGCGTGACCTGTGGCGCATGGTGCGGATCCTGGGTGGCGCGCGCCTCGTCCACGTCCACCTCGCGCATCCGGTCGGCAAGTATCAATGGGTGGCGGCGCTCGCGGCGCGGCTAACGGGACGCCGCATCATCGCCACTCATCACCTGGCACCGGACATTCGCGGGCTGGCCCTCGGGGAGCGGTCGCGCCAGCTCTGGTTTTCGGCCGTTCGCCTGATGTTGCGCGTCATCAACCGGCATATCGCCGTCTCGGAATATGCGAAGCGAATCCTGACCAGCGTCTACAACGTCAATCCGGAGCGCGTTGCCGTGATCTACGTCGGGACGGATCCGCGCCGCTTCGCTCCGGCCGGCGCGGCCGAGCGGTCACAACTCCGCGACCAGCTTTTCGGCGGCCTCGCCCCGAGGGTCCCGCCCGACGCGAGCCTCGTGTGCTCCGTCGCGCGCCTCAGCCCACAGAAGGGTCTTCAGGATCTGGTCGAGGCCGCCCGGCAACTGAAGGACGACCTGCCTTCGGCCAGCTACGTGCTGATCGGTGACGGCGAATGGTCGTCGAAGCTGCGAGCCGGCATCGCGCAATCCGGACTGGACGGCATCGTGCGGCTCGCCGGCAACCTGCCGCCACCCGAGGTTGCGCGCTGGCTGCAGGCGGCGGACCTGTTCGTCCTGCCCAGCCATTTCGAGGGCGGCCCGGCCACCGCCTTGATGGAGGCGATGGCGTCAGGCTGCGCCGTCGTCGGCACCCGCGTCAGCGGCAGCGAGGAGCTGATCCCCGGCCCCGAGGTCGGCGTGCTGGTCGAAGCCCGCCAACCGGAGGCGCTGGCTGCCGCGATTCGGCGGCTGCTGCAGGACCCCGACCTGCGCGCCCGGCTGGGCCGCCAGGCGAGGGAACGCGTCGTCAGCGGATTCGACATCCGCAGCTGTCACGCGCAGACGCTCGAGCTCTACCGGTCGATGCTCGCGCGGTAGTTCTCGAACACCGCGTCCGCGACGGCGCTCCAGGAGAATCCCTCGACGTGCCGCCGCCCGGCCTCGCCCAGCCGGCTCGCGAGCGCCGCGTCGTCCAGGATCCGCACCAGTCGATCGCGGATCGCGGCGGGGTCGTTCGGCGGCACGACGAATCCGGTGACGCCCTCGACGACGTACTCCGGCATGCCGCCGACGCGGGTGCAAATTACCGGCGTGCCCACCGCCATCGACTCCAGCAGCGTGAGCCCAAGCAGCTCCGACTGCGGCCACTCGCGGCCGTACATGTCGCGGTAGACCGACGCGGAGACGGTGACGGCCGACTCGCGGTACAGCTGCAGCAGCGCGTCATCGCTGGGACCGATGACGAACCGCACCTTCGAGCCGGCTGCCATCGCCTGCAGGTCTCGCATGTAGCTGGCGTCGGCGACCTGGCCGGCGACGACCACATCGATATCCGTGCCGGCCGCCACGACCAGGTTGTCGATCCCTTTGTGCGGCATGATGCGCGCGACGAGCAACGCCTGTCGGCGCCGCGGGCCCGGTTGGTAGCCGTAACGCTCGAGGTCGATGCCGCCGTGCACGACGGTGGCGCGCGACCGGACCTCAGCGGGAAGCAGCTGCCGCGAAAAGTCCGAGATGCAAACAAATTTCGGAATCAACCGGTAGAGCTTGAGGCGGAACATCAGGGCGCGGCCGCCGCCGCCGACATCGGTGACGACCAGCGGCGTCCGCCGAGCCCGGCACCAGAGCGCCAGCGCGCTGGTCGACGCCGAGCGCAGCTGAAAAGCATGGATCAGGTCGAAGCGCTCGCGCAAGAAGAAGGTCGTCAACGGGATCGGGTTCTCGGTCGACGGCGCCCACGACGGCAGGATCACATGGCGAAGGCCGTCCTGATCGCGTTGCCGAAAGCGCGGACCGAAGGTGACCAGCGTGACGTCCGCGTGCCGGCGGAGCGCGCGCGCCAGTTGATAGGCATATCGTTCGCCGCCACCGAGCAGGTCGATGCCGTCGGCGGCGTAGGCCGGAAGGACGAGGGCGACCCTCACCCCATTATTTCCCGCCCCCCCTGGGGGAGGGTCAGGGAGGGGGCCTTCATGCCAATTCCCTCTCCCTCTGGGGGAGGGCCAGGGAGGGCGAGGCTGTCCGTGCCGTGAGCGCGAACCCCGCCGCCCACCAGAACAAGAAGGTCACCGAGAAATCGCCGTTCACCTCGCTGGTCAGCGCGATCGGCGCCAGGATCAGCCCGCCCACGCACGCAACCAGCGGCAGGGCGCTGAGCAACGGATCGTCCGCCGTCGATCGCCAGGCGCGGTATCCGTGATAGATCGCCATGGCGTAGAGCAACAGGTAAAGCGCGCCCGTCACCAGCCCGGCATCATCGAACACATCGAAGATGGCGCTCTCGCCCCGGCCACCGCTCGACCCGAATTGATGGATCGAGCTGCCCAGGCCGGTGCCGAGCGGATGAATGATGGCGTACTGAATGTCGCCGCGCAGGGTGGCCATGTGACCGCGGATCGATGGGTCCGAAGACGAGCCGCTGACCAGGCCGATATGGCTGGGGCGCACGGGGACCGGCTTCAGCTGGTAGGTCGTCAGCGGACCGAAGTAGACGTACTGGAAGACGACGACGAGGGCCAGAACGATGGTGGCAGCAACGCCAGCCAGCAGCCAGCGCCGGCGGAGCAGGACTAGTAGCAGCGCCATCTCGATAACGAGCAAGGCGATCGCCAGGCGCGTGACGCTGAACATCACGGCGACCACCAACAGCGCGATCGACATCCCCTTGAACCAGGTGGGCAATCCGGTGCGGCGAGCGTCCAGCAGGCGGGCGGCCAGCGGAACGATCAACAGGCCGGTATAGGCGATCCCGAGCGGGCTCACGTAGGTCGAGACCATCCGTCGCAGAAGCAGCCCCTCGGAGGTGGTCTGGAAGAAGTACTCCGGAAAATGCTGCGGACCGTTGTACGCGTAATGCAGCCAATCGGAGAGCTGCGTGATGCCCAGGTTCAACCAGGTCGTCGTGGGGATGAAGAAGAGCTCGATGATGCCGAAGAGCCCGACGACGGCGGCCGCACCCAGGATCAGCCTGAACACCCAGCTCAGATCCTCGCGGTGCGCCGGCCAGAAGACGCGGCCGTAGAGGTAGAGCAACGGGAGCAAGAAGAGCTGCCGGAATTCGATCACGCGCCGGGCGTAGCCAGGTTCGTTGTGCAGGATGCTGGCGGGCATGAGCAGGTAGGTCACCAGCAGCACCGCAAACGCGACGGCGACCCAATCCATCGGCGTGAGCCGACGCAAGATTTCCCTCCCCCTCCGAAGGGTTTTTCCCTCCCCCGCTTGCGGGGGAGGGTCAGGGAGGGGGCCTTGCCATGCCCTCCACGCCCTCTGCGCGACCAGCGCCGCGAGCAGGATCAGGATTCCCTCCTTCCACGACTGCACCACCCTCACCGCGAACCCCGGCGTGCCCAGCCTGAGCAGGATCATCAGCATGAAGTTGTGCACCGCCATCCCCGCCACCAGCACGCCCAGAGCGCGGAACGGCACGCGCAATATCGCAACCAGCGCGGCGGCATACACCACCAGGACGGCGATCGCCAGCACGATGCCCATCAGAAACGACGTTACAATGCGCGGCGCGTTTCAGGCGGCATTCAGGATGTCGCGGTCGATCGTACGTTGACCAACAGCCTTTCATAGGAATCGGTGACCTCATCCCAGGAATAGGCGCGGGCGCGCACTGTAGCCTGCTGCCGTCTCGCTTCAACGAGCGCCGGCTGCTGGGTGATGGTGGCGAGGCCCTGCTCCAGCTCCAGCAGGTCGTGGAAGTAGATCGCCGCGTCGCCCGCGACCTCGGCGTTGCTCTCGGTCCATCGCGCAAGCACGCAATTGCCATACGCCAGTTGCTCGACCAGCACGGGATGTGTGCCGCCGACTTGCGCGCCAAAAAGGAACGCGTAGGCATGCGCGCTCAATTCCTGGTACGCGGCACCGAACTGATAACCGGTAAAGATCACCGAGTCGGCCGCCATCTCGCGCAGCCGGCTCTTGTAGGCCTCGCTGTAGGGCGCATCGCCGACGATGACAAAAGGCATCGGCGGCCGCACCGCCGTGTAGGCGGCGATCAAATCATGAAAGCCGTTCTCCGGCACCATCCGCCCGACCGCCAGCAGGTAACGGCGCGGCTCGAGGTGAAATCGCGCCAGCGTCTCGGTGCCCGACGCGGGCGGGACCTCGGCGCCGTACGGGATGAACGTCGTGTCGGCGGCGTAGTGCTCCCTGTAGTAGCTGGCGACCGCTCGCGAGTCGGCGATCACCGCACCGGCGGTGTCCACTGCGACGCGCTCCGACCAGCGGAGGTAACGCCGCCCGATCGGGCCCCACTTGAGCCGTGCCCAGTCGGCACCATCGACGTTGATGGCGACGCCGACGCGCGAGCGGCGAAAAAATCGGCAGAAGACGGCGTTGCCAACGCCGAAGATGAGCGCGGCATCGGGCCGGTCGCGGCGCAGCGCGTGGATCGTCGACAGCGCCGTGTGGCTGAGCGTGTCGAGGCCCTTCGTCCGGATGCTCGGCAGCGTCACCAACCGCATCCCCAGGTACTCGCGCATTTTTCCCTCCCCCGCTTGCGGGGGAGGGCTAGGGTGGGGGCGGTACCCACTCCGGCAGTAGACGATCACCTCGTGGCCGCGCGCCGCCAGGCGCTTGCCGATGTGTTCCACGGCGGTTTCGAAACCGCTGTACGCGGCGGGCACGCCGCGCGTACCCAGCATGGCGATCTTCACGAGAGCGCCTCCTGGTACACGCGACGCGTCATCTCTGCGGTTCGCGTCCAGGAGAAACGGGCGGCCTGCGCCTTGCCGTCGGCAGACATGCGCCGCGCCAGTTCCGGATCGCCGACCACGCGCGCCATCGCCGCGGCGAGCGCCGCAACCGACGTGGGATCAACCAGGATCGCGGCGTCGCCGGCCGTTTGCGGGATCGCGGTCGCGTTGCTCGCCACCACCGGACATCCGCAGGCCATGGCCTCGAGCAGCGGCAGGCCGAAGCCTTCGTACAGCGACGGATACGCGAACAGCGCGGCCCGGTTGTAGAGCAATCGCAGCGTCTCATCGTCGATGAAGCCGGTGAAGATCACGCGGCCCTCGAGTCCCAGCCTCGCTACGACGCCGGCGGCCTCCTCGCCGCGGTACTTCGCCTTGCCCGCGATCACGAGCTGGCCGGCAAACGTGTGTTGACGGACCAGCTCGGCAAAAGCCTCAATCAACGTCGCGAGGTTCTTGCGCGGCTCCAAATTTCCCACCGCGAGGATGAACGGCTCGCGGATACCCGCGGGCAGCGGCCGCGTGGCAGCGTCCGGCAACGGCGTGAAGTTCGCGCCGGCCGCGAGGGGCACGACGACGATCTTCTCGGCCGCTAGTCCGTAGCGCTGGACGAGGTCCTGCTTCGTGAAGTCGGAAATCGCGATCACTCGTGCGGCGGCCCGAACCGAGCGCGGGACCAGCTGGTTGAGCGTGAAGCGCACCCGCCACGAGAGCCATTCCGGATGCGCGAGGTAGGAGAGGTCGTGCACCGCGACGACGGTCGGGCAGCCCGGGCGCGGCGGCGCGATGTACGTGACGTGCAGCAGGTCGCAGCGTGCTGACCGGATCGCGAGCGGCATGCCCAGCGGGATGCGCAGCGCGGACGCCGCCGGGCGCACCCGGACGACCTGGAAGCGGGGAGGGAGGGTGATTGCCGCGCGCAGCGCCTGCGGGCGCGGTGTCAGCACGGCATATTCATTGTCGTCGTCGGTCAGCGTGGCCAACCCGCGCAGCAGGTTCAGCGCATAGCTCTCGTTGCCGGTCTCTCGCTCGCCGATCATGTGAGCGTCGAACGCGACCCTCACGTGCGTCCCGACTTGACCGCTGCCTCGAGTGCGCGTTCGACGGAGCCGGTAAATCGCTCCCAGGAAAAGTCGCCCGCCCTGACGCGGCCCTTAGCCACCAGCTCGGCACGCCGCGCGGCATCGCCCGCGACGGCCGCGAGCCCGGCCGCCATCGACTGCGCGTCGAGCGGGTCGACCAGCTGGACCGCGCCGTTGCCGACCTCGGCCATCGACGACCGGTTGGAGGTCACCACCGGGCATCCCCATGCCATCGCCTCGAGGATGGGAAAGCCGAAGCCTTCATAAAGGCTCGGGTAGAAAAGCACGTCCGCATCCCGATAGAGCGCGGACAGCGTGGGGGCGGGCACGTGGCCCACCACTTTCACGACATCAGCAAGGCCGAGGCGATCGATTTCTTTACCGATGTCGTCGGATGCCCAGCCGGAGCCACCAGCGATCAACAGCCGCCGGTCCTTAAAGCCCTGGTTGCGAAAGACCGCGAACGCCTGAATGGCACGCGGGTAGTTCTTCCGCGGCTCGAGCGTGCCGACCATCAGGACGTACTTCCCTCCATTTCCCTCCCCAATGCGAAAATCTCCCTCCCCCGCTTGCGGGGGAGGGTCGGGGAGGGGGTCTTTTTTCCCTCCCCCGCTTGCGGGGGAGGGCAGGGTGGGGG
>Ga0209220_1000646_pt1 | contig 10866 bp, 20 predicted proteins | sample BlaSpr_A8_OM3_M3_FD_187984 | JGI IMG/M metagenome (GOLD analysis project Ga0209220, IMG submission 187984) | Forest soil microbial communities from Thunder Bay, Ontario, Canada - Black Spruce, Ontario site 2_A8_OM3_M3 (SPAdes) (version 2) | ecosystem: Environmental > Terrestrial > Soil > Boreal... | reverse complement strand
TTCGCCTGGCGCTCCCGATAGGAGGCCTAACACGCGCCTGAAGCTGACGGCGCCCGACGTCTATGGTAGAAATCCATTTGTGATCATTCACGTCAGGCGCCGCAGCTTAGGCGCACCCCGTTAGGCCGCAGAAGCGATATCGCTAGGAGGATGAGACAATGGTCCTTATTCGTTCGCATGCTGCAATCATCGTCAGCGCCTTTGCGATCGGCTGTTCATCCGATCCACTCGATCCTGGACCACGCTTGGCGCCCAATCAAACGATCGCAGTCGAGGCGGCAGTCCGATTCCTGCGGACAGTGGAGGGCGGCTGTTGGGGCTTGGCGACGCGGTCCGGTCTCTATGAGCCGGTCGACCTTGCATCGAGCTATCGCGTCAATGGAAAGAAGGTCCGCGTCGTGCTTCGTGACGCTCCCGACTGGGCTTCGATTTGCATGATCGGTGCCCTAGTGCACGTTGACACCGTCACGGTTCAGTGACCTGCGGCCTAACAAGCGCCTGAAGCTGACGGCGCACGTAGGGGTATTTGATCTTTGACTAGTGCGCTGCAGCTTAAGCGCGATCCGTTAGGCCGCTGGCAAACCCCAACCTAAGGGCTTGGTGCCATGACCAAGGAGCGTCTGGCCTCGCTGACTGCCTCCATCGGAGCAGGCCTTGTGTTCGCCACGGCAGCGTTTCACCTGAGCGCATATGGCTCCGTGACCCCGCAGCCGCCGGCGGAGCTTCGGCCATTAATGGCAGCATTGTGGGTCGCGGGCGGAGTCAGTCTCATTCTGTCAGGGCTGCTCGTCGTCGCGGTAACGCCGATGTTCATCGTGCGCCGCCGTGCCCTTCTCTCGATCGCGGCCCTCACGCCGCTATCAATTGCGATACTGCAGGTGGTGTATCTCGGGTTCCACGCGCCGACAGCCCTTCTGCTTCTGGACGCCGCCGTTTTGCTCGCGGCCGGGGAGCTCGGGCGCGCGCGTCAGCCCGCTCCGGTGCCAGCGGCCTAACACGCGCCTGAAGCTGGCGGCGCCCCGCGTCTACGGTAGAATTCCATTTGTGATCATTCCTGCTTGGCGCCGCAGCTTAGGCGCACCCCGTTAGGCGGCAGACCGACATCGTTGGAACAACTGAGTGACTGAACAGCCCGAGATCCCTGAGCCGAGACAACTCGGCCAAATCGTTCCTTTTGAGACCGGCGTTAGAGAACTCTTCGCCGCCATAGACTTGCTCGTCGACAACGATCTAGTAACGCCAGCCATTACGCTGATGTATGCGACGATCGACACAATGGCGTGGTTGGCTCTTCCAGATGATAAAGAGACCGTGAGGAAGACAGATTTCATCGAATGGGTGCAGAGGCATGGCCTCGATGAAGCAGTATCTCCTTGCACGCCGGAGGAGCTGTACGGGGCTCGCTGTGGGTTTGTGCATTCTTACAGTCCCGAGTCAACCCTCAGTAGAGCCGGCGCCGTGCGAGAGATTGTCTATATGATCGGTTACGGCCGGCGTCGAATGCTCCAAGACGAGATCAAGGCGCGAGGAAAGGAGACGGAGGCCGTGGCGCTTCATCTTGCCGACTTGAGAGAGGGGCTTGCCTCCGCCATCGAGGTTTTTCGGAGTACGATCTACTCGGATGACACTCTGTGGCGTCGAGTCGCGCGGCGATCGTCTAACTTCCTACACTCGAAAATCCCCGACGAGTACATTCGGCATTTCGAGGCGGTAGCATCCTGGATCACTCCTAGAACCGAGAACTCAAGCCCGGGTGACCCTGCCGCCTAACAAGCGCCTGAAGCTGCCGGCGCCCGTCATCTGCGGTAGAATTGTGTTTGTGAACGTGAAAGCGTGGCGCCGCAGCTTAGGCGCGATCCGTTAGGCGGCGACATCGCCTGTCGTCCAATCCGCTGCAAGGCTCGCTGTTACCGCCATCTCAGGGAGAGGCAGATGCATTTGCTGCGAGGGACTTTCCAGGCCGCCGGCCTCATGCTCCTAATTCAGGCCGCCCCGTGCTCGTTAACGGCCCAGGCCCGCGCTCCGACAACCGACCCAGTAACTAGCGACCCTTCTCACCCGGACTCAGCCCATCCGGCGGGTCTCGCCGAACTCGAGATCGAGAGCATGGGCGCACGCATGAACGGCCTCTTCTACCTGGCTTCAGGGCTTGGGCCGCATCCCACTGTCGTTCTGCTTCATGGATTCCCCGGCAATGAGCGGAACCTCGATTTGGCGCAGGCCATTCGCAGAGCAGGAATCAATGTGCTCTTCTTCAGCTATCGCGGTGCTTGGGGTAGCGGGGGCACCTTCTCCTTCGCCAATGCTCTAGAAGATGTGGCCGCGGCGGTTCGTTTCGCTCGGTCGGACGAATCAGCGCGACAGTACCATACTGATCCCGCGCGAGTGGTCCTCCTCGGCCACAGCTTGGGCGGTTGGCTGGCAATCCTCGGTGCCGCCGCAGACTCGAGCATCGAGTGCACTGGTGCCCTCGACTTCTGGAATGTAGGAGCCGATGGGCGACTCTTCCGAACGGACCATCAGAGAGACTCCCTGTTTACCGCGTACACCGATTGGCTAACCGCTCAAGGCGGCCCACTCCGTGCCGAAAGCGGAAGGGCGTTGACGTCCGAAATCGAGGCGCATGCGGAAGCCTGGAATGTCGACAGCAGTGCGAGGAATCTGCGCACACGACCGGTGCTTCTGATCAGCACGACGGCCAATCCATATCGCGCCACCTTCATTGCCGCGCTGCACGGCGCGGGAGCACGCAACGTCACAGCCTTCACATGGAACAGTGACCATCCGTTCTCCGCACTTCGCATCAAGCTCGCTCGTACGGTGGTCAGCTGGTTGCATCGCAGTTGCGGTCTGTAGAACCGTTTTCCAACCCTGCCGGTCGCCGCCTAACAAGCGCGTGAAGCTGGCGGCGCGCGTAGATTAGGGAATGAATCTTTCACCAGCGCGCCGCAGCTTAAGCGCGATCCGTTAGACAGCCGCGACCTCCACCAAGTTCACACCACTTCGCGGGCTCATGCAGCACCAGCTCGAGGTATGGTCCGGCGGGCAGACTGGCGTCGACCGCGCCGCGCTTGATGTGGCAGTCGAACTTGGGCTACCGATCGGCGGTTGGGTTCCACGCGGCCGTCTCGCCGAGGATGGCTTTGTGCCAGCACGTTACGGCCCGCTTCGCGAAGCGGATTCACCTCACTACGCCGATCGCAGCCGTCTGAACGTCGAGCACACAGATGCTACGCTGGTTCTTCGCGTAGGCTCAGCTGCGGGTGGCACGCTCGCAACGCTAGAAGAGGCGCGACGCCTACAGCGCCCGACGCTCGACATCGATCTGGGCCGCTACAGTCCTGTAGAGGCCGCGGATGCCGTGAAGTCTTGGCTCAAGGATCTTTTTGCAGCACGGTCGTCGATTCGGCTTAACGTTGCGGGGCCGCGCGCGAGTCAAGCGCCCAGCGCCTATGCACTGGCCCAAGCGGCCCTTCGTCTGGCACTCAATTCGTATGCGGCTGTCTAACAAGCGCCTGAAGCTGGCGGCGCGCGTAGATTAAGGAATGAGTCTTTCTTCAGCGCGCCGCAGCTTAGGCGCACCCCGTTAGGCAGCGCTCTTCCATTCTTAAACGCCTGCAGATCAATGGCCTGCAATGTCAGACTTGACATATATCAGACCTGACATACCTTACTCCAGTGCCAGATCAGGATAAGCCGCTTGTATGGTTGCACGGTGAGGTCAAGAGTCCGCCGTTCTCGGAGGGGGCACGGCGCAAGGCTGGATTCCTTCTCCGCATGCTGCAAAAGGGGGAGAATCTCGGGATGCCAAGCGCCAAACCAATGCCTGAGATTGGGCCGAGATGCCGAGAGCTCCGGATCAACGATGAAGGCGTTACCTGGCGAATTGTTCACCGCATCGATCCAGATGCGATAGTCATAGTAGAAGTGTTCACAAAGAAGACCCGGAAAACGCCGAAGGCGGTCATTGAGCACTGTAGGGACCGCCTGAAGAGATACGACTCAATCTGATGTGGAGGGATATAGAAATGAGAAACGATAAGAAGGAGAAACTCGAGCGGGCCGGCTGGAAGGTTGGCGATGCAAAGGACTTCCTTGGTCTCACTGACGCTGAGGCGGCTCTAGTCGATGTGCGCGTTTCCCTGGCACGAGAGCTTAGACGGCGTCGGTTGAGCAAGAGTCTATCGCAAGCGGCTCTCGCTCGGCGAATCGGATCCAGTCAGTCTCGCGTGGCAAGGATGGAAGCCGGTCATTCATCCGTATCACTTGACCTGTTGATCCGATCGCTTTTTACGGCTGGATCGACCAGCTCAGACATTGGTCGTGTGATCGCAAAGGCTGGCTCCTGAACGGCCGCTGCCTAACAAGCGCTTGAAGCTGGCGGCGCGCGTACATTAGGGAATGACGACTCTTTCTTCAGCGCGCCGCAGCTTAAGCGCACCCCGTTAGGTGGCATCCGAGTAGCACCAGAACAGAGGATCACCATGCCCGGTGAGTTGCATCGGAGCGGGCGGATTGGCTGGTTGCGCGCAGTTGTCCTTGGCGCCAACGACGGCCTCATTTCTACCAGCAGCTTGATCGTGGGTGTGGCGTCTGCCGAACCGACCCGGGCGGCCGTTGTGCTCGCGGCAGTCGCGGGCCTCGTAGCCGGCGCGCTGTCGATGGCCGCCGGTGAGTACGTTTCGGTCAGTTCCCAAGCCGATACCGAGGGGGCGGATCTCGCTCGGGAGCGTGGCGAACTCGCTTCCGCGCCGGAGGCCGAACGCGCTGAGTTGGCGGGGATCTACATGAGCCGCGGTCTTAGCCGCGACCTCGCAGTCCAGGTTGCCGGTCAACTCATGGCTCACGACGCGCTGGGCGCTCATGCCCGCGACGAGCTCGGCATCCATGAAATGACCCGGGCGCGGCCGATTCAGGCGGCCGCAGCGTCCGCAGCCTCCTTTGCCGTTGGGGCGGCGCCCCCCGCGCTCCTTGCGGCACTGTTGCCTGCCGGCGTCCTGACACTGGGCGTCGTGGGGGTGAGCTTGGGGCTGTTGCTTGTTCTCGGAAGTGTCGCGGCTCGTCTGGGCGGTGCTCCGCTCACGCGGGGTGCGCTGCGCGTCGCTTTCTGGGGGGCGGCAGCCATGGGATGCACTGCCGCAGTCGGACGTCTATTCCACGCCCTTGTCTAGCGACTTGCTGGATGCCACCTAACAAGCGCCTGAAGCTGCCGGCGCGCGTACATTAGGGAATGACTACTCTTTCTTCAGCGCGCCGCAGCTTAGGCGCACCCCGTTAGGCAGCACGATATGATCCCTCCTGGTCCGACGGTTGAGGTTGTCTTAAAGCGGTTCGAGGCGCCCGACGAGGTTCGGAATTTCACGCGGGGGCGCTATGAGCTCGTGACGATCGGTGGCATGACCATTGGTCGCGCCACGTACCAGCCAGGCTGGAAGTGGTCGGTCGATGTAGGCCCAACGGTTGGCGCGGACCGTTGTCGCGTCGAGCACTTAGGACTGGTGTTGCAGGGAAGGGCAGTAGTGGCCTTCGATGATGGCCGAATCTGGGAGCTCAATCCCGGATCACTGTTCTATATTCCCGCCGAACCTCATGACAGTTGGGTTGTAGGAGAGGAGCGGTATGTCTCCCTCCACTTTCTTGGCGCGAAACATTACGCGAAGTGATCTCGGCGTGCTGCCTAACAAGCGGCTGGAGCTGGCGCCGCCCCGTCGTAGTAGAATTGCATTTGTGAACGGCACAGTACGGCGGCGCAGCTCAGCCGCATCCCGTTAGACAGCGCCACCCAATGCCGTTCAAAAGCAAAGCACAACGCCGGAAGTTTGCGGAGCTGCTCGTGAACGGCAAAATCACGCCCGAAGCCTACGAGCGATGGAACCGCGATACGGGCCGAGCTAAGCTGCCGGAGCGAGTGAAACCCAAGAAGAAACGGCGCGCTGCTCGGAAGACGAAACGTGGGCGTTCCAGCAAGGCGGCGAGATCGAGAATCACGGGGAAGGGTCGTACGCGGCGCCGTTCAAGGTGAGCTGGGGCTCCGCGCTGTCTAACAAGCGCCTGAAGCTGGCGGCGCCGTCCTGCTGTGGTAGTCTTCTGTTTGTGAGAACTCAAACACGGCGCCGCAGCTTAGGCGCACCCGTTAGACGGCGCGATTGACGGCAGTTGAGAAGTTCTGATAAGGGGAGGGTACGCCATGAAGAAGCAATCGGTGTGTCACGTCTGGCTCGGCGTTCTCACCGGGGTCACCCTGCTTCTGGCTGGCTGCTCTCCCGGTCGAGGATCAGATTCGCCGGCTGTGACGGCAGCCCTCAACGCCATCTGGACCCGTTACTCCTCCAGTCTCAACGCCGGCGATCTTGACTCGTGGCTGTCGCTGTGGACCGACGACGGCGTACAACTGCCGCCAGGTGAACCTCCCGTTGTTGGCAAGGATCAGATACGGGCACGGAACAAAGCCATCTTGGACAAGTTCACCTTCAACATCAGCATCACCAACGCCGAACTAGGCGTCGCTGGTGATTGGGCGTTTGCCCGCGGTACGTACACGGCGACCCTGACTCCAAAGGAAGGGGGCCGAGCCATTCCAATCAGCGGTAAATACATGACCATCTTGAAGCGACAGCCGGATGGCTCGTGGAAGATCCACCGCGATATCTTCAATTCCAACGTCCCGAGTCAGTAGCTCGTGGCCGCGCCGTCTAACAAGCGCCTGAAGCTGCCGGCGCGCGTACACTAGGGAGTGACTACTCTTTCTTCAGCGCGACGCAGCTTAGGCGCACCCCGTTAGGCGCCACCACGCCATGAGCCATTTTCTCGCCGACAACTGGATTGCCTTGCTTTCTCTCGCGGTGGCCCTAATAGGGGGCATACCGGGACTCCTTGCGGTACTTGATCATCTGCGGCTCGCACCCGAGTTCGGCGTCAGTATGGTCAACGTCGTAGTCGGGCACGAGAAGCGCGGAGGTCATGAGCGCGTGATGCTCCTCTTTACGCTCACCGCCTGGAACAAAGGTGAACGGCCAGTCACACCCGCTTCATTCGACATGGACCTTAGGAAGGGCCGACGCTGGGTACGTTTGGAGCGCTCCTTGATTCCGCCTGACATTGAGCTCAAGAGCAACGAGCAGCTTATTGAGATCCAACCTCAAGATCTTCAACTTGTCACGGGATCCATTGCTCCAGACAAACCCGTTTCCGGTCACCTAATGTTCAATACCGTAGCATTTACCTTGAGCGAGCTGCGAAGCAGCCACGAAATAAGAGGGCGGCTCATTTGTCATGACATCTTCGCCAGGAAGCACCGTGCGAAGTTCACGTTCAAGCTCGAAGCCATCGATCAAACAATGGTGTATCCGAAGCATGGCCTTCGCATCGCGTCGAAGCCGAGCCCGAAAGGCCCGAATTCGCGTGGCGCCTAACAAGCGCTTGAAGCTGGCGCCGCCCGGTCTTGGCAGAATTCCGTTTGTGCCCCAACGTCCATCATGATCGTGGGTGAATTCTGGTGCGCCCGCGGAGTGGGGCGCCGCAGCTTAAGCGCGAGCCGTTAGGCAGCGCCATGTAATCGCGGACAACGTTCTAGCAACTCCCGAAGGACCCAATCCCGATTACCCGGAGAAGGGCACATGAAGAAGAGCGCGAATGCTCGATTCGCCATCAAGAACTGGGATGAGAAGCCTTATAGTGAGGGCCAGGACTTGCCAAGACTTACTCGGGCCAGCGTCACGAAGACTTTCACCGGCGATATCGAGGGGGAAGGGCAGGTTGAATACCTAATGATGTACCGCAGCGACGGCTCAGCTACGTTCGTCGGCCTCGAGCGGGTGGTCGGACGAATCGGTGGCAAGACCGGAGCTTTTGTGCTCCAACGCATTGGCGTATTTGAGAGCGGACAGGCGAAGGAGTCCTATTCCGTTGTCCCTGGCTCCGCAACTGGAGAGCTGCGTGGCCTCCGGGGCGAGGGCAGTTCCGCCGTTGGCCACGGCACCGAGCATCCTTTCACGCTAAACTATGACTTGGTCTAGTAGCGGCATTACGGCGCTGCCTAACACGCGCCTGAACCTGACGGCGCGCGTACATTAAGGGAATGAATCATTCTTCTTTAGCGCGCCGCAGCTTAGGCGCACCCCGTTAGGCGGAACGTCCAACATGGCGTTTAAGGCAAGAAAGACCGAGCACTCTGGTGCGAAAAGGGGTCGCGGCGCGTTCTACGGTCGGAAGGGTGAGGCCAAGCGCGCGAGCAATCGACGTCGGCGCGCTGCCGATAAACGCTCAGCGAGAAACCATGGCCAATCATAAGCGCAAACGTCCGAAGAATCGGCGCGCAGGTTGTCTCTTGTGCAAGCCCTGGAAGGTGAATGGATTCGCGAAGAGCCGCGTTGGCGCGGAACAGTTCGGTGATCATCGGCGCCGGTTATTCGCCGAGCGTGCGGTGCGCTCAGCTCGGCAAGGCGAGTTTGATTGAGCGTCCGCCTAACAAGCGCCTGAAGCTGGCGGCGCCATTTTGCTGTGGTAGTCTTCTATTTGTGAAATCTTCTAGCCGGCGCCGCAGCTTAGGCGCATCCCGTTAGGCGGCCGCGCCAGGAAACGGCTCCCAATCGAGGATTACGAGATGCGGCGCTATCAGCAGGTGTCAGGAGCCTTTTTCAGTCTGGTAGCTGCGGTGCAGTTGATGCGCGTAATCCTGGGCTGGCCTGTTCAAGTGGCAGGCGTGGCTGTACCGGCTTGGGCTTCGGTCTTGGCCTTTCTCATCGCGTCAGCCTTCGCGATCTGGGCCTTTCGCACCGCAAAGAGCGCCGCCTAACAAGCGCCTGAAGCTGCCGGCGCGCGTACATTAGGGAATGACTGCTTTTTCTTCACCGCGCCGCAGCTTAGGCGCACCCCGTTAGGCTGCGCAACTCGAGAAACTGCATAAGAGTTTTTCCAAGACCACAGCGGGCACAGCTTCTCCTCTGGTCACGCATCTATCGGGGCAGTTCTCTCCCATCCAAGCGCCATGGTCATGAAGGTCTCGTCGGGGCTGGCCGCGGCGCGGTTCGTTGAGATCCGACCATCGGTCCAGCCGGACCGTCTCGTCTTCATTTATCTGCGGGGGACCGCTGGCGTGGCGCTCGAGCTGCGGTGCAGGGGTGGGTCCCGAGCTACGATCTTCGGTGCGCAGCCTAACAAGCGCCTGAAGCTGGCGGCGCCGTCCTGCTGTGGTAGTCTTCTATTTGTGAACACCTCAAGATCGCGCCGCAGCTTAGGCGCACCCCGTTAGGCAGCGATATCACATTGAGTAAGATCGAGCTGTATGACCCCGCCGGCGGATTCTACTGGGGCAAGGTCAAAGATGACGGCAAGATCGATCTATTCGACCAAGGTGGTCGTTATTGGCATGGGAAGATGAAGCCCGATGGCAAGATTGATATGTGGGATCAGAATGGCGCGTACTACTTCGGCAAAGTCAAAGAGAATGGGAGCGTCGATCTGTTCGATCAGAACGGGAATCCTCAATGGCATGGGAAGGTGAAGGAGTAAGATCGCTTGCTTCGCTGCCTAACAAGCGCCTGAAGCTGGCGGCGCCCGGTCTCTGAGGTAGCATTCTATTTGTGAAAACCAAGGCACGGCGCCGCAGCTTAGGCGCATCCCGTTAGACGGCGGCATTGACTCATTCGATGGCCGAGATCTCCTGGACCCCTCTTGATCTTCCGGCTTTCAATGAGGTCCGCAACTCCACGCAGACCTACCTGCTGCCGCGGGAAAAGTGGCCGACGTGGGCGCAGCTTAGCACCCAAATGCAACGACTTTGGATCTACTGCCCGCCTTCGGGCATCGCATCGACGGCAACCACCGCTGCGGTGGTTGGGCGCATGCTGACCGAGCGTTTCGATCGCAAAGACCACCCGCGACCGTTCAACTACAACTATCATCTGCTCGCTGAGTCGACGGCCGGTACCTTTCAATCTGGGCCGCTCCGGACGACCGATCCTCCCCACCATGCCTCTGAGCCACCGCCAGAGCTGGATGCGTATGGACCGCCGCCATCCTGAGCCGCCGTCTAACAAGCGCTTGAAGCTGGCGGCGCGCGTACATTGGGGAATGACTTCTTTTTCTTCAGCGCGCCGCAGCTTAAGCGCAATCCGTTAGGTCTCCTCGTGGAAGAATAGGAGTAGCTATGCGCAGACATCGAACCGCGATCGTTGCGCTCGTGATGATAGGAGGAGCGTCGTTGACTGCGTCAGGCCAGGGGCGCCCCGACCCAACGGCCCTGATTGCGGCCCAACGCGCGGCCATGGTTCCCCTTGCCTGGATGGACGGAGTGTGGAGAGGGTCCGCATGGACCGTGCTGCCGTCTGGCGAGAAGCGCAGCATCACACAGACGGAGCGGATCGGGCCTTTTCTGGATGGCTCAATCAAGGTCGTCGAGGGTCGAGGTTACGAGGTGGATGGGAGGGTCGGCTTCAACGCGTTCGGCATCATCTCCTACAACCCGGACACCCATGCCTATAGTCTGCATTCTCACGCACTAGGCATGGTCGGCGATTTTGCCCTCAGGCTTACGAGCGATGGCTACGTGTGGGAGATCCCTGCGGGGCCTGCGACGATTCGCTACACGGCGGTCATCACGAATGGGGCGTGGCGGGAGGTTGGCGACCGGCTCGTGCCCGGTCAGGATCCGGTTCGCTTCTTTGAGATGAATCTAGCGCGAGTCGGTGATACCACCTGGCCCGCCGCGGGGGCCGTTCCCGCCCATTGAAGACATTCGCCTGGCGCTCCCGATAGGAGGCCTAACACGCGCCTGAAGCTGACGGCGCCCGACGTCTATGGTAGAAATCCATTTGTGATCATTCACGTCAGGCGCCGCAGCTTAGGCGCACCCCGTTAGGCGGACGG
>Ga0209220_1000645_pt1 | contig 10922 bp, 8 predicted proteins | sample BlaSpr_A8_OM3_M3_FD_187984 | JGI IMG/M metagenome (GOLD analysis project Ga0209220, IMG submission 187984) | Forest soil microbial communities from Thunder Bay, Ontario, Canada - Black Spruce, Ontario site 2_A8_OM3_M3 (SPAdes) (version 2) | ecosystem: Environmental > Terrestrial > Soil > Boreal... | reverse complement strand
TGCACCGCAACCGGTCGGCAACGGTCTTTTCCGCTATTTCCCCCGCTCCGGCCGGGCCAGCCCGGGTGTGTCGTATCAATTTCGCCTCTACACCCACTGCGGGCTCGACTGGCCATTGGCGATGGACTTCGATGGCAGTTTCTGGGTCCCGATCGGGCCCGGCCCGGTCTCAGATGGATCCGGCAACCCCCCCGCCGGCTTCGGCAACCCGCTCGACCAGGGGACCATCACGCTGATCTCGCCGACGCTGACACAGTACCGGAGCAGTACCGGCACCGTGATGCAGTGGAGCCGGCATCCCGGCCCGCAGATTTCGTCCGGCTGTATGTAACGAGCTAGCCGCCGATTTGGCTCATGGTCTTGCCCGGCCGGACGAAATCGGCCTGGCCGATCTTGTGGCCCTCTTCTTTCTGCCAGACCCCGGCCACGATGAAGTCGCGGATCTCGGTATCCGAGGCGCCACCGCGCAGCAGGGCCTTGACGTCGTGTTCCTGGATCGAAAACAGACAGGTCCGGAGATGTCCCTCGGCGGTGAGCCGGATCCGATTGCAGACCTTGCAGAAGGCGTCACTCACGGACGGGATGACACCAATCCCGCCCTTGCTGCCATCGCGAAACTTGAATCGCGTGGCCGGCGCCGGCCGCTGATTGGAGACCGGCTCCAGCGGAAATTCCCGATCGATGGTTTCGATGATGTCACGGCTCGCGACCACAGCCTCCATCGACCAGATGCCGTCAGCGTCGAGCGGCATGAACTCGATGAAGCGGACTTCATATCCTTCATTACGCGCGAGGCGCGCGAAGTCGAGGATCTCGTCATCGTTGCGCCCGCGCATCACCACCATGTTGAGCTTGATCGGGCTGAACCCGGCGGCGCGCGCCGCCGTCAGACCGCGCAGCACGCGGTCGAGCGCATCGCGCCGAGCCAGGTCCTTGAAACGATCTGAGTGCAGCGTGTCGAGGCTGACGTTGAGCCGCTTGAGCCCCGCCGCCCGCAGGGTCGCAGCCTTTTCTTCGAGCAGGATGCCATTGGTCGTCATCGCAATATCGAGCGATGGATCGATCGCGGCGATCATGGCGGTGAGTTCCTCGATGCCCTTGCGGACCAGCGGCTCGCCTCCCGTCAGCCGGATCGTTCGAACGCCCGACTGCTCGACCAGGATGCGGGTCAGCCGCACGATCTCCTCGAAGGTCAGCACCTCTTCGCGGGCCAGCCATGGCAGGCCGGCCGCCGGCATGCAATAGACGCAGCGGAAGTTGCAGCGGTCCGTGACCGAGATCCGCAGGTCATCGGCGACGCGCCCGAACGTGTCGCGGAGATGGACGACAGGCTGGGAGCTGGGCACGAAATTAGTATATGGGGCGTGCAACTCGGCGTCATGCCCCCGTTCACACCGATGGAAGCCAAGGTGCAGTCCGAGCTGCCCCGCGGCGACGCCTGGCAATACGAGCCCAAGTGGGACGGCTTCCGCGCGGTCGCCTTCAAGGACGGCGATGAGGTCATCATTCATAGCCGCAATCAGAAGCCGCTGACCCGGTATTTTCCCGAGCTGGTTCCGGCGATCCAGCGCATCAAGCCAAAGCGCGCCGTCCTCGACGGCGAGATCGTGATCTTTACCGGGTTCGGCACCGACTTCGATGCCATGACGCTGCGCATCCACCCAGCGGCCTCCCGGGTCAACATGCTGGCGGCCGAGCAACCCGCCACCTACATCGCCTTCGACCTGCTGGCCGACGGCGACGAGAGCCTGCTGGACCGGCCGCTGAAGGAGCGGCGCCAGCGGCTCGAGAAACTGCTCGGACCCAAGCCGAAGTCGATCTACCTGAGCCCCGCGACCCGCGACCGCGAGGTCGCCATCAACTGGCTGAAGGAATATCGCGGCACCGGGCTCGACGGCATCGTCGCCAAGCGCCTCGAGAGCATCTACAAACCGGGCGAGCGCGCCATGATCAAGGTCAAAGAGCAGCGGACCGCCGACTGTGTGGTGGGTGGCTTCCGCTTTGGCAACGACGGCAAGCGGATCGGGTCGTTATTGCTGGGGGTCTATAACGGGAAAACGCTCGAGTACATCGGCCATACCTCCGGCTTCGATGACACGCAGCGTCGCGAACTGGTCGGGATGCTGGAGCCGCTCCGCGGTGGGACCAGTTTCGAAGGGGGCCGCGCGCCCGGCGGGCCCAGTCGCTGGTCGCAGGACCGCGACCTGGCCTGGGAACCGGTCCGTCCCGAGCTCGTCTGCGAGGTCGCGTTCGATCGACTCGAGAATGGGCGCTTCCGTCATGGGGTGGGCTTTAAGCGTTGGCGGCCCGACAAGTCGCCGAAGTCCTGCACCCTCGCCCAGCTCAAGGCCGAAGCGTCGGTGGAGCTGAAGACGCTCTTCGCGTAGCGCCTCTAGCTCAGCCATATTCCACCCGTCTCTCTGAATTTGTTAATTATAATATCAAATTGTGATACACTTACAGGCTGACGTTGATCGACTAAGCCCACCCCCTGGAGGTGCCATTCAGGCCACCAGGAACGAGGTCGCCGAGCCGGCGACCGAAGGAGTCTCACATGATGCTTGATTTGAAGCAGGTTGACCTCAAGCAGGTCCGCGACGACGTGGCCGACCGTGTCGGTCGAGCGGCGAAGGAGCTGAGCAGCGGAGCGGGGAACGCCGCCCGCGAGCTGGGCGCCACAGCCGAGGAATCGGTCTCGACGCAAATCCGCAAGCAGGCGAGGCTTGCGCGCAACCGGATGCCCCGACGGGGCGGTCCGACACGGCTGTCGGTCCTGACCGGCGCCATCGCCGGCGCGGCTGCCGTCTACTTCTTCGATCCGGAGCGAGGCCGCGCGCGGCGCGCGATGGTCGGTGATTGGGCGGGGGCCCGGCTGCGCCGCGGCTGGCTCGCGGTCAACCAGATCAGCTCGCGGACGAGCTCCAGCGCCGCCGCCTTCCCGCAACGCATGGTTCAGCTGCGCTCGATGCGACCCCGGCCAGCCGATGACCTCACCTTGCGCGACCGGGTCGAGAGCGAAGTCTTCCGCAATTCCGACTTACCGAAGGGTGAGATCAATTTCGACGTCGAGTCCGGCGTCGTCACGATCCGCGGCCAGGTTGAGAACGCCTACCAGATTGCCTACGTGGAGAAGGCCGTCCTGAAAGTGCCTGGGGTCGCCGGTGTGGAGAATCTGCTCCATGTCGACGGCACGCCGGCGCCCAATAAAGCCGAATCCCGACAGAGCGCAAACAACTAGATCGAACTCAGTCGGTTTTGAGCGGTCGGCTCCATCGCCGGTCGCTCTTCTTTTGCCACCGACCGCCGAGCTCCTCCTGCCATGATCAGGAAGGTGAGTCAACAGATGGCTTCGCGGCCGAGCCGGATTGGCATACCCGCTGGCGCCCTGGTGGTGCTGATCGGGGCCGCGGCATCGGGCAAGTCGACGTTTGCCGCCCGTCAGTTCGACGCCGCTTGCGTCGTGGCGTCGGATGGCTTGCGGGCGGAGCTGACCGGCCCAACGCCGGATGACCTGGTTTTCGCCGAGCTGCATCGCCGGGTTCAGGCAAGGCTCGGTGCCGGCCTCCCGGCGGTTGTCGATGCCACCAATACCGACTGGATGTGGCGGGCGGAGCTAGTCGTGGATGCCCGTCGGGGCGGACGCCCGGCGGTCGCGATCGTCTTCAACCTTCCGCTCGACGTTTGCCTCGCACGCAACGGGGCACGCTCGAGGACTGTCCCTGCGGCTGTCATCCGGCGCCAGGTTGACGACGTGATCCGGGACATCGACCGGCTCGACCTCGAGGGCTTTGCGGCCGTTCACGTTCTGCGGTCCGTCGCTGAGGTCGACGCCGTACGCCTGGAAATAGAAAAGGGCCCGGTGGCCCGGGCCCTTCGTTAACGTCGCGTTAGTCGCGGTGGCCGCAGGCCGCCTTGACGGCGGCAAAGGCCGCGCCCAACCCGGCCGTATCGAACTGGTTCGGCGACTTGATCAGGCCTCTCCACCCTTCGGGACGGTTCGCCGGAAGAAGCGCCTGCAGACTGGCAAGCGCGGCCTGGCACGCCGCCGTGGGCTGCAGCGTGCACGCGCTCCGCACCCCCATCAGCGCCTGCTTCCATTGCTGAGCGTCGGCGAGGTCTTCGGTACGATCCGCGTCGCCCGCCGCTGATGACGGCGGCTGCGCCTTTTCCGCCTTATCTTCGGCCACATCGGCCTGGCGCAGCGCCTTCAGCACATCGATCGCCTGTTGGCAGGCGGCCGATACCGGCGCGTGCTGCGCGAGCGGTTTCACCGCTACCACCGGCTTCTGGCTCGGCTCGGTCGTCTTCTCGCTTGCCGTAGTGCGCGCGGCCGCCGCTACCGCTTCTCGATCCGCCGCCTTTGTGACGGTCGTCGTCGCCGCCACGAGGCTGACCAGGCTTCCCGATACCCGGTGAGTCGAGGTGGTTCCGGCGTTGGCCGTCAGGGTCGCCAGCGCCAGCGCGGCAATGGCTCCCAGTACGATCGCTTTAATTCGCACGATTCGTCCTCCTTGCGGGGTAGTCGCCTTCTAGAACGGCAGAGACTCAGCTCGCTTACGCCCGGTAAAGAATCATCTAGGTCGCATCGAACGATTGTTCGCAGGATAAGGAAGGAGTCTATGCCCTTGGTGCCACGTACCTGATGATTCGGCTCATGCGAGGATCGGTGTCCGAGCTAACGAAGGTCGATCAGCTCCTGACGCTGGCTTTCGGTTCGCCTTCACGTCGAAACGAACTCGAGCTGTACACGAAGGTCCAGCCTGACGGCTGGTTTGTGATCGAAGAAGATGATCGGATCGTTGCGGTGGGTGGATGCATTGTTTACGGGAGCTTCTCCTGGATGGGACTCGTCGGGACGCACCCGGCGGTTCGAGGTCGCGGCCATGCGACCCGGCTCTCCGAGCACCTTGTGAAATGGTCGTATGCCAAAGGATGCCGTACCGTCGCGCTCGACGCCTCGAAGCTTGGGCGCCCGATCTATGAGCGACTCGGGTTTCAACCGGTTGGATCGACGGTCCGGCTTGCGCGGACGCCGGTGCATGAGCAGCATGACCCGGCCGTCGAGACGGTGGCTGCGACCACCAGGGATCAGGTGATCGAACTCGATTCCGAAATCTTTGGCGGGAATCGTTCCGGCCTCCTCGATATGCTGATGGGGGGCCACAGTCGTTCCCGCCTCGTGACTCGACAAACTGCGGGCCGCCTGAACGGCTTTCTTTTTGTGCAAGACCGTCTCATCGGCCCGGGCGCCGCCGCAAGCCCAGAAACCGTTCGGGATCTGATCCAGGATGCGATGGTGGACTCCTCGCCAGAACAGACCCTGTTACTGCCGTCTGAAAGCGCCTATCTGGACGTTCTCCTCTCGCTCGGGTTCGTCGAGCAACAGCGCCTCACACACATGCGGCACGGCGATCAAAGGATCGGCGGACGCCGACATCAATTGCTCGCGCAGACGAGTTTCGCGGCAGGCTGATCACGGCGGAGAACTGAAACCACCTCCGGCTTCGATCAGCTCAACGGTGCCCAGCCGGTCGGTGCGGTAGAGACCCGCGCCAGTGAGCGCCTGCAGCACGGACCTGGCCGGCAGCCCCTGCCGGCTGTTCGACGCCACCTGGATCACGCTGAAACCGTGACCCGGTCCCTGCCACTCGGTGGGTCCGCCGGCGGTGAAGATCGCACCCTTAACGCCCGCTGGCAGCGACTGCCAGCTGGTCTGCGGTGGGACCACGGCGAGGACCGCATCCCTGTCGGCAATCAGCCAGCTGCGTCCATCGCTCGCCAGGCTCATGGTGACACCGTCCAGCGCCACGGGTTGATTCTCGGAAACCGGGATACCGGCGGTTTGCGCCTGTTGCACGAGGGCGCGAAGCATCGCGCTCCACGGATCAGGATCGACAACTATCATCGAGCCGATTTGGAAGCGGCCCAGCACCGCGGCCGCAGCCCCAATGTTCTCGCGCCGACCCCCAGTGATCAGCCAGCAGTCGATGGTGCGGGCCGTTGGTGGCAGGGCGCGCCCGAGCGCCTGGGCCAGCCTGTCATGGTCGGGGCCGGCGTCGATAAGGACTTGGTGACCATTGGCGGTCCGCACCAGGACGGCCGAACCGGTGCCGACGTCGAGCGCGTAGACGTGCACCCGTCCATCCGGTCGGACCAACAGCAGGGCAACCGCGATCAGGCCCGCCGCTCCCAGCCCGGTCCATACTTTTCGCCGCCAGAAGAATTGACGCAGCCTAATGCCCACGAGCGCGCCGCCGTTGAGGATCGCGGCCGCGGCCAGCCATCGAGGCGGAAAGTAAGGAGTGACGACGGCCGCCACTGGCAGGCCTCCCGTGGACTCGATCACGATTCGGAACCAGCTGGCGATCCCTCCCGATGCTTGCAGCGCCGGCCAGCTGATGATCGAGCTCAGTGACTGCATGAGCGGCCAACCGCCGGCCGCGAGCCCGACGGCGAGCAACGTCCCACCGCCGCCGAGGACCATAATCGCCGGCAACAGTGGCAAAACGAGCGCATTCGCCGCCGGCGCCAAGATCGAGAGCTGATGAAAGTTGGCCAGCATCAGCGGCCAGGTCGCGGCTTCGGCCGCGAGGGTGGCCGCGAACGGATCGCGCAGGACCGCGGGTATCCAACCAAGTCGCGCGGCGATGCCGTCAGTCATCGCCGCAATGCCGGCGGTCCCCGCAAACGAGAGTTGAAAGCTCACGTCGTGCGCTAAGCCCGGTTTCAGTCCGAGCATGAGGGCGCCCGTCAACGCCAGCGAGACAAAGACGTGGCTGTCGCGCCGCAACCGGCCGGCGATCACGACCAGTACACCCATCGCCGCCGCGCGCAGCGCCGCGGCGGACGCGCCGGCCAGCAGCGCGTACCCGACCATGGCGCCCACGGCGATCAGCGGCGCCGCACCGGGTGCCAGCCGGCCGATCGCCTGGTGCATGATGCGCGCCAGCAGGCTGACTTTAAGACCCGAGATCACGACGATATGGATGAGTCCGCTGGCGATCATCTGTTGCTCGAGCAGTCGGGGGAGTGCGGCCCGGTATCCGAAGACCACGCCGAGCAGCAAGGCTGCCTGAGGCTCGGGCAAGGCGCGGTCGATGGTGTTGATCACCGCGTGTCGCAGACCGAAGAGCATCGTATGCAGCGGATCGCCAGGGTGCGATGTGACTCGCACCAGCCTCGCCGATGGCATGACGCCGGCGATCCCCTGCTCCGCCAGGAAGGCGCGGTAGTCGAACTGGTCGAAGCGAGGCGGGGCCTGGAGCTCGCCGCTCAGCAGAACCAGGTCACCGTAGTGAACCGGCGTCGCGCCGTAGACGGCCACCTCGATCCGCAATCTGCTTGCAATCTCGCCAGCGCCGGTCAGCACGTGGTCGAGTCGCACGGTCAGCCGTCGGGCGCCCCTGCGATCGACAGGGTCGTCGTCGACCGATCCGGAGACGGCGACCAGCTGACCGGCGAGGCGTGGAGGTAGCTGAACGGTCGTCGCCATCGCGCCGCGAGCCACGCCCATGACGACCGCTGCGAAACAGAGCCCGACAACCAGGGCGTGACGCGGTTTGACCAGAGCGACCAAGGCCGTCGACACCGCGGCGAGCACGAGCCACGGCGTCAGCGGGCTCAGCAGCACCGCCGCCATGATCCCGGCGCACCACCCGGTCAGCACCACGGCGCCCGCCCACCAGGGCCCACCCCGAACGACTAGTTCACGATTGTCGATTTCGCGAGCTGCTTGTACGTGTTGGCATCCAAACCCATTACCGATTTCAGCTCCGTCAGCGCGGTAAAGCCGCCGAAGTCTTCGCGATATTTGATGATCGCGTCGGCGAGCGCCGCGTCCATGCCGGGCACTAGCAGCAACTGGTCGAACGTGGCCGTGTTGATGTCAACCTTCGTCTTCTTGCCTTTCGCGCAGTGGCCGCTGAACGGCACGGCAATCTGTTTGGCGTCTTTGAGGTGAGCCGCCAGGTTGGGTAGGCAGTTTGGATCAGCGGCTTCAGTCAGACCGCCGGCAACGACGATCGCATCGCTGACGCGCAAGGTCGCGGCCAGCGTATAAAGGCCGGGACTCCGCACCGCCCCACTGATGTAGACGATCACGGTCCGCTCCTGCGCCGCGTCGACCTGGTCCGCTGAGATAACGGGGGCCGGCGTCGCGGCCGGCGCCGGCCGCGGCCATAAGACAAAAACCCCCACGCCGATCACCGCCACCGCCAGCACCGCGGCCAGCTGCCAGTCGTGGCGATAGAGCCAGCCGAGCAGACCGGCCCTCAACATTCCTGTGTGCTTGCGCACGCTTACACTCATGGGCGCTCGCGATCCACGAAGCGCACGGGCATGCCGGGCGTTAGCCCGTGACCAGGTTGATCAGGCGGTCGGGCACGTACACCGCCCGACGAACGGCGCGGTCACCGATCGCACGGCGGACGTTCGCGCCTTCGAGCGCGCGCTGCTGCGCTGCCGCCTCGTCGATCCCGGCGGGCATCTCGATCCGGTCACGCACCTTGCCGTCGACCTGGACCACGACGACGACCTGGGCGCGGCGGAGGATGGCCGGGTCGGCCTGCGGCCATGGTTGAGCCACGACCATTCCTTCGCCACCCAGCCGCTGCCACATTTCCTCGGCGAGGTGCGACGCGAATGGCCCCAGCATCAGGGTCAGGTCCCGGCAGACCGCCTCCCAGGCTTCGTTGCGCTGGCCGCCGGCCTGCAAGTAGTCCTGCATCGAATTCGAGAGTTCCATCAGCGCCGACATGGCGGTGTTGAAGTGGAACGCCTCGACGTCGCGCGTCACCTTCTCGATCGTCTCGTGCAGCTTGCGGGCGAGGTCATCGCTCGAAACCGGCGCCATCCCGGGAACCACCTCGTCTTCCTCGCCAACGACCAGCCGCCACACCCGGTGGAGGAAGCGGGCGACGCCGTCGACGCCGCGGTCATTCCACTCGGCGTCCTGGTCCGGCGGGCCGATGAAGAGCTCGTAGACCCTACCCGTGTCCGCGCCGTATTTCTCCACCATGTAGTCGGGCGTGATGCCGTTGCCCTTCGACTTCGCCATCACGTACCCGTTGCGATGGATCATGCCCTGGGTGAAGAGCGCGGCGAAGGGTTCGTCGACCGAGACCAGGCCCTCGTCGAAGAGGGCCTTCATGAAGAACCGCGAGTAGAGCAGGTGCAGGATCGCGTGCTCGATGCCGCCGGTGTATTGATCGACCGGCATCCAGTAGTCCACCTTCTTCTTGTCGAACGGCATGGTCTTGTTGTGCGGGTCGGCGTAGCGCAGGAAGTACCAGGACGAGTCGACAAAGGTGTCCATGGTGTCGGTCTCGCGACGTGACGGCTTGCCGCATTTTGGGCAGGTGGTGTTGACGAATGACGGCGTGTGTAGCAGCGGGTTCTGGCCGTCCGACCGAAACTCCACCTCGTCCGGAAGTCGCACGGGCAGCTGGTCGTTGGGCACGGGCACGATGCCGTGATCCGGGCAGTAGATGATCGGAATCGGCACCCCCCAGTAGCGCTGTCGGGAGATCAGCCAGTCCCGCAGGCGGTAGGTGATGGTGCCCCGGCCGATGCCCATCCGCTCGGCCTCGGCGCTGATGCGCTCGATCCCTTGCTTGGCGCTGAGCCCGCTGAACGGCCCGGAGTTCACCAGCACGCCGTCGTAGGCCTCGAACGCCTGGTCGAGCGGCTCGTTCGACGCCTCGTGACTCACGCTAATCACCCGCCGGATCGGCAGCTTGTACTTGCGGGCGAACTCAAAGTCGCGGCTGTCGTGGGCGGGCACGGCCATGATCGCGCCCGTGCCGTAGGTGGCGAGCACGTAGTCGGCGATCCAGATGGGGATCCGCTCCTTGGTGAAGGGGTTGATGGCATAGGCGCCAGAAAAGACGCCGGTCTTTTCGTGCTCGGTGGAGAGGCGCTCGATCTCGGTCTCCGTCTTGGTGCGCTCAATGTAGGCATCGACGGCGGCCCGCTGATCGGGCGTCACGATCTTCTGGACGATCTCGTGCTCCGGCGCCACCACCATGAAGGTCGCGCCGAAGACAGTGTCGGGCCGGGTCGTGAAAACGTGGAGCTTGCCATCGTGCTCGATAAAGAACTCGAGCTCCGCGCCCTCACTTCGGCCGATCCAGTTGGCCTGCATCACCTTGACGCGCTCTGGCCAGCGATCCAGCTTGCTCAGGTCATCGAGCAGCCGTTGGGCGTAGGCCGTGATCTTGAAGAACCATTGCTCGAGCTGCTTCTTCGTCGGCTTGGTGCCGCAACGCCAGCAGACGCCGTTGACGATCTGCTCGTTGGCGAGCACGGTGTTGTCTTTCGGGCACCAGTTGACCCAGGCCTTCTGCTTGTACGCGAGGCCCATCTCGAGAAATTTCAAGAACAGCCATTGGGTCCACTGGTAGTAGTCGTCGTTGCAGGTGGTGACCTCGCGGTCCCAGGCATAGAGCACGCCCATGATGTCGAGCTCGTGCTTGGAAATCGCGATGTTGCCTTCGGTGGAGACCCGAGGCGGGATGCCGCTCTTGATGGCGGCGTTCTCCGCCGGCAGACCGAAGGCGTCCCAACCGAACGGGTTCAAGACATTGAAGCCCCGCATGACTTTGTAGCGGGCAAAGGCATCCCCGATGACGTAGTTGCGGAAATGCCCCATGTGCAGGGGACCCGAGGGGTAGGGGAACATGACGAGGTTGTAGAACTTGGGCTTGCTCGAGTCCTCGGTGACCGCAAACAGGCCGGCCTTCTTCCAGGCCTCGCGCCACTTGGGCTCGATCGCCTGCGGATCGTAGACGGGTGCAACAGTTCTGGCCATGTTAGTGAAGGAGTGGTGGAGCCGACGAGATTCGAACTCGTGACCTATTGCATGCCATGCAATCGCGCTCCCAGCTGCGCCACGGCCCCACACGCGCGGGTCGAGGGTCAAGTTT
>Ga0209220_1000644_pt1 | contig 10925 bp, 14 predicted proteins | sample BlaSpr_A8_OM3_M3_FD_187984 | JGI IMG/M metagenome (GOLD analysis project Ga0209220, IMG submission 187984) | Forest soil microbial communities from Thunder Bay, Ontario, Canada - Black Spruce, Ontario site 2_A8_OM3_M3 (SPAdes) (version 2) | ecosystem: Environmental > Terrestrial > Soil > Boreal... | reverse complement strand
TCAGGACGCTGCCCACGACGTAAGGTCGCAGCAGTCGTCCCATCACATCGCCGAGGAGCCGAGATGCCCGGATACGAGTATCGATCGTCGGAGACATGGCGAGGGATTCCGCTGGTGCACGTCGCCTTTGGCCGCTGGCATGGTGGTCGTTATCGCGCGGCACGCGCCCGCGGAGTGATCGCGGTGGGCGACACCGCAGTCGGTGTGGTGGCCGTCGGCATCGTGGCAGCGGGCGTCATCGCGGTGGCCCCGGTTGCGGTCGGACTCGTGGCGGTCGGCGTCGTCGCTCTCGGCCTGGTATCAGCGGGGGTCGTAGCCGCTGGACTCGTCACGGCGGGTGTTGTCGCCGTCGGAGTCCGGGCGGTGGGGTTGGTGGCGATCCGCCTCGGCTAGGGCGGTTAGCGTCCTGCCGTCTCAGCTCGCTGCTTGAGACCGTCGGCAAATTGCGTGAACGATGGTCCAAGGTCCGGCATGGAGCGCCACATCATCGGTAGCATGGGGCCCGTGTACTCCTCGCGCATGGCGAATTTCGTGGTTCCGTTTCCCTGCGGCGAGAGGGTGTAGGTCCGCACCCCCTTGAAGAGCCCCAGGGGCATGCCACCCGACCAGACCATCCGTTGCCCCGGAATGAACTCGGTCACCTTGATCGGGAAGGCGCGACCTGGATTGACCTTGACGTAGACCTTGATCGTCTCGCCCGGGGCGACCTTGCCGTCGACCCGCTCCACGCCCGAGTCCCACGATGAGTACCCGGCGCCATCCGTCAGGATCGCCCAGATGGCCTCGGGTTTCGCGGAAATTGTCGAGCTCGCTTCGTAAAATTTCACCTCGTCTCCCTCCGTCCAATGATGGTTGTCGTCGGTCTCTGGACAACGGTAGCATTTTTGTTACGATCCCATCGTGTCGGCCCTCCCGCTCGCGGGTGATCCGTTCGACGCCCTTGGTGATGGCAACCGCCGGGCCATCGTGGAGCTGCTCGGCTCCGGAGGCCGGACCGTCGGCGAGATCGCCCAGGCGCTTCCCATCAGTCGTCCGGCGGTGTCCCGGCACCTGAGGCTGCTCAAACAGGCCGGGCTGGTGATCGACGAGCCGCGCGGCACCCGGCGCATCTACCAGCTGCACGCGCGCGGTGTTGAGGCGGTGCAGGCCTATCTGCTCGAGGTCTGGGGCGACGCGGCAACGCGGTTCAAGCTGCTGGCGGAGAACACCGAGCCCTCGGTGCGAAAACGGTGATCGAGCCACTGCGGATGGCCTTCGACGTCCAGTGCCCGGTGGAGCACGCGTTCGATCTCTGGACGCAGCGGCCGTCGAGCTGGTGGCCGGTCGAGCATACCGTGTCCGCCGAGCCCGGTCTCCAGGTCGTCTTTGAAGGCCGGACCGGCGGCCGCATCTTCGAGCGGACGCCCTCCGGTCGGGAGGTGGAGTGGGGTGAGATCACCGTATGGGATCCGCCTCGGCGGCTTTGCTATCTCTGGTACATCCGAACTGATCGAGCGGACGCGACCGAAGTGGAGATCCGCTTCAACCACCGCGGCGCAGCCGAGACCCGGGTGGAGATCGAACACCGCGGCTGGGAGCGGCTTGGCAGCGCAGGCCCAGGCTGGCGCGACGCCAACCAGTCCGGCTGGAACGGTGTCTTGCCCGACTACATCGCCGTATGCTCAGGAGCAGCAACCGTCGATCGCCGGTCAACATATGATCAAGGCCGACAGCCTTGACGCCGATCGAGGTGGCAGAGACCTTCAACGCGACGTAGGCAGGCCAACTCGGGCCAAGTCGCCGGCTAATCCACCTGCGGCCGTTGACGGTGCTAACCGAGGCAGCATAATATGTGACTGCCCCGGTGGGCGATTATGGCCTTAATTGACGACCACGCCGACCGCTGTATCTACCCGCGTCCATTCCCCGAGGGCTTCGATGCCTGCCCGGCTTTCCAGGCGACCAGCTTCATCGCCGCCGACTCCCGAAACAAGCCGCTCGGCACCTGGCTGACCTGCCGCCATCTCGGCACGGGGAACGACCTGGAAAACCGAGGCCGCTTTTATCCCCGTTGCGCGTTGGGTGACCAACAGCAGCGCCTGCAGTGGCTGGCGCAGGTGAGTCCCGCCAAGCTTGACGTCGTTCGAGCCCTCCAGGAGGAGTTCGACCAACTCAGCCGGCCGCACCGCGAGCGGTTATTCGACGCCCGCGCGCGTCTGCATTCCGGTCCGGCCTCGGCAGCTCGAGAGCCGGAGCTCGAGCACCTGATCAATGGGTTTTTGAGCATGATCGACCGCTTCCTAGAGCAAAACGACGAGCGCTTCCGCGACGTCGGCCTCCCTGCCGAGCCCCTGCGGCAGCTCATCAAGGAGTGGGTATGGGCCTGGGTCCGGACCCCGGAACTGGTCACGCCGCGATTGGATGGGACGCCACTGGAGGCATTCGATCAACCGGCCCGCGCCTTCCTCGGGGCCCCTTCGGAACCCGTCGGCTCGGCAGCGCGCCGGCTCTGGGACCGACCGCTCTACGCCGACACCATTCTGCAGATCCTGCCGACCGTGGACCCTCCGGGCCTGGCGCTGGTAGGCGACGTCGACAGGTCAAACGTCACCGCCGTTGCCCAGGCTCTCGCCCGGATGCGCGGCCATGCCGGCGACGTCCACCTCGACCTCACCGGGTTGCTCTTCTGCGACCTCGGCGGACTGCAGGTGATCGTCCGAGCCTCCCAGGCGATGGAGGCGGGCCGGCGCCTCGTGCTCCACGGCGTCCCTCGTCAGCTCGAGCGCGCGCTGGAGATCGTCGAATGGGCGCCTCTCCCCAACCTCGCAATCGCCGGAGGCGCGAGCGCATGAGCGGGACCCTGCCGGTGGAACGCTTCAGCCATGAGGCGTTGCTGTATTCAGAGATGGACGAGTACCTGGCCGGCACGCTGTCGTTCATCCGGGAGGGGCTCGCGGCCTCCGAGCCCATGCTGGTGGTGGTCGGGGCGGCCAAGATCGCTGCGCTCAAGGCCGAACTGGGCGCCGAGGCCGGCCGCGTGCAATTCAAAGACATGGCCGAGGTGGGTGCCAACCCCGCCCGCATCATCCCTGCGTGGCGCAAGTTTGTCGAGTCGCATGCCGGGTCGGGGCGTCCGTTCCGCGGCATCGGCGAGCCAATTTATCCGGAGCGGTCGGCTGCCGAGCTGGTCGAGTGCCAGCGTCACGAAGCTCTTCTCAACGTGGCCTTCGACGGTGGACCCGCCTGGCGGCTCCTCTGCCCCTACAACACGACGGCGCTTTCGCTGGAGGTCATCGAGGAAGCCCAGCGCAGCCATCCGTACGTGGCGTACGACCACACATATGCCGCGAGCGGTCTCTACCCGGAGGTCGTGACGGCCGGCGCGCCGTTCACCACCCCACTTCCAGAGCCGCCGGCCGTGCATGCGACGCTGGCGTTCAACGGGAACGGGTTACGGCCGGTGCGCCGGCTCGTCTCGATCCAAGCCGCCCGAGCGGGCTTCACGAGCCAGCCGATCGCCGACCTGGTCCTGGCCACCAATGAGGTCGCCGCCAACAGCATCGAACACGGTGGCGGCTCCGGAACGCTGCGCGTTTGGCGCGACGGCGACGTCCTGGTCTGCGAAGTCCGAGACGGCGGCCATCTCGAGGACCCGCTGGCCGACCGGCGGCGACCAGCTGCGGAAAAGGAGGGCGGTCGCGGGCTGTGGTTGGCGAATCAGCTGTGCGACCTGGTGCAGGTGCGCTCCTTCAAGATGGGTACCACCGTGCGGCTGCACATGCATCGCGACCACACGCCGGGCCTGCCGGCCCACGCGAGCCGCGCTTCAGTGCGATTCGAGCGTTAGAGGCGTTTCTGAGACCGATAGACTGATCGGGCGCCATGCCAGAAGCGGTCATCGTCGCCTACGGGCGATCCCCAATCGGACGAGCCGGAAAAGGCTCGCTGGTCGAGGTGCGTCCTGATGACCTGGCGGCCCACGTCACCAACAAGGTGCTGCAGAAGGTGCCGCAGCTCGACCGTGGGACGATCGACGACTTGATGTGCGGCTGTGGCCTACCAGCCGGTGAACAGGGCTTCAACCTTGGCCGGGTGGTCAGCATCCTTACGCGTCTGGACGTGCCCGGCACCACCGTCAACCGCTACTGTGCCTCCTCGCTGCAAACCAGCCGCATGGCGTTCCATGCCATCAAGGCCGGCGAAGGCGACGCCTTCCTCTCGATCGGCGTGGAGTGTGTATCGCGATACATCAATGGATTCGCCGACCAGCCCGATGCCCAGAACCCACGTCTCAAGCGAGGCAATACGGAGGAGTATCCGGACATCTATATCGCGATGGGGGAGACCGCAGAAAACGTCGCCGATCTGAAGCAGATCACGCGCGAGGAGATGGATCGTTACGCGGTCAAGAGTCAGACGCGTGCGGTACAGTCGCGCGACGGCGGGTTCTTCGACCGCGAGATCATCCCCGTGCCGCTGCCGAACGGCACCACCATGAACCGCGATGACGGGCCGCGGCCGAACACCACGGTGGAGGTGCTCGCCACCCTGAAGCCAGTGTTCCGAGAAAACGGGCGGGTAACAGCCGGCAACTCGTGTCCGCTCAACGACGGCGCGGCCGCGGTCGTGATCACCTCCGACCGTAAGGCCAAGGATCTCGGGATCCGCCCGCTGGCCCGGATCGTCGCCACCGGCGTCTCGGCGTTGGAGCCGGAGATCATGGGCCTCGGACCGATCGAGGCGTCGCGGCAGGCGCTCAAGCGGGCGGGCATGTCGATCGATGACGTCGACATCGTCGAGATCAACGAAGCGTTCGCCGCGCAGGTCATCCCATCGGCTCGGGAGCTCGGTATCGATCCCTTCAGCGACAAGCTCAATCCGCACGGCGGCTCGATCGCGCTCGGCCATCCCTTCGGCATGACCGGGGCCCGCATCCTATGCACGTTGCTGAACGGCCTCGCCACCGAAAACAAGACGATCGGCCTGGAAACGATGTGCGTGGGCGGCGGACAAGGGATGGCAATGATCGTCGAGCGGCTGAACTAGCAGGCTGGGCAACATGCCGGCGGTGAGCGTGCTGCGACCGCGTTCCGGGGTTCAAGCCATCGCCAACGTCGAGGTGTTCTTCGATTTGGTCTACGCCTTCGCGGTCACCCAGCTCTCGCACTACCTGCTCGAACACGCGACGGTAGAAGGCGCGCTGCAGACAGCCCTGCTGCTAGCGATCGTCTGGCTTATCTGGGCGTCGACAGCCATAGCGGTATTGGTGGTCGTCCTGGTCGTGGTCCCGGATCGCTGGCACAAGATCGACGATGTCGCGCTCGAGGCTCGCCTGGTTGAGGCATCGCGAGCCTAATGGCGTCCGCCAAAGGCACGACGACACCGGTCTACGTCGAATCTGGTCGTAAGCGCACCTTCGCTTGCGCGTCTGAGTGGCCCGGCTGGTGCCGCTCGGGGAAGGACGAAGCGTCCGCGCTCGCCGCCCTCGCGGCCTACGCGCCGCGCTATGCCGCGGTAGCGAAGCAGGCCCGCCTCGCACTTGAGGCGAAACCGACATTTCGTGTTCTCGAGCGGCTCCCAGGATCGGCAAGCACGGAGTTCGGCGTGCCGGACGCGGTGGCGAAGCGAGACACGACGCCGCTGGCGCCCGCCGAGGGCAAGCGGCTGGCGACCCTGTTGCAGGCCGCCTGGGATGTCTATGACCAGACTCTTGCCTCCACCCCAGCAGAACTTCGCAAAGGTCCGCGCGGCGGCGGCCGCGACCGGGACAAAATGGCCGATCACGTGCGTGACGCCGAGGGCGCATACGTAAGGAAGCTCGGGCTTCGCCTCGCGCCACCGGACCGGCAGGACCGTCGCGCGGTCGCGGAATTTCGTGCCGCGATCGCTGACGCCATTCAGCGACCCTCGGACGGGAAGCCGCTGGTCGAGAAGGGCTGGCCGCAGCGATATGCCGCGCGCCGGATTGCCTGGCACGCGCTCGACCACGCCTGGGAGATGCAGGACCGCAGTGATCGGTCGAAGGCCTGATCACCATGGCATTCGAGTCGCTGGACTTCGTCTACCACCCGAGCCGCGACGTGAAGCGAGACGTGGCGTATTTCACGGACGTGCTCGGAGGTCGCCTGCGCTTTGCCGTCGAGGGGATGGGCGCTCGGGTTGCCGCGATCGAGCTGGCTCCGCCGCCACCGCTCCTGCTTCTCGCGGACCATGTCAAGGGCAGCACGCCGATCCTCGTCTACCGTGTTCCGAACCTCACCAGGGCGCTGGCCAAGCTGACCAAGCAGGGCTGGAAGGAAGAAGGGACCTTCGAGATCCCGCACGGGCCGATCTGCTCCTTCCGTGCGCCGGGAGGCCAGCGGATTGCGCTCTACGAACTCACGCGGCCAGCCGCGGCCAAGACGTTTGAGGGTCGGCGGGACTTCTAAGCCCTAGCGGCGGCCCGTTTTCCGCCCTTCATCAGCTCTACGCCTTTACTTCAGGCTCGCCGTGGCCGGCGTTGGCACGGCCGCGGTTCCAGTAGGCCTTGGCGGAGATCTGGTCGGCCGCCCAGCCACGTACCAGGAGGGCGGCCTTGAGCGCCGAGACCAGCGTCACCTCACCCGCCAGGTAGGCGTGCCCACCATCCGGCGCGAACCCGTCAGCCGAGACGGCGGCGACAAGGCCGTCGGGCCCTTGGGCGGCGCTCTCGTAGCGCCAGGTCACCGTCTTGTTCGTATCGGCGGAGAACGGTTGCCGCTCCGTGGGATCGCCAACCATCAGGTAGGCGCTGGCCCGCACCCCGGCGGGCAACGCTTCCATCATCGCAAAGGCTCCCGGGAGCGCCGTCGCGTCACCGGCAAAGAGGTGCCATGCCGCATCGGGAACGACGCCGATCTTTCCGCGCGGGCCGATCGCCTCGATCGAGAGTCCGGGGCGCGCCGCCTGGGCCCACCGGATGCCCGGGCCGTCGCCGTGCATCACGAACTCCAGGGCGATGAGCCGGCGGCCCTGGTCGAACCGGCGGATAGTGTAGCGGCGGCGAACGATACTGCCCTCGTCACGGACGACCCCGAGGGCCAGGTCCTGCCCCGGCAAATATTCGAACGCCTCGAGCGATGGGCTTGTGAGTTGGATCCGGCGCATGTGCGGCGTGACGTCCTCCACGGAGGCGACAACAAGGGACAATGTCCTCGGTTCGGGCATCAGTTGCTGTTGTACCCGAAAATACGACCGGCAAGTTTGCGCCCACCGGTCTGGATGAACCCGAGAGATCCATGTTGAAGAGGAAACCGCGTGCGCGACGACGCCGAGCCCCCGGTTTGGCGCCCTCCCTGCGCTGGCTCTTGCGCTCGCGACTGCCCCGGCTGGCGTTTCTTGGGGCTCTTGGCCCTGGGCTGATCAGCGGCTTCGCCGACAACGATGCCGGCGGCATCACGACCTACTCGGTGGTGGGCGCCCAGTTTGGGTACGACCTGATGTGGGTCGTGCTCGCCAGCATGATCGCACTGGGCATCACGCAGGAGGTTGGGGCCCGCCTCGGGCTCGCCACCGGACAGGGATTCGGCGGCTTGATCCGGCAGCAGTACGGCATCCGACGAGCCGCATTCGCGATTGGCGTGATGCTCCTGGCGAACCTCGGCGACACCGTGGCCGAGTTCGCCGGCATTGGCGCCGCGCTCGCGATCTTCGGCGTGCCGATCGCGGTGAGCTCCGCTCTGGCGGCGCTGCTCATCGTGTTCCTCCTGTCGCGCGCGAACTTTCGTCGGATCCAGTTCGTCTTCCTCGCCGTCGGGATTGGCACGGCGATTGCCTACGCGGTTTCCGCGGTGCTCGCGCACCCAGACTGGGGCAGCGCCCTCTCCCACACGGTGGTGCCGCACGGTACAGTAACTAGCCTCTACCTGCTGGCCGTGATGGGCACGGTGGGGACCACGATCACGCCCTGGGGACAAGCTTTCATCCAATCCTATGCCGCGGATAAGAACCTCGGGCCCAAAGACCTTTCCGCATCGCGGCTCGACGTTGGTGCGGGTGCCTTCCTCACAAACCTGGTGGCGGGCTTCATCGTGGTGGCATGCGCGGCCACACTCTGGTCTCATGGTCAGACGACGATCGCGACCGCGGCAGACGCAGCGCGAGCCCTCGGCCCGCTGGCCGGGCGCTTCGCCGAGCTGCTGTTTGCCCTTGGGCTCCTCACCGCCTCTTTGCTTGGTCTGGGAACGGTCCCCCTCACCAGTGCTTATGCCGTGACCGAAGCCTTCGGCTGGGAGAGTGGTCTCGATCGAGGTTGGCGGCAGGCGCCGGCCTTCTACGGCTTGCTGGCCTTCTTCGTCGGATTCTCCGCGCTTTTCGTCCTGATCCCGGGTCTGCCCTTGATCGCGGTCATGTACTTGAGCCAGGTGTTCGACGGGTTGCTCTTGCCCTTCATCCTGGTCTTCGTCATGCTGATGAGTCGCGACCGCCGGCTGTTGGGCCGTCTGCGCAGCAGTATTCCGCTCTACATGGCCGGGTGGGCCGTGACGGGTCTGATCACCCTCTTGTCCGTCGCGTTGGTGGTGAGCCAGCTGATCGGCGCGCGCTAAGGCAACCGGTATTTGCTGGTTTTACGGCCCTCGCGGCCGTTTTGCATTCTTCACGCCTAGGCAACGTCGTAGCTGATGCGGCTCGTGCTGTGAACCTGAGACCACCCGCGCCAGGCGTCCCACTCTTTGTTCGTATCGCCGCTGGCTACGGGCTGATTCTGCTCGTGATGCTCGGCATCGCCGCGCTGTCGCTTGTCCGTCTGCGCGATACCGCTGCGGTCACAGAGCACCTCAGCCGGGAGGATGTCCCCGAGTTGCAACTGATCGACGACCTTAGAGTGCAGATCCTCAACGAGCAAATCGCCCTCACCCGCTTCGAGGGGTCGGCGGACACCGTTCCTCGGGGTAATGAGGATCTGCTTCAACCCTACTTCCGAGCCCATGACCAAATCTTTGGCGACCTCGCAGCGCTGGCTCTGTTCGAAAACGACGCCAGCATTGCTGCGCTGACCCCGACGATCACCCTTCTGCGCACTCAGATTCAAGTCGTCGAAACGGAATCAAGCCGGGAGATCGCGACGATTCGGTCAGGACACAATCTAGGCAGCGAAAGTGCCGCAGAGCTTGTCCTGGTCGACGCGGTGCGGACGACGGCGGCCAGCATTGGTGACGCCATCGGTTTGCACATTCGGATTGAGTCGGCCGACGCCCAGAAGTCCGCCTCAGACTCGACTCAGCTCGTCATCCTGGCCTCGCTCATCGGCATCGCGATCTCGTTGGCTGTCGCGATCACCGTGACGCTCGGCATTTCTGTGCCACTGCGACGACTGCGAGCTTCCGCCGATCGGATTGCGGCCGGTGAGATGGTGGAGCCTGGGTTCACGCATCGACGCGATGAAATCGGCAGCCTTTCACGCGCGATGACGAAGATGGTGCGGTCGCTCAATCAACAGGCTAACGAGCTCAAGCGGTCCAATGCGGATCTCGAGCAATTCGCCTATGTCGCGTCGCACGACCTGCAAGAGCCGCTGCGGATGGTCAGTGGGTTCACCGGCCTGCTCAAGCGCCGCTATAGCGGCAAGCTGGACGCCGACGCGGACGAATACATCGACTTTGCGGTCGGCGGCGCCAACCGGATGCAATCGCTGATCAACGATCTGCTTTCCTACTCCCGGGTCGGTCGCGAGGAGGTTGCGCCGAAGCCGGTCGACACGCAGATCGCCCTCGATCAAGCGCTCGCCAATCTCCAGAACGCGATCGAGGAACGGTCGGCCATGGTGTCCTGCGGTCAGCTCCCAACGGTCTGGGCGAACCACGGGATGCTGGTACGCCTGTTCCAGAACTTGATCGCCAACGCGCTGAAGTTCTGTAAGGCCGAGCGACCGATCGTTCGCATCCAGGCAGAGCCGCGGGGAGGGGATTGGGTCTTCTCGGTGGCGGACAACGGGATCGGCATCGATCCCCAATACAAGGACCGCATTTTCTTGATCTTTCAGCGACTGCACAAACAGAGTGAGTATCCAGGTACCGGAATCGGCCTGGCCGTATGCAAGCGCATCGTCGAGCGGAACGGGGGTCGCATCTGGTTGGAGTCCGAACCGGGCAAGGGCACGACCTTCTTCTTCACGTTGCCCGCTACAGGAGGTCAGCAAATCGCAGCATGAGTGATGTCCATGAGCTCGTCCAAATCCTTCTCGTCGAAGACAACCCCGGTGACGTCCGGCTGACGCGTGAGGCGCTCAAGGAGGCCAAGTTCCGTAACAAGGTCGAGGTCGTCGGTGATGGGGTCGAGGCGCTCGCTTACCTCCGCCAGGAGGGGCAGTACAGCGGCGCCATGCGACCGCACCTGATCATGCTGGACCTCAATTTGCCAAGGATGGACGGTCGAGAGGTGCTGGCCGCCATCAAGGAGGACGAGGACCTCCGGCGCATTCCCGTGGTTGTCCTGAGTTCGTCGGAGGCCGAAAGCGACATCGCCCGAGCTTACGAGCTGCACGCCAATTGCTACGTGACCAAACCTGTCGACATCGATCATTTTCTTACGGTGGTGAAGTCGATCGAGGAGTTCTGGGTGGAGATCGTCAAGCTGCCCACGCAGTGAGCTGATGTGGTAGTCCAGCAAACTCGCGTCCTGCTCGTGGAAGACAACCCGGGTGATGCCCGCCTGGTGCGCGAGTCGTTGAACGACGGGGCCCCGGGCCAGTTCATGGTTCAGGTCGTGGATACGCTGAAGCAGGCGCTGGAAAGCCTGCGAACCACCGCCGGCGAGGTCGATGTCGTCTTGCTCGATCTCTCGTTGCCCGACAGCCACGGCCTCGAGACGTACCGGGCGGTTCATGCCCTGGCACCAACCGTTCCGGTGCTCGTCCTGTCCGGTCTCAACGATGAATCGATGGCGCTCACCGCCGTCAATGAGGGGGCCCAGGATTTTCTCCGCAAATC
>Ga0209220_1000643_pt1 | contig 10930 bp, 7 predicted proteins | sample BlaSpr_A8_OM3_M3_FD_187984 | JGI IMG/M metagenome (GOLD analysis project Ga0209220, IMG submission 187984) | Forest soil microbial communities from Thunder Bay, Ontario, Canada - Black Spruce, Ontario site 2_A8_OM3_M3 (SPAdes) (version 2) | ecosystem: Environmental > Terrestrial > Soil > Boreal... | reverse complement strand
CGCGCCCGGTTCGCAGGGGCCGCGCACCGGGTCGCTCACCCTGACCGATAACGCGCTCGATAGCCCGCAGCACGTGGCCTTGACTGGCTTCGGCCTCGGCAATGGCATCGTCTTCAACCCGCTGAGTCTCACCTTTGATGGGACCGCCGCCGTCAGCCAGATGGCCGTGACCGTGACCAACAGCGGGGAAGTGAATCTCACGATCACGAGTGTCTCGACCGACAGCCCGTTCAGCGCGTCGGGCTGCACGCCATCGCCGCTCACGCTTGCACCGCACGCCACATGTGTGGTCACCGTGACCTTCGTGGCTGGCAGCGTGAACGCCAATGGTCCGGGGATGGTGGCGGGGGTGCTCCACGTCAGCGGAAGCTTCGGGGACCAGTACGTGCTGCTTCTCGGGAACACGGCCGCCGGGCGCAGTCCGGCGCAGTCCAGTGGGAGCGCACGAGCCACGCCGCCGCCTCCGCCGCCGCCCAAGACCTGAGAAACCCGCTTGCTATCCTTGACCCGGTAACCGTCGGGTTCTAAGGAGGCACGCGCATGGCCGTCACGACGCAGGCACGTCCGAAATCTCAGTCCACGACCCTGAAGAAATGGGTGTACCTGTTCGAAGAAGGGAACAAGGACATGCGCGACCTGCTCGGCGGCAAAGGGGCGGGCGTGGCCGAGATGACGCGCGCCGGGTTGCCGGTGCCACCCGGCTTCACGATCACGACCGAGGCCTGCAACGCCTATTACGCGTCGGGCAAGAAGTTCCCGGATGGCATGTGGGAGCAGGCGATCGAGGCGCTGCACCACGTCGAGGAGAAGGCCGGCAAGAAGCTGGGTGACGTCAAGAACCCGCTGCTGGTGTCGGTGCGCTCGGGCGCCAAGTTTTCGATGCCGGGCATGATGGACACCGTTCTCAACCTCGGCCTCAATCCGCAAACGCTGGAAGGCCTGGCGAAGCTCACCAATGACCGCCGGTTCGCCCTTGACGCATATCGCCGCTTCGCGCAGATGTTCGGCAAAATCGTGCTCGGCATCGAGGCTGAAAAGTTCGAGAAGCGGCTCGAGCTCGCCAAGGAAAAGGCCAAGGTCAAGACCGATCCGGAGCTCAAGCCGGAGCAGCTCGAGAAGCTTCTCAAAGAATTCAAGGACGTCATTCTCAAAGAGAGCGGCAAGCCGTTCCCGGACGATCCGCTGCAGCAGCTGCGCGAGTCCATCGAGGCCGTGTTCTCCTCCTGGAACAACAAGCGAGCCACCGATTACCGCAACTTCAACAAGATCCCGCATGACCTGGGCACCGCGGTCAACGTGCAGACCATGGTCTTCGGCAACATGGGCAACGACTCCGGCACCGGCGTGGCCTTCACGCGCGATCCCAACACCGGTGAGAAAGTCCTCTATGGCGATTACCTGCCGAACGCCCAGGGCGAAGACGTCGTCGCCGGCATCCGTACCCCGCAGCCGATCTCGTCCCTCAAGAAGTTGATGCCGGACGTCTACAAAGAGTTCGAAAGCAACGCCGAGCGCCTTGAGAAGCACTATCGCGACGTTCAGGATCTGGAGTTCACCGTCGAGAAGCGCAAGCTCTGGATGCTGCAGACCCGGTCGGCCAAGCGCACCGCGCAGGCCGCCGTCAAGATCGCGGTCGACATGGTGGGGGAGAAGCTGATCAGCGAGGACGAGGCCGTCCAGCGGGTCGAGCCGACCCAGGTCGACCAGCTGCTGCATCCACGGATCGACCCGAAGGCCAAGCCGAAGGTGATCGCCAAGGGCATCGACGCCTCACCGGGCGCGGCCAGCGGCAAGGCCGTCTTCGATGCCGACCGCGCTGAGGAGAAGGCGAAGAAGGGCGAGGCCGTCATCCTGGTGCGGATCGAGACCAATCCCGATGACGTGCACGGCATGATCGCGGCCGAGGGCGTGCTGACCGCGCGCGGCGGCAAAACCAGCCACGCCGCCGTGGTCGCCCGCGGCATGGGCAAGCCCTGCGTCGCCGGCGCCGAGAGTCTGAAGATCGACCTCGAGAAGCGCGTGTTCACCGTCGGCGGCGTGAAGGTCAAAGAGGGCGACCTGATCACGATCAACGGCTCGACCGGTGAGGTCATCCTCGGATCGGTGCCCATGATCGAGCCCGCCATCAACAAGGACCTGAACCAGCTCCTTACCTGGGCGGATGCCCGCCGGCGGCTCGGCGTCTGGGCGAATGCCGACTACCCGCGCGATGCCAAGGTCGCCCGCAGCTACGGCGCGGAGGGCATCGGACTCTGCCGCACCGAGCACATGTTCATGGAGCAGGAGCGGCTGCCCTTCGTGCAGAAGATGATCCTCGCGGAGGACGAGAAGGAGCGACGCCAGTGGCTGGCCAAGCTGCTCCCGTTCCAGCGGGAGGACTTCAAGGGGCTCTTTAAGGAGATGCACGGCCTGCCCGTCATCATCCGGCTGATCGACCCGCCCTTGCACGAATTCTTGCCGAACTATGACGAGCAGCTGGTCAAGGTCACGACCATGCGCTTAAAGAAGGCGCCCAAGAAGAAACTCGGCGCCGAAGAAGCGTTGCTCAAGGCGATCGAGGGGATGCGCGAGCAGAACCCGATGCTCGGCCTGCGCGGCATCCGGCTCGGACTGCTGTTCCCGGAGATCATCGAGATGCAGGTGCGCGCCATCATCGAGGCGGCCATCTCGCTCAAGAAGAAGAATGTCGACGTCAAGCCCGAGATCATGATCCCGCTGGTCAGCCACGTGAATGAGCTGCAGCGCACGCACGAGACCGTGTTACGCGTGGTCAAAGAGGTGTTCGCTGAGCAGAAGACCGAAGTGGCGTACAAGTTCGGGACCATGATCGAGATCCCGCGCGCCGCGCTGACCGCCGGGGAGGTCGCGAAGGTGGCGGAATTCTTCTCCTTCGGCACCAACGACCTCACCCAGACGGCCTTCGGCTTCTCACGCGACGACGCCGAGGGCAAGTTCCTACTCAAGTACGTCGAGGAGAAGATCCTCCCGGTCAATCCCTTCGAGTCACTCGATACAACCGGCGTTGGCCGGCTGATGAAGATCGCGGTCGAGGAAGGCCGTCAGTCCCGGCGCGATATGGAGATCGGCATCTGCGGCGAGCATGGTGGCGACCCGGCTTCGATCAAGTTCTGTCACACGCTGGGCCTGAACTACGTCAGCTGCTCGCCCTATCGCGTGCCGGTGGCTCGGCTGGCGGCGGCGCAAGCCGCGATGGAGACGAAAGAAAGAGACCGCTAGAAAATTCTCCCTCCCAACCTGAAAGGAGATCTCCCTCCCCCCTTGCGGGGGAGGGTCGGGTGGGGGGTAAACGGAGCTAGGAAGGTCCGAGCGGAGCATCGTGTGCGATAGGAAGAAACTCCGCTTCAGCTGCTGACAAAAGGGGTCGCCAGATCTCAGGCGGATCCGCACAAGGAACGCCGAATTGTTGGTCTTCAGCAAGAAGTCGAATCACGCCTTCCAGAGGCATGCGCCGCGTTGGGAAATGGATGTGCTCTAAGGATCCCTTTGGTAGCTTGATGTCCGCGACTGACAAAGCTGCGTTTACCTGAAGGTGCGCCTGCGGGTAGGGATACGGTTGGGAGTCTTTGTAGTGGGCGGTTGGATCGCGGATGTAGTCATACCGGAAGATCCAGTTCTTTGTATTTGGATCGGAGTCTGCCTGGTATTGGTAGGCCGAGTCAGATACCTTCACCCGTCTGCCTTTATCCGTGTCCGCGATAAAGAGACCAATCGCGATCTTCAGAAAACGCCCGTCTCTAAGCGGTAAGGGTTCTTGGGGCCTTCCTCGGCCTGCCAGATCAGCTCGGTCTCTTCGGCCGGCGGGCCAGTACAGTCCGGGACCCGGATGATGCGCTTGCAGAATGGTATGGCTGAGCAGCGTTTGGACAAGCTCCCGGAATGGAGGAATCTGAGCTGCACGGTACTCGGCCGAGAGCTTGCTTACGGTTGCAAGCAGGTTGGTAAGGTCGGTCAGGCCGCCGCTTGATCCTCTAAAAGAGTAGCGAGCACGAGGAGATCTGCGACTTCGCCGAGGTTGCGCAACTGACCGCGGTGATATAGCTCGAGCAACGTCTCGCCTGAGATGCCCAGGCGGTGGCGTGCTCCCTCGTCAATCAGCCCGAGGACCTCCTGACGGCTCAATTCGACTTCGCTCTCGTTCACTTGGACCATAGTTTTTCACCGCGATCATACATGGCCCCAAGCGACAGCTGTATGTCGCAGCATGCCGCGACATGCCACTCGTGCGGCGGGCCGAAGCTAACTGAGGCGGGGCATGACTTCTCGGGCGAAAGTGCGCATACCCGGCACGAAATCTTCAACGGTCGCGCCGAAGTAGGCACAGACGTGCTCAGCCCCAGCCTCCTGGAAGGCCCTGACTTTCCCGAGAACGGCAGCAAGGTCGCCGGCGAGTGTCGTCCGGGCGCCCAGTTCGACTGGGCGGCCGTTGGCGTAGAGCCGCACTTGCTCGGCCTTGAGGCCGAATTCATCTGGGGTCAAGCCAGTCGACTGCCAGACATCGCCAAGCGTCCCAGCTCGTTTGAGGGCGGCATCAGACCCGCCGCCAATGAGGATAGGGAGCCTTTCGCCTTGCGGCGGCGGCGGCCCGAAGTAGCCCTCCTCGTACCGGTAGAACTCGCCATGGAACGGTCCTTCCGCGCCTGACCAGAGGTGCCGAAACAAGCGGATGGCCTCATCCAGTCGCTTGCCGCGGGTCGTCCACACACTGCTCGCCCCGACATTGCGAAATTCCGGCTCCGAATATCCGGCTCCAAGCCCAAGGGTGAAGCGGCCGTGAGACAACAAGTCGAGCGTCGCCGCTTGCTTGGCGACGACGAAGGGATTGCGCATGCCGAGCACAATCACCGATGTGCCAAGACGGATCCGACTCGTGCGTGCCGCCAGATAGCCAAGAAGCGTCATGGGTTCGATCACCCACGGATAGCGATCCTTGAGGTCGGGACCGACCAGGACGTGGTCGAGCGGCCAAACGCCCTTGAATCCGAGCTCTTCGGCGACCTCCGTGATTTTCGTGAGTTGGCCGAGCGTGACGCCTCGGTGACCATTGGGCAGGGCGATATGGACGTCCACTTGTCACTCCAGCAGGGCGGCCCGAGCGCTATCGATTTCGTTTCTCGGTCTTTTTGGGATGGCCGGGAAAAGGCTCAATGACCACAGTGCGACGCGCCGCTTCGATCCGGTACCAGATTCGGGCTCCGCCGCCGACTTCGTATTGAAAGATCCCTGCAAGTTTGCCCCTCAGCTCAATCCACCTATCGCCGTCTTGATAGTACGGGTCGCGACTCAATTGATCCCTGGCTCGCTGACAAGCGCCACGATGACTGCTGACCAAGTCCCTCCATGCCACCTCGGCGGAGCGATCTGCCGCGACGATAATCCAAGCGCCTGGCGTCGGCTGCGGCTCGGATTGTGAGCGGCCCGTTTTTCGTGGCGCGCCCTTTCGTTTTCTTGGCCGCTTCGGCTCGGGCCGACTTATCCGACGCTTTACCGATCGTCCTCGTCGGCCGGACGCATGATACGTACCACGGCGTCCCAATCGGGCTTTTCGAGATCGCGATGCGGGCCTGTCAACGCATACTCTGCCGTTGACTTCCAGGCGTGAAGGCTGCGTCGCAGAGGGTCGGGATTGTTGGTTTCCATGGCAAGACGAAAGCTCTGCGCAACTTCTGCGGCGAACGTCGGGATGTCTTCTGGATCAAGGGCTAAAATCCAAGATACCCGCGGCTCAACCAGCGGCTTATCAGCCGCGATGCTGGCTAAATCGCTGAGGAGATCGGCCAGGCCGCGGCCAGCCGCCACCAAGTTCTGTAGGCGGAGCCATTCGGATTTGGGAGCTATCACGAGGTCGGGCCTCCCACCAGAAGCGTCGAGGATCACCCCACCGGCTGCTGCTTGATCGAATGGTTCGCGTCGGCCGCGGGTCAGCTCTGAAACCTTGTGGCGCGGCAGATCGTCGACGAGGTCGCGGCTCATCAGCACGCCGGCTGGCTTAGTCATACGCTTCATATTATACGTAACTTCCTACGTAGACCATTCCTTGCGCCAAGTTGGCGGAGAAATTGACCCTAACCGGCAGCTCGGTTCAATTTCCTGGCAACGGCAGCGCGGCGGATCTCGCGCCAACTCCGCAGTTCGCTTGCATCCGTCAACTCCGGACCGCTGAACTGCTCAGTCATCGCCTCTTTCTGGCGAGTGCGAAGCCTCTGTTCGTGATCTCTGGCCACTCCACCCATTCTCCCACGCCATCCGTGAAATGGATCCCCCGGTGCTCTGACGAATATCCTGCGGCTCGCCTACGACTAGCGGGGTCGCTTAGCCGGCGAACTCGACGGCGATGTAGCCGTAGCCATTCGCCGTGACGACCCAGGCAGTGCCGACGAAGCGATACCCGCCGTTCAGGATGTTGGCCCGGTGTGGCGCGCTGTTCATGAACATGGTGTTGACCTGGGCATCGTCGGCTCCGGCCGAGGTGTAAGCGATGTTCTCGCCAGCCGTCGTGTAGTTCGGGTCACATGCCAGGTCGAGTGTTGGTCCGTTGGTGTGCGAGAGATAGCCCTGTGCCGCAATGCGCTGGGCGTTCTGCAACGCAATCGCAGCCAGGCACGGCGACCAGGCCAAACCCGCCAGAGCCCCATTGCTGGCCCGGTCCTGGTTGATCAGGATCTGCTGCTGCGAGATGTGAAAGATGTCGGGTGCCGGCGTGGGTGTCGGCACGGGTGTCGGTGCGGGTGTCGGCGCGACAGTAAACGTCGGCACCGTCACCGGGATGCCTCGAGTCCGTGGGGCAACTTGCGGGACCGGCACCGGGGCGCTCGAGACGGGCGCGCCGGACAAAGGAGTCGAACGATCGACCCGATGGTGTAGGGTCGGCGCGACCGTGAGCTGCGAGGTCCGGGGCGGGACAGAGCGCACGTGACGGGCGGCGGCGAGAGCCGGCGGAGCCGCGGCCGCGGGCACCACTCCCAGGCCGAGCGCCGTCAGCGCGATAGTGGTTCCGAGCCACAGCGGAGTGCGCTTCATCCTGCCAGTACAACGGCCGAGGACAGGGCGAGCTACGCACTGCGCCGAACCTTTACATGCGTATCAGAACCGGCGACCGGGGCGTTACATCACAGGTGGAGTGCTGTCGCGGAAGGGTTAGGGTGAGGTTCACTTCAGGGCCCGAGTAGGGCTCGCCACACGCCGCCGTGCGAAGAGCAGGCGCCTTGCACCCCTCCGGAGTGGCTGTAGGTCCCGTCAATGCACTCGGCGACGTAGCCATTGGTGGAAATCCAGAAAGACGCAATGCAGTTGAAATAGCTGCAGAAATTGCTCGGCGGAGAATAGATAACGTTCCCGACGCAGAAGTTGTAATCCCAGGGATTCGCCGGGGCGCCGCACAGATCCGGTGGGCCGACGACCAGGGTGACGGACGTGGAATGGGTCAGCGGACCACTCGTCCCGGTGATCGTCAAGGTGTACGAACCCTGGGGCGTGGTGCGGCTGGTCGTCACGGCGAGTCCTGACGAGGTAGCCGTTGGATTCGTGCCGAAAACCCCCTGGCCGCCAGACGGTAAGCCGGCAATGCTCAGGCTGACGGCATCGCTGAATCCGTTGCTCGGCTGGACGGTCACGGTATAGCCGGCGCCGTTCCCGGCCGAGACGCTCTGACTGGACGGTGACCCGGCGAGCGAGAAGTCGGGTGCCGGAGTCGTCGTCAAGGTCAGGTATGCCGTATGCGCAATTGGCCCGCTCGCCCCGGTGACTGCCAGCAGATACGACCCGGGAGGTGTGCCTCTGGTCGTCGCTACGGTTAGCGTCGACGAACTGCTCGTGGGGTTGGGGCTGAAGCTCCCATTTGCGCCGTCAGGTAAACCGGCAACCGTGAGGGTGACCGGGTCGGCAAACCCTCGAAGTGGATGGATCGAGATGGTGTAACTGGTCGAACTCCCGTCGACGACCGCCTGCCCAGCGGGAGCCGTGCCGATGTTGAAGTTGGGCGGGAGCGTGGCCAGTAGCGGAGGAGGGACCGCTCTCGAGATCGAGCTGGATTGAGGGAGCGCCGGCGCCGCAGCGGCATCCCGACCGCTCCCGATCGACGCGAATACAGTGCTGGCCCTGGAAGAGACGACTGCGCCCGGCCGGACCGAAACGTATCTGGCCGGGACCGGCGCGCCCGGCCACCGCGCACCTGCGCCAGCCGGTGATGGCGGTTGCGTGGCTGAAGCCGAGACTGTGCTCGACGTCGCTGGTGGACGAACCGGCGTGGACTGGGCTGCCCGCGGGACCAGGACGGCCAGTTGGAGGATAACGATGGCGGGTGCCAGCGCCGAACGGAGAAATCGCGAATGTGCCGACTTCAATGGCGGCCGACCCACAGGATGCCCTCCACGCCACGCTCGACCTGTCCCTCTACGCCGACGAGGTCGCTATCGTAACAAAGGCACGTTACAAATCACCGAGCAGCCTCGCAAGCTGTCTCAGGCTGGCGAAAACGTCGTGGATCGCGGGTGTCAGGGCTGGCGTCGAGGGCCGCCCGGCTGCCACCACCAGACCGAGGGCCGATGGCGCCGCTGTCGCGGGCCGTGGCCCGCCGGGTCGTTGCGGCGGCGCTGTGGGTATCGGCGGAGGTACGGTTCGATTGGGGAAGGCCGTCGGGCCCTGCACCGGCCGGGCCTGGAGTCTGTTGCCGATCACATCCTGCGCCAGGTTGTAGGCGTCAAAGGAGCCCCAGCCGGTCGCATAGTCCCAACCGATGCTCGCCTGATACTTGAGGTTGTCGCCCGTTACGACGTCGTGGAACGCTGGATAACGTTGCGCGGTCGAGCCGAGCCGGTAGAGCGTGGGGTTCGCAAATCCGATCGGCCGAAGGTCGTAGCTGGCACGGAATTGGTTGAGGATGCCGGTGAATGCCGCCCATACTGGCGCGGCCGCGCTGGTCCCCCCGACGTCGAACCACCCGGTGGTCCCTTTATCGGTGGCGTAGATCGAGTATCCCGTCCGGGGATCGGCGTTCAGGGAAACGTCGGGGACCTGGCGCATCGCATTGCTATAGGAGTTGGCCACCCCGGGTCCTGCCTGCCAGCCCGGCTCGGAAAACATCATCGACAGGCCGCCGCCGCTTCCCAGGGGCGGCGTCCTGGTTGGGATCGACCAGGCCGACTCCGAGCCATAGCTGCTGCTCGGCCCCAGCGTCAGCGTCGTGCCGCCAACGCCGGTGACAAATGGATCGCTCGCAGGGCTGTCCACCGCAGGGTCCGTCCATGCGCTGCTCGGCGTTCCCGCGCAGTCGTAGGCGCCGGTGTCGCCAGACGCGGCGTAGAAACTCTGGCCCTGCGCGGCCGCCTGCTTGAAGATGCTGTCGAGGGTCGTCATAATGGCGGCGGTCGTCGACGGCTCACACTGTCCCCAACTGGTGGAATTCGAGGGCGTCGTGTCACTGGTCACCATGGCGTTGTAGGTGTCGATCGCGCCCTTGTCGGTGTTGGGACCCTCCCAGACCGTGATCGGCGCTGCCGGGGCGATGGCGTGCATCACCTCGATATCCAACTCGACCTCGATCTGGCCGCCATTCGGAAAAGAGCCGCCGTCGACGAGGACGACCGCCGGCGGTAGGGTGACCAGGCCGTACTCCGCATCGTAGGTCGAGATGTTCGTCTGACTGAAACCGTCCAGCTCGAAGAGCCCCAGCCGCTGACCGGCGCCCGTGTAACCGCGCGCGGCGAGTGGCACCACGTCATACGCCGTCTTGATATCGATCGGGCGCAAGGCCCCGGCGACCGCCGCGCCGGCGGATGCACGTGGCGACACGGCATGAGGCGTGGCTCGATAGTGGTTGTTGAGCCCGGCGATGCCGACGACGAAGGGAGCGAGCGAGCTCGGCAGTAGCGGCTGGCTGTCGTTGCCGTAAAAATCCCGGTTCTGTGCCGCGTCGTGCCAGTCCGAGATGGTGACCCCGAAGGCGGTCTCGACGGCGCGGACCGGTCCGCTTGCGTCAACGATCGTCCGGTTTGGGGTGACGGACATCACGGTCAGGCCGCTGGCTCGGAGGTGTTGGACGACCTGGTCGACTTGCGCTGGCGTCGGTCCGTACAGCGCGGCAAACTGGGTGGGGGAGAGGTAATGACCATAAGCCCGCGACGAGGGGTCGCTCACGCTGGCGATAAACCGATCGAGCGCGGCCGGGTTGCGCAGCGCCAGGCTGACCGCGACGTCCAGCGTCACGTTGGGATCGCGGTGGCGCAGGCGTGTCGCCTGCGCCAGTCCGGGCGTGACGTCGGACTTCGCCAGCGCTGCGCGCTCAGCGGATGCCGCGCCCACGGTGACCACGTTGGCCGCGAGCAGGCCGATCGCCACAAGCGCGCCAAGGCTCCGATCGATGTGTTTCAGGGAAGCCCCCTCTTGCCAGTTTGCGGTGCCGGTTAGCCGGCCAGCTCAGCGGATGAGTATACGAAAGGCCGACAGAAGGTCTGACCAGAACACTCTCATGGCATCGGATACCAGCGCGATGTCACCGATACCCTGACCGGCCCCCGCAAGGGGGGAGGGTATTTGTTGACTGGGGGTAGCAAGCGGAGAGGGTAGTGGTTGACCCTCGGCCACAAGCTGTGACGGCCGTGGGGCGTGGACGCGGGGCGGTGGCGGAGGTGGCGGCGAGATCTCGCGGTTTCGCGGCGACCCCAAAGGAACCGTCGAGGGCAGCCTGACAAGGGCGGTACCGGTGAGGGACACCAACTGGGGGCTGGTGGCTGCATCATCGGTAATCTGCAGCGTCGCCGTCTTGTCACCCACGCTCTTCGGGGCGAACCTCAAGGAGACCGCACAACTCGCTCCGGCGGAGACCGTCGCTCCTGAGCAGGTATCGCCGACTTTCATGAAGTCTGGGGCGTTCGCGCCCGCCACCTTGACAATCGCGATCCGCAAATCATCCGAT
>Ga0209220_1000642_pt1 | contig 10933 bp, 10 predicted proteins | sample BlaSpr_A8_OM3_M3_FD_187984 | JGI IMG/M metagenome (GOLD analysis project Ga0209220, IMG submission 187984) | Forest soil microbial communities from Thunder Bay, Ontario, Canada - Black Spruce, Ontario site 2_A8_OM3_M3 (SPAdes) (version 2) | ecosystem: Environmental > Terrestrial > Soil > Boreal... | reverse complement strand
CTCGAACAGGAACAGCAGGCGATACCAGCCTTTCTGGAACTCCTCGAGCGTCGGCTTCGCCGCGGCCCCTGGGGCGCCGACCGAGATGGCGACCAGGCGATCGACGCGCTCTGGCGCCAGGGCCGCAAGGAGCCAGGCCACGGCGGCACTCCAGTCATGCCCGACGACATGTGCGCGCTCGATGCCGAGGGAGTCCATGATGCCGGTGACATCCCGGACGATGCTGGACAATCGATACTCGGAAACGGCCTCGGGCTTGCTGCTGCGTCCGCGCCCACGCATGTCGGGCACGATGGTGCGAAAGCCGCTCCTGACGAGTGCAGGAACCTGGTTGCGCCAGAGATCGCCCGTGTCGGGAAAGCCGTGCAAGAGGACGACCGGGACACCCGACCCCTCGTCGCGAACGAAGAAATGAAGCCCATTGGCCTCGATCAACTCGGTCAACCTAGCCCCATCTTAGAATCAAGCCGGATGGAGCCCTCCAACTCGGCGGCCTTCGAAGGCCTGATCAAACGCGGCGAGTTGATCGAGTCGGTTTCCGAGATGACGCCCGATTACCTGCGCGAGCTGAAGCACACGCTGATCGTCTCCGGCGACACGGAGTTGATCTCCGCCCCAGCCTACTACCTGGCGGCGCGCAAGGCGCCCAGCGTCAACGCCTTCATGACCGGGATCGCCATCATCCAGGACGAGCTGGCCCACGCGCACATCGCCTACCACATCCTCGAGGAGCTGGGCGAAAGCCAGGAGGCCCTGATCTTCAAGCGCGATCCCAAGGCTTTTCGCTATCCGTATGCCTTCGATGTGCCGCTTGAAAGCTGGACCGAGCTGGTGGTAGCGAATGCCATGTACGACCAGGCGGGCTTCTGCCTGCTCGGTGACATCCACGAGCAGTGCTCCTATGGACCCTGGAAGCGAGGCCTCGTCAAAGTCATGGCCGAGGAGAACTTTCACTTACGCAACGGCCGCAACTGGAGCAAGCGCATTAGCCAGGCCGGCGGCGCCGCCAAAGAAGAGTTGCAGCAGGCGGTCGACTGGATGTTTCCGCTCACCGTTGAGTGGTTCGGGCTACCGGACAATCTGAAGCAACACAGCGCCCAGCTGGACTATCGGCTCAAGGGACTGACGAACGACCAGCTACGGCAGCAATGGCTGGCGACGGTCGTCCCCTTCATGGAATCGATCGGGATCCAGGTGCCCGCGCACCAGGAAGACAGCCATTACGTGCTGGATTACCCGTTCCCGTGCACCTTTGACCCGGAAGCAAAGCGTTGGGATGTCAAGGATCCATGCACCTGGGATGACGTGCTGAAGCGCTGGCGGGCGCGGGGCCCGCGCAACGCCGAGATGGTGGCCCTCTTCCAGGAGAGCTTCAGCAAGTTCCAGGTTCGTGCATGACTTTCTCCCCGCTTTTTCACGCCGGAGCGGGGCCCCTTGAAGAGCGCATCTGGGCGGCGCTGGCGCAGATCAATGACCCTGAAATGCCGATCAACCTAGTGGACCTCGGCGTCATCTACGGAGTCGAACTCGAAGATCGAACCGTGCGGGTCCGGCTGACGTTCACGGCCATGGGATGCCCCGCGAGCGACATGATCATCAGCGACATCCGGGAGCGATTGCTGGCCGAGCCGGGCGTCGATGAGGTTGCGATTAATGTCGTGTGGGATCCGCCGTGGTCATCGTCGCGGATGACCGAGGAGGGCCGCGAGGCCTTGCGCGCCTGGGGGCTCTCGGTCTGATGGGCTTCGTGCGGGTCCACGCCGAGGTCCAGGAGTATGAGGTCTTCGCGCGAAAGACCAGGTTGGAACCATTGCGGCAGGTCGGCGCTGTCGTGGCACCCGACGACGAGCTGGCGATGGCGTACGCGCGCGCAACCTACGATGAGGAGCGTTGGGTCGAGATGATGATCGTGCCAAAGGCAGCCATCATCCAGCTCTGGGCGCCCGGTGAGGCGGAAGCCTGAGCCTCTACTCGCTGGTCAAGAGCCTCGCCGACAACAAGCAGCTCCTCGGCATGCGCTATGCGGAGTGGTGCATCGCAGCGCCGACGCTGGAGGCCGATATCGCGGCGGCTGCCATGGGGCTCGACGACATCGGGCACAGCCGTGTGCTCTACGGGTCCCTGCGCGAGCTGGGCACGCCTGATGCCCCTGACGAAACTGGAAGCTACGCGAACGTTCCGTACCTCGATCGGCCCTGGACCGACTGGACGGCGTTTGTCGCCGCGAATGGCGTGTTGGACAGCGCCTTCACGGTCATGATCGAAGCGCTGGCCGCCGGTAACGTCGACGTGCTGCGCAGCCGTCTCAAAAAGATGCTCCAGGAGGAGCGGTACCACGCGATGCACGGCCGCAGCTGGCTACGTGAATCGAGAGCCCTTACCGCCGTCGAGCAGGCCCGGCGCGACGCGATCGTGTGGATCGGACCCGAGGGTGGCGATGTCGACGATCTGCATCGAACCGGCATCCTGAGCCTGGGCGTCCAGGACCTCCGTCACCGGCTCGATGAGCAGGTGGGCGTCGCACCCGAAGGGGCCCCGATTGACTGGAAAGCCTGGGATCCGATCCGCCGGCGTATCAACCCGGGCGGCATCGACGAGCTGACGCTCAACATGCTGCAGGGACTTGCCGAAAAGAGGTACATGCCCGCCGGTGCATAGGGAGGATTCGGAGAAGGGGAGGGAAATATCAGCCGCGGCCTGCCCTTTCTGTCGATCGAAGGACACTGATGTCATCTCATTGTTTGGCAGCCAGGTGATGACGATGCAGTGCAAGTGCCGCGCCTGCGGTAATTTCTTCGAAGCCAGCAAGTACTGATGCCGCCACCTACGTCACGCCGCGCGCAATCGATGGTCCGCATGACCATGGCCGACATGGCTGAGCTCGCCGACAAGCGACCGGGAAGCTTCCGCCTCGAGAATGCCGATTCGGACCTCGCCCCGCCGGCGCACGCCATCCAGGCAACCCGGGACGCGGTTGGCGTGGACCGATACAACAGTTACCTGCCACTCCACGGCCTCCCCGAGCTGCGGCAGGCGATCAGCGACCGCTACCACGCCGACCTCGGCCTCCACTACGACCCCGACGGCGAGGTCGTCGTGACCTCCGGAGTCGGCGAGGCGATGCTGGATGTGCTGCTCGGTTATGTGAACGAGGGCGACCGGGTGCTGATGACGAACCCGACGTACAACGGTATGGCGCAGCGCGTGCGCCTGGCTGGCGGGATCCAGGTGTTCACCAACCAGGTAGAGGGGAAGGGCTGGCATCTCGATCCGTCGGATCTCCGCCGGGCGGCGAAGGGCTGCAAAGTAATTTTCTATGGGTCGCCATCGATGCCGACCGGCGTTGTCTTCGGCAAGGACGAGACCGATGCCCTTGCCGTGGCCGCGGTGGAAAACGATGCGCTCGTCCTCTTCAACGGCGCCGTCGACAAGGTTGTTTATGACGGAAAGGCTGTCACCAACCCAGCGACGCTGCCGGGTCTCCGCGAGCGGACCATCACCGTTGGGTGCGTCACCAAGAACTACAACATGGTTGGGTGGCGAATCGGCTGGGCGGTTGGCCCGCGTGAATTGTTGAGGCCGGTGCACGACATCCATATCTTCAATGGGATCATGGCGAGCGGGTACTCGGAAGCGGGGGCGGCGACGGCTCTCTCCGGACCGCAAGGCTATGTATCGGCGTCCGTGCAGACCTACCAGCGGCGCCGCGACGCGCTCATCGCCAGGCTGCGAACGATCGACGGCATGCGGCTCGTCGTTCCAGACGGAGGCTATTTCTTCATCGCCAACATCGAGGCGTTCGGCGTCAGTGCCGGTGACTTTTGCCGTCGGCTTCTCGAGGAAGAAGATGTGGCGATCACGCCCATGAACGCCTGGGGTTCGGACGACTTCGGTGAGCACCATGTGCGGTTCATCTTCACCAACGAGCCCGAAGATCGACTCGTCGAGGCGGCGAACCGCATCGCCGCGTTTGTTGACAGGCACTATCGCCAAGTCTGACGAGCGCACCTTCAGCTGCTTTTCGATAGGCAGTGTTGCCGGCACGTACGACGAGATTTACGTGCCGCGGATCTTCATCCCGTGGGCCCGGCTACTGCTGGAACGCGCGGCCCTTCGACCGGGCGAAGCCGTTCTCGACATCGCAACGGGTCCTGGAACCGTCGCTCGGCTCGCGGCGGAACAGGTGGGTCCAAAGGGTCGTGTGGTTGGTGCCGATTTCAGCGAAGCGATGATCGCGATCGCGAGGGCAAAACCGCAATCCGCCGGCGCGGCGCCCATCGAGTATCTCGTCTCGCCGGCCGCCCCGCTTGCCATCACTGAGGATGGCTTCGACGTCGTCACCTGCCAGCAGGGGCTCCAGTTTTTCCCGGATCGGCCTGCAGCCGTCCGCGAGATGTACCGGGCGCTCAAACCGGGGGGCCGGGTCGTTGCCGCCGTGTGGCGCGAGATCGCGCTCCAGCCGAGCTTTGCAGCGCTGGATGCCGCCCTGCGTGAGTCCCTGCCGGTCGACTTGGCCGCGCCCTACGGCGCCCCGTTTCGCTGGCCGTCCGCCGAAGCCCTGGCCAACGTCTTCACCAACCAGGGGTTCACCGGCGTCTCGGTCGCGGAACTGCGTCACCCGCTTATCTATGAGGGCGGCGTCGCGCAGGTGATCGCGACACTGGCCGCCTCGCCGATCGCCGGCACCATCGCCGACCTCGATGAGACCACCGCCGCCCGACTGCAGGCCTCAGCGCAGCGGCACCTCGGGCCGCTCGTTGTCGACGGCCAGGTGCGAACCGAAATGGTGTCGAACCTGGTGTTGGCGCGCAAAAGCGCCTGACAGACAAAATTACAACGGTCTAAGAGACGGCGTAGACTGGCCCCAAGCCGTTTTTGCCATGCAAGAGCCGGGGGTGCGGCAGCTGACGAGCCGAATACGTATTGCAGAGCTCGGGTTTAGGGCTGGTTCAGCCCCGCGAGCCAAACTCACTGGAGGCGCCAGAGCGCCGCACGTTACCGTGCCGTTTTCACGCGGCCGCGCGTTCACAGAAGGTGGAACTTTTGAGTACCGCTCAGCGTATTAGCAATGATGCCGGCAAAGCCGCGGGATCTTAGGCACGCTTCATGATCGGTCTGAAGCATCCGAACGAGTCGATCAAGGCGCTGCGCGAGCCGCTGCGCATGGGGTTGACAGTGATGGTGCTGGGCGCTGCCGCGCTCTCCCTTCAGGCCTGGCTGTCGAATCGGCACGTCTGGCGTACGGCCGGATTCGTCGCGGCGACGGCGCTGACGAAGGCCGCCGTCGTGCTCGTGCTGGTGCTCGTCGTGGCCGGTCTCCTGGTCGCGCTGCGGCCCAAGCAGACCGTGCAGCAAGCGTTGATGGTCATCGCCGTTGCCAACGTCGTGCTCGGCATGGTGACCGGGCGTCCGATTCTCGCGCTCGCCGGTGCAATCGGATTCGCGCTCACCGTGATCGCTCGCTCCCTTTGGTGGGAGCTGAGCGATACCCGTTCCAGCCGCCTCGGCCGGTTCATCCTGCTTGCTGCGACCGGGCTCGTTGTCGCCCTGTTCTTGGTTGAGCGACCGAAGGGCACGGTGCTGGCCCTGCTTACCCTGATTTTCTTGATCGCCCTCGGCGCCGGGCTCTGGGGCATGATGCTCCTGGTCCGCAACGCGCCGCTGCCGAGCAGCATCGGACCGCTGACAACGGTCTACGAGGAGTACGCCCGGGCAGGGATCAGCCCATTCACGCTGATGCACGACAAGCGTTACTTCTGGAACCAGAATGGCACCGCGTACCTGGCGTACGCGGCCCGCGCCGGCGCGGCCGTGGTTCTCGGCCCGGGAGTCGGGCCCGCCACCGACCTTCCCTCGCTCTACGCCGAGTTCCGGGCGGAGAGTCACCGCCGCGGGTGGCGCGTCGGCTTCTACCAGGTCCCGCAAGCGATGGCCGACGACTTCGGTTGGGGCCACGGGTACCACATCGGATCCGAGGCGATCATCGACCTCGCCGGACTTAGCCTCGCGGGGCCGGTCATGGCGAAACTGCGTCACGAGGTCAGCCGTGCGCATCGCAACGGAGTGACCGTCACCCTCGTGCCCGACCTGGCTGTGACGCCGCAGACGCGCTGGGCGATGCGCAACCTCACCGAGATGCGGACCCAGCGACGACATTTCGGCGAAATGGGCTTCTCGGTCGGGCGCGGTGATGACACGCCGGCGGTTCCCACCACGGTTGGCCTGGCGCACGACGCCTCCGGGCAGCTGGTCGCGTACGTCACCTGGCTTTCGCTACCGGCCGCCCGTGGCGTGGCGCTCGACGCCATGCGGCGTCGGGCCGATGCGCCCGGCGGCACGATGGACCTCCTGCTCTACAGCGGCCTGCAGCATTACCGGGCGCAGGCGTCCTGGGCCAGCCTCGGCCTGGCGCCGGCGGGCGGGCCGTCGGCCTGCAGCCTTTCCGCCTTCAAGTCGAAGTTCCGGCCGGCGTGGGAGCCACGTTACCTGGTGGCGGAGCGGTTGATCGATTGGCCGGTGGTGGCCGCGTCGACGCTCCTGTTGCATTACCCGCGCCTGGCCCAACATCTGACCCGGCGCGTGATGGCGCCGGTTCAATGGTTGCGCGCCGCCTGAGTAGCCTTCAGGCTCGAGTCCTGGGTCTCCGGCTGCGTTCGTTCTGGCCCTTTGGCGCGCTGCTCGCGGTAGCGCTCGGCGTTGCGCTGTTCGAAGGCACCGCAACCTGGCGCAGCCTGGACGCCGGCTTGCGGTCATTGGATTTCGACCCCGAGCGCGCGCTCATGATCGAGGCATGGCTGGCCGGGGCCATTGTTGCCCTTGGCGGTGCGTTGATCACCAGCCGCCCCTGGTGGTCGGCTACGTTCGCGGTCGGATTCGTCGGCCTGACGTACGTCGTGCCGTTAGGGGCGAGACTCATCCAACAGGCGCCGACGCTCTTCGGTTCGCCCGAGCGCGTCTCGCCCGGCGCGATCCAGCACAACCAGCTGGTCGCCCTTGCGATCGCCTTCCTCGTCGCGCTGGTCGCCGCCGCCCTTGGTGATCTGCTCGGACGCGAAGTCCGGCGGTATCTCGAGAACCGCAGCTCGCGGGCGCGCTCCGCTCGCGCCGGCGCCGCCGCGGGCGCCCTCTTGCTCGCGGTCCTCCTGGCCTCGGCGGTCGATCCCCTGCTGCGAGTCGGTCCCGACGCCGGCGTCTACTCGCCGGCTGCCGTTACGGCGCGACCGGTGAGCGCATCAGGCTCGGCCGTGCCGCCAGCTGAAACGGTGCCGACCGCGGGCCAGGTAAACGACGCGACGTACGTCAGCGCGGCGATGGGCGGCGAGGTTCGGCATTTCTTTATCTATCTGCCGCCGAGCTACGGGCTCAAGGCGGCAGCGCACCAGCAGTATCCAACCGTCTACCTGCTGCACGGCGATCCGTCGAACTCCGGGGAGTGGCTCCGCTATGGCACGCCGGCCGTGTTCGACGCCGGCTTTGCCCACGGCGATCTGCCGGAGACCATCCTTGTGCTGCCCGATGGAAACGGGCACGTGAGCTCGGCCACCCAGTGGGCGAACCGCCGCGATGGACGGGACCGAATCGAGGATGCCCTCCTCGAGCTCGTGGCCTTCGTGGACCAGCACTACCGGACCGCGGCGGATCGGCAGTATCGGGTCATCGGCGGGTTGTCGTCCGGTGCTTACGGAGCGGTCAATATCGCGGCCCGGCACCCCGACGTCTTTGGAGTGGCGATGGGATTCTCCGGCTACTACATTGCTCGCGGACCGGTCTTCGGCTTCGATCGCGCCTACGCGGACAGCAACAGCCCGACGGTCATCGTCCAGCGCAGCGTGGCGGCTCGCAGCGTCCACTACGTCGTGACCGTTGGCGCGAGCGACGTCTATCGCGCCGACACCGAACGGTTCGTGCAACAGCTGCGCCGACTCGGAGTCGCAAACGACTTCGAACTTATCCCCGGCGGAGGACACGGCGGCCGACTCTTCTGGGGTGGAATGCTCTTCGGTCTCGGTGTCATCAAGGCGCAGCTGGCCGCGGTGCCACTGGCGCCGGAGCCACGCGGCATTCGCTGACACAAACGAAAATCCGTTTGCGAACCGCAGTTTGGAGTTGCGGCTGTGTGCGGCGGCCTTTACGCTACGCCCGCGACCTGTCAGAAAGCCAGCCGATGAAGGAAACGACATCGGTACGCTCCCGAAGTCCGGGCCCGCAAGGACTCGATTAGTACGGAGAGAAGGTCCTTCCGGAAACGGCTGGACTGGGCGGCGGTAAGGGCTCGTTGGGTCACACCGGCGGGTTATCAACCGTAACGACGGGTCGCTTCACTTTTCTACAGGTTCTGCCGGCTTTGCCTTCCCGAGCCCGGCAGACCTGTGGGTGGTGCCATTTGCCATAGGATTGGGCGCGTGAGCGCAGATGGCCAGGGCGCTGGCCCTCGGATTCCTCGTCGGCTTCCCGATCGCGTTATCGCCGGGACCGACCTTCTTCCTGGTTCTTCGACGCACGCTCGCCCGCCGCTGGCGTAGCGGTTTCGTCTCCGGTCTGGGCGTCGCCACCGGCGACGCTACGTACGCTGCGCTGGGCGCGTTCGGGATCGCGGCGGTCACCACATTTCTCCTGGCGGAGCGCCGCTCGATCGGACTTACGGGTGGGATCGCCATCGCCCTCATCGGCCTTCGCACCTTGCTCCGTCGAGAGAGCCCCCACCCTGCCCTCCCCCGCGAGCGGGGGAGGGGTAATGGCGTGACAAGAAATTTGGAAGGGAGCAAGGAATTCGTCTCGATCCTGGCGTTGACGCTCAGCAACCCATCAACGATCCTGCCGTTCACGGCCGTCTTCGCCGGGCTGGGCATCCACGTCGCGGGCGGGTGGAGTCCGGCGCTCGCCCTGGTCGTCGGCGAGTGGCTGGGGTCGCTCGCCCTGGTGGGTTGTCCTGATCGGCCTTGCGAGCCGGGGTTTGGCCTGATTGCCGTCGGCGCGGCCCTGGCCGCGTAACCCCACCCCGACTCTCCCCCGCAAGGGGGGAGGGAGATTCTCAGCTCTTGAGCTCGGTGGGGATGATCGGGCGCTTGAGTAGCTCGGTGCCGCGCAGCACCTGCGCCTCGGCCGGGATGCCGACGGGCCAGTCGGTGAGGAAGTGCTGGAGGTCGTCCACGCCTTTCATCGGGTGATTCGCCAGGCCCACAAGAACGTCTTCCTTCCGTAACCCGGCGCTCTGGGCCGGCCCATTCTGGTCGAGCCGGACAACCCGGACCCCACTGTCCTGGTCGAGCTGGTAGTAGCGGTTGACGCGGCGGTGGATCGGCCAGGTTTCACCGGTGATGCCGAGGTAGGAGCGAATCACGCGCCCATCGCGGATCAGCAGCGAGACAACGCGCTGGGCGGTGTTGCTCGGCACCGCGAAACAGATACCCTGCGCCATCGCGATGATGGCCGTGTTGATGCCCACCACCTGGCCGCGCGTGTCGACCAGCGGGCCGCCGGAATTTCCCGGGTTCAGCGCGGCATCCGTCTGGATGATGTTCTCGATCGTGCGGCCGCTCTGCGCTCGCATGGTGCGGCCGAGCGCGCTGACGACGCCGGTCGTGACCGTCGATTGAAAGCCGAAGGGATGGCCAATGGCCACCACCAGCTGGCCGACCTGGAGCTGCCCCGAGTCGCCCAGCCGAGCATGCGGCAGGCCGGTGCCCGACGCCCGCAAGACGGCGAGATCGGTATGGGGGTCCTGGCCAACCAGTTCGGCCTTCAGGACGCTGCCATCACGCAAGGTGAGCTCATACGCCTTGACCGCGCTGGCGACGTGACTGTTGGTGAGCGCGTAGCCATCGGGCGTGATCAGCATCCCGGTCCCAACACCAGTGACGCCGACCACGGCCGGTCCCACCAGCTCGACCACCGAGATCACGGCTCGGGAGTAAGCGTCGAGGAGCTCCACATCCGAAACCATTTGGTCGGTCGTACCCACTGGGATGCGGCTTAAACAACCCCTATGATGGGTCGTCGATGGAGCCGCCTGATTTCCTAAAACGGATCGTCGACTTCTCTCGGCTGATGGAAGGCGAAAACCGCGACAGCTACGACGCCGCGGACATCGTCCATTGGCGAGCGGTCTATGCCGACCTGATCCGGTTCAAGGAGCTGCTTCTTGGCCAAACGCGGGACCACATCCAAAAGGTTCCCGATACAACGAAGGAGCTAGCGGGCGTCGACCTCCCGTTCCTCGAGGCGGAGATGGAGCGACTTCGGAAGGGCCTGGCCTTTTGGGAGTCGGCCAAGGCAAAGGGCTAAACAGCCCCCACCCGACACGCGCGCCTTTCCACACCGGGGCTCGCTGATCTGCCCTCCCCCAGAGGGGGAGGGACGAGTGGCCCAGGGGCCATCGGCCGATCGGCAGCCCGCGGGATTCCGAACGGCCCAATCATGCGCGGCACGAACCAAAGCAACGGTTGCCGCAACACAGCGGCCAGATCATCGGATAGGCGCCATGTGGCTTCCCATCCGTTACAAAATTATTGTCCCGTTCACGGTGCTGCTGGTCTTCGTCGGGGTCATCGGCAGCGCTGTGGCGACGGCCCGCCTCACCGATGAGGCCGCAGCCGAACTCAACGCGAACCTTCTCCACAGCAGCCTGCTCGCCAACCAGTCCGTGGCCCAAATCGAGGCCGCCCGGTTGGCCGAACTTCGGCTCGCGACTGACACCGTAGGAGTGCCGGAATCGCTGGCGGCGGGCGATGTCGCCGGTCTGGCCGCGCTGCTGACGCCAATCGCCGTCAACATCCCGACCGCGAGCGTCCAGCTACGGGTCCTCGATCTGGGCGGGAGGGAAGTGTTTCGGATCCATAGCACCGGCGCCGGTGGAGCCCAGGTCGATGTCACCGAGGGCTCCGTCTTTGCCGCCGAGCCCACCGTTCTCAAGGTTCTGGGCACCATCTCTGGA
>Ga0209220_1000641_pt1 | contig 10934 bp, 12 predicted proteins | sample BlaSpr_A8_OM3_M3_FD_187984 | JGI IMG/M metagenome (GOLD analysis project Ga0209220, IMG submission 187984) | Forest soil microbial communities from Thunder Bay, Ontario, Canada - Black Spruce, Ontario site 2_A8_OM3_M3 (SPAdes) (version 2) | ecosystem: Environmental > Terrestrial > Soil > Boreal... | reverse complement strand
TCGACCAGGTCCGCACTCATCGTCATGCCATGACGATAACTGCGTAACTGATCAAGCACATAGGGCACATAGGCCCTATCGGACCGGGACTCCCGCCTCTAATGCCCACCGGGACTTCGCACCACACTGGTGACGCTAGGAGGTAGCGAAATGGAGGAAGAAGAAGAAACGCTCTCGCTGGTCCTGTTCTCTGGAACGGACGACAAGCTGTCCGCGGCCGCGGTGCTGGCCGTCGGGGCGGCTGCGATGGGCCGCACAGTCAACGTCTTTCTGCAGTACTACGCCCTCGACGCCTTCCGCGCCGACAGGATCAGTGGCGACCATGCCCTCTCGCCGGAGGCAACGGCCCAGCAGGCCCCTTCGGTCAAGAACCATCCGGGCACCCACTGGAGCGAGCTGTTCCGGCAGGCAAAGGAAGTCGGCGAGGTCTCGGTGCACGCCTGCGCGCTCTCGATGGAGATGTTCGAGCTGGAGAAGGCCGACCTGGACTCGCTGGTCGATGACGTCGAGGGCGTCGCCGCCTTCATGGCCGACGCCACCGGACCGATGGTCTTCATCTAAAGGAGGAATGCACATGATTGCCGTACAACCGACAAAGTCGATCGACGCGCGAGGGATGGCCTGCCCCGGTCCCCTGATGGCGTTGATCGGCGCGATTCGCCAGGGCAAGGTCTCGGACGTGATCGAGGTCTGGTCGAGCGACCAGGGGTCGAAGACCGACATCCCGGCCTGGGTGACAAAAGCCAGGCATGAGCTGGTCTCGGTCGTCGAGGAGAACGGCTACGCGCGCTTCAGCATCCGCAAGGCGAGGTGATCACCGTGCCATCCCAGGTGGTCGTGCTCGGTGGGGGCGTCGGCGGCACCATCGCCGCCAACCTGGTCAGCAAGGAGCTCGGCGCCTCGGTCAAAGTCACATTGATCGACCCCGCGGGAATGCACGTCTACCAGCCCGGCTTCCTGTATGTGGCCCTCGGTCAGGCGAACGGCCGCTGGCTGGCACAGGACGAGCGCCGGCTGCTGCGCGATGAAGTCGAGCTGATGATCGACCGCGCGGTCAGGATCGACCCGTTGGCTCGGACCGTCGAGCTCGCCCGCGGCGGTCGCATCGGCTACGACTATCTCGTCCTCGCGACCGGCGCCCGGCTCGCGCGCGATGAGATTCCGGGCCTGGTTGAGGGCGCGCACGACTTCTACTCCCTCGAGGGCGCCATCCGGCTGCGCGAAGCCCTGCGCACGTTCAAAGGGGGCCGCGTTGTGATGGGCGTTGCCGGCATTCCCTACAAGTGTCCGCCGGCGCCGGTCGAGTTCGTCTTCATGCTCGAAGAGTTTCTCCGCAAGCGCGGCATCAGGGAGAAGAGCACGATCACGCTTGCCTCGCCGCTCAACCGAGCCTTCACGATCGAGGCCACCTCCAAGCTGGTCCAGCCGATCATGGAGGCGCGCGGCATCGAGCTGGGCACCTTCTTCAACGTCGAGGCCGTGTTCCCCGATAAGAAAACCGTGACCTCCATCGAGGGCGAGGAGATGCCCTACGACCTGCTGGTCCTGGTCCCACCGCATCGCGGCGCCCAGGTCATCGAGGATTCTGGGCTGGGCGATGAACGCGGCTGGGTGCCGGTGAGCCGGGCGACGCTCCAGCACGAAAAGTTCGACACCATCTTCGCCATCGGCGATGCCACCAACCTGCCGATCTCCAAGAGTGGGTCGACGGCGCACTTCGAGGCGCCGGTGGTCGCGAGTCAGATCGCGGCACGGATCCGCGGCACGGTGGCCAAGGAGAACTACGGCGGCCGGGTGATGTGCTTCCTGGAGACGGGACATCGCCAGGCGACGACGATCCGCTTCGACTATAACCATCCCCCCGTTTCACCGCAGCCGTCGCTGCAGTGGCATGTCGCCAAATGGGCGTTCAACCGGCTCTACTGGCAGACCGTGCCGCAGGGCCGAGTGGCCTGAAGGAGGTGAAGACGATGGAAACCGTGACCATCACGCGCCGCCTCGATGTGAAGGGCTTCAACTGCCCGATCCCGATCGTAAAGACCGCCATCCAGATGAAGCAAATGGCATCGGGCGAAATGATCGAGGTGCTGGCGACCGATCCCGGGTCGGTGCCGGACTTCAACGCCTGGAGCAAGACGACCGGAAACGCGTTGATCGAACAAAACCAGGACGGCGGCACCTACCGCTTCGTCCTGAAGAAGAGGTGAACACCCGATGAGCACGACAGTGACGGAGATGCCGAGCGTTTCGATCGAAGCCGCGATGCAGCAAACCCCACCCAAGCTGGAGCCGAAGCTGGTCATCTTTGCCTGGAGCGGAGAGCTTGACAAGATCTGGCCCACCTTGATCCTGGCGACAACCTCTGCCGCGATGGGTCAGGACACGACCGTGTTCTTCACGTTCTGGGGCCTCTTCCCGCTCGTCAAGAACGAGGTACGGATCACAGGCGACAACTGGATGCAGAAGATGCTGTCGATGATGAATCGGGGCGGCATCGACCACCTGAAGCTCTCGAAGATGAACTTCGTCGGCGCCGGCCCGGCAATGATGCACAGCCTGGCGAAGAGCCACAAGGTAGCAAGTCCCGCCGAGCTGCTGGCGCTGGCGAAGGAAATGGGCGTCAAGTTGATTCCCTGCCAGATGACCATGGACATGATGGGACTCAAGCGCGAGGACCTCATCGATGGGCTCGAGGAGCCGGCCGGCGCGACCACGGCGCTACTCGCCGCCCAGGGAGCATCGACCCTCTTCATCTAAGGTCCTGCAACCGGCGGGCCGCCTGGCCCTCGCCGTCGATGCCGTTTCGGCGAAGACTCGTAACAAACGCAAACATGTGAGGTGAAGAAAGATGTTTGATCGCATTCTCATCGCCGTCGATGGCTCGCCCTATTCCGCCCCGGCCGTGTCCGCTACCGTGGAGGTCGCGACGAAGTTTCAAAGCCAGGTCTTCGTGCTCCATGTCCGCGAGCACGATCGCGGCCGGGCGGGCGCATTTCCGCTCGAGACGCCCCAGGAGGCGACCCAGCTTGTGGCCGAGACCGTCGTGGCCCTTCGGCACGCCGGTATCGCCGCCACGGGTGAAGTCCACGGAGCCTTCGCCGGGCACGCCGCGAGAGAAATCGTGGACACCGCCAGGAGCCAGGGAGCCGACCTCATCGTGATGGGGTCGCGGGGTCTCTCGGACATCGGCGGTTTGTTCGTCGGTAGTGTGACCCACAAAGTCCTGCAGCTGGCGCATGTCCCGGTGCTGGTCGTCAGGCCGCCGGAGGTTCCCGCCGAGAAGCGGGAAGCGGTTGCGGCTACAGCCGTGGGCCCGGTCAGCTGAACCAGCGGGGAGGTGGAATGATGCATCGAGCAAACCGGGTCGCCCTCGGTCTTCTCGAGTTGTTCGTGGTCCTGACCGCGGTGCAGGGCGCGATCTTCGTCATTCCCAACCTCCCGGCCGCGTGGATCAAGGGCACCCCCTTTGCCGACTACACGATTCCCGCCCTGGCCCTGGGTATCGGCTGTGGAGGCGCAAGCCTGATGGCCGGCCTGGCCGTTATGTTCAGACCCTTGCTCGGGGCCGCCCTATCGGTAATGGCCGGCGTCGTGATGATTGGATTCGAACTGGTCGAAATCGGTGTCGTGGGATTCGCGCTGGCGACCTATGGGCCCGGCACCCCGCAGGCCTGGCTCCAGGTCATCTACCTCGCCGTCGGAACTGCGATTACGCTTCTCGGCTTCCGTCTGCTCTTGGCTGAGGGCGCCACCACGGTCCGCCGCCTGGGAAACGCCTGGGGCGCCTAGCATTCATGCGGTGAGCAGGACCGTTTCGGGCACGGGAGCTCCGGCGCTGGAGGCGGACATCGCCTTGCGAGACGGGTCCACCGTCCACGTGCGGCCGACGCGGGCAGGTGACGAGGCGGCCATTCTCGCCTTCCTGCGCGGACTGTCCGAGGAATCCCGCTACTTTCGGTTCTTTTCCGGCGCGCCCAACCTGAATGACGCGGCTCACCGGGCAGCCATCTCCAACCTTCACGAGCGGTGCAACCTGGTCGCCCTGGTCGGCGAAGAGCCCACCATCGTCGCCCAGGCCGGCTATGTCCGCAACGATGCAGATCGGGCGGAAGTCGCCTTCGCGGTGGCTGACACATTCCAGGGCCGTGGCATCTCCACCATCCTGCTCGGGCAGCTCGCCGAGATTGCGCAGGCCGTTGGCATTGCCACCTTCGACGCCTCGGTCCTCTCCGAAAACCACCAGATGATCGGGGTGTTTCGCGAGAGCGGCTTTGCCGTGTCGACCCATGCTCAGGCGGGCGTCATCGACCTGGAGTTCCCAACCTCACTGCGCCCGGAGGCGATCGAGCGGTTTGCCCGGCGGGAGCAGAGCGCGGCGATGGCTGCACTCGAGCATGTGCTCGCGCCCAGGTCGGTAGCCGTCATCGGCGCATCGCGCACGCGAGGCACGATCGGCGCGGAGCTTTTCCACAACCTGCTCGAAAGCGGCTTCAACGGCCCGGTCTATCCCGTCAATCCCTCCGCTCCGGTCGTGCAGTCGGTGGTGGCGTATCCAACGGTGCTCGCTATCGCGGGCCCGGTCGATCTGGCGGTGATCGCGGTGCCCGCGATCGGTGTGGTCGAAACGGCGCGCCAGTGCGCGACCAAAGGGGTCAAGAGCCTGGTCGTGATCTCCTCCGGGTTCGCCGAGTCAGGCGGTGAAGGCATCGGCCGCCAGTCCGACCTGCTCGCCGTTTGCCGGCAAGCTGGGATGCGGCTGATCGGGCCGAACTGCATGGGCGTGATCAACACCACGCCGGAGGTCTCGATGAATGCCACCTTCGGCCCCGCCACACCCCCGCGCGGCCGCGTCGGCTTCATGTCGCAGAGCGGCGCCCTCGGGCTGGCCGTCATCGACTACGCCAAGAACCTGGGCCTGGGATTGTCCTGGTTCATCTCGGCCGGCAACAAGGCTGATCTTTCCGGCAACGACGTGCTCCAGTATGCGGAGACCGATCCGCATACCGACCTGGTCCTGCTCTACCTCGAATCATTCGGGAATCCGCGCAAGTTCGCGCGAATTGCCCGCCGGGTCGGTAAGACCAAGCCCATCATCGCCGTCAAGAGCGGGCGCTCCACGGCCGGCGCCCGGGCGACTTCGTCGCATACCGGCGCGCTGCTCTCGGCCTCGGACGCCACCGTCGATGCCCTGTTCCGCCAGGCCGGCGTCATCCGGACTGACACCCTGGCCGAACTCTTCGACGTCGCGGCCCTGATGTCCAGCCAACCGGCTCCAGCGGGAAAACGAGTGGCCATCATCACCAATGGTGGCGGTCCCGGGATCCTCTGCGCCGACGCCTGCGAGGCGGAGGGCCTTATCGTACCTCCCCTTCCCGATGATGTCGTCGCCGGCCTGCGGCAATTCCTTCCACCCCAGGCGTCGGTCCGGAATCCGATCGACATGATCGCCGCCGCCTCAGCCGACGACTACCGGCGGGTGATCCACACGGTCGCGGCCTCGGACAGCATCGACGCCATCGTCGTCATCTTCATCCCGCCGCTCGTTACGCAGCCCGCCGATGTCGCACGGGCAATTCGGGACGCGGCGGAGGCGTTGCCGCGGCCGGTCCCCCTCGTCAGCGTCTTCATGTCGGCCCACGGCGTGCCCGACGAGCTGAAGGGCGAAACCATCAGCATTCCCTCTTACCAGTTCCCCGAAGATGCAGCGCGAGCGCTTGCTCGATCGGCGGTCTACGGAGAGTGGCGTCAACGCCCGGAAGGCGCGGTTCGCGACTTCCCTGACATCCGGCCCGATGAGGCGGCGGGCATCATCTCATCGGTACTCGCCACCGGCGCCCGCTGGCTGACCGCGGAGGAGACCCAGCGGTTGCTGATGTGCTATGGGATCACACTCGCACCGGCGCGTTTCGTATCAACACCGGCAGAGGTCGCGGCCGCCGGTCGCGAGCTTGGCGGCCCACTGGTGCTCAAGGCGATGTCGCCGACCCTGCTGCACAAGTCCGATGCCGGCGGTGTCCGCCTGGGACTGAGCAGGGACGACATCGAGGCTGCGGCCACCGGGATGATGGGGCAGATCGCCGGCCAGGGCCACAGGCTTGATGGCTTCCAGGTCCAGGCGATGGTGGCCTCCGGCGTCGAGATGCTGGTCGGCGTTGTTCACGACCCCCTGTTCGGGCCGGTTCTTGCCTGCGGTGCGGGCGGGACCACCGCGGAATTGCTCAAAGACATCGCCGTGCGGATCACGCCGCTGTCCGATCTCGACGCGCGCGAGATGGTGCGGTCGCTCAAGACGTTCCCGCTACTCGATGGCTACCGCGGCGCTCCTAAAGCGGATGTCGCCGCGCTCGAGGATGTGATGCTCCGGATCAGCGCCATGGTCGAAGGCCACGCGGAAATCGCCGAGCTCGACTGCAACCCGGTCATGGTGACTGAGCATGGCGCCGTCGTGGTGGATGCCCGGGTTCGCCTGGAAATGCCGGCCCCAAGGCGACCGATTGGTGCCCGCTAATAGGCCGTTGCCGCCGCCGTGAGCGATTCCCCGCGGGTAAGGGTGTGGAAGAGGTCCGTCAGGCCGTCGACGAATTCCTTGATGGTCGCCTCACCGACTCGCTGCGCCGTTCCCCGGTCGATGCGCCGATTCGTGCCGGAGCTGGGAAGGTAGTAGCGACCGGCGACCGCCAGCTGGCTACGGCCGCGTCCTAAAGAGCCAACCTCCAGGTCCGCTTCCAGTAGCGGCCTTGCCGTCTGCGGTCCAATCAGCGCCCAGGCCATCGTGCGGATGGTGGTGGATCCGTGCCGAACAGCCGGCTCCATACCTAGCACGACCACCGCTCCAGCGACGTCATCAGCCGCGTTGGGATCGGCCTCCAGCATGAAGCCGAGCGCCCGGGCATGCGCCTTGTTTGCCATGCCGACAAGCCACTCCCCGGGGAGCTCGTCGAGCGCGGTCTCGACCGAGGCCACTGGCAGCTCCATCTCGACGAAGTAACGGACAAAGAAGTCCATATCATAAGTTTGGCTGTCCCCAGCCCGCGGCGTATCGGACAAAGGTCCCGGTTGCTGCGGGACAAGGAGGCCCATTTCAAGTCCAAGAGGTGGAAAGACTCCGGTATGGCATCTCGCCCGGATCGGAAGGACCAGCTGCTCGAGTCCGCGCTCATCCTCGCGTCGGACCTCTCCCTTCCCGTCGTGCTGCAACGGATCATCGAGCTGGCGGTCAAATTGACCGACGCACGCTATGGCGCGCTGGGAGTCGTTGGATCCGACGGGCGGCTCCGAGACTTCCTTACGACGGGGCTCACGCCCGAGCAACGCCACGCAATCGGGCCCCTGCCGGTCGGCGAGGGCATCCTCGGCGTCCTCATCCGCGAGGCGAAGCCGCTTCGGCTGCAGCGGATCTCGGATGATCCGCGCCATGTCGGATTCCCGGCCAACCATCCGCCGATGCAATCCTTTCTCGGCGCGCCCGTGATCGCGAGGGGCAGGGTCTTCGGCAATATCTACCTCACCGAGAAGCAGAGTGCGAAGGAGTTCGATGCCGAGGACGAAGACGCGCTCCTCGTCCTCGCAACGCAGGCGGGCGTCGCCATTGAAAATGCTCGGCTCTACGATGAGGCAAAGCGACGCGGCCAGTGGCTGGATGCGGTGCGCGAGATCAGCTCGGCGATCCTCTCGGGCGCCGACAGCGACGATGTGCTCCGGACCGTCGCTCGGCGTGCCCGCGACCTGGCCAATGCCGCGACCGCGACGATCGTGACGCCCTCGACCGACGGCAACCGCGATTCCCTCACGATTGCCATCGCCGACGGCGCCCACGCCAATGAGCTGCTCGGGTTGGCGGTGCCCCTGGAAGGATCGGTGTCCGGCGACGTTATCAAGAGCGGGCTGCCGACGGCGCTTGCCGACGCCTCGCGAGATAGCCGAACGTACCAGCCGATGATTGCCCTCGGCAATATGGGGCCGATGGTGCTCGTCCCTCTGGTCCTTCGAGGCCGGCCCTTCGGCACGCTGACCGTCGCCAACCCCGTTGGGGGCACCGTCTTTGACGAGGAGGCTATCCGGCTGGTCGAGACGTTTGCGGACCAGGCCTCGGTGGCGCTCGAATACGGACGGGCCCAGCGCGAGTTGAACCGGCTCAGCGTGCTCGACGAGCGCGAGCGCATCGGCCGTGAGCTCCATGACGGCGTCATCCAGTCACTTTTCTCGGTGGGAATGGGATTGCAAGCGACGGCGACCCGCAGCCGCGATCCCGAGGTGGAGTCGCGCGTCGAAGCGGCGGTCACGGAAATCGACCGCGCTATTCGTGACCTGCGGAACTATATCTTTGGGCTCCGTCCCGGAATCCTTGCCGATCGCCAGCTGGAGCAGGCACTGGACGACCTGGCCCGGGAGTTCGGTGAGAAGAGCGGCGTCACGACCGTCACCGACATCGATGGCACGGTCGCCGCCGAGCTCGCGCCCCGTGCCTCCGACTTGGTGCAGTTGACGCGTGAGGCCCTGTCCAATGTGGGCAAACACGCGCAGGCGACGACCTGTCGGGTCAGCCTGCGTCGGGATGGCGACGAGGCCGTCCTGGAAATCGACGACGACGGACGGGGGTTCGATCCGAGGGCGCCGCACACCGGCCTCGGCCTGCGCAATCTCATGGACCGGGGGCTGGCGATCGGCGGGCGGGTGACCGTCGAGAGCAAAGCCGGCGAGGGCACCACGGTAAGGTTCGCGGTCCCGATCTAGCGTCTCCAACGTCCCGCTCATCTCGGGACCTTCCGCCCTGATCGGAATCGCCCTCAGACGCCAAGATGAAATCGTTATGCAGGCCCACGTCGGCCCCCAAACCTATATGCCGCTTCGGATCATGATCGTCGACGATCACGAGGTTGTCCGCGACGGGATCAAGGCGCTGTTGGCGGAAGAAGAAGGCCTGACGATCGCCGGTGAAGCCGGCGGTGTGCGGGAAGCCATTGAGCGGGCGGAGTGGGCGCGACCTGATGTCGTGGTGATGGATATCCGGCTTCCGGACGGGAGCGGGATCGACGCCACCCGGGAGATCCGCGCCCGCCTCCCCAATACGCAGGTCCTGATGCTGACGACCTTCGCCGACGACGAGGCGTTGTTCGCTTCGATCATGGCCGGGGCTGCGGGATACGTCCTCAAGCAGGTACATGGCGGCGATCTGGTGCGCGCCATTCGGGCCGTCGGGGCCGGTCAGAACTTGCTCGATCCTACCGTCACGAAAGCCGTTCTCGATCGCCTTCGCAAGGGCAAGCACCTGCTCGGCGATGAGCGGCTTGCCCGGCTCTCGGCCCAGGAGGAGCGCATCCTCGGCGAGGTTGCGGGCGGCAAGACGAACCGAGAGATCGGCGCCGACCTGAAACTCGCCGAGAAGACCGTCAAGAACTACGTATCGAGCATCCTCTCCAAGCTCGAGGTGGCGCGACGGGCCGAGGCCGCCGCCTATCTCGCACGACACACCCAACCCGTCGGATGAGAACCATGGTCGCCACATCTATCCGGTTCAACGGGGCATTTCGCTCGGTCTTCATCCATGGCACGGCGCTGGCCCGGTCGACCTACTGGTTGTCGGGTGCGCTAACGCTGGTCACGGCGCTGGCCGTGGCGGCAACCTTCTTCATTCCGGGCGTACTGCGAGGGCCGGCGGTGATGAATGGATCCGCTCGAGGCACCGCGCTGGTGATCCTCGCGGTCGGGGTTCCGGCGCTGCTGATCGCGATGGGGTCCGCAGCTAAGGGCTCCATCCGCGCTCTGATCGTTTGGCTGGGAGTCATTGCCTACCTCTCCTACAACGCAGTGATGTTCATCTTCGCGACTCCCTTCAACCAGCTCTTCCTGCTGTACGTGGCGATGTTCTCGCTGTGCTTCTGGTCGGCGACGAGCATCCTGCATCAGGTTGACCTCGAGGCACTGCGCGCGAGGTTCTCGCCGAGGCTGCCGGTCCGCGGCCTGGCGGCCTATGCCCTCGTCATCGTCGCGTTGAACGGCCTCGTCTGGCTGCGTAACGTGGTCCCCTCCGTGTTGAGCAGCACGCCACCGTCGTGGCTCGACGGCACCGGGCTTGGCACCCACCCTGTTTATGTTCTGGACCTGGCGTTCTGGCTCCCCCTGATGGCGGTCGCCGCCGTCTGGCTCTGGCGCCGCCGCCCGTGGGGGTATGTCCTGGTGGGATCGATCCTCACGATGTGGGTCATCGAAAGCGTAGGCGTCGCAGTCGACCAGTGGATGGGTAGCGCCGCCGACCCGGCATCCAATGTCGCGTCGGCCTCGATGACGCCGGTCTTTGCAGTCCTGGCACTTATTGGGCTCATCCCCTTGTACTTCTACTTTCACCATCTCGACGGCGTCGACTGACAATTCCACAAGGAGGCAATCTATGAAAGCGCTCGTATATCACGGACCCGGAAAGAAGAGTTGGGACACGGTGCCCGACCCGGTCATTCAACAGCCGACCGATGCGATCGTCGCCATCGACACCACGACCATCTGCGGCACCGACCTGCATATCCTGAAGGGGGACGTCCCTGAAACCAAGCCTGGCACCATCCTGGGGCACGAGGCCGTCGGAACCGTCGTCGAGGTCGGATCGGCGGTCAGCACCGTCAAGAAAGGTGACCACGTCCTGCTGTCGTGCATCAGCTCCTGCGGACGCTGCCCATATTGCAAGCAGGGTCGTTACGGCGCCTGCACCGGCGGCGGAGGATGGATCTTTGGACACACGATCGATGGGACACAGGCCGACTACGTCCGCGTCCCGTTCGCGGACACCTCCGTCTACAAGATCCCTGCGGGCCTGACCGATGAGCAGGTCCTGTTCCTCTCCGATATCCTGCCGACCTCGTTCGAAGTCGGCGTACTGAACGGCAAGGTCTCACCCGGCGATACGATCGCGGTGGTCGGCGCCGGCCCGATCGGCCTGGCGG
>Ga0209220_1000640_pt1 | contig 10944 bp, 19 predicted proteins | sample BlaSpr_A8_OM3_M3_FD_187984 | JGI IMG/M metagenome (GOLD analysis project Ga0209220, IMG submission 187984) | Forest soil microbial communities from Thunder Bay, Ontario, Canada - Black Spruce, Ontario site 2_A8_OM3_M3 (SPAdes) (version 2) | ecosystem: Environmental > Terrestrial > Soil > Boreal... | reverse complement strand
ACCGTGTCAGGCGTTCAGCCGGGCGGCAATTACCGGCACAGATGCAGTCGATCTCATCCCTGAATTTATTCGCATCGTCGAGGAGAGTCGCCCGGCTTGGGCGGTAATGGAAAATGTACCTGAAGCACGAAAAGCGTGTCATGTGTGGCCATCCATAATTTTATCGGATTGGAATTGTGGCGGGAATACGTTTCGACGCAGATGTTTTTGGTTCAATGGTGTACCGCTGCCCACTCTCCCAGCTCGGAGAGCGGGCAAGCCAGAATATAGTGTGCTTGCCATGTCATGGAATACTCAAAAACCCTTGAGTAGTCGGCACGCTGCGCCTCTCAGCGCTGAGAGAGCAGCCGAACTGCAAGGCTACCCAGGCCTGGGCAGGATGCTTTTCGAGAATCTACCCGGTGGCCAGGCGACACGTGGAGATTGGAAAGGTGTCTCTCTCCGGAGCCGGAACGTTTTCGCAGTACATGTTCTAGGGAATGGAGTTCCCGCCGCCCTGGGCAACTTCGTTGCTCGTCATGTGCTCAGCAACTTGTAAATTTCAGACCAAAAATTCTACGCCTGATGCATCACACCAGGCTCTACAGAAGGATGTGCTAAATGGCTAACTTGCGACAATATGACCCAACGACTCCAGGTGGATCAGACCGGTTTAATTGCCCGATTTGCGGTATGCCTATGTACTACACATTCCCACGGGACGTGGAAGACAAAGACCTTGACGCTGTGCTGTGGCGACTCCAGGAATGTCGGAATGAGCGGTGCAGGGAAAACCCAAGCGTAGACGTGGTCAACGGCAAGACTTTCATCATTCCAACCACGCCAAGCAAACTAGGTGCGTTCGCCGTGCCCGAAATCATTGTAGATGGAATTAGGTACAACACGGTACGCGGCTATTTCGTCGATATCGGCCAAATCCAGCCCGGACCAAAGGATTAAGCCGCCCGCTTAGGAGTCGCCGTTGGCGACGGGGGACGCGACAGCATGGCCGCGTCCCTGTCATCGATCATCCCCTTCAGTTCCTCAATCGTTACCCGGTTCTGCTCGATCAATTTCAGTTGTTCGCTCTGGCTCTGGAACAGAGTCGTGATCAGCGATATCCACATGGTACGCTCGGCCCGACCGTCCCGATAAACCGTGTACAACGCGATGATCGCAAAGCTGCTAAGGGTCAGATCCTTGACCACAGCGATCACGGCGTTGAGTTGATCCGCGGTCATTGCTGTAACGCGGCCTGCTTTTCGATCACACGTGGGGCGGCCACCGATGGGCGCGGCGCCTGGTCGTGCTGCTTGTCATCGATGGGCGCGCTGCGCTTCAACTTCTCGATCTCGATCTGAAGCTCGACGATACGCGCGCTCTGCAGAGACAGAATCCGGTCCACCAGGTCGCGATAGGCCAGCCATAGCACGACAACCGCACAGAGCAGCGTGCCGGCAAATATTACGTCAGTTGCCACGTTGATTGTGTCGCTCATAGCTCAGTCACAATCACTTGTATTTGGCCGCTGTTGTCGCCAGTGAACCGGTCGTTACACTGGAACGAGAACGTGCTGCCTGTGCCTGATATCGTCATTGTGTACATGTGCGTGCTGACAAACGGCTGCGTGGCGATTGCATGACCATTGATGTTCACATTCACATCAGTGGCTGTCCAGTCGCCCGGACCGGTGTTTTCGCGGTAGATCGCATCGCCGTGGATTGGACCGGGTCCACCAAACGAACCGATGATCCACGTGCCGCTGAAATCGAGCCTGTACATTTTGCTGGTATCCGTCGTGTGTGCCGTGCTGACCACGCCGTCCGTTGCCGGGATTTGCAGTGTTTCTGACCAGCCACCACCACATCCGCACGCGCTGCAATCTGCAGACGCGATCAACCCTGTGCTGCCTGCTGCATTCAGCCCACGTGACCCTAAAGTGGCAACTGACTGATGAAAAATTGGCTTGGCAAGGACAGAGATCGCCGAATCCGCATCAATGGCTGTCTCAATTGCGGCAATATCGGCATCTGTAAATAGGTGCGCACTGCTATCCACGTTACAGTAAAGGATACAGTTTAGTTGAGCATAATCGGCGTCTGTGAGGTTTGTACTCACTCCGCCAGCAACGGCAGCAAGAACTCCGCCTGCTACTGCTAATATGGCAGGTGTAGCCGCCCCTAACGTTGATATTTCTACCGTTCCAGCAGCAATTACGAGGAAGACAGATAAGATCGCGCTCCCAACGGATAATGAAGAACCACCTGCAGTAGCTGCTGATATACCATGTGCAATGCTTTCCTTAATTCCAGCAGTCGCATTTGCAGCCAGGATACACGCGACAGATTGTCCGTCAGAAACAGTCGGTGGCGTTTGTGCAGGCGGTGAGCAATCGCACGGGCTGCCAGCAGGTCCGGTAGCCCCAGTAGCTCCCGTTGCGCCAGTAGCCCCGGTAGCCCCAGTAGCCCCGGTAGCCCCAGTGGGAATGCCCAACGCCAGCCGCACGTGTCCCGCGACTCCCGTCGCGACGAATGTCGCCGTCGCGCTTGAGCCAGCGGCCAGGGTGGTGACGTCGACTCCGTCGATTGTGGTCACACTGGAAGTCACACCTGTTATGGTGACCCACGCATAAACATTGGTGGACGGCGATATGCAAATATTCGCCTGACCACTGGAATCCATCATAATACAGCCGTAATGCGTAAAGTCGGCAGTCGGCAGAACGCCGCCCGGTGCAGGTGGCGCGCTGTACGCATAGTCAGCCGTGATTGCGTTGTGCTCATTCGGGGAAAGCGCTTCATTCAGCAGTTGTAAGAAGCTGCCGTTGTTGCCAGCACGTCCCATGCGAAGGACCGGGTTGGGTAACGAGTGCCCGTCGTCTGGCGTGGTATCACTGCCAAATAAATCAACTGCCGGCTTATTGGCGGCTGCCTGGCTCACGGCAAAGCCAACTTGATTGGTGGCCGCGATATTCATGCCATAGTTGCCAGAGGCTGGACTAACGCCGTTCGTTCTCACCACGCCGGGATTGTCGACCAGGTAGTGCGACAAATCGGGGATAGGCGGGTACTGAAACGCGATTGTGTAATGCAGCGGATTGGCAGGGTCGATCACGATGTCGAGATGATATTGACCGTCCGTTGACGGGTTAATCGTCTTATCCAGGATGAAGGGGACGAGGGTTGCCAACTGCAAGCCAAGCCACTCCCACGCGAGGATCAAGTTCGGATCGGCCAGTGCATTACTACCATCATTAGGCCATTGGTTGGCCTTTTTAATCAGGGCGCCACCTGCAGCGCGCCGCGCAAATTCATTGGAGACAATAAGAGAAACGCGATCTGGGTCGGGCCACACGTACTGATTATCGTTTGAGATCTCAGGGCGTGGCCTATCCACGTCAGGGCGCTTGCCCGGCGTAATGTAGGTATTCGCCACGCGTTTCTTCTTACGACGGGACATGATCAGACCGTATCGACCTTATCGGCCACGGTGATGTGGTGCGACTCATCCGGCAAGAAAGCCATGCCGAACGTGTTGATCGTGCCATCGGCCTGCGTAAAGGCCAGGTCTGGACCAATTGCCGCGATAAACGCATTGATCGCTGCGTTGGTCGTATCTACCGACCCGTCCAGCGTTTCAATTGCCGCAACCATCGCCGGGATGATCACCGTTTTGGTCACGGTCTTATGCGAAATGGCGTCTGTCCCAAAAAAGGCCAGTTCCATCTGTTCCGACTCGTTCCGCTCGAGCGCGTTAACCGCAGCGCCCTTCATACCGGTAATGACGCGAATCGTCTCAAGCTGGGCCTTGACGATTTGACAATTGGTGACAGCGTCATAGGTGTCAACAATCGTTGTGATTTGAATATCAGTCAGGCCGCCCTTGAGCTGATAACGACGCGTGAGCGGCTGCCCACGGAAATCCTTAAATGTCAGCGCCAGAATCGCTTCTGTCGCCGCTGCAATCGCTGAAGCCATGCTTACAACCTCTCTAAAGATGTTAGACGAAAATTAGACGGCGATTACGCCTTGCTCAGGCGCAAGCGCAAGTGGTGCTGCACATGTCGGAGCAGCTCAGTGCTGGCCGCGCGCAGCGCAGCATGAAAAGCGGTTTTGGTGGCCGGGTGAGTCGCCAGGAAGATGATCCCCCGCCCAACAACTGAAAGTGCGTTCATAAAACCCTTCCCTCAGATGTCAACAGAACGAATGTGAGGCAGGTCCCGGTTAGACCATGCCAGCGGTGGATGACTGCTTACGGCGCAGTTTCGGAGGAATCCAGGACGCGGGCTGACCCGGATCGACAGGCTGAGTCGCGGCAGGCGCAGCGCCTGGAGCCGGCGAGCTGCTAGCCGACGGCTGACCGGGAACAACTGGCGTTTCACCCAGATTGACCTGGAGCCACTGATCCAGCGCCGTCAGCGCTTTTTCCAACATGACCACATTATCCGGGCTGTTGAGCCACAGATCCAACCAACGCAGCAGCCGCTCTAAAAGAACTTCGATTTCCACGTGCAAACTCCCTCGCCGTACGGCGATTCTAAAAACTATGTCCAGCCTATGTTAGACCGTACTGGAAATAGCTTGTAGGAGTTTGAAGCTAAGCCGCATTCGCTAACTGCCGACTCGCTCCAGGGTGTCCCCACCGTGCGGAGAGACTCGACTTTGCGATCAACCAGGTGCGGCCACTTTGGCGCGCGTGTACCTGATCAAGATGGATCGCCATTTCAATCGTGTTGCGAGCGCGTCCCCAGAGCTCCATAGCCTCTCCAATCGTGACGACCTGGTCAAGGGGATCAGGACCGCCACCCCACGGCTGCAATGACGCCGTGAATGCCTGCCGTGTTTCATAATCGAGGACCATCAACTCGATTTCTTGCCGATCTGCCAATGAAAGCATTTAGAATCTCCTATGCATGAGCTAACTTTTCGAAAGTGTTGCACGTGAATTGAATTTAGACAAGGCTAATAGGTGTAGCTTTGGAATGGAATTAGATAGCGGTTGGTTGATTACTTCCGCAAACTGTTGATATCGGAAGTAAAATCTATAACGAGGGTAGGAGCAATTAATTAGGGTACGTACAGAAGCATGTACCTGCATTGCTCACACACTGCGGCAAGAACTCTTCTGCGCTTCTTAAATAGATTATTGAATTGATTTCCTTGCTGGTCTGACACAAAAAAAAGAACGCCACCGCCATTCATTGGCAGATAGCCAACTTCGAATTTCTCGCATTTACACATTGGGCAAACTAACTTAGGCTTTTCCATCACTTACCCATTCAAAATTACTTTTGCTGCCTCAGCGCGATCCCCGCGGCGCCAAGCTGCAATGGCAGCGCGCTCATTTTGAGAAAGGTCATTGCGCTCTATCGCTGGTGTTGGATCGTCTGTCAATCCTAAAAGCCAGTCCACTGACGTTTCTAGGATTTTAGCAAGCGCTGCCAATGTTTCGCCAGTTGCGTCACTTTCCCCGCGTTCATAGCGAGAGATTCTATTTTGGTCAGTTCCTATGCGTTCACCGAGATCCGCTTGAGATAGGTGCATCTCGGTTCGTCGCTGCCTGACACGATTTCCACGCAATCCCACCGCCAACCTTACACTTATTTGGTGTAATGATATATTGCATAAGCTATTGACACTACAGCAAAAAGACACTATAATTAGTGTGTATTTGATTTATCCCGCTGGGTTTTAGTGTCTAAACACACTATGTTCATGAGGTAAAGAGCATGGCTAAGCCGAAAATTGTCAACATAGCCGAACAGCGCGGTCAATCTGTTGAGCAGCTTTTGCAAGAGATGTTCAAAGAGTTTGGTAGTCAAACCGCAGTTGCCCACGCTTTGGGTGTTGATCAATCCACAATCTCATTATGGCTTATGAGAGCCGGACTTCGCACTAAGACTGTCTTAGTTCCACGTCAGCAGGTGGCACATGAATAACAACGATGCTCAGGAAATCACCATCGAGCAGGCACGGCGGCTGACAGCGGACATTCCAGACAGCGCGATCACGGCGCTCCTGGTCAAGACCGGCTATGACAAGTCCGAGCAGCAAGACGCCATCGACCAGGCGCGGCAAGTGATCGCAGCGCTGCGCCTGGCAACGTTGGACAGCGGCAGGCCGATAGGTTGGGGCAAGCTATGAGTGATGCACATCCCGGCCAGACGCCCGGTCGTGGAGTCTGGGCGGCTGGCCGGGGTGGGCCTCAGCGGGACACCGAAGATGCGAGAGGCGCGCGTAACTGAGCGGTTTTGACAGTGAGTTCCGACCAGAAAAACGCAGTAATGCGGGTACAGAGAGTGTGCGGACTATATGCCGACATAGGCACGGCAAACCCAGCAGAGTCCACCCCAGACAAGTTACATAACGGTTTAGAAGGAAGGGAATTATGGGCAAACGGTATCAGTATCGGATCGAAGCGTGGGACGATCTGAGCGAAAGCGACATGAACGGACACGGCAGTGAGGGCTACAAGTTGGTGGCCGTCGTACCCGCCACCGGTATGTTCAGCATGCACCTGGTCTTTGAACGGGAGCTGCCGCCGGTCAGCGCTGAAGACCTGGCAGACGAGGTCGTAGAGGAAGTGATCGCCCAGGTTGAACGCGGCGCAAACATTTACAACGTTTGGCGCAAAACGTTCATAGGTGGCAAGCAGGACGATGAATTGACGGATCGCCGGGCAAACGATCCGTCCGACGTTGGGTGATTTAAGCGGAAACACGCCGGGGTCTGGCAACCCCGGCCTCATTATACCAGAGGCTATCTAATATATGAACGCTGAAACGTTACGGCCACGCACACGGCCACGCAAACCACAAGGTGAACGCGTCGACAACACGCCCGACGGGCTGTTCATCAAAATCTACGTCAAATCGGCGCGTGAACTCCTTTCCCAACTCACGGCGGCTGAAACAAAGCATCTGCTAGCGCTAGCGCTGCGCATCGACGATCAAAACAGTTGCTTTCCATCCAACAATACCGCTGCTCACGATGTTGGACGCCGTAGCAGAAATTGGTCCCGAGAGCTGAATCAACGTCTACGAAAAAAGGGAGTCATCAATTACCAGGAGAACGCAGACCAAAGTAACGAGTACACGCTGTGCGACGCGTTCGGTTTCGGCCTTGACCAGAACGGCGAAAAACAAAGCGTGCACATGACTCTGACCCCGGGGGGGTATTATGACTCTGACCCGGGAGGGGTAGTATTACACCGACCCGGGGGGGGTACTATGACTCTGACCCCTAACAAGAATCAGTATGAACCAGAGTCAAAAATAACAAAAACCAGTAAGAACGAGAGGGGGTCAGCCCCAAACGAGGGTGCTGCCAAAAAAGACGCCGAACGTGCCCTCATCAACGCGGGAGTCAACGAACGCGAATCAGCCCTCATCAGCGCGCAATACAGCGCGGACCTCATCAACCAGGTGCTTGCCACCTATCAGCAGCGCTCCAGCAAAGTCCAAAACCCCGGCGGCTGGATACGCAAATCAATCGAGCAGCGATCAGGCCAACGGATCGCCTACCCGAACAGCAGATCAGCATCAGCAGCCCAGACCCCCAGTTCCGCGCCACCCCCAGCCCCGGTTTCGCAGCGGGACACATCAGCATCAGCAGCCCCAACGCCAGACGAGCAGGCCGCGCCAGGCGCCGCCATTGAGCTGGACGGGCTTATACATGTCGTTTCAGAGTTGACCGGGCTTGCGCCCACCCTAAACGCCGTCGCCCTGGAGAACGCCGCCAACGCGCTCTACACATCAGGCTACACGCCGCTTGACGTGTTGACCTTCGGCGAATGGTGGTATGCGAACGATTGGCGCGGGAAAAAAGACGAACCGCCGTCGATCCAGCAGATGTTTGAAAGCATCGAGCGCAGCCTTGGGTTTGTGAAAGGAGATGAGTTCACCCCCTACGAACGTTTCTGGAACACGTAGTCACAGCACATCGGACGGCGTCAGCACCTTATCTCGTGTCACGATTATTCCGTGACAACTGTACCTGTCAGGGTATGTCACACATTTAACAATCGTCAGCGATTCGACCAATACGAGAGGTTAAAATGGGGTATCGAATTTACAACAACCTATGCGCACATTGTGGTCACGCATTCACTGCAAACCGACCAGAGGCCAAGTACTGTCCCGGCTCTAAATGTCGGAAGGCGGCACAGCGTGCCAGGCAGCGTGCCAAGAAGACCGGGCTTGACGGTTTCACACCCAGGGAGATCGCGGACCTATTCGCCATAGGCCAGAACAGCGAAAAGGCAGCGCTGGCTATCATGCACGTGCGTCGCCAGTTCGGACTCAACGCCGCCCGCGCTGCGCTCTGGGCTGCATGGTGTACTTTGATGCTGGACAACGTGGCAGATGAAGAGTGCCCGTACAAGAGCGACCAGCACGAGCTGGCCTTACGTGGAGTGCCGGTGCTATGAACGCGTTACAGAAAAGCGTTACATGCCCACCGAAAGAAAAGAGGTGCACCTTTTGTGCCCACACTTTTCGGTATGTCCGTCGCGACACTTTGTATTGTTCACGCGCCTGCCGGCAGGCGGCCTACCGGCTGCGCACTGGCGCTGGACGATACAACAATATGGCGTGCACGGTGTGCGGCAAGGAGATCCAAACGATTCGGTGGGACCGCATGGTCTGCTCGAGCGCTTGCCGGCAGCGCCTCTACCGGCAGCGGAAAGCGTTGGCGCAACCATGAGCACGATTGCTGATCTGATTCCCGCATTCCTGGACTATATGGCGAACGAACGCCGACTCGCCCGGTCCACCATGAAGAGCTATGTCGGGGAGCTGCGCGCGCTGCACATGTTCGTCAACCAGGACGTGACCTACATTGGGGCTGACGAGCTGCGCGCCTATCTACGCCACCTGTCCAAGCGCAAGCGCAGCGCTGCGACCATCCATCGCAAGTTCGCTTGCTTCCGGACCTTCTGGAAGTGGCTGCGACTTGAAAGCATGGTCAGTGAGAACGTGATCGAGCGGATCGAGCTGCCAAGGAAGGGCAAGTACATTGCCAAATGGTTGAGCGCTGAAGAGCTGCACCGTTTCGTCGATACACCTGCTGAAGGCCGCTCAGACGATGAAATACAACGTAACCGCGCGGCCTGGTTGCTCATGGCCTGGTTGGGTGTCCGTCGCGGCGAACTGTTGGGTATCCGCTGCTTAGATGTGCTGGACACTCAGATCATCATTCACGGCATCAAGACATATTCTGATCGGTTGATGCCGCTTCCCGCTGCGCTTCGCCCAGCGCTGGCAAAGTTGACGAGCGGCCAGGACGCTATGCGCTATTTGCTCCGCTCCGAGTTCGGCGGCCAGTGGAGCATCAGGGAGTTTGAGCACGCGTTCTACAATCACCTGCAAAAGGCAGATCTGGCTTTCAAGGGGTACACCCCCCACAGTTTACGCCACACCTTCGGCACGCTACTCAGCGGCCAGGGCGTTGACGTTCCGGAGGTTCAGCAGCTCATGGGGCACGCGTCGATTGCATCAACCATGATGTACGTGCACGTCAACCAGCAGCGGCTGCGCAATGCAATGTCCGTTCATGTGTTGAATGAGGTGCAACAATGAAAGGTAACACGCTTGAGTTGATCCAGGCCTGCAGAGCCTATCTGAAAGCACATCACTTTAACTTGCTGCAGATGATCCCAGAATGGGATGCTTGGGGTGGATACGAGTGGCAAAAGCGCGGGACTCAGTATTTTGGCGGCTATCCATGTAAGTACCCGTGCCCGAATTGTGGAGAGAACGTGATCTGGTATATACGTTGGACCTGGCGCGGGACCGGTCCGCACGGCGTGGACAATATCGAAGACGGCTATCACTGTGAGCGCTGCACTCACACCTGGTCGCCTTATACGGGCGAAAGCTGGCAGCAGGGAATGCCAGATTGGCGCAAGGGCTGGCAATGAAAGTCCCTGACTTTTTACTTGAACTTGCCCGTCTAACCCGCAAATGTCCGTACTGTACAAGCCATAGCACCGTCATCGAAATCATGTTTGACAGTTGGTCTGGATGGTTTTTTATCTATGCTTGTCCGTCGTGTCACCACAAATGGAAGGTACCTCAGCCATGAGCGACGATCTAAACATTCCCTTGCTCTTCCAGGGCGAAGAGATGCACTGTGTGATGTGTGGCCGCGTTCAGAAGTCCGATCCGAAGGTCGAATCGAACTGGACATGCTTGCAAGTCGAAACGCGGCTTTATTACGTGTGTCCGCTCCATTTGCCACTGCACAATCGGGCTAAAGCCAGCGACTTCGAACGTGCCTATGAAAAGATATTCCGCAAGATCGCAGAGCTGGAGAAGGAAAACAATGCGTAAAGCCACAAAGATGTGGGGTATCCAGCTCCGCGAAAAGGATTACACCCTGGTCGGTCAATGGATAAAAGTGTTTGATCGTTGGGTGCAATCAATTAGGCCGGAAACGGCTGACAATAACAGCGACCCGGTCATATGCGAACACTGTCAGTTGCGGATTATGCGCGATGGTCAGGCGCTGTATTTGTGCGCACGTTGCGGCGAGATGATTGCCAGCGACGATCCAAACAGCGACTATTGAGTTTTCACAAAGTGGCGAGCTGCCTGCAGCTCTCCGGATTAACGCAACGTGAATACTAAAACATAAATTCTACGCCTGATGCATCACACCAGGCTGTACAGGAAAGGTGCTAAATGAAACCCCGACCGGCGGGCCGTCCAAGAAAATACAAGGATGACGCAGAACGTCAGCGCGCGTGCCGTGAACGCAAGGCGTCACGAAATCAAGATCAAGTGTCACGAAATATCGCACGCCAGCAGGTTGTTTTAAGTTTGTTCCCAGGAGCGGATTTGTTTGGGCGTGCGTTCGAAGCGCTGGGCTTTTGCGTCGTGCGTGGCCCTGAATTGCTCCTGGGACAGGACATTAGAGACTTTCACGTCCCCAGGGGAAGATTTGACGGGATTATCGGCGGGCCACC
>Ga0209220_1000639_pt1 | contig 10956 bp, 10 predicted proteins | sample BlaSpr_A8_OM3_M3_FD_187984 | JGI IMG/M metagenome (GOLD analysis project Ga0209220, IMG submission 187984) | Forest soil microbial communities from Thunder Bay, Ontario, Canada - Black Spruce, Ontario site 2_A8_OM3_M3 (SPAdes) (version 2) | ecosystem: Environmental > Terrestrial > Soil > Boreal... | reverse complement strand
AACGACCGAAACGGGCTGTCGCGGTGAACGATGACGTCGGAGAAGTACACCGGCCGGTCCTGGTAGCGCGCCTCGTCCAGGACCGGAGCCGCCAGCGGCCGGAGCATGCCTCGCCGCTCACCGACGAGACGGACGTAGGGAAGCCCGCAGAGGAATGCCACGTCGACAGAGCCATCCCGAAGTTGCTCCCAGCCGCCTCCCTCGATCAGCTGCGCCGGCACCCCGAGAGCTCGGCCGACGCGCGCCGCCACGTCGGCGTAGACGGAGGTCATGTTCGGCGCGAGGAAATTCGCGAAAACGAGGGCCTTCACGGGCGGGTTGACGGCAGTATTGCACAGAGTGGCGCAATTTATTGCGCCGGCAACCGTCTTCTTCTATACTCCGCAAAACACTCCAACGAGGTGACGTCGCCCATCGTCGGTCCGATCATCGAGAACCCCCTCCATGGCGAGCGGATCAGGTTTCTCAAGACTGCCCCCGAAACGAAGGGCGAGCTGGTCCAGTACGAGTCCTGGCTCGCGCCCGGGGGAAGCGTGGGCGATCCCCACGTCCACCCCGTCCAGGAATCGCGCTTCACCGTCCTTTCAGGAACCGCGTCGTTTTCCATCCACGGTGCCCGCTTCGACCTCGGCCCGGGCCAGCAGCTGACCGTCCCGCGGCGAACGGCCCATTGTCTGTGGAACGGCGGGGAGGTCGAGGCGCACCTGCTGGTCGAGTTCCGGCCCGGCATGCTGAAGCAAGAGTTCTCGGAAACGACCTTCGGCCTGGCTCGAGATGGCAAACACCACCTTCGGGGCATCGGGAACATGCTGCAGTGGGCGGTGATCGCGGCGGCCTACCGCCGGGAAAGCCGTCCCCTGAGTCGTCCGATCTGGTTGCGGCTCGGACTCCCGGCGCTCGCACCCGTTGGATGGCTGTTCGGTTACCGGGCCCACTATCCGCGGTACTGCACCCGAGAATCCGGCGAACTCGCCAGCTGAGCCGGCCGGCTCTGACGTAGCCTTGCGGGATCCCAGGGATCTTGGCTGAGATCGTCTACGACCTGGCCGTTATCGGCGCCGGCGTCATGGGCCTCTTCACCGCCGACTTCGCTAGCCGGCGTGGGGCACGCGTTCTGGTGCTTGACCAGTGGCGACTTGGTGATCAGCGAGCGGCCTCGTTCAGCCTGACGCGATCGATCCGCAACGACTATCTCGATCCGGTCTACGCCCGGCTGGCCTTCGAGGCCCGCCAGCTCTGGCTGGATTTCCAGCGGGAAACCGGCGAGTCGTTCCTGATCGAGTGTGGATGCCTGAACCTCGCGAAAGCGAGTGTGACGCCCGCCCTCTCGGAGACCTACGCCGAGCAGAGTTACCGGGTGCTCCAGGGCCTGCACCTCAAGACGGAAGCGTTCAGTCGCGATGGGCTTCGCACCCGCTTTCCGCAGTTCGACGCCGATCTCGGCCGGCTCGACGTCGAGGCGGGCTTTCTCCATGTCCCACCCATCACGTCGGCGCTGCTGTCGCGCCTCCGCGCGGCAGACGTCGCGATCGAGGAGAACACCGCGGTAAACCGGATCAGCCGCCGGCGTGGCCTGACCGCCATCGACACCGCTGCCGGTGAGCGCCTGGCCGAGCGCCTCGTCCTGACGGCCGGGCTCGGCACCAATGAGCTGCTCGCCAGGATCGACAGTTGCGATCTCCGGCTACCGATGCGGCCGGACCGGCCGAGCGAGTCGAAGTACCTGATCCCACCGCCCGCCAGGCGCGAGATGTTCACACCGGGCCGGCTCCCCGTCTTCGCCTATCTCGATGTCGGCATCTACGGCCACCCGATGCTCGAGGGAAAGACGCCGGGCGTCAAGATCGGCTACTACAACCCACCCGATGTGCGCACACAGGTCACCTCCATCACGAGCGTGCAGAGCTTTGTCGCCGAGTGCATGCCGGAGCTGATGGATGCCCGGGTCATCGATGTCGAGGGCGCGGACCAGTGCTCGTATGATCTGGTGGCAGATGACAACTTCATCCTGGGAGCGATTCCTGGCCTGCCCGGGGGAGCGGTTGGGACTGGCTGGCGAGGCACCGGGTACAAATTTGCGCCGCTCATCGGCCGGACACTGATGGAACTCAGCCTCGAGGCGCGAACGGTCGAGGACATCTCGCGCTTCGCCCCGGAGCGCTTTGTGGTCAGCCGTGCCGGCTAGAAGCGGACGCGGCATCCTCGACCGCCTGAAAAGCGGTGTAGTGCTGGGTGCGGAAGGCTATGTCTTCGAGCTCGAGCGTCGCGGCTACATCAAGGCCGGGCCGTATGTGCCCGAGGTTGTCCTGGACTTTCCTGACGCGCTGCGCGAGCTCCATCGCGAGTTTCTCCGGGCGGGGGCCGACGTCATGGTGGCGCTCACCTACTATGCGCACCGCGGAAAGCTCAAGGACGTTGGCCGGGAAAACGATTTGGAGGCGATGAACCGGCAGGCGGTGCGAATTGCGAACGAGATCGCGCGCGAAGGCGACGCCCTGGTCGCCGGGAACATCTGCAACACGTGGGCGTACGACCCGAAGAACAAGGAGGCGTCCTCCCGCGTGGTTCGCGCCATGTACGAGGAACAGCTCTCCTGGGCTATGGACGAGGGCATCGATTTTGTCATCGCGGAGACGAATGACTACCTGGGCGAGGCGCTGATCGGACTCGAGGTGATCAAGGAGTTGAAGCTGCCCGCGATGGTGACCTTGGCCACCACGCGGCCACATCAGACCTGGGACGGCTACGACTATGTCGACGCCTGCAAGATCCTCGCTGATCATGGGGCCGACATCGTCGGCTTGAACTGCGACCGGGGGCCGGCGACCATGCTGCCGCTCATCGAGCAGGTCCGCCGCCGGGTCAGCGGCTACGTCGCGATGCAGCCGGTTCCCTACAAGACCGAGCCGGCGATGCCGACGTTTGAGTCACTAAAAATCGCCGATGGCACAAACGTCTTTCCCATCGCGCTCGAGCCGTTCCTCTGCACGCGATTCGAGATGGCCGATTACGCCCGGCGGGCGCAGGCGCTCGGGGTCAACTACATCGGGATCTGTTGTGGGGGAGCCCCACACTACGTCCGAGCCATAGCCGAGGCCCTCGGACGGACCGTCCCCGCCAGCAAGTACTCGCCGGCGATCGAGCTCCACCCCGTGATCGGCACGAAGGTGGAGGAGAAGGAAAAGGAATTCCTGGTCGACTGGAAGGGCTAATTAGTGGGCCATCTTTCCCTCCCCCTCCGGGGGAGGGTTAGGGAGGGGCCATGATCCTCAACCGAAGCAACATCGTCTCCCTCCTGGTCACCGCGGCTGTCGGCGCGATCTTTCTCCTGCTGGCGTTCGAAACCTGGGCGCTCTTCACCGACAACAAGACGATCACCGACTACTTCCGCGAAGCCGCGCACGACATTCCGGGCCTGGCCTTCGTGATCGCCATCCTGGTTGGGATCGTGCTGGGCCACTTTCTCTGGGGGCCGGCCACTGGACTTCTCGCGCCCGCCCCGCGAACGATCCGCGAGCTGATGAGTCGACGTGCTGCACATTAGCCCGGGTGCGATCCTCTCACTGCTTGCGACCATCTTCGTTGGCATCGTCTTCCTCCTGATGCTGAATGAGACGATTTCGCTGGGGAAGGGGCAGGCGCCGCTCACCAACCTGATCCGCTCGCTGGTACGCGCCTATCCGCGTTTCACCTATGTGGTGGCGGTCATCATCGGCGTGCTACTCGGCCACCTCTTCTGGCCGGTGAACTAGCTCAAGCGCTCTTTCGACGACGCGAAGAAATCGTCCGCGTCCGTGTCGTCGGCGCTTTGCCCTCAGCCTCGCCGGACGGCTTCTTCCTGGTCGCCTCGACGCTGGCCCGCAGCGCCTCCATCAAGTCGACGATCTTCTCGCCCCTCTCGGAAGGCGCTGCCGGCAACGGTGCCCCGGCGACCTTGGCATCGATGAGCTTCTTCAGCGCTGCCTGGTATTCATCGTGGTAGCGCTGCGGATCGAAGCTGTCGCTCAGGTTCTCGATCAACGACACCGCCATCTCGATCTCGTTGGGCGACACCCCGACCCCATCGACCGCGATGTCCTTCGTTGGTCGGATTTCGTTCGCGTAGAACAACGTATCCATCGAGAGGACATCCTGATACGGCCGCACCAGGCAGAGACTCTCCTTGTCGCGAATCGCGACCTTGGCGACCGCCGCGCGCCCAGTCTGCTTTAGCGCCTGCCGCAAAAGGACGAAGGCCTTGGCACCGGTCTCTTCGGGGGCGAGGTAGTAGGCCTTGTCGTAGTAGATCGGGTCGATCTCCTCGAGCTTGACGAAGTCCGAGATCTCGACGGTGTGGACGGTCTTCACGGGCAGGTGATCGAGGTCCTCCTCGGTGACGGGAACGTAATTGCCTTTGGCGTACTCGAAGCCACGCACGACCTCGTCCCAGGGGACAGCCGCTTCGTCTTTGGGGCACCAGCGTACGTTCTGCAACCGAACGCCGTCCTTCTTATGCAGCAGGTGGAAATGGACGTCCTGCGACTGGGTCGCGGTGTAGAGGCGCACCGGGATGCTCACTAACCCGAACGAGATCGTGCCGCTCCAGATCGCCCGTGCCGGCCTCGCGGATTCCCTTCTTGCTGATCGCTCCCTCCCGAAGCTCTCACTCTCGGAACTCTCCCTCCCCCGCTTGCGGGGGAGGGTCGGGGTGGGGGTGGTGGGGGCTCTTTTGCGCGCGGTCCTTTGCGCCATGCATAACATCCTAGACTCCGTTCGTGCCGCTGGCGGTCTTGCCCCTAGTCCTCTTGGCCGCCGTCTTACACGCCACCTGGAACGCGATGCTCAAGGCGTCCGAGAACCCGCTGGCGCTGGCGACGAGGGCGCTGACCTGGGGCACGGTCCTCTCGCTGCCGCCGGTGGCCGTCGCCTGGCTTCTGTCCGGCCGCCCCGGACTCCCGCTCGCAGGCTGGCTGATTGCGCTCGCCTCGGCGTTCCTGGAGCTGATCTATTTCATCGCGCTATCTACGGCCTATCAACGCGGGGAGCTCTCGGTTGTCTATCCAATCGCCCGCGGCACGGCACCGCTTCTGGCGGTGCTTGTGGGCGTGATTCTGCTGGGCGAACGGTTGCACGCACCGGCAATCCTGGGTGTCATCGCGTTGCTTGGAGGGATTTGGGTGGTCCGGCGACCATCCAACGCCGGGTCGGCCCTCTGGCCGGCGCTCCTGACCGGAGTCATGATCGCGGCCTACACGTCACTGGACCGGATTGGCGTCCGGTTGGGTTCACCGTGGATCTATGGGTGGCTTCTCTGGCTGTTTGGCGCGATCCTGCTGGTCACTTTTACGACGGTTCGCCAGGTTCCCGGGTCGCGCCTCACCGACGAGCCGCGGTTATCTGTTGCGGTTGCTGTGCTGATGACGGCCGCCTACTTCATGGTCCTGTTCGCCCTGAGCGTCGCGCCACTGGCGATCATCGCGCCGCTCCGCGAGTCGGCCATCGTGCTGGTAACGGCCTGGGGAATCTGGAGGCTGGGCGAGCGGCGTGGGGCGTGGCTGCGGGTCGCGGGCGCGCTTGTGATCGTTGCCGGCATCGCTCTTTTGACTATTTCGTAACCCAGTCGAGGTAAAACGTCGAACCCTTCGGCGCACAGCCGGTCTTAATAAGGCTCGACCCATGAAGCCATCCAACCAGCCACTGTGGCTTGCGGCTCTCTGCGCCCTTCTGGCTGCATCGTGTAGCCCGGTAGCCGCCTTACACGAAGGAACCTATGTGATCGCCACCGCGGCACCCGAAGCCAATCTCCTGTCGATCCTCGACGGGACGGCCGATGCGCAGCTCAACTTCGATGGAACGGCATGCCTGTCAATCGTGTGGAAAACGACCCGTACAGTGATCGTATGGCCCACCGGCTATAAGGCACAGGGCAATCCACTGGCGGTCTACGACGGACACGATAGGCAGGTGCTGGTGGCCGGGGAGAAGTTATCCCTGAGCGGAGGCGAGGTGGTCGCGAGCCGAGCCCGCAAGGTCGTGGGATGCTCGGGATTCACGCAGTCGATCGCCTTCATGCCGACACAGTCACCGACGGTCGCGAGCCCGGGCTCTGAGGAATTCGACGAGGGCCAAATCAGTGACATGCAAAGTGTCGTCCAGCGCAACAGAGAGGTCTTCGGGGGCCTGTTCGGAGATCCGGCTAGCCACATCGTGACGATCTTTGTGGCCCCGACCGCTGATCCAGAAAGCGTGGCGCAGGCGAAGTCTGCGGTGCTGGCGGCTACCGCGAGACCAGGTTTTCAGTATCCAAAGCCGTGGCGGCTCGGATTCGTGGTGGCCGGGCCCAGCCTGGCCGCGCTAGACGTGGTGGAGAGCGAGGTAACCGTTGCGCAGCCCTGGACGACGGATGTCGGCACCAAACTGCTGAGTTGGAATATCGATGCAGTGCGCCACAAGGTCATGATCGGCGTCTTGGAGATCACGCCTACGATCTCGGCGGACGCCCGATCAGCGTTTGGCAACCTGGCGGTGCTGGAGAGCGCAGAGCCCGCAATAGCGCAGTAACTCTGTCGGGTGGCGGCCAACCGCTGATCAGGGCAGGGTCGGCCTAAAGGTTGTCAGCGCCGGCAGAATGGCGAACCACATCACGCCCACCACGAAGCCGAGGAAGATCAGCATCGAAAAGAAGGCTCGGCCCGTCATCTCTCGTATGTGAAACGGAATCGTGGAGAAAGATTTGCTCCCGATTGCGGCCCTTACGAATCCGAAGGGCGGCCCATTGTGAGGACGACGTTGCCCGTCTTCTGCTCCGTCTCGACATAGCTCGTCGCATCGATGACGTCCTCCAGCCGGTAGCGGCGGTCGATGACTGGCCGGTACTTTCCGGCCTCAATGAGCTCCTTGAGGAAGAGGACGTCCTGCTTTGACTGTCGAGGTGGTATCTGGAATAGCACCTTCTTGCCCCGGGACCGCCGAGTCAGCAGCGCCCAGATGAGATTCGCGAGCCCGTCGGTAGGCAGGAAGATGCCGCCCGGCTTCAGCGAGGCGCGGCTTCGCCTGAACGAGAGCTTGCCGACCGCGTCCAGGATGACGTCGTAAGTCTGACCGTTCTTGGTGAAGTCTTGATGCGTGTAATCGATCACCGAGTCGGCGCCGAGCGATCTCACGAGCTCGAGGTTCTTGGTGTTGCAAACGGCGGTCACGTCTGCGCCGAAGCATTTGGCCAGCTGCACGCCCGCGGTGCCGATGGCCCCAGATGCGCCGTAGATGAGGATCGTGCGCCCCGGCCGGAGATCGGCCTGGCTCAGACACGTCAGCGCGTTGAGCGCTCCATCACAGATGGGCGCCGCCTCCTCGAAGCTCATGCCGGCCGGCATGCCCGCAATTCGGGCGTTCACCGGCATCGCGAGGAACTCCGCGTGCGCCCCGAACTTGAGCCCGGTGGTGCCGAAGACCTGGTCACCGACGGCGAAGTCGCTGACGGCTCCTCCGACGGCGTCGACCGTTCCGGCGAATTCCGTCCCGAGGATCCGATGCCTCGGCCGGCGGATGCCTGAAACCAGGCGGCTCATCAACGAGATGGCGAGGCCGCTCCGACGGTTGGCCTCACGGGTCGCCGTGTCGAACCGATTGACCGTCGTCGCGTGGACCCTGACCAGGACCTCGTCCTCCGCGGGGACGGGCCGCTCGACGTCTTCGAGTCGAAGCACCTCTGGCGGCCCGTACCGGTCGTATACAACGGCTCTCATTTTCATTCGGCGTGGAGGACCTCGACGACGTTGGTGCGCGCGGCCCAGCGGCCTGGAATCCCGGCGGCGACCACCGCCACGATGATGCCTCCCAGTGGTATCGCAACCAGCTCCCAGGGGGCAAAGACGTCGTAGAAGGCGAGCGGCGTAATGTTGCCGCCGAGGCTGCTGAGCTGATCGAAGAGCATCCGGTAGAGCGCGACCCCTGCCGGTACAGCAATCAGACCGCCCACCAGCGCCAGGAAGCCGGCTGAGGTGGCGACCATGCCGATCACCTGCCGCGGGCTCATGCCAAGCGTCTTGAGTGTGGCGGTGTCGCGCACGCGCTCGCGCGTGCTCAACAACATCGTGTTGAAGACGCCGGCGACCGCGATCAGCGCGACGATACCTGCGATCCCGAACAGGACGCCGGCGATCACGGTAAGAAACGCGGTGTTGCCGGTGCTGTTGGCCTGAACATCGAGAAGGTCCGGCTGGGCGGCGGCCAGGCGCGTCACGTACGCGTCGAGGTTCGAGCCGGGCTTCAGCGTCACCCGGTAGACGGAGGGTGTGAGGTCGGGGACTGCGGCAGTTATCGTCGACCAGTACAGCATCAGCACGTGGCCTCCTGGACCGGCGGTGAAGTCGAAGACCTCGCCCACGATGCGAAGCTTGAGGCTCTGGCCATGGACGGTTGCGGTAAAGGTGTCGCCGAGGTTGAGGTGAGCGTCCTGCACGAAGCCTCTGTTCGCAACCACTTCACCGGGTCCCGCGAACCAGCGGCCCGGGGAGATCAGGTAGCCAAGCGCCCCCGAGTCACCGCGGAAGCCGATCGTGTTGACCGGATCAGCGATTCCCGAAACGTTGATATTGGTCGTCGTTTCCGCCACCACGCGCATGGTTTCCGGCTGCGCGTTGATCAGCTGCGTGGCCTGCGCGTCCGCCAGGGCGGGGCTCTTGGTGACGACCACATCCACGTTGCCGACGTGTCCCTCGTAGGTGTAGATCTTGTTGAAACTGCGCGCCTCTCCCAGAGCAACGACGACCGTGACGACGCCCAGAACGATGGCAAGCAGGGTCAGGATCGCCCGGCCCGGCCGCGCCGCCGCGTCGCCGAGACCGAGGACTATGGGCCGCGGCAGTCTGGCCCGAGATGCCAGACGGCGCAGCCAGCGGCCGCTGTGGCCCCGAGGCGCCGACGCGTTGGCGATGATGGCCGCGGGCTTGAGCCGACCCGCGCGAAACGCGGGAATCACGGCCGCGATGGTCACGATGAGGAGCGCCCCAGCGAGCGCAAGGAAGTCGAGAGCGAGTGAGAAGGTCGGCTGGTAGGCGAGACCCAGCGCCTGCGAGTTGCTCGCCAGCAGCGGCTGGCTCAGGACCGTCCCGGCTGGAATGCCGACGATGCAGGCCGCTGTCGCAGGAGCCAGGATCTGGAGCACGAAGACGCCGATCACCTGCAGTGGTGTGAAACCGACCGCTTTCATGATCCCAATCTCGCGATAGGCCGAGATCACGATCCCGGTCACAAGGTTGGCCACGATCGCCGCGGTCGCCGCCAGCGCGAAGAGGCTGAAGGCGACCAGCACCCCGGTGAGGATCTGCGTCGAGACATGGAAGACGGTGCGGACAAAGATGTAATTGACCGAGCTGGTGACACTGTCCGGCGGAAGCGAGGCGCGCAGTGTATCCATGTGGGCCTGCAGCTGAGCGCTGGTCGGGTCGGTGGCGAAGCGGTAGTCCATCTGGTAGACAGAGGCGTCCTTCGCGGTCAAGGGAGCGATCGCCGTACCGAGGACCCAGGCGTGCTGGACGCCGCCGACGTCCGCCCGGAGCTCGTCGATGTCAACCACCTCGGCCACGACAGTAAGGACCGGCTCTTCGGGAACGCTGACAACCTTGAGCCGCTCTCCGATGGAGATGTGATTGAGGTCGGCGAAGGACCGCGTCAGCGCGATTTCGGTAGCGCTGGATGGCCAGTGGCCCGCGGCAATGCGGAGTTGCCCAACGTCGCCGCCCGGGTTGTCGCGGCCGACGGCGGTCACGACGTACTTATGTCCCGCTGACTGAAACCGGATGTCGGTCGCTCGATACGGACCGCCGTAGGTAGTCGCGCCGATGAGCGCCGGCGTTCCGGCGATCGTACCCGGATCAATCCGGCCGTCGAACGCAACCTTCAGGTGAGCGCCTTTCTGCGCATCGAATGCCAGCTGGTAAGGGTCACGCGTCTGCGCGATGAGAGTTAGCGCCATCGTGCCGGTACCGACCGCCAGCAGGGTCGTCACGAAGATCACCGCCGCTTGCAGCCGCCGCCGGCGCAAGTCCCGCATGGCTTTGAGGAGGACGGCGGTCATCGCGATGCCTCCTCGCCGCGGACGCGGATCACCTCGGCGGCGGCTCGCTCCGGGCTCTCCAGGCGCGCGTCGTCGACGATCGTTCCGTCCATCACGCTGATCACGCGAGCGGCGTGCCGGGTCGCCAGCTTGGCATCGTGGGTGACGAGCAGGACGGTTTGCCCGTCGCGATGAAGCTCGCCGAGGAGCTCCATCACCTGCTCGCCGCTGCGCGTGTCGAGCGCACCGGTGGGCTCATCCGCGAGGAGGAGCGTCGGCTGGTTGATGAGCGCGCGGGCGATTGCGACGCGCTGCTGCTGGCCGCCGCTCAAGCGCGCCGGGTACCGATTGGCGACCTCCGTGATGCCAAGCCGCTCCATCAGCTCGCGGGCTCGACCGTTCGCGGAGTTGCCCTTGAGCTGGGCGGGGATGAGGACATTCTCGAGCGCGGTGAGGTTCGGCAGCAGGTAGAAGAACTGAAAAACGAAGCCGATATGGTCGCGCCGAAACCTCGCCAGTCCGGTCTCGCCCAGCTTGCCGAGGTCGGTGCCGCCGACGACGACCGTGCCGGATGTTGGCCGGTCCACGCCCGCGATAAGGTTGATCAGCGTGGACTTGCCGCTGCCCGAGGGGCCCATGATTGCGGTGAACTCGCCCTGCTCGATGCTCACCGAGACGCCGTTGAGGGCCCCGGTAATGCCGCCCTGATAAACCTTGGTGACGTTGGTCACCCGGACCAGCTCGCTCATTCCGTTTTCGCCCCCTCCGTCCCGAAACGCTCTGATGACAATTCGTCCATCCATTTGAGATCTGCCTCCGTGTGAAGTAATGCGCCGCGAACGAGTCGCGCGAGATCGATGCGGCCGTCACGGCGGGCCCCTTCTTCCAGCCGGTTGAGGTCGCGCAGACGTTGCAGGTAG
>Ga0209220_1000637_pt1 | contig 11009 bp, 9 predicted proteins | sample BlaSpr_A8_OM3_M3_FD_187984 | JGI IMG/M metagenome (GOLD analysis project Ga0209220, IMG submission 187984) | Forest soil microbial communities from Thunder Bay, Ontario, Canada - Black Spruce, Ontario site 2_A8_OM3_M3 (SPAdes) (version 2) | ecosystem: Environmental > Terrestrial > Soil > Boreal... | reverse complement strand
CCTTGCCGCCCAGCGGCTGCTGGGTAACCAGGCTGTACGGCCCGATCGAGCGCGCGTGGATCTTGTCGTCGACCAGGTGATGGAGCTTCATCATATAGATGTAGCCGACCGTCACCCTGCGATCGAACTCCTCGCCGGTGCGCCCGTCATAGAGCGCGACCTGACCGGAATGGTCGAGCCCCGCCATGTCGAGCATGCGTTCGATATCGATCTCTTTGGCGCCGTCGAACACCGGAGTCGCGATCGGAACTCCGTGCCGCAGGTTGCCGCCGAGCTCGACGAGCTCCGTCTCCTGCAGGCTGCGGATGGTCTCGTCCTCGCCGTAGACCTTCTTGAGCGTGTCCTTGAGCGGCTTGAGGTCCTTGCGCGCGTAGTAGGCATCGACCGCCTGGCCGATCCGCTGCCCCAGTCCCGCGCACGCCCAGCCCAGATGCGTCTCCAGGATCTGGCCGACGTTCATCCGGCTCGGCACGCCGAGCGGATTGAGCACGATGTCCACCGGCATGCCGTCGGCCAGGAACGGCATGTCCTCGGCCGGCACGATCTTCGACACCACGCCCTTGTTGCCGTGGCGTCCGGCCATCTTGTCGCCGGGCTGGATCTTGCGCTTCACCGCGACGAAGACCTTGACCATCTTCATCACGCCGGGCGGCAGTTCGTCGCCGCGCTGCAACTTCTCGACCTTGTCGAGGAAGCGTTGCTCGAGCCCCTTCTTCGACTCGTCGTATTGCCTGCGGATCGCCTCGATCTCGGTCATCAGCCGGTCGTTGGACACCGCGAACAGCCACCATTGCGAGCGCGGGAACTCTTCCAGGGCCGCCCTGGTGATCCGCGTGTCCTTCTTGAAGCCCTTGGGACCGGCGATCCCGGTCTTGCCTTCCAGCATTTCGCCGAGGCGGCCGTAGACGTTGCGATCGAGAATGGCCTGCTCGTCGTCGCGGTCCTTGGCGAGCCGCTCGATCTCTTCGCGCTCGATGGCGAGCGCGCGCTCGTCTTTCTCCACCCCGTGCCGGTTGAACACCCGGACTTCGACCACGGTGCCCTGCACCCCCGGCGGCACGCGCAGCGAGGTGTCGCGGACGTCGGAAGCCTTCTCGCCGAAGATGGCGCGGAGCAGCTTCTCCTCCGGCGTCATCGGGCTCTCGCCCTTCGGCGTGATCTTGCCGACCAGGATGTCGCCGGCCCGCACCTCGGCGCCGATGTAGACGATGCCCGCCTCGTCGAGGTTCTTGAGCGCCTCTTCCGACACGTTGGGGATATCGCGGGTGATCTCTTCCGGTCCGAGCTTGGTGTCGCGGGCCATCACCTCGAATTCCTCGATGTGGATCGAGGTGAAGACGTCGTCCTTGACGATGCGTTCGGACAGCAGGATCGAGTCCTCGAAATTGTAGCCGTTCCACGGCATGAACGCGACCAGCACGTTGCGTCCGAGCGCAAGCTCGCCGAGCTCGGTGGAGGGCCCATCGGCGATGATGTCGCTCTTCGTCACCAGATCGCCGATCTTCACCAGCGGACGCTGATTGATGCAGGTGTTCTGGTTGGAGCGCTGGAACTTCTGCAGCCGATAAATGTCGACCCCGGATTTCGACGGATCGGTTTCCTCGGTCGCGCGCACGACGATGCGGGTCGCGTCGACCTGATCGACGATGCCGGTCCGGCGCGCGGCGATCGCCGCGCCGGAGTCGCGGGCGACGACGCCCTCCATTCCGGTGCCGACGAACGGCGCCTCGGCCCGCACCAGCGGTACCGCCTGGCGCTGCATGTTGGAGCCCATCAGCGCCCGGTTGGCGTCGTCGTTCTCCAGGAACGGGATCAGCGCGGCCGCCACCGAGACCAGCTGCTTGGGCGACACGTCCATGTAGTCGACCTTGTCGGGCGCCACCATGTGCACGTCGCCGGCATGCCGGCACACGATCAGGTCCTCGGTGAAGCGCCCGCGCGAGTCGATGACCGCGTTGGCCTGCGCCACGTAATAGCGGCCCTCCTCCATGGCCGAGAGATAGACCACGTCGTCGGTGACGCGGCCGTCCTTCACCTTGCGATACGGCGTCTCGACGAACCCGTACTTGTTCACCCGCGCGTAGGTCGCCAGCGAATTGATCAGGCCGATGTTGGGACCCTCGGGGGTCTCGATCGGGCAGATGCGGCCGTAATGGGTCGGATGCACGTCGCGCACTTCGAATCCCGCGCGCTCCCGGGTCAGCCCGCCCGGGCCGAGCGCCGACAGCCGCCGCTTGTGCGTGATCTCGGAAAGCGGGTTGGTCTGATCCATGAATTGCGAGAGCTGCGAGGAGCCGAAGAACTCCCGCACCGCGGCCGCCGCCGGCTTGGCGTTGATCAGGTCCTGCGGCATCACCGTATCGATGTCGACCGAGCTCATGCGCTCCTTGATGGCGCGCTCCATGCGCAGCAGGCCGATGCGATACTGATTCTCCATCAGCTCGCCGACCGAGCGCACCCGGCGGTTGCCGAGGTGGTCGATGTCGTCGATCTCGCCCTTGCCGTCGCGCAGATCGAGCAGCGTGCGGATCACCGCGATGATGTCTTCCTTGCGCAGCACGCGCACGCTGTCGTCGGTGTCGAGATCGAGCCGCATGTTCATCTTGACGCGGCCGACCGCCGAAAGATCGTAGCGCTCCGGATCGAAGAAGAGCGACTGGAACATCGCCTGCGCGGTGTCGAGCGTCGGAGGCTCGCCCGGACGCATGACGCGGTAGACGTCGAACAGCGCGTCTTCGCGGGTCAGGTTCTTGTCGACCGCGAGCGTGTTGCGGATATAGGCGCCGACATTGACGTGATCGATGTCGAGCACCGGGATTTCCTTGTACCCCGTGTCGTTGAGGATCTTCAGGGTCTTGTCGGTGATCTCCTCGCCGGCCTCGACGTAGATCTCGCCGGTCTTCGGGTTGACGAGATCCTCGGCGATGTAATGCCCGATCAGCTCCTCATCGGTCATCCGCAGCGCCTTGAGCCCGCGCTCCGCGAGCTGGCGCGCCTGGCGCACGGTGATCTTCTTTCCGGCTTCCACGACGACCTTGCCGCTGTCGGCGTCGACGAGGTCGTTGACGGCCTTGTAGCCCTTCAGCCGGTTGGCATCGAAGGGAACCCGCCAGCCGTCCTTGGTGCGCTTGTAATGGACCTGGCGATAGAAGGTGTTGAGGATCTCCTCGCCGTCCATGCCGAGCGCATAGAGCAGCGACGTCACCGGAATCTTCCGCCGCCGGTCGATGCGTGCATGCACGATGTCCTTGGCGTCGAATTCGATGTCGAGCCAGGAACCGCGATAGGGAATGATGCGGGCGGCGAACAGCAGCTTGCCCGAGGAGTGGGTCTTGCCCTTGTCGTGATCGAAGAACACGCCGGGCGAGCGGTGCATCTGGCTGACGATGACCCGCTCGGTGCCGTTGACGATGAAGGTGCCGTTGGAGGTCATCAGCGGGATGTCGCCCATGTAGACATCCTGCTCCTTGATGTCCTTTACCGAGCGGGCGCCGGTTTCCTCGTCGATATCGAACACGATCAGCCGCAGCGTCACCTTGAGGGGCGCCGCGTAGGTCATGCCGCGCTGGCGACACTCGTCGACGTCGTATTTGGGCGGCTCGAATTCGTAGCGCACGAACTCGAGCATCGAGGTGTTGGAGAAGTCCGAAATGGGAAATACGGACTTGAACACCGCCTGGAGCCCCTCGTCCGGACGTCCACCTTGCGGCTCGGCGATCTGCAGGAATTGGTCGTAGGACGCCTTCTGAACCTCGATGAGGTTCGGCATCTCGGCCACTTCCTGGATCTTCCCGAAGAACTTGCGGACGCGCTTGCGACCGGTGAACGTTTGCGCCATTGTCTAGTTCTCTCGGTTTCGTCGCACTTGGCGACGGCATTCCCGACGGCCTCGCCCTACGATGTCATGGGCGATTGCGCCGGGAGGGGTCATTTTGCGGCAAGGCCTGGCAACAGCCCTGCCCTGTAGACTGATCCGGAGCTTTTTCCCCGGAATCCAATGAGATAGCTGCGGAACATGCCGCCAGCGCGGCGATTCCGGGGTTGTAGCCCCGGAATCACCCCTCTTGCCTCACGATTACTTGAGTTCCACCTTGGCTCCCGCCTTTTCGAGCTGCGCCTTGACTTTGGCGGCCTCGTCCTTGCTGACGCCTTCCTTGACGTTCTTGGGCGCCCCCTCGACGAGATCCTTGGCCTCTTTGAGGCCCAGGCCCGTGAGCGCCCGGACCTCCTTGATGACCTCGATCTTCTTGTCGCCGACGGCGGCAAGCACGACCGTGAACTCGGTCTTTTCCTCGGCAGCCGCAGCCGGGGCCGCGCCGCCCGGGGCGGCGGCGACCGCAACCGCGGCGGCGGCCGAAACCCCCCATTTCTCCTCGAGCATTTTGGCGAGCTCGGCCGCCTCCAGCACGGTGAGGCTGCTCAGGTCGTCTGCAAGCTTGGATAGATCAGCCATTATATAGGTCCCTTTTCCGGTTCGAACCAGTTCCGATTAAGCCAAAAACCTCACGCGGCTTCGCCTTTGCTGGCATAGGCCTGAACGATCCGGGCGAGCTGGCTCGCCGGGGCATTGAGCAATCGGGCCAATTTGGTCGCCGGGGCCTGGATCAGGCCCACCATCCTGGCTCGCAGCTCGTCCAGCGACGGCAGCGCGGCAAGGGCCTTGACGCCGTCGGGGTTCAGGGCGGTCCTGCCCATCGCTCCGCCAAGAATCACGAACCGTTGGTTGGTCTTGGCGAAGTCGACGGCGACCTTGGGCGCAGCCACCGGATCCCCTGAAAAAGCTATCAGGGTCGGCCCCTTGAGCAGGGGCGCGATGGCAGCAACGTCCGTACCATCAAGAGCGATCTTGGCGAGGCGGTTCTTCGCGACCTTCACCGCGGCACCCGCATGCTTCATCTGCCGACGCAGATTCTGCATTTGGGCAACGGTGAGGCCCGAATAATGAGCAACGACGACGACGTTCGTGACCTTGAAGGCCGCGTTGAGCGCCGCGACGAGCTCCTTCTTGCCCGCTCGATCCACTGGATCCTCTCTCATCGGCGGCTCTCACCCTTGCGAGGCGAGCAATCCGCCTGGTTGCACCAGCCGCCCCCGCTTTGCCTAAAGCGCGGAAGGGACGACGCTTCGATGCCCTGCCCCCGGATGCGGCAAAGCCGCCGCCGGTATCGGCTCGAACCGATGCGGGGTGACCCCGAACCGGTCTCACCCGTCTATGCAGGTCCGGCAGGTTCGAGCGCCGAATTCGCTTCGCGACTCCAGCGCCGAGCCATGCCCCCGAGCTGCGGGCCCGACCTCATTGCCTCACGCAAGCGAAGGCATGAGGGCGGGGAATTAAGCCGGTTGTTCCGGCACCTGCAGTCTTGGACAGGACTTGGCCAAGGCCTTGCGGCCTCAGCTCTCCGCCCGGGACAACCCGGGCGAACCCTTGACGTCGGTCCCCGCCGGGACCGCAAACCTCCGTTCGGGCAACGCCCGTTTCAGCCTCCGAATATCGAGGCGGGTTCCACCTTGACCCCCGGTCCCATGGTCGAGGAGACCGCAACCTTCTGTACAAACGTTCCCTTGGCTCCAGCCGGCCTCGCCTTGGACACGGCGTCCGCGAAAGCCTTGATGTTCTCCACGAGCTTTTCGGCCGGAAACGATGCCTTGCCCACCCCGGCGTGGATAATTCCCGCCTTCTCGGCGCGGAACTCGACCGAACCGCCCTTGGCCCCCTTGACGGCCGCAGTGACGTCCATGGTCACCGTACCCACCTTGGGATTGGGCATGAGCCCACGGGGGCCCAGCACCTTTCCAAGCCGGCCGACCAGCGGCATCAGGTCGGGGGTGGCGATGCAACGATCGAAATCGATGTTTCCGGCGGTCACCTTTTCGACCAGGTCCTCCGCGCCCACGACATCGGCGCCTGCGGCCCTGGCTTCGTCGGCCTTGGCGCCGCGGGCGAAAACGGCGACGCGAACGCTGCGGCCCGACCCGTTCGGCAAGCTCACCACGCCGCGGACCATCTGGTCGGCATGACGAGGGTCGACACCGAGGTTCATCGCCACCTCGATCGTTTCGTCGAACTTGGCGTTGGCGCGTTCCTTGACCAGCTTGACCGCCTCCGGCAGCGGATAGAGCCTGGTGCGGTCGATGTCGGCACGGGCCGCGCGCGTGCGTTTGCCGAGCTTGCTCATGGCCTCACTCCCCCACCTCGAGACCCATGGAGCGGGCCGAACCCTCCACCATGCGCATGGCCGCTTCGATGGTCCCGCAATTGAGATCCTTCAGCTTCTTCTCGGCGATCTCGCGGACCTGCGCCTTGCTCACCGAACCGACGGCGCCGCGCCCGGGCGTTTTGGCGCCGCTGTCGATCTTGGCTGCCTTCTTGAGAAAATAGGACACCGGCGGGGTCCGCATCTCGAACGTGAACGAGCGGTCCTGATACACCGTGATGACGACCGGGATCGGCGCGTTCTTCTCCATGTTCTGGGTCTGCGCATTGAACGCCTTGCAGAATTCCATGATGTTGAGGCCCCGCTGCCCCAGCGCAGGTCCGATCGGCGGCGAAGGATTCGCGGCGCCGGCCGGGACCTGCAGCTTGAGATAGCCGGTAATCTTTTTGGCCATCGAATTCTCCTACTCCCGAGGAGCGTCTACAGCTTCTCTACCTGCCCGAACTCGAGCTCGACCGGTGTCGCCCGGCCGAAGATCGAGACCGCGACCTTCACCCGCGAACGGGCGTCGTCGACTTCCTCGACCACGCCGTTGAAGGAGGCGAACGGGCCGTCGGACACCCGAACCTGCTCGCCCACTTCGAAAGTGACCGAAGGCTTCGGCCGCTCGATCCCTTCCTGAACCTGGTGCAGGATTCTCGCCGCCTCGGCGTCCGAGATCGGCATCGGCTTCTTGTCGGCGCCGAGAAAGCCGGTGACCTTCGGCGTATTCTTGATGAGGTGATAAGCCTCATCCGTCAAATCCATCTTCACCAGCACATAACCGGGGAAGAACTTGCGCTCCGCATCGACCTTGCGGCCGCGCCGCACCTCTACGACCTTCTCTTTCGGGACCATGATGTCCTCGAACAGGTGCGCCAGCCCGCGCTGCCGCGCCTGCTCGCGGATCGAGTCGGCGACCTTCTGTTCGAAATTCGAGTAAGCGTGGACGATGTACCAGCGCTTGGCCATAACCGCAAACCTGTTGGGTTCCATTCAGCCGCCGATGCCCAATACGTAGGTGACGGCCACGCGGATCAGCTGATCGGAAACGAGGAAGAAAACCGCGGCCAGCGCCACCATGACGAATACCATGGCGGTGGTGATCGCGGTTTCCCGGCGCGACGGCCAGGTGATCTTCTGCGCCTCGGCACGCACTTCCTGCATGAACTTGAATAGGTTGGTTCTTGCCATGGCCTGTCCTATCGGCTCGTCCCGCGAGCCAGCGAAAACCTCCAGAGACGTGTCTCCCGCGTAGGATGTTCCTGCAGCTTCCGATACCGCCGCCTCGACTCCAGGTTTCGCGCCCGGCGCCGGATTTTTGGCGCCTGGCAGGAGTGGAGGGACTCGAACCCCCAACCCCCGGTTTTGGAGACCGGTGCTCTAGCCAGTTGAGCTACACTCCTATGCGGACGGCAGACGACAGCGTGTCTTTCGCCTCTCCTCCGTCCTCTGTTGGCTCTGGTGCGTCACTCGATGATCTGCGCGACCACGCCGGCGCCCACCGTGCGGCCGCCCTCGCGGATGGCGAACCGCAGCTTCTCCTCCATCGCGATCGGCACGATCAGCTCCACCATCATCGTCACATTGTCGCCCGGCATCACCATCTCGGTGCCCTCCGGAAGATGCACCACGCCGGTCACGTCCGTCGTCCGGAAATAAAACTGCGGCCGGTAGTTGGTGAAAAACGGCGTGTGCCGACCCCCCTCCTCCTTGGTCAGGATGTAGGCCTCCGCCTTGAACTTGGTGTGCGGCTTCACCGAGCCGGGCTTGCACAGCACCTGACCGCGCTCCACCTCCTCGCGCTTGGTGCCGCGCAGCAGGCAGCCCACGTTGTCCCCCGCCTCGCCCTGGTCGAGCAGCTTGCGGAACATCTCCACCCCGGTCACCGTGGTCTTCTGCGTGGCTTTCAGCCCCACGATCTCCACTTCTTCGCCGACCTTGATCACCCCGCGCTCGATCCGGCCCGTCACCACCGTGCCGCGCCCCGAAATCGAGAACACGTCCTCCACCGGCATCAGGAACGGCTGGTCCTTCGGACGGTCCGGCTGCGGGATATAGCTGTCCACCGCGTTCATCAGCTCGGTGATCGAGTTCTTGCCCAGCTCCGGGTTCTTGCCCTCCAGCGCAGCGAGCGCCGAGCCCTTCACCACCGGAATGTCGTCGCCGGGAAAATCGTATTTCGACAACAGCTCCCGAACCTCCAGCTCCACCAGCTCCAAAAGCTCCGGGTCGTCCACCATGTCGACCTTGTTCATATACACCACCAGCGCCGGCACCCCGACCTGCCGCGCCAACAGAATGTGCTCGCGCGTCTGCGGCATCGGCCCGTCCGCCGCCGATACCACCAGGATCGCACCGTCCATCTGCGCCGCTCCCGTGATCATGTTCTTCACGTAGTCCGCGTGCCCGGGGCAATCCACGTGCGCGTAGTGCCGCTTGTCCGTCTCGTATTCAACATGCGCGGTCGCAATCGTGATCCCACGCGCCTTCTCCTCCGGCGCCTTGTCGATCTGGTCGTACGCCGTGAACTGCGCCTTGCCCTGCTCCGACAATACCTTGGTGATCGCCGCCGTCAGCGTCGTCTTGCCATGGTCCACGTGACCAATCGTCCCGATGTTGCAATGCGGCTTCGTCCGCGCGAATTTCTCTTTGGCCATGAGCGTCGCTCTCTCTTCATCGACACCAGCGCCGTTTCCGGCAACTCCGCCGTTGCGACCCTGGAGCCGCGGGGCGGAACATCTCTATCAACCGACAGCACTCCCTCCCCAGGGCCCGGCCCCCGCCGCGCCGCCGCAATCGCGCAGGCATGGAGCGGGTGAGGGGAATCGAACCCCCGTCGTCAGCTTGGAAGGCTGCTGCTCTACCATTGAGCTACACCCGCAAGCCTCGGGGGTGGCTGGTGGAGGGGGTTGGATTCGAACCAACGTAGGCTGAGCCAACGGATTTACAGTCCGTCCCCTTTAACCACTCGGGCACCCCTCCGGATCGATCCGCGCGTTGCTGAGGATGATGGCGCACGAAAAGGCCCCGCCGACGTGCAGGGATTCCCGTGGGCGGTGTTTATGGGGAGCCGTCCACCCGCTGTCAACCGGAAAAAACCCAACTTTCGCCCGTCCTTGCGTGGCGAGCGGGTCACATGCCGGGTCTGACGGCCCAGATTGCCAAAGCCGAACCCTTATGACAAGAACCTCAATGCCCCGCACGGTATGGGACCCGCGACGGCCGGCGGCGCGACCCCGCCGCTCCGATCGCCATGCCGGGGCTAAAGGGCGGCAAGCGGGACCTTCGCCGAAAGCCAGGCGGTACTCCGCAACCAATATCGAGCGCACGCTGCTTTACGGCTGGCATTCGGTCAAAGCCGCCCTCGAGAACCCGAACCGCCGCATCCGCAGGATCGTTGTCACCGAAAATGCCCTTCGGCGGCTCCGGGAGAGCGGAGCTGACTTGCCGGTCGAACCGGAGGTCGTGCGACCCGAGGGATTCTTGGCCTATGTGCCGGCCGATGCGGTGCACCAGGGGGTGCTCGCGGAGGCCGACCCCCTGCCGGCACCCTCGATCGAGGATCTGAGCCCCGAGGGCATTGTCCTGGTGCTCGACCAGATCACGGATCCTCATAACGTGGGAGCGATCCTGCGCTCGGCCGCGGCCTTTGCCGTGACCGCGCTGGTCACCACCTCGCGCCATAGTCCCGAGGCAACCGGAGTTCTCGCCAAATCCGCCTCGGGCGCGCTCGAGTATGTGCCGATCGCCGCCATCCCCAATCTGGCGCGGGGGCTGGAGGCGCTCAAGGCGCGGGGTTTTCTGATCGTGGGTCTCGACATCGACGCGGACCTCGACCTTTCCGCGACCCCGCTCAGGCTTCCGCTGGCCCTCGTGCTGGGCGCCGAAGGCAGGGGCTTGCGGCAATTGACCCGCACCACCTGCGATGCTCTGGCGAAGCTCACCCTGCCGGGCCGGATCAAGAGCCTCAATGTCTCGAATGCCGCCGCGCTCGCGCTGCATATCGCGAGCGCGCGCCTGTCGGGAGCCGCGCCTGGATGAGGTCCCGGCTCCGGCTTATGTCAACGATAGCACGCGCAGTCGGCAACGAAGCGAGGCGGCAGGTAGACGAACCGCAGGTGCGGTTCTTCGTAGGGCACGATCACGACATTGTGGATCGGCCCTTGCTCCACCCGATAGACCGGTTGCAGCGGATAGAGTCGGGCGGCGCACGGGGCGGGCGCATAGCAACCGGTCGCACAGCCCCAGCCGCCGCACCAGGCCGAAGCCGTCGGCGTCCCGGCGAGCCACGCAAAGCCGGCAGCGGCGACGAGCGCAAGAACCTTCAGGCGGCGACACATCCCGTTTACTCCTCGGCAAGAACTTTCGATTGGAAGCAAATCTAGAGCAACGGGCGGATCGAGGCGTTAAGGCGCGCGCGAACCTCGTCGGTATCCTTAATGTTTGGGGACACCGGCGGTCCAAATTCGCCGCGCGGCAGCTACGCAAGACCTCGGGCACGCGCATCCTTCCGCACTGCACCTACGACTTTCGGCGTAAGACCTGTGGCGCACAGACATGGGCCCCGCGCGCCGCTAGTTTTGCAAGGGAGTGGCATGGGTGGCTCGGGTCAGAGCGCCGGATACGCCATCTTTAAGTCATACCCATTGAGGGACAAACGCCCATGACGACGATTGCAGCGACCTCCCCGCGGGCTGCTCAAATTCCGAAGAACTTTCGGACCGTGATCATCGCCGCGTCGGTGGGAAACGTCATCGAGTGGTACGACTTCTATATTTTCGGGAGCTTGGCTGCGATCTTGTCGGTCAAATT